>Ga0137433_1000269_pt1 | contig 30570 bp, 21 predicted proteins | sample EasRivERMZT840_2_FD_102335 | JGI IMG/M metagenome (GOLD analysis project Ga0137433, IMG submission 102335) | Soil microbial communities from meander-bound floodplain in the East River, Colorado, USA - East River MetaG ERMZT840_2 | ecosystem: Environmental > Terrestrial > Soil > Floodplain ...
CTACCGTCTCGCGCTCGCGGCGCGCCCCGGCGACCCCACCGCGCTGTTCAACCTCGCCGTGGCGCTCGAGGACATGAACCGCCGGGACGAGGCGATTGCCGTCTACTGCGACGCCATCCGCTCCGATCCCGAATACGCCGACGCCTACTTCAACATCGCGCGTCTCTACGAGCAGGGCGGCGAATCGGCCAAGGCCCTCCAGCATCTCAATACCTACCGGCGGCTCACCCGCCGGTAGGTCCGAATTCAGGTTGCGCGCGGGCGGCAGCGCCCTATGTTTACCCAGTCCGAAGCCCCGTTCCGCCGAAAGCCCCGACTCGAACCCGAGGAGGTCCATCATGCGCGCAGTCCTTCGCACTCTCATGGTCGCGTCACTCGCCGCCATCCTCTCGGCGGCTCCCTCTGAGGCTGGTCTCAAGTCCTTCAAGGGGCCTCTCGTGCAGGACCGCGCCGCAACCATCGCGATCGAGCACGTCGGCGTGAAGATCACCGGCTACCAGTTCCTCCGTCCGCTCCGCAGCGTGGAGAAGCTCTTCAAGAGCGACAGCCCCGTGATCCGGCTGTCGGTCCAGAGCGGGAACGCCGAGCCGCAGGACGTCTCCTTCGCCGTGGCGCTGTATGACGATTCGGGGAATCTCGTGGGCGTCGCCTCGGAGAGCCTCAAGCTGAAGCCCGGCGAGGCGCAGGAGGTCGACCTGACCTTCTCCGACCTGAATCGTTACGCGAAGCACGCCACGACGATGCAGGTGAGCGTCGAGACGCACCTCTGATCCTCGTCCATGCTCGACCGGTCGGGCCCCGTCCACGTCTGACCGGTCGGGCCCCGACCGAGGAACCGGTCGTAACCTCATTGACTGTCAGCCCTTTTCGCGGTAGATACGCCGGGCGGGCTTCCTCCTCTCCCCCCCTGCCGCCCGCAGTGCTCCTCTGGAGCGAGGTGTCGCTGCAATGAAGCGGTCTGTCATCACGGTCCTTGGTACGCTCCTGGCCGTCGCATCGTCCCTCCTTCCGGCCTCCGCCGAACGCTCCGGGCGCCCTGAGCACGCTTCCGAACACTTCGAACGGCTGGCGCGCGAGAGCATCACTCCCATGACGGCTCGCGTGGATGACGACGGCAAGGTCGTGGCCCTCCGGGGACGCTTCCCTGGTGATGATGGGAGAGACGAAGTTCAGGACGCCGGAACGAGCGCGAGGAACTTCCTGATGCGCCACGCGGCGATCCTCGGGCTGCGCCCCGACCTCGGTGACCTCACGCTGGCGCGCCGCACCGATGATCGCGGCGGTGCGGTCGTGAGGTTCGAGCAGCGGCACCAGGGGCTTCCCGTCGATGGTGGAACAGTCGTCGTGGGGCTCGATCCCTCGGGGCACGTGATCCACCTGGTCAACGCCCATGTCCCCCATCTCGATGACGTGGAGACGGCACCACGCCTGCAGGCCTCGGAGGCTCTCGCCCGCGCCGAAGAAGCCCTGGGCGGGCCGCTTCACATTCTCCACGAGCCCGCGGCGCTGACGATCGCGGCCGGCGGCAAGGGACACCCCGGTCATCGTCTGGCGTGGCGGATCCACGGCGCCGCAGCACAACCACGCGGGGAGTGGCTCGTCTTCGTCGACGCGCGCACCGGCGACGTCATCCGCACTCACGACCTGATCCGCGAGACCGGCGCCCCCTGCGTCCCCTGCAACCCTGCCATCGATCCCGCGTGCGGGCGCATCTTCTTCTACAACCCCGTCGTCGTGCTCGATAATCCCGCGCTCTCGGACGGGAGCAACGTCGACGCCGCGCAGACCGGATGCTTCCTTCCGAACCTCACGTCCGCGACGTTGCTCGATGGGCTCTATGCCTCCACCTCCCTGACGTCGTCGCGCGCGACCGCGCCGTGGAGCTCGTTGCGCAGCGTGAGCCAGGGAGCCGTGGACGAAGTCAATGTCTACTACCACATGGATAGGGCGAAGGGATACCTGACCCAGATGGGGTTCCCGGCGGTGATGAACTTCTCCATCGACGCGGACGCGCGCAAGACCTCCCTGGGAGACAACGCCCACTACGTCCCCGCAACGAAGATCATCGAGTTCGGAACCGGTGGTGTCGACGACGCCCAGGATCCGGACGTCATCTATCACGAGTACGGCCACGCCATCCAGGACAATCAGGTCCCCGGCTTCGGACAGTCGATCGAAGCGGGGGCCATGGGAGAAGGGTTCGGGGATTTCTGGGCATCATCCCTGATGGACGGCATGGCGGCGACCGCACTCGGCGCCGCGTGCGTCGCCGAGTGGGACGCCACGGCCTACAACCCGTTCAACGGGGGCTTCGGCACGGGATGCCTGCGCCGCCTGGACGGCATCAAGCAGTATCCGCGCGACCAGGTGTTCCAGGTGCACGACGACGGCGAGATCTGGAGCTCCGCGCTGTGGCTCCTGCGCCAGGCGGTGGGAGGCCCTGTTGCGGATCCGGTCGTGGTGAGGAGTCACTCATTCCTGACCACGAACGCCGATTTCACCGATGGCGCCGATGCGCTCCTGGCGGCCGACGTCTCGCTCCATGGCGGCAATCACGCGGCCGCCATCGACGCCGCCATGGCGGCGCGCGGGATCCCCCGTTCGGCGCTCCCCGCCCCACCCCAGGGTTTGACGCAGACGCTTCCGTTCGTCTGCGAGACGGCGCACAACTATCTGAACCTTGAATTCAAGGAATGCCGCCTCACGGTGCCCGGAGCGACCAGAATCCGCTTTCATTTCACACGCGTGGGCACGGAAGACGGATTCGACTTCCTGCGCATCAGCGACCCTGCCTTCCGGCAGGTTCAGGTCCTGTCGGGAACACCTTCGAGCGGCAACCCCTTCAGCGGCGCCGCGGTGTATGGCGACACGATCGTGGCGCGATTCAAGGCCGACCCCTCCGTGCGCACCTACGGCTTCCGCATCGATGCCGTGGAATACGCGACCGGTGCCGGGCAGGTCCCCGATGGCGACAACGTCCAGGGGACTCCGCTCATGGTCACCCACGCGCCGGGCAACGCGGTGGCGCTGACCTGGGGAGCCTCGTGCGGCGGCGGGAACGACTACGCCATCTATGAAGGGACGCTGGGAGATTATTCATCGCACGTCCCCGTGACATGCTCCACCGGCGGCGCCACCTCGAGCACCTTCATCCCCCCGGGACACAGCACCTACTACCTCGTCGTCCCGGTGGTCCCCGGCGCCGAAGGCTCCTACGGCCAGAAAAGCGACGGCACGGAGAGACCTGCTTCTGTCTCCTCGTGCCGTCCGCAGCAAATCCTCGATAGCTGTTCCTGAACCTCAGGCGGCGTTCTTGCTGCTCACGGCCCTGAGATCGGAGGTCTGGATAGCGATCCGCTTCGGCTCTGCGGCCTTCTTGAGCGGAACCATCAGCTCCAGCACACCGTTGACGTGGTTCGCCTTGATGTCATTCTGAACGACGTCCTCGGGGAGAGTGAAGCTGCGCTCGAAGCGCCCGCTCACGAACTCGCGGATGTGCGTCGTTTCATCGCCCGTAGTCCGCTCGTCCTTTTTCTCGCCGCGGATCGTGAGCGTCCTGCCGTCGGCGATCACCTCGATGTTCTCGGGGGTGACGCCAGGCAGCTCCGCTCTCACGACGAGATTGCCGTCCTTCGTGAAAGCCTCCACGGCCGGCCTGAACCAGCCCTCGCCCGACTCGTCACGCCGCTGCGGCATCTGGTTTCCCGCGGGGATCATGCGTCGGGTGGCGTTCAGGACTGGGGGCTCGTTGAAGTAGGTGCGGAAAGCGCCGTCGAACTCGTGGAACAGGTCGAACAGATCGTGGTTGTGTCTAATCAACATGGTCGTCTCACCTCACTTGGGAATCTGAGTTTGATTTCCTGCAGCGAGCCACTTACGCCCGCTCCAGTGACGGGGCCGTAGTAGGACCATCCCCGTGGCGTGTCAAGCGAAACGGGGAGAGAGGTGAGGTCGAACCCAAGAAAAATCCTCGTGGCCCTGCGGGCAGGCTCTCGCTGTCGGGTTTTTGGGATGAGACCAGCGGAACCCGCTGCGTCTAACGGGCCTTTGCCTTCAGGAGCAGATCCACGCGGCGGTTCTGCCGGCGCCCTGATTCGCTCTCGTTGCTGGCCACCGGGTTTCCTTCCCCATAGCCCAGCGAGGTGATGCGCGTCGGATCGACTCCGCGTGCGACCAGGTAGTTGGATACAGCCTGGGCCCTCCGCTCCGAGAGGTCCTGGTTGTGCTCCTCGCTTCCGGTGGAATCCGTGTGTCCCTGCGCGAGGATCGCGGTCTTGGGGTATTCGGTGAACACGCCCGCGGCCTGATCGAGGCTCGAGCGCGACGTCGAATTCAGCACCGCGGAGTCGACACTGAAGAGAACGTCAGATTCGAAGTGCACGAGGAGCATGTCCTCCCCCACCCTCTCGACGCTGGTGCCGGGGATGCGCGCCAGATCCTCTTCCTGCTTGTCCATGTAGGCGCCCACGCCGGCGCCGATGCCGCCGCCGATCGCCGCGCCCATCAGGATCTCGTCGAGCTCTCCTTCTCCCAGGAGCGCGCCCAGCACCGCCCCGGATGCGGCGCCTATGGCCGCTCCTTTCCCGGTCTTGTCGCGCTTGGTGGTGCGCGGCTGCTGCTGCGATGCAGGTTGCTGCTTGGTGCAGCCTGCGAGCAGTGACGCTGCGCAGATGACGGCGATGGCCAGGGACGTGGATCGCGAACGTCGCATGGTCGATGACCTCCTCGATTGATGACAACAGGTTGATGTCTGCCGACGCGGGGGTGTCTCGCCGGGCGGTCGCCTCTGTTGAGCGCCCACGCGTGAGCGCCGCCCGCCTGGCAGACCCAACATCATAACTTTAGTCCCGCAGCGCGAGGATGCCATCCGGTGAAAACCCGATTCCACCCCGGCGCCCCGGGGAAGCAACCGGCGCAAAAGCGGCGCCAGACGCGGCCTCCTCTTGACAGGCGGGCCCGTGCCAGTAGGATGGGCGCCGAGGAGGACTGCGCGTGACGCTCGCGACAATGCGTGGACGGGCCGCCGCCTGGGTCTGGGACGTGGACATCAGGTCCCTGCGCGGCGGCAGGCGCTTCCTCATCGCCGTGCTGAGGATTGGGCACGCTCTGGCCACAGCCCTGGTCGATGGGCAGCTCACTCTCCATGCCATGAGCCTGGTCTTCACGACGCTGCTGTCGATCGTCCCTCTGATGGCGGTCAGCTTCTCGGTCCTGAAGTCCTTCGGCGTTCATCACCAGATCCTTCCTCTTCTCGTCCAGTTCCTCTCTCCTCTGGGCGTTCAGCAGTCTGCAGACGCGGCACGGCGCATCGTGGTCCTGGTGGAGAGCGTCGACGTGGGGTTGCTCGGGGCCATCGGTGTGGGGACGCTCATCTACACCGGGCTCTCGCTCCTGCACAAGATCGAGATGTCGATCAACGCCGTGTGGAGCGTCGGAACGCCGCGTCGGTTGGGCCATCGGGTCACGAACTACCTCTCGGTCGTCGTCGTGGGTCCCCTGCTCATAGGCATCTCGGTGGCACTCACGGCGCTCGTCCTGAACACGGCGGGCGCCAGGGGCCTGCTCGAGATCCAGCCCTTCGGGGTCCTGGTTCTCTGGGGAACGCGTCTTTTCCCCTACGTGCTCGTGTGGGCGGCGTTCAGCTTCATCTACGCGTTCGTTCCCAACGTCCCGGTCACGTTCCGGGCGGCCGCGCTCGGCGGGCTGGTGGCCAGCGTGCTCTGGCAGACCTCGGGGCTGCTCTTCGGCGCCTTCATCGCCACCTCGGTGAGCTACGCGAAGATCTACTCGAGCCTTTCGATCATGATCCTCGCGCTCATCTGGCTCTACACGAGCTGGCTCATCCTCCTGATGGGAGCGCAGATCGCCTACTTCATCCAGAATCCGCGTCGCTACCTGCTGCATCCCCCCGTCCCCGTCGTGCTGAGCAACAGGCTCAGGGAACGCCTGGCGCTCTCCATCATGCTGCTCATCGCGCGCGGACATCACGAAAACCGCCCCCCCTGGACCGTCTCGGGGCTCGCGGATCATCTGGATCTGCCGGCGCAGATCGTCCAGAAGCTGATCGACCTGTTGCGCCTGGAGAGGTGGATCATGCAGACGTCGGACGATCCCGGCGGGTGGCTCCCCTCGCGGGACATCGCGACCATCGAGGTCAACGAGCTGATCCGATCGATCCGCCGGGCCGGAGAGCGCGGCCTGCCGCCGCGCACCGCCGAGCCCATCCCGGCGACGGTGGATCGCGTCATGGAAACCTATCGCGAGGCGGCGGACGCCGCGCTCTCGGGAACGACACTCGGCGATCTGCTGCGTGAGGCCGACGGAAAGGGGGAAAACCAATGACACGCGCGCGCAGGGTCCTCCATCTCGCGGCCGCCATCCTCGTGGCGCATCTGCCGGTCTCGAGCGTCCCCGCGGCGCAGGTCACCATCGTGAAGGCGGGCCGCCTCCTCGACGTCCAGACCGGACGGGTCGAGAAGAACCTTCGGATCCGCGTGGAAGGGACGACGATTGCCGCCGTCGGCGCCGATCTTCCGATCCCGGCCGGCGCGCGTCTCGTGGATCTCTCCGCCGCCTTGGTCCTTCCCGGTCTCATCGACTCCCATACTCACGTCTGCCTCGCTCCGGAGGACGCGCAGAAGAGCCCCGTCCTCTACAAGACGCACGCCTCCCGCGCCGTCTACGGCGTGAAGGCGGCCCAGGACGCGATGAACGCGGGCTTCACGACGCTGCGAGACCTCGACAACGAGGGGGCCGACATGGCCGACATCGCCGTGCGCGACGCGATCCGCAACGGCCTCTTCCCCGGCCCGCGGCTCTTCGTCGCGGGATGGGCGCTCAGCATCACCGCGGGGCACATGAACGTCACGGGGCTGAGCCCGTCGGTGGACCGCAGGGTGGATCAGCTCGCGATCATGACCGACAGTCCCGAAGCGATGGTCCGCGCGGTGCGCGAGCAGGCCAAGGCCGGCGTGGACATCATCAAGATCTACACCACCGGCACGCTGCGCCACATCGATCGGCGCACGATGGAGCCGATCCCGCAGATGTGCACCTCTGAAGTGCGTCTGATCGTGGACGAGGCGGCGCGGTGGCGGCTCGACGTGGCGGCGCATGCCTACGGCGGCATCGGGGCGAGGAATGCCGCGGAGGGGGGCGTGCGCAGCATCGAGCACGGCATGTTCCTCGACGATACGACCCTGGCGCTCATGAAGAAGATGGGGACCTGGTGGGTGCCGACGATGTCGGTCTACCTTCCCGACGCGGCGACGCCACCGGCGGACGTGGCGTTCCATGAGACGATCGGCTCCATGCACAAGGACACCTTCCGCCGCGCCATGAAGGCCGGAGTGCGCATCGCCTTCGGCACCGACATCGGCTCGATGCCCCACGGCGAAGGATGGCGGGAGCTGGCGCTCATGACCGGCTACGGCATGCCGCCGATCGACGCGATCCGCTCCGCCACGCTCGAAGCGGCGGCGCTCCTGCGCCGCGAAGCGGAGTTGGGCCGCATCGCGCCCGGGTTCCGCGCCGACATCATCGCCGTCGAGGGCGACCCTCTCGCCGACATGACCGCGCTCCAGAGGATCCGCTTCGTCATGGTGGACGGGAAGATCGTCAGGGATGAATCGACGAAAACCGATGCCCCTGCGGAGCGCCCATGACGGGGTCATCGCCCCCGCCGCCGGACGCGCCGCCGGGCGCGGGGGGAAGGAGTCTTCAAGAGACCTGGGCACCGGGCAATGCCTGCTTCGGCTGCGGCCCCGCCAACGAGAAGGGGCTGAAGGTGAGGAGCATCGTCAAGGGGGACGAAGTCGTGGCAGAGTGGCGCGCGGAGCCGCACCACGAGGCCTTCCCCGGGATCCTCAACGGCGGGATCATCGGGGCCCTGCTCGACTGCCACTCCAACTGGACCGCCGCCTGGACCTTGATGGAACGCACCGGCGCTGCAAGCCCCCCCTGCACGGTCACCGCGGAGTACGCGGTCAGGCTCCTGCGCCCGACCCCTTCAGGCGAGACGATCCACCTTTCAGCGCGCGCGGTGGTGGATGAGGGGGCCCAGGCGAGAGACGACAGGGTCGTGGTCGAGGCGACGCTCTCCGCCGGCGGCAGGATCTGCGCGACATGCCGCGGCACCTTCGTGGCGGTTGAGGAAGGCCACCCGGCCTTCCATCGCTGGTAGTCCCGCGGTGGTATTCTGCGCCTCACCTTCTGCACCTTCTGACGCCGTGCGCAGTCGCATCCCGGAGGACCCCGTGATCATGAGACCTTGCAAACCCATCATCATGTTCCAAGCGCTCCTGGTCGCCGCCGGCCTGCTGCTGGCGGCGGACCTTCTGCTCGCGAAGGACAAGAAGAAAAAGGGCGACGAGAAGAAAGACGAGCCGAAGTGGGATGTGGCCAACCCTCCCGGGACCTGGAACGTGGTCCCCATCGACACGCAGGAGACCACCTGGTCCAGCGTCGATGTCAGTCCCGACGGGCGGACGATCGTCTTCGACATGCTGGGCGATCTCTACCGCGTCCCGATTGAAGGGGGCGAGGCGACCGCGCTGACAAACGGCATCGCGTGGGATTTCCAGCCGCGCTACAACCCCGATGGCACGCGCATCGCGTTCGTCTCCGACCGCGACGGCGCGGAGAACATCTGGCTGATCGACGCGAACGGCGCCAACCCAAAGCAGGTCTCGGACGAAGAGAGCGACCTGGTCCACAATCCGTACTGGAGCCCCGACGGGGACTACATCGCCGCCAAGAAAGGGTTCACATCCACCCGGAGCATCGCGGCCGGCGAGATCTGGCTCTTCCACGCGGGGGGTGGTGGAGGGCTCCAGCTCACCGAGCGGCCCAACGGCCCGAAAGACCAGAAGACGATGGCGGAGCCGGCCTTCTCGGTCGATGGCCGCTACGTCTACTACAGCCAGGACACCACCGCGGGAAGGGTCTGGCAGTACAACAAGGACGCCACGGGCCAGATCTTCGTGATCCAGAGGCTCGACCGCAGCAACGGCAAGATCGAGACCCACGTCGCCGGGCCGGGAGGGTCGATACGCCCCACCCCCTCCCCTGACGGCAAGCACCTCGCCTTCGTGCGCAGGACCCCGGGCGCGAAGAGCGCGCTCTATCTCAAGGACCTCATGACAGGGCGCGAGTGGCCCATCTACGACAAGCTGGATCGCGACCTCCAGGAGACCAACGGCAGCACCGGGAACACACCGGCGTTCGCCTGGACGCCGGATGGCCGCTCGCTCGTGTTCTGGGCGGCGGGGCGCATCCGTCGCGTCGATGTCCAGACAAAGGAAACGGCGGTCATCCCGGTCCACGTCAAGACCTCGAGGAAGGTCCGCACGGCGCTGCGCTTCCCGGTGGAGGTGGCGCCTCAGGACGTCACCGTGAAGATGGTGCGCTGGGCCCAGATGTCCCCGGATGGGACGCACGTGCTCTTCGAGGCGCTGGGTCATCTCTGGATCAGGGATGTCGCGGCGGGTGCGGCGCGCCGCCTGACAGGCCAGAACGAGCACTTCGAGGTCTGGCCCTCGTTCTCCCCCGACGGCAATGAGATCGTCTACGCGACGTGGGACGACCAGGACCTCGGAACGCTCCGCGTGATCTCCGTGCTGGGAGGCCAGGGGCGCGTCGTCAGCCGCGAGCCGGGGCACTACCTCGAGCCGCGCTTCTCCCCCGACGGCAGGATGCTCGTCTACCGGAAAGGGACCGACGGCTACGTCGCGTCGGGGGCGTGGTCGAACGATCCGGGGATCTACATCGCTCCGCTGTCGGGAGGAGACCCCGTGCGCGTCAGCCCCAGTGGCTTCAACCCCACCTTCGGTCCCGATGGCGAGCGGATCTTCTTCTCCGACACCTTCGAAGAGACGCAGCTCGTCTTCAAGAGCGTGGATTTGCGCGGCAATGACGAGAGGACGCATCTGAAAGGGTCGAAGGTCACCGAGGTCAGCCTCTCGCCCGACGGACGCTGGATTGCTTTCACCGAGCAGTTCAACGCCTGGGTCGCCCCCTTCACGCTCACCGGCCGCACCGTGGACCTGAGCACCGACATGAAGTCGATGCCCGTCGCGCAGGTCTCCGGCCGCTCCGGAGAGTTCATGCGCTGGTCCTTCGACAGCAGGAAACTGCATTGGGCCAACGGCGCCACGCTCTACACGCGGGCGCTCTCCGATGCCTTCGCCTTCCTGGAAGGGGCGCCTGGGGAGCTCCCCAAGCCCGTCGCGGAAGGGCTCTCGCTCACCTTCACCGTCCCCGCCGACCGGCCGGCCGGGCGCATCGCCCTGACCGGCGCGCGCATCGTCACGATGTATGACGCCAGGAAGAAACAGGAGGTGATCGAGGATGGCACTGTTCTAGTCGAAGGGAACCGGATCGCGGCCGTCGGCCAGCGCGACACCGTCAGGATCCCCGAGGGGACGCAGATCATCGACGCCCGCGGCAGGACGATCATCCCCGGGCTGATCGACGTGCACGCGCACGGCGCGCAGGCGAACAACGAGATCATCCCCGAGCAGAACTGGATGCAGTACTCCAACCTCGCATTCGGCATCACGACGATCCACGATCCTTCCAACGACACCAGCGAGATCTTCGCCGCCTCCGAGCTTCAGAAGGCGGGGCTGATCGTCGCGCCGCGCATCTTCTCCACCGGCACGATCCTCTACGGAGCCGATCAGCCGGGGTACACCGCGCGCATCAAGAACCTCGAAGAGGCATCGTTCCACGTCAGGCGGCTCAAGGATGTCGGGGCGATCTCCGTCAAGAGCTACAACCAGCCCCGGCGCGATCAGCGCCAGCAGGTGATCGAAGCCGCCGCGGCGCTCGGCGTCATGGTGGTCCCCGAGGGGGGCGCCAAGTTCGACTACAACATGTCGCAGATCGTCGACGGCCACACGGGGATCGAGCACTGCATCCCGCTGGAGACGGCCTATGACGATGTCGTGCAGCTCTGGTCGGGGAGCGGCACGGGGTACACGCCGACGCTCGGCGTCGCGTATGGAGGGCTCGCGGGCGAGGTCTACTGGTACGACCGTACCGATGTGTGGCTCGACCAGCGCCTGATGCGCTACTCGCCTCATTCCATCGTCGAGCCGGACGCGATCCGGCGGACGAAGGCTCCCGACAGTCATTACAACCATATGAACGTGGCGCGCTTCGCCAAGGAGTTGTCCGAGGCCGGCGTCTCCGTCCAACTGGGCGCCCACGGACAGCGCGAAGGGCTCGCGTCCCACTGGGAGCTGTGGATGATGGAACAGGGGGGGTTCTCGCCGTGGGAGGCGCTGCGCGCGGGGACCATCGACGGCGCGCGCTATCTCGGGATGGACAAGGACATCGGCAGCATCGAGCCCGGGAAGCTGGCCGATCTCGCCATCATCGACGGCAATCCGCTCGAGGACCTGCACCGGTCGGAATACGTCGTCTGGACGATGATCAACGGCCGCCTCTACGAGGCCACGACGATGAACCAGGTGGCGCCGGAGAAGGTCGCGAGGCAGCCCTTCTTCTTCGAGAAGGAAGGGGGCGACACGATCCACCCGGCGACTCAGGCCTGGATCGAGAGGAAGTCGAGGGCCTACGGCTGGGCCCACTGAGCGGACCGTGACCGGCTGGTGGGAGCGCGCCCTCGCGCGCCGCAGGGAGACCATCCCGACACGGCTCGCACTCATCGCTCTGGCCGGTGTGGTGGCGCGCATTCTCCTCGTGCTCGCCACTCCCGCATGGTCGCTCTCCACCGACGGTGTGCGCTTCGTCCGCCTCGCCGCGACCGGCATGGAGGGGACGGCGTTCATCCCTCCTCTCTATCCTTTTTTCATCCGCGCGGTGGGAGCGCTCGCGGGAACGGCCGCGCTGGCTCCGCTGCGCCTGACGCAGTCGATCCTCGGTGGCGCGACGATCCTCCTGGCGGCGACGCTCGCCCGCAGGCTGGCTCCCGAGCGGGTGTCCGGGCGCGCCGCGACCCTCGCGGCCGCGCTGGTGGCGTTCGCTCCCCCGCTGCTGCTCGCGGATCTGACCGTGATGAGCGAGTCGCTGCTGGCGCTTCTCACCACCGCCTGGCTCGTCGTCGTATCGCGCCCCGCCTCACCTCGCTCCGGCTGGGCGGCGGCCATCGTCCCGGGGATCCTGCTGGGACTGATGGCTCTGTGCCGGGCCCCGATGCTCCTCTATGCCGTCGTGCGTCCGGCGCTGCCTGCCGCGCCAGGACGCACGGTGACGCGGGCGCTTGCGGTCTCGGCTGTGGCCATCATGCTCGTTCTCCCCTGGGCGCTGCGCAATCAGCTCCTCTTCGGAAAGTTCGTGCCCATCTCCACGAACGGCGGCTACAACTTCTGGAAATCCTTCAATGACGCCTCGACGGGGACCGAGAGCGGCTTCGACCTGTCGCTCTTCAGTGCGCTCGAAGAAGCCGACTACGACGCGGCCGGCTACGCGGAGGGGCTGCGCTTCATCGGGGAGCATCCCTGGCGCGCGCTGGGGCTCGTGCCGCTCAAGATCGGTCACTTCTTCGGCCTGGAGCGCTTCTTCTTCATCGGCGTGAGAGAGGGTTTCTGGGGGCCGGTGCCCCGATGGGCCGTGCTCGTCGCGGCGCTGCTGATCCCCGCGACGCAGATCCTGTGGCTGGCGTTCGCGCCGGTCGGTTTTGCGGCTGCGCCCGCGGGGGGCGCGCGGCGCGAGATCCTTCTATTGGCCGGATTCAGCGTCGCCCTGCACGTCGTCTTCAACGCGGAGGCGCGCTACCACGTCCCGCTCCTGCCGGCGTTTCTCGCCGCCGCGGCCGCCGGGATCGTGGCGCGCGGCGCAGGGGTCGTGCGGCTCAGCCGCCGCGCCAGCGCCCTGTGCATCCTGCTCGTGCTGCTGGTGGTGGCGTTCTGGGCGTACGAAGTCTTCGTCGAATGGGAGCACCTGTCTTCGCTTTGAGCCAGATACCGCGCGGCCTTCAGCGCACGCGCCGGACGCTCCGCATCATGGAGGCGGCCGCACCGTGGGCCGAGGCCATCCCGGTGGCGTGCATCAACCTTCCCGCGAAGTCTCCCCCGGGGGTCGCCTCGATGAAGAGCGCGCCGATGTTGGCGACCGTGAACGTCCCGGAAGAGGTCGCCCTCGGGTCGAAGAACGCCACCCGCACGATCCGGGGGCTCGCTCCTGCCGGGTAGGCGCTCCCGGCGACGCTCCCGACGGTCTCGTCCCAGCGCGCGCCGGGATCCAGGGCGATCAGCGCGCGCATCGCCTCGCGCGTCGCCTGCTCGAGAGGCCCGGAAAGCACGCGCACCGAGTCGCCGACCGAGACCACCGCTTCGGAGCAGCGCGCGATGTTCCTGGCGTACGCCCCGACAGCGTCGCCCGGATCATCGGGCGCGCGCAGGTCGATCGCGTGGAAGCTCCCTGCTGCGACTTCGTCGGAGCGTCCTGCGAGATGCAGCGTGAGCCGCCTTCCACGATCCCCCGCCCCGTCCCGAAACCCGGTTCCCCACGACGTGACGCCAGGCTGATAGGAATCTCCTGGCCCGAATCTGTCGTCGCCCGGCGCGGCGTCCGCGAATCCGTCGGGGAAGATCCATGGTCGCAGACAGGTCGCCGTGGTGCCTGTGACGACCTCGGCGAGCGCGGAAGCGCGCACCTGCACGGGGCCTGCGGCCAGAACGTGCGCGATGAACGTCGGCAGATGATCCGAAGTGCCCGCTGTGACCTCGACCTCTCCTCGCTCCGGATCCACCCGGACGTCCTGGTCGCTCACCGTGACGGCGAAACCGCCGGGCCTGCGTCTCTCGCCGAACGCGCGGGCCACACGCGCGGCGCCACGGGAATCGCCCGCGTCCGCGGCCAGGGCCTCCGCGCCGGCCAGCGCCCCGGAGCGCGCGGCCTGCAGTGTCGAGACCTTCGCCGAGCAGATAAGGACCGCATCGATGCCCAGCGCGGCCGTCACGAGCAGGCCCGAGCCGAGCAAAGTGAAGATGAGTGGTCCGAGGATGCGCCCGGGGGAGGCCATCGATCGGCCGGCTTCAGAACAGCCGGGTGAGGTCGTCGATGAAGCGCTCGCCGTCCTCGGCCTCGGAACACGAAATGTTCGGGCGCCGGGCGGTGTCGATGGGATGGATCATCTAGAAGACCGTTCTGACGCTGGCAACAAGGGCGTCGATGCGGTCGCCGAGGAGGGTCACGCAGGCGATCGCGACCAGAGCGATCAGCGAGACCAACAGAGCGTACTCCGCGAGATCCTGTCTCTCCTCTCCCAACAGGCCGAGCAGCTTCTTCATCGGTTCCATCCCCCAGTGAGCGTGTGACTTCGCGCCATCCTCTTACGCAATCGCCGTACCACGCGCAGAGAGAGACAGTGGATCGACCGCGGTGAAGCAGAACCTCTTTCTCCATCGATGGTTGTCGTACAGCAGCGATAAAAGCGTCGGCGCGCGCAGGGATGCGCCGTTGTGAAGCGGAGTTCATGGTGTGCACGTCATTGCAGTCCTGGATGCGATGCTCTGCGCGGTGGTTGTGACGTTTGACGCGCATTGCGCTTGCCGATCGAGCGCGCGGTACACCGCGAAGGAACCGCAACCCGCGGCTCCCCTTGAGGATCCGTCGCGTCATGCGGCATTCAGAACAGTCGCACGGGCCTGTGGCATGAAGATCGCAAGGCACCCGCGCGAGAGCCGCGTCCCTCCAGCACGGGCACCGGACCCGCTTCTTCGCAGGAGGCGGGCAGCAAGGGGGGAGAGACGCAGCTCGGGTCCGGTAAGGACAGTGGGGGCCGTTGGCTGCTGACGCCAGTCACGCTCAGCCGCGTCCCATGGCAGGAGCCTCGGGGGGGGCTCCTGCCAACCACATCCCTTACGGCGTTGCGGCGGTTCGGCGATGCTCCAGGTACGGGGCGAAGTCCCCGGAGATCATCGCTGCCATCTCCGGCGTCAGCGCGATGACCTTCGGCGTCTCGAGCCCCTGCTCCCAGACTGTCAGCGTGAGAGGGACGGTCCCTTCGAAGGCCTCCGGTGCGTATTCGTAATAGCCGAAGTAGGCGATGTCCTTCATCGTCGCGGCCCCTTCGATATTAACGACCTGCTTGACGCGCCCCGGATGGATCGGCTCGATCACCATGCCGCCACGCTTGAGCTCCATCTTCTCGAAGTCGGTCTTGAAGGTGTAGGAGAGGACACCCAGAAGGGCGGAGCCCATCTTGACCTTGGTCTCGGGGCGCGCGACGATGCGCACGACCGGACGGAAGTTGTCGGTATCCTTCTGCCACGCGTAGAACTGCTGGCCGGGGTTGTCCTGAGGATCGGGCTGCTTCTCCTTGCGGCGTTTGGCCCGTCCCTCCGCCGCTTCGCGCTCCGCCATCACGACCGTGTTGGCGAGCAGGACCGGCGTGACGATGTAGAGGTCCAGCTTTCCCGCTTCGAGGTGGTATTTGTCGGGCTCCGGGGCGCGCGCGACCGCCAGATCGCGCAAGGCCTCCGGATCGAACCTGTAGGGGTCCTCCACCGGGAGCTTCCTTGGGTCGGGGGGCGCGCTCTGATCGAGGCGGGCGCGCGCCGATGCGATCGCATCCGCCGCCCGCTGGATGCGCACGATCCCGGAGATCCCCTGGCCGGTATCTCCGCCCAACCCGAAGGTGTTGATCCCGACCACCCTCCCCTTGGCGTCGAACAGCGGCCCCCCGGAGTTGCCCGGGTTGATGCTCACGTCGCTGAAGATCGCATCGGCCTCGACCTTGCTGACGAGGCCCATGGTCATGATCGTGTCGGTCGTGAGAGGGCTGCCAATCGCGAGAACCTTGTCTCCCACCGCGACGGCGGGGGCATCCGCGGCATCCGGCGCGAGCTGAAGGACGGGACGGTCGGCCACCACGTCGGGATGCACGCGCAGGATGGCGATGTCGCGCGCTGCGTCCTCGGCCAGCACGACCGCCGCATGCTTGCTCCTGCTGTCCACCAGCACCGCGATATAGGTCGCGTCCGCGATCACGTGATGGTTGGTCACGATCAGCCCTTCCTGTGCGATCAGGAAGCCGCTCCCATGTCCGTCATCGGCGACGACCTTGAAGACCCCCGGCGAGAGCCTTCGGTACAGATCCCCCTCCCCTTCGGATCCCTCGAGGCTTCCCTGCCCCGGCGACGCGGCGCTTGCGGTGGCGTTGTCGTTCGACAGATCGAGATGCATCTGCGCTCCGGCCTCGATCGTGAAGGGGAGATCCCAGGTGTAGTCGGTCCCCACGAAGGTCACGGGTCGAGGGGATTGAAGCCGATAGCTCCCCGGCGCCAGGGCCTGGGTGAACGTCCCCTCGAAATCGGTCCGCGCGTCGATCGGCGCGCCGCCACCGTCCGGCACGATCCGGAACGCGTGACGCGGGATCGGCTTGAGAGTGTGATCGGTCGCCACGAGAACGACGCGCACCACGAGGCTCCCGGACGGCGCACCCTGCGTCACCGGGGGGGTCTGGGCCGCGGCGGCAAGCGGGCAGAGGATCGCGACCAGACCAGCCATGAGATACGCGCGCAGGGCCCTGATGGCCTTCACGGGGACGATCCTTTCCTGGGGGGGCCCGCAACCCGACGCCGCGCTTGTTCCCGGGCCACACCTACCGACAGCATACTCCCCCCGTGACGAGAAAACCCAAAGGCCGCGCGACCGCCCGGCCCCCTTGCCCACCGCACGAGGCGGACCCTATCTTCCGCCGCCCGGGCCCTTGGGGCCCGGGACCTGCACCCATCGCAAAGGGAGACAACATGAAGCGCGTCTTGATCGTGCTGATCCTCGCGGCAGCGGGATACGTCGTATGGAACAACGTCATCGCGCCACGCACGGCGAAGGCGGGAGAGAGCGAGCTCGCGGAGCTCGAAAGACAGCTCGACGCCGCCAGAAGCGAGATGGTCCAGGCCGGCAGGACTGCGGGGATGTCCGGCATGGACACCACCGCTGATGCCGGAGCTGCTGCCGCCGAGGTCGAACGGATCGAGGCGAGGCTCAAAGAGGTGTCGAAGACTCTCAAGACGCCGGCGGCGCAGGAGCGGGCCGAGCGCCTTCAGAAGAAGATCGACGAGTTCAATCGTCAGCTCGGCAACTGAGACCCGGCCGCCACGGCGCAGCGGCGGCGGCGGGCGGGTTCACGGCGTCAGGACGACCTTCGTGCACCCCGAGCGCTTCTCCTCGAACATCGCGTAGGCCTCCACACCGTCGCTCAGCGGCAGACGGTGCGAGACGATCTTCGCGAGCCGGCTTTTCTCCGCGCCCATGAACGGCAGGAGACGCTCCATGTAGCGCCTCGCGGGGCAGCGTCCGCTGCGGTAGGTGAGGTTCTTCGCGTAAGCCTCCGCCGCCGTGAAGCCGGGGACCTCCCCCGGGACGTGCACGCCGATCGACGCAATGGTCGCGCCAGGGCGCGCCAGGTCGAAGGCCAGACGCGCGGCCGCATAGCTCCCGGCGACCTCCATCACCGCGTCGACCCCTCGTCCGTCGGTCCCGGAAAGAATGGCGGCGACAGGTTCGGCGGTGCGCGGGTCGATCGGCTCGGCGCCGAACGAGGCGCACAATGCGAGCCGCTCGGGAATCATGTCGATGGCCCAGATGCGCGCGGCCCCCCGCGCCTGCGCGGCGAGCACCGCCATCATCCCCACGGGGCCGCATCCGATGACGACGCACCGAGCGCCTTGCCGCACGCCGGCGAGATCGGCGCAGAAGGCCCCGGTCGGGACGATGTCCCCCAGCAGGGCTCCCTGCTCGAAGGTGATCTCATCGGGGAGACGCACCAGCGTCGCGTCGGCGAACGGGACGCGCGCCCGTTCGGCCTGGAGACCCGGCAGACCCGTCCCCTCCTGAACCCATCCGAACAGCTCCCCTTTCCCGCACCGGCTCGTCAGTCCTTCGTGGCAGAGAGCGCAGTCACCGCAGCAGGTCGAGAATGGGAGCGCGACGCGATCGCCGCTCTTGAAGCGCGTCACCGCGGATCCGATCTCCAGGATGGTGCCGGCCGCCTCGTGCCCCATCGGCGTCCCCGCGTCGAGCCCCGGCTCCCTGCCGCAGTAGACGTGCAGATCGGAGCCGCAGATCGCGGTCGCCTCCACTTTCAGGATGACATCCTGGGGATGCAGGATGCCGGGCTCGGGGACCTCTTCGTGACGGACGATTCGCTCGGCGTGGAACGTGAGAGCCTTCACGATCGCTTCTGCCTGACCCATGCGATGCCACGGAGGATCCGCTCCTCGGTGGTGGCGCCGAACCCCTTCATCGCCCGCAGACGTTGCTCCCGCGCCGCCGCCTCGAGTGTCTCGAGGCTGTCGATGCCCAGCTCGGCGTGCAGCCGCCGCACCCGTTTGGGGCCGAGGCGCGGGACCCGCAGCAGCTCGGGGAGACCCTTCGGGACCATCCCGAGCACCCGATCGCGCTCCAGGTTCGTCCCCGCAGTGAGGAGGTCGGAGATGATGGCGGACAGCCCCTTGCCAATTCCGGGGAGATCGGTGAGGGTGCGCTCGCGTACTGCGGCCTCGAGATCCCCGTCGTATTCCTCGAGGGTCTGGGCGCCGTTGCGGTAAGCCATGATCTGGAAGGGGTTGGCCTCCACGATCTCGAGGATGTCGGCCATCTCGACGAGCGCCCGGACGATCGCCGCCTTGTCCATGCCCATGCCCGCTCCACTTTGCGATGAATTTGCGGCGAGGGTATCAGATTGGCCACCACGCCGAACCATGCTCTCGGTGGCGCCCTTTTCTGGTACCCTTTGTTTCAGTTCCCAGGAGGGTCCAGCCATGGCATACCCCAGAAGACGGCGGAACCTCGCCGTACCGGCCGCAATGCTTTCCATGCTTCTCGTTCTCGCAGCTTCAACGGGCAGCGTCCTGCCCGCCGATGACGACGACCATCCCGTCGACCCGAAGCTTTTCCAGGAGATGAAGTTCCGCAACATCGGCCCGCATCGCGGGGGACGCGTCACCGCCGTGGCCGGAGTCCCCGGCGCGAGGGACACGTTCTACATGGGCTCCACCGGCGGGGGGGTCTGGAAGACCACCGACGGCGGCGTGACCTGGTCTCCGATGTCCGACAAGGACTTCAAGACCGCATCGATGGGTGCGATCGCGGTGGCTCCCTCCGACGTCAACGTCGTCTACGCGGGGACAGGCTCGGCCTGCGTGCGCGGCAACGTGTCCCCTGGCGACGGCATGTACCGCTCGACCGACGCGGGCGAAACCTGGAAACGCGCCGGTCTCGAAGACGCGGGGCAGATCGGGCGCATCCGCGTGCATCCCCAGGATCCCGACACCGTCTGGGTCGCCGTGCTCGGACACGCGTTCGGTCCCAGCGCGCAGCGCGGCGTCTTCAAGTCGGCCAACGGCGGCGCATCCTGGAAGAAGGTTCTGAAGGTCAGCGATGACGTCGGCGCGGTGGATCTCGCCCTCGATCCCAAAAATCCCCGGATCCTCTTCGCCTCGACCTGGCGCGCCCGGCGCACGCCCTGGGAGATGGTGAGCGGCGGTGAGGGAACCGGGCTGTGGAAGAGCACGGATGGCGGCGACACCTGGACCGAGCTCAAGGATGGCCTCCCGGCGGGCCCGCTCGGCAGGATCGGCGTGGCCGTCTCCGGCGCCGACGGCAAGCGCGTCTGGGCCCTCGTGGAAGCGAAGGACGGCGGGCTCTACCGCTCTGACGACGGCGGCAAGACATTCAAGCTGATCAACTCCGACCGCAACATCCAGCAGCGGGCCTGGTACTACATGCACGTCTACGCGGACCCCGTCGACGCGGGGACTGTCTGGATCCTGAACGTGGGCCTGTGGCGATCCGACGACGGCGGCAAGACCTTCAACCTTGTGCGCGCGCCGCACGGCGACCATCACGACCTCTGGATCAACCCCGACGACCCCCGCGTCATGGTCAACGGCAACGACGGCGGGGCGAATGTCAGCTACAACGGCGGCAAGTCTTGGTCCACGCAGACCAACCAGCCCACCGCGGAGATGTACCGCGTGACCGTCGATCGCGAGTTCCCCTACCGCGTCTACGGCTGCCAGCAGGACAACACGTGCGTGTCGGTCCCGAGCCGGACACCGTCGAGCGGGATCACGCAGGCTCACTGGTACGTCATCGGCGGCTGCGAGAGCGGCCACGTCGCGGTGGATCCGCGCAATCGCCTCGTCACCTACAGCGGCTGCTACGGCGGCACTATCGGCCGCTACGATCACGCCACCGGGCAGGAACGCGAGATCATGGCCTGGCCGCAACTTGCGGTGGGGCAGGCGCCTCGCGATCTCAAGTACCGCTTCCAGTGGAACGCCCCCATCCGCCTCTCGCCGCACGATCCGACGATCCTCTACCACACGTCCCAGCACGTGCACCGCTCCCTCGACGAAGGGCAGAGCTGGTCGATCATCAGCCCGGATCTGACGCGCAACGATCCCGCGCGCCAGGATTTCTCCGGCGGGCCCATCACCCGCGACAACACCGGCGTCGAGGTGTACGGGACGATCTTCGCCTTCGAGGAATCAGCGAAGGTGGCGGGGCTCCTCTGGGCCGGCAGCGACGACGGGTTGGTGCACCTGTCGCGCGATGCAGGCGAGACGTGGGAGAACATCACGCCGGCGAAGATGCCCGAGTGGGGGCAGGTCAACATGATCGACCTGTCCGCGCACGGCGGCTCGAGGGCCTTCATCGCGGTCACGCGCTACAAGCTGGACGACTTTCGCCCCTACATCTTCCGCACCGACAACCTCGGACAATCCTGGGAGCTGCTGACCGACGGAAGAAACGGCATCCCCGCGGATCATCCGGTGCGCGTCGTGCGCGAGGACCCCGATCGCAAGGGGGTGCTCTACGCCGGAACGGAGTTCGGGCTCTACGTCTCCTTCGACGACGGGGCACGCTGGCAACCCCTTCAGCTCAACCTCCCGATCACTCCGGTGACCGACCTGGCCGTCACGCGCCAGGACCTGGTGGTGGCCACGCAGGGACGCTCCTTCTGGATCCTCGACGACGTCACGCCGCTGCACGAGGTGAAGAGCGTCGCCGCAGGCAGCGTGCGTCTTTTCCGCCCGCGCGACACGGTACGCTTCGGCTCGGGGGGCGGCGGTGGGGGCGGCCGGGGCCCCGCCGGCGAGAATCCCCCCACGGGCGTCATCGTGCAGTACACGCTCCCCCCTCAGGCGGATTCCAAACCGGCCAAATCTGCCGGCGCATCGGAAACCGCCAAGGTCGCCGATGCGGCCGGCACGGACGCGGCCGCGTCGCCAAAGGCGCATGAGATTGTCCTGGAGATCCTCGACGCCGACGGCACGCTCCTGCGCCGGCTCTCCAGCCTGAAGGACGAGCCCTATGCTCCCGATCCCGAGGCGCGCTTCAGGCCGCCGGACTCCCAGAAGCCGCGCAAGCTCACGGCGAAGGAAGGGATGAACCGCTACGTCTGGGACTTCCGGCTTCACGACGCCGAGATCGCGGAGGGCTCCGTGCTCTGGGGAAGCGTCGAGGGGCCGCAGGTGCCACCGGGCCGCTACAAGGCGGTCCTCAAGGTGGGAGAGGTCACGCAGTCGCACGAGTTCATGGTGAAGCGCGATCCCCGTCTTGCGCTGCAGGATGAGGATCTGGTGCAGCAGTACCGGCTCAGCGTGGAGATCCGGGACAGCATCTCTCAGAGTCATCGCGCCCTCAAGCAGATCCGCGACATCCGCGAGCAGGTGGACGACCTGGTCAGGAGAGTCGATCTGACCGGAAAGGGTGACGGGCTCAAAGGTATATCCGACCCGATGAAAAAGAAGCTGACGACCATCGAGGAGGCCCTTCACCAGACGAAGGCCACCTCCGGTCAGGACGTCCTCAACTTCACGCCGATGCTCGATAACCAGCTCGTCGCCCTCCTTGGCGTGGTGGAGAGCGCCGACGCGCGGCCCACCGACGCCGCACGCAAGCGCTACGAGGAGCTGCGCGCCGAGCTGAACGGACATCTGGCGCAATTGTCCGGCGTGATCCGCACCGAACTCGCGGCCTTCAACGAGACGATCCGCGGCCGCGACGTCGCACCGGTCATCGTGACGCCCCTGGTGGACTCCGCCAGCGCCGTGCGGACGGCCAGCGACGCTGCCGATCCGGAGCGCAAGTGACCCGTTCGCACGCCAACAGCGCGCTCGTCACGGCCATCTGCCTGGTCGCGTTGTGTGCGCCACCGGGAGACGCTGCGATGGCGCAGACGTCCGATCTCCCTGAGGAGGCCCTCCCCCGCGCCCAGGCGCTCATCCGCGATCGCAACTACACGATCGGATCCACGCCCCACTTCAGGGTCCATTCGGACGATCCGAGGCTCGACACGAAGAAGACCGCCGAGCTGCTCGAATCGTTCCGCCAGTACTTCGAGGCGGATTGGGCGGCATTCCCCGGACGAAAGACCGACGACGCTCCGGCGCAGTTCTTCCTCTTCTACTCGCGCTTCAAGTACAGCCAGCTGGGCGGCCCCCAGTTCCGCGAGACGGGGGTGTCGGCCCCCGGGCACTACAACACGCAGGCCGACATCGTCGCGATCCACACCGACACCGTGGACGTTGGGAACCTCCCCGACCTGCTCATCCACGAGACCACGCACCAGCTCACGCACATCACGCTGTTGGGCCCCGGCACCTACGGCTCCCCCTGGCTGATGGAGGGGCTGGCCGAGTACTACGGCAACATGAAGCGCAGTCCGAAGGAGGGATTCCAGCCAGAACGATTCGGCGACAAGGGCGTAGCCCTGTTCCGCGATGGTCCCAAGTCCGGCCCGCAGATCAGGAGCGACGAGCTGAGACAATACAAGAAGGAGCTTTCCAAGGGGATCGCTGCTCCGGTCGAAGTGCTGGTGAACATGCGGGATCCCGGGCAGTTCCTTTCCGATGGGCTGTTGCAGCGCTACACCGCATCGTGGATGCTGGTGCATTTCCTGATGCAGGGTGAGGGGGGACGCCATCGGGAGGGCTTCGCCCGCTACATCGCGCAGGAAGCCGCGGGAGTATCGGGCGCTACGGCGCTCTACGAGGCGCTGGGCATCGATGCCGCGGCGCTCCAGACCGCGTTCGAGGACCATGTCAAACATCTCTAAGGGCCCGGCGAGACGCGCCCTGCAACCCCCCGGCCGGGGCGCCCGTATTGAACTGCACGCCGCGGCAGCGGCGCGGCGCACGCCGGCAACAGTCGGTGAGGCCCCCTATCCATGGAGAGACTCATGCCCAGATTCAGGTTCGTCCTTCTCAACGCCCTGGTCCTCGCGCTCGCAGCGCCGGTCCTCCTGATGGCCCCGCCGCACGCCGAAGCGGCCTCACCCTCGCCTGCGGCCGCGGCCGAGTCCGCGAAGCTCCAGCAGCTCCTCGAGGACTCCTTCGAGGAGAACCTGGAGCTGAATCCGATCCAGGCCACGGCGATCGGCGACGCGCGCTACAACGACCTTCTCCCCAACTTCCTGTCCAAGGAGGACATCGCAAGACAGGAGCGCTACGCCAGACGCTGGCTCGAGCAGATGAAGAAGCTGGATCGGTCGCTTCTGGCGGGGCAGGACCGGCTCTCCTACGACATCTTCGTGCGCAACCAGGAGCTGTCCCTGGAGGGGGCCCGCTTCCCCGGCGAGCTGATCCCCATCGATCAGATGTCGAGTCTGCACTCGTTCTTCGCGCAGATGGGCTCCGGGCAGAGCATCCAGCCCTTCCAGACCGAGAAGAACTATCGCGACTGGCTGTCGCGCGCAACGGCCGGCGCCGCCATCTTCGATCAGGCGATCGTCAACATGCGCGAAGGAGTGCGCCGCGGCATCACCAATCCCAGGATCCTGATGGAGAAGGTCCTCCCGCAGCTCGAGGCGCACTTCGTGGATGACCCGACCAAGAGCGTTTTCTATCAGCCCATCGTCAACATGCCCGAGTCGTTTTCGCCGGCCCTGCGCCAGGAACTGACGACCGCCTACACGAAGATGATCACGGAGACCGTCGTCCCCTCCTTCCGGCGCCTGCACGATTTCATCCGCGACGAGTACCTGCCGAAGTGCCGCGAGACGATCGCGTTCTCCGCGCTTCCCGACGGTGAAGCCTGGTACGCCTTCCAGGTGAAGACGCAGACCACCACCGACATGACCCCCGACGAGATCCACCAGTTCGGACTCTCCGAGGTGGAGAGGATCACGGGCGAGATGAGCGACGTCATGAAGCAGGTGAAGTTCGAGGGAGATCTCCAGGAGTTCTTCCGGTTCCTCGAGACCGACCCACGCTTCTACTACACGACCAAGGAGGAGCTGCTCCAAGGATTCCGCGATCTCCAGAAGAAGATCAACCCGAAGCTGACGAAGGCCTTCGACGTCTTCCCCAAGGCCGACTACGAGGTGGTCGAGGTGCCCGAATTCATGGCCGCCTCCTCGGCAGGGGCCTTCTACCAGCCCGGCACGCCTGACGGCTCGCGCCCGGGGCGCTTCTTCGTCAACACCTACAACCTCAAGGCGCAGCCGAAGTACGGGATGGAGACCCTGTCGATCCACGAGGCGGCTCCCGGACACCACTTCCAGATCTCGATCGCGCAGGAGGTGAAGGAGCTCCCCCGTTTCCGCCGCTTCGGCGGCCAGAGCGCCTTCTTCGAAGGGTGGGCTCTCTACGCCGAGTCACTCGGGCGCGAGATCGGGCTCTTCGAGGATCCCTACCAGTACTTCGGGCGCCTGAACGACGAGATGCTGCGCGCGATGCGCCTCGTGGTGGACACGGGGATGCATCACAAGAGCTGGACGCGCGAGCAGTCGATCAAATACATGATGGACCACTCGTCGATGGCCGAGAGCGACGTGATCGCCGAGGTGGAGCGCTACATCGCCATCCCCGGTCAGGCTCTCTCCTACAAGGTCGGCCAGCGGGTCATCGCCGGGCTGCGCGCGCAGGCGCAGGCGGCCCTCGGCAGCAAGTTCGACCTCAAGGCGTTCCACCGCGCCATCCTCATCGACGGCTCGCTACCGATGGGCGTGCTCAAGACCAAGATGGACGAGTGGATCGCGGGTCAGAAGAACGTCGTGCGCGTGTCCGAGGCCGGGGGTTAGAGCCGCAGGGACGGCAGGCGCCTTCAACGGGAATGCCTCAGCGTGAGATCCGGATGGAGCCCTCGACGATGGCGAAGTAGAGGACCGTGTCGCCGACACGGATCCGATCCTCGTGACGGAGCGGGGACCAATCCTGGAGCCGCTTCCCGTTGATGAACGTGCCGTTCGTGCTCGCCAGGTCGCGGAGGAAGTAGGCGTCGGGCCCCAGCAGCGAGATCTCGACGTGCTTGCGGGAGATCTTGGCATCGTCAAGCGCGATGTCCGCTCCGTCGCGCCCGATCAGGTAGGTCCCACCGCGTGACAGGTCGAACGTGCGCCCCTTCTCGTTGCCCACCTCGATCCGGAGGAAGATGCCGCTGTCGGCCGGGATCAATCCTTCTTTCAATCGCGGCCTGGCAAGCCTCCTGTCGACGCGCGTTTCGCTGCTGTCCTTCTCTTCGCTATCGTTGCTCATGCGGCTCTCCGATTTCAGTCGGTCTCCAGGGAGACGCCGCCCCGGATGGAGCGTCCGGCATGCAGCTTCAACCGGCGGGTCTCGCCTGATGCGATGACGACAATCGCCCTGTCCCTGTATCTTTCGCTTCCCTCCGCCGCCACCTCGGCGACGATTTCATGCTCGCCCCCGCGGACACGGATCGTGGTTTCGAACTCCTCTTTTCCGTATTCGAAGAGCTCCTTGCCGAACATCCGGGCCCGCTTCCTTCCCGCGGCGAGCGTGCGCGAGTAGACGCGCTCGCCGTCCATGGTCAACGTCAGGACGGCATCCTCGAAGCGGTTCTCTCCCACCAGGACCAGGGTGGCAGTGTTTCCCGCGACGATGAGCCAGACGCCGATGCCCATGACCAGCGCCAGCGCTGCGGCGGCGGATTTCCGCCGATGCCGGCGCACGATGCCGCGGCCCACCGCGGCGAACGACGCAATCCGACCGAAGCGTCCGAGGGCGGGGACCTCCACCAGCGTCGCGTCGGGGGCGGGGGCGTCGGATCGACGGAAGCTCTGGCCGTTCCTGAGCGCCACGATCGCCTCGCCAAACGCCCTGCCGTCCTGGAAACGCCGATCGGGGTCTTTCGCGAGCGCCCGATCGAAAAACTCATCGATGCCCGGTGGAAGGTCCGCCCGCCGACGTGAGGCCGGCAACGGTGTCTCGTGGGCGATCGCGTACGCGAGGGCCGAGACATCGTCGCCGCAGAAGGGTCTCTCCCCGCAAAGCGCCTCGTAGAGGATGATCGCCAGGGAGAAAAGATCGCTCCGCCCGTCCACCGTGCTCCCCCGGATCTGCTCTGGTGACATGTACGCGGGCGAGCCGAGGGTGTCTCCTGATCGGGTCAGCTCCGAGGTCTCCAAGCGCGCGACGCCGAAGTCGGCAATCTTGACCGCTCCGTCTTCCGCACGCACGAGGATGTTGGCGGGCTTGATGTCGCGGTGAATCACCCCGGCGCGGTGCGCCGCGTCGAGTCCCGAGACGAGCGTCTCCGCCATCGCGAAGGCCCGCTCCGGATCGAGCGACCCGTCCGTCCGGAGCAGATCCTTGAGGCTTTGCCCTTCGACGTACTCCATCGCAATGAAGGGGGCCCCCAGGTCGGGATCGTCCCCGGCGTCGAAGATCGTGACGATGGCCGGGTGATTCAGGGCTCCCGCGGCCTGAGCCTCCCGCAGGAAGCGGCCGCGGAACGCCTGCTCCTCTTCAGCGGGCAGGCCAGAAGGAACCGCGTAGGTCTTGAGGGCGATCCGCCGGCGGACCTGCGGATCATGGGCGAGATAGACCACGCCCATGGAACCTCGTCCGATCTCCGTCTCGATCTCGTAGCGTCCGATGCGCCGCATCGCTGGCCCATGTGGTGTGCCGGGGGTTCGACCCGGGCAAACATCGCTCCGGCCGGCTCGCCGTGCAATCGAACCTGAAAACCGATAGTGGGCCGGGGGCCGCCGCCCTGGGGGGGGATTGCTCTCTGACCCTGCGGTCGGCGACGCGCGGTACTATGTCGCCGCGGTGAACCACCAGCGGACGGGACGAGCTGGAAGGACGTCGATGAACGGCGTGCTGCAGGGTAGGAACGCGGCGGCACTTCCCGCGTGCCCAGCCATCCTCCGCGAGACCGATCCGCCATGACGGTTGGCGATCCGTCTGATGTGGGTCGCTGGCAGCTCGCATATGCGTTCGCCCTCCTGCTCGTATTGATCTCCGGGGGCCGCTACGCGAGCCGACTTCGGCACCGGGATCAGTCCCACCTCGGTGGCGATCGGGGACCTCAACGGGGACGGGCGGCCGGACCTCGCAGTGGCGAACTTCTCCTCGGACTCCGTCTCGGTGCTGCTTGGGTACGGCGACGGCACGTTCGGGGCCGTCACCGACTACGGCACCGGGCGCTATCCCCTCGCGGTGGCGATCGGCGACCTCAACGTTGACGGGCGGCCGGACCTGGCGGTGACGAACCAGGGGAGCACGGTCTCGGTGCTGCTCAATCGCGGCGCACCACCTACGCCGATCGCAATGACCTTCACCTTCACCCCCAGCGTCCTCAACCTGGCCTCCCAGGGTCTCTGGGTGACGGGACTTCTCGAGCCGGTCTCACCCTTCGATGCCAGCGATATCGACATTGCGTCGATCCGGCTCAACGGCACGGTTTCGGTGGACCCGGCAGCTCCGACGACTCTCGGAGATCGCGACGGCAACGGCACCCTCGATCTGATGGTGAAATTCAACCTGGTGGCGGTGGCGCTGACCGTGTCCGAAGGCGACGATGTCACAGTCACGGTCACCGGAACGATGGATGACCAGTCCTTCTCCGGCACCGACCACATCCTCGTGCGCCGCGGCAACGGCGGGTCGACTCCCGTTGAACTCAGAGGAGAGTTCAGCCAGGTTCTTGACCGGTGAACTTCAACCGACTCTTCTCTGATATCCTGCGCATCTGATCTTGCGCGGGAGAAAAGATGATCGGCCAGAAACTCTCCCACTTTCGAGTCCTCGATCGGATCGGCGAAGGTGGCATGGGAGTCGTCTATCGCGCCCGGGACGAGAATCTCCAGCGCGTCGTGGCCCTCAAAGTCCTGCCTTCCGACCGACTCGCCGACCAGGAGCGTCGTCTCCGCTTCCTTCGTGAAGCACGGGCGGCCGCCTCCGTCACGCACCCGAGCATTGCCGTCGTGCACGAGGTCGAAGAATCCGACGGGGTCATCTTCATCGCGATGGAGTTCATCGAGGGCAGGACGCTTCGCGCCGTGATCAGCGGCCGGCCGATGCCACTGAGAGAATTGCTGCGCCTCGGTGTTGAGATCGCCGAAGGGCTCTCGGCGGCGCATCTCTCGCGCCTCGTCCATCGCGATCTCAAGCCAGACAACGTCATGATCACTCTCGACAGTCGGGTGAAGATCCTGGACTTCGGCCTTGCGAAGATGCTGGAGGAGCGCGCAGAACCTGCGCCCGGAGAGGCGAGCAGGCTCGCGACGATCTCGGATGAAATGACGCAGGCCGGCCGGGTGCTGGGCACGGCCGGCTACATGAGTCCCGAGCAGATCCGAGGCCAGAGCGTGGACACGCGGTCGGACCTGTTCGCGTTCGGAGTCGTGATGCATGAGATGGCGACGGGTGCCCCGCCGTTCCGGGGTGCGACATCGATGGACGTGATGTCGGCGATTCTGAACCAGGAGCCACGGCCGGTGTCCCAGGCCAACGCCGAGGTGCCCGCGGAGCTCGAGCGGATCATCGGCAAGTGCCTGGAGAAGGACGCCGACGAACGATATCAGGACACGCGCGATCTTGTCGTGGACTTGCGCAGGCTGAAGAAGGGCACCGACTCGGGAGCGGTGACCCGGCAGGCGACGGGGCAGGAGGCGGTCCGCAAGGAAACGAGACGGCGCCGCGCAGTGACCGGGGCTCTCCTGGCCGGGATTGCCCTGGCGCTCGTCGTCGCAGGGCTCGGGGCCTGGCGACTGCGGCTCGGCACGCCAAAGGCCGGTCCGCTGACCCAGCGCCTGATCCTCTCTGATGAGGAGGTGACAGGACAGCCCAGGGGGTCTTCCCTTTCTCCCGACGGCAGGCATCTCGCCTTCACGACCGGGGAAGGGCTGTTCATTCGCGAGCTGGGGAGCGGGGCGACACGAGGTCTCCCCCTGCCGGAGGGCAGAAGCGGCGCCTGGTTCACCAGGTGGTCGCCTGACGGCACCCACCTTTACGTCGGTCTGGGGAGCCAATCCCGCTCTTCGATCTGGATCGTGTCGGTCCTGACCGGGACAGTCCACAGTCTGGGCCAGGATGTGTCGGCCGGCCCCTGGCCATCTCCGGACGGAAAGCTCCTGGCGTTCGTCCCCCCTCGGGAGGGACATCCCAACGGCAATGAGCTGTGGGTCATGGACAGCCAGGGGAAATCACCCCGTCAGGTTGTCTCCCTGCACGGAGAGGGCACGATCATCAGGGCAGCCTGGGCGCCGAACAGCCAGTGGCTCGCCTTCATGCAACGGTCGCACGCCGAGTCCGAGGAGCAGCTCGTGATCGAGGTTTCGGATCCGATGGGGGGGCAGAGGGCGGTGCTGCTGTCAGACCTGAGGCTCAAAGCCGGTTATGGTCAAGTCAGTCACCTCTGCTGGCTCCCCGATGGCCGGTTGCTCTATTCACTGTCGGAACCGCCTCCGAACGCGAACGACATGAACCTGTGGGGCCTGCCGCTGGATCTTGCGACCGGCCGCGCCGAGGGAGAGCCCTCGCGGATCACGAATGGAGCGGGCGCCGCGCTCCTCGTGGCGATGGCCATCACCGATGGCACGCGTGTGCTTGCCTACAAATCGACCGCGCGGAAGGATGCGTTCGCCGGATCACTCTCGGTGGACGGTGCGCGCTTGAGCGACGTCCGGCGGCTGACCTTCAGAGGCGCGACCGACCGTGTCGAAGCCTGGAGCCATGACGGCCGGGTGATCTTGTGGTCCGAGCGGAATGGGACGCCCGATCTTTTCATCCAGGCGCTCGACAGCAGGGAGGCGACGGGCCTCGTGGTGGGACCCGAGGTGGTGTCAGGTGCTTCCATGAGCCCGGATGGGAACGCGGTCTTGTACGGGGTCCGCGACTCCGAGGCGCGTCCCACGGACGATTGGACACTCATGCGTCTCGATCTCACCGACAGCACCACCCGGACTCTCGGGAAGATCAAATCCAGCGGACGTCTCGGGTGTCCCTCCCGCGCCGGTGCTCCCTGCGTGCTCGGCGAGTTCGAGGGCAGGGAGATCGTCTTTTCCCTGTTTGATCCCGGTCTCGGAAAGGGCGATGAGTTCGCCCGGCTGCCGTTGCGGACCGGTGGTCCGAAATGGAAGCTGTCACCGGACGGCGAAAGGCTCGCGCTCGGCGAGTGGAATCCGTCCATGAAGCCCGTGATCCGGGACATTGCAGTGCCCGGTGGACAGGTTCGCGAGATCGTGTTCCAGGGGGTGACAGGTTACGACAGTTTCGCTTTCACGGCGGATGGGAAGGGTCTTTTCATCAGAGGCCGTCCGGCTGGTGGGAACAGTCGGTTCATGCGTGCCGACCTCGAGGGCCGCACCGTGGTTCTCGACCGTGACGACAATGAAGACGA
>Ga0137433_1000273_pt1 | contig 30325 bp, 29 predicted proteins | sample EasRivERMZT840_2_FD_102335 | JGI IMG/M metagenome (GOLD analysis project Ga0137433, IMG submission 102335) | Soil microbial communities from meander-bound floodplain in the East River, Colorado, USA - East River MetaG ERMZT840_2 | ecosystem: Environmental > Terrestrial > Soil > Floodplain ...
AGCGCCTTCGAGTACTCACTATCCTTGAAACTCGGCGATCTCAGAGCGCCGGAGCATGAGCTATTCTCAAGGTTCATGGATTTCCTTCACGGTTCCATTAGCGACAACACCGAGGCCGACCTCGTGAGCTTCATGCTGGGCAGTCGGCATTCGATGCTCTACGGCACGCACGGCATCGACGCACGGTTTGATCGCCAAGACCGCATCAAGACGGCCGTCGAGCGGAGCCGCTATCGGAGGGACCTCGAAGGCGATTTCGACATCGTGGTCGTGCCGCCAGCTCGTCCCGCGGAGAGCGTTTCCCTCCAGGTCAAGCGCATCAAGGTCAGTGCCACCGGCGCAGTCACCGGACGACCCAACGGACTGACTGGCATCGCCAAGGGCATCGAGCAAGCGAACGACGATGCCGCTCTGGGCTTCAAATTCGTGTATCTCGTGGTCTTCATCGTGATCGACACCCGGCTGAAGAACGCGGGGCGCTTCACGTATGAAGGACCGACGCCAGAGATGCGGTGGCTCATCGACGACGCGATCCGGCCTATAGGTCTCGACCCTCGAGTCGGTTTGATGACCTGCGAAGAAGTGCAGACGATGGACCAGCCCGCGTTCACGGTCGGCACCGGGCACATCGCCCTGAAACGCACAGCAACGGCCGCACCTCAGAGCCGGATGCTGACCACGTGGCTCGACTCGTTGGTCGCGGCGTAGAGAACCTCGCCCGGTCACCACGGGACCTCCCGTGAGAAGATGAGCGACTCTCATGTGGCAGGTCGTCGGCGACGTGGGTCTTTCCTAGCAGCGGTCTGGGACCAGTGGACCTGGCCCTTGGGCGGCTTCGTGATGTTTGTGCTCGACCTCCGAGAGCGCGCCGTGTCCGAGCCGAGGAAGCCCGGACGAGCGAGACGCCAATTTCGCAAGCTGGCCATAGGCTGCCTGGTCGTGGCCGCCTTCCTCGCTTGGCGGACTGAGCACCTGCGCAACCAGACGTTCTCCGTCGAACGACCGTGGTTCGAGTCCATGCAGACTCAACTGCAGCCAATCTCCCTGCCGGGGGAGCGGGTTCAGCGATTCACGTTTCACCTGAAGCTCGACAACGCAAGTTCGAGGCCGGCAAGTGATTTTGCAGTGCGTCTCATATTGGCCGGGTTCGGACCGGACGCAGCCCCCATGCAAGATGAGTCCCAATCGGACGCCAACGTCGTCGGTCCGAGCGGTGTGAATGTAAGGCTCGGGACAGTCTTGCGGTCGGCGGATCACCCTCCGGCGTTCGTCATTTTTCTTGCACGTTACACGGATTCGGCGACGAACGCTGAATACACGCAACAGTGGTTCTACAAATGGGGCGGCAAGCCAGCGAACGGCGACTTTGTCGTAACACTCGGACGCGCCTCGTCAGGCGAGAAAGAACGCATCCTGACCTATCTCAGCGCTCGCGACATCAAATAAAGGGATGGGCGCACTCTTCGACGTCGGAACTTTCCCCGGCTCGGTGGTAGCCACGTTGGTGGCGGGCGCGATTGCTGCGGCCGCCTACTGGCTGTGGACGTCTTACCTTGATCGACGTCCGGTCCGGGTGCTTGTGGACGTGGACAAGCTGAAGCGCGTGAGGTCCGAATGGCCGAACGATGAGAATGGACAACCGCGTCACGTGAGCATCACGACAATCCGAGTCGGGGTAACCCACAGTCGCTCGGGGCCGCTACGCCTAAAAGCCATCATCGAAGTGATCAGCGACATGGCGTTTCCGATTGGGTTTCCGGCGCTGCAGGTGTCGGATGAGGCGGAGGGCGAGATGATGACTGTGCTACCACCGAGCCGATGGTGGCACAAGTCGGAGAAGGCTGCGCTTTTTGACTTCATCCAGTTCCACGAAGGCAAAGAGTGGGCTTGGTTCTGCTTCGCGATTCCGTCGCATGAATGCCTAGTGCCACGACACGGTTTCGTGACACTTCGCTTCGAAGCAGAGGGCGAGACTGTTGGCCGCGAGATACTTGAAGTCAGAACCCACGAAGTGGGCGGGGTGCCGATCCCCATTTCCATTCAACGAAAGGCGCAGCAGGACAGATGATATCCAAGCCGCACTTTCAAGGCCTCGATACCGCATTCTTGCAGTTGTCGTTTGCGATGCAGCTACTGCACCACATCGCGCACGACAGGATTCCACGCGCGCTGTTCAATTCAGACCTGACCGTGATCGGTTCCAACGGCGTTCCGTTTGTCACTAGGAAGTTCCAGACGGACAACGATGTCACCTTGGCCGCCGAGAACAACGTGTCGATTTCCTTCGGCACGGTGGCGATTACATTGTGGGAAGCTATTCGTGAGCACTCCGGACTGGACAATTCGACAATCACTCCAGCCGCATCGCCTCGGGAAATGCTGGCTGGTCTCGCCTATGCCATCCGGTGCTGCTTCGCGCACGGAACCGTAGAGCCGAGGTGGAGGCTAACGCCGAAGTATCGAATTGAGTATCAGTTGGGTTCGCTCGGAATTGATCTCCGTGCCGTGGACGGGCAGCCGTTCGAGTATCACCAGGTCGGAGGTTTCGACGTGCTAATAACGCTTCGAGCACACGCAACGTCGGCGGGTCTCCTGTAGGCGAATCGCGGGCCAATCGTCCGAGAAACTAGCCTCAGAATCCCGACCAAACAGCAAGGGCTGCCCGAAGCAGCCCCGTCTGTTCCCGTCTGATCGCCTGTGATCGTTCCCGTGCCTCGATTTAAAATCCTGAGGGCTCAAAAGGCCCGTGTGGATTCGACTCCCACCCCCGGCACTTTCGTTTCAACGAGCTACGCGCGATCGGTGATCGCGGCTGTGTGCCAGTGATCCCGCCGATGATCCCGTGAGTGATCCCATTGGAGGCCCGATGGCTCAGTACGATCCGCTTCGCGAGTTCTTGAACGCTGATGCCGTGCTGCCGCTGACGCTGAGCTTCAAGCAGGTGGAACGCATTCTTGGCTTTTCGCTTCCGGCCACCGCAACCAGTCGGCCCCAGTGGTGGGGGAATGAGAATCCGCAGATGACACAGCACAGCCACTCACGAGCGTGGACCGAGTTGGGGTTGAAGGCCACCGCGGACCTAGCTATGCGGCGAGTCACGTTCTCTTGACCACGACTACAGCGACTGGTCCATGTTGCAGCCTCCGCGACTTGCTCCGCAGATGTGAAATCGGCGGCAACCGGTGCAGAAACCGGAGTGCCAGGAGCGACCCCAGCCGCCTGCGTTATTGTACCTGCCTCCGTTCTCAAGGAGACTCCCCGTATGCCTGACCTTCAACAACTGCTCGTGCTGCTCAAGGATTTCAGTTGGCTTGTCGAACTGGCAGGCACGGCGCTTGTCACCTTGGTCGCGGCGTACGGCGGCGCGAAGTACGCCTTCCGCCTTCAGGACCGAGCGCGAGAACGCGAGACAAGAGGTGATCAGCGTGCTGCCGTCAACCGGGCGCAGTTTGCCTTGATCCGGCAGTACAACATGCTCCGGAACATCCAAAAACAGTTTGTGGATCCCATACGGAATCACGAGGGACGGTTCCTCGCGATGAGACCGGCGCTAGGGCTGACGGAAGCACCTAAGCCCATAGATCTCGATAGCTTGTCGTTCCTGTTGGAAACGGACGACCGCGACTTTCCTCTTCGGCTAATGCTCGAACAAGAGAATCTCGACATCCTGATACGAACTCTCCAGGAGCGATCACGCCTCCACCTTGAACGCGCTCAACCGAAGCTGGCCGCTGCGGGCATCGAGGAAGGGAAAGAGTACACGCCGGCGGTGATTATCGGAGCCCTCGGAATAGACCTGTTCCGACAGTTAGAGCGAATAACTGAATCGACGATCACGCGTGTCGATGAGGGTGTGATCTCATGCCGAGACCTGATCGCCGCCTTTCATACAGCGATGAAGCAGCACTTCCCGAAAGAGACGATCATCTGCCTCGGGCCCGATTAGGACCTCCCCAGCAGACGGCTTCCAAATGGCTGACTTTAAGTACGACGTCGCTTTCTCGCTGCTGGATCAGGACGAACCGACTGCTCGGGATGTGGTGAAACTGCTGCCTGAGTCAGTCAGTTCATTTCTGTACACCGAACGCCAGGAAGTCTTGATCTCGCGCGACGGGACCGAAGCGTTTTCTGCGCTCTTTGCTCGCGAGTCCCGCCTGGTGTGCGTACTTTACCGGCGCGGGTGGGGCGAAACGAGGGCGACCCAGCTCGAAGCCGAGGCCATCAAGACCCGGCGATGGAATGAGGGGGCGGACTTCTTGACCTTCGTTCGGTTGGATGATGAACCAGTGCCCGCGTGGATTCCGCCCAATCGGATTTGGGGCCAGCTCGACACGCTGGGCACGAATGGACTCGCAGCTGTCCTGCTGGTCCGCGCACAGGAACGGGGGAGTGTCGCACAGGAAGAGACGGCGATCGAACTCGCGCAGCGCGTGGATCGGGAACAGGCCGAAGAAGCGAAGCGCTTGGCCTTCCTCGGGTCCGAGGAGGGCGTGCGAGCTGCGGACAGCTCCGCGTTAGCCGTTCTCGAGGAAGCCGCCACCCTAGGGCCGGGGATTGGCGCTGAGGTGACGCGAGAACGTGCCCAAGTGTTGCTGTGGCGGCCGCCATTCTCAGTCGGGATTGGGTGGCGCTACAACTACCGCAATTCGCTCGATGGTTCGATCCTGTGGGTGTCGGAGTGGCGCGGACGACCAGACGTCGGCGGACGGTTTTTCGGCGAGAACAAGACACAGCTCACGAAGCACAGCTTCGACTTCGATCAGCCGGCTCCAGGTGACTCTGCCTGGCGATCCCGAGAAACGGGTCGACTATTCTCACCACAGCAGCTTGCTGACTGGGCCGCCACACTCCTGCTGCACAGGGTCAGGCGAAAGAGTGAAGGCGGTCGGAATGGCTGATTTCAAGTTCGAGCTCGCATTCTCGCTCCTCGCAGAGGACGAACGCGTCGCTCGACGAATCGCGGGCACTTCCCGCGTCCGTCAAGATGTTTTGTCTACTCTCAACGCCAGTTGGACTTGATATCTGAGGACGGGATCGACGAGTTCTCCCTGGTCTTTAGCCGAGACTCGCGCGTGGTCGTGCTGCTCCATCGCCAAGGATGGGGCGAAACCAAGTGGAGTCGAGTCGAAGAAACAGCGATCTTCGAAGTGGGGTGCCTTTGAACTTCGAACTTTGAACTTCGAACTTTCCGACGGCTCAACCCTCGCGCGGCCGTCGGACCCAGATCTATTCCGCCCGCAACGCCGCGATCGGATCCACTCCCAGTGCCCGCCGTGCCGGGACGATGCACGCGAGCAGGCAAACGGCGAAGATGATGGGCCCGACCGCGATCAATCCGAGGGAAAAGCCGACCGTCAGGTCCATGAGTCGCGAGAGACCCACCGTCAACAGCGCACCGAAGACGGAGCCGAACGCCAGCTGCATCAGCGGGCGGCGCAGAATCGCGAGGACGACGCGCGATCGCGGCGAGCCGAGCGCCACGCGGATGCCGATCTCGCGCGTGCGGCGCGACACCGTAAACGACATCACCGCGTAGAGGCCCGACAGCGCCAGGACCAGCGCCGCGGCGCTGACCATGCCGAGCGCCGCGACGATGTAGTTGATGGTCTTCACGCCGTTCGCAGTATTAGCGGCGAGCGTCTGGACGTCGCCGATGCGCAGCGCCGCGTCGGCTTTCGCCGCGGCGGCGCGGAGCGCATTCGTCGCGACGGTCATGTCGCCGGCCACCAGGCCCACAATCCGCACGGCGTCGTCCGTGAGCGCCCCCAGGTTGAGGGGCAGGTAGACGCCCGCACCGCGTGGATCCGTCGGGTCAGCGCCCATGCCCAGGTCGCGCACGACGCCGACGATCTCGATCCACTGCTGCTGCGGAATGCGCAGACCGCCGTTCGAGCTCGCGCGGTATTTCAGACGACGGCCGATCGCGTTACGGCCGCCGAGCACGTTCCTGACGAACGACTCGTTGACGACCGCGACCCGCGCGACATCCGCGTTGTCGGCCTGGGCGAGCAGGCGGCCCGCGATTGGCTGAGCGTCGAACGCCGGGAAAAAGTCCGGCTCGACCGCGGCCGTTTTGACGAAATGCGCGCCAACGAGCGCCTCGTCGGTGGGCCCTTCGCCGCCCGGATCCACCTCGATCACGTGGTGGCCGTTCCACATCAGCGGCAGGTGATCCGCCAGCGCGACGCGCGCGATGCCGGAGGTCGCGGCGAAATCCTCGCGCACGCGGCGGACGGCGGCTTCAAAGCGCGCCCGCGTCATCTCGCTGGCGCGGCCGAGTTCGGCCGTCAGATACCGATCTGTCGGCACGCCGATCTGCCGCGCTTCACTCTGCCACGCCGACGTCTTGACAATGAACGCGATGGCCGGGAACGTCGCGGTGACCGCGACCTGGGCGACGATCAGCACGGTCCAGACGCCCCCGAATCTCAGGCCGCCACCGCCCGCGGTGGTCTCGCGCAGGCGCGACGACACGCCGCTCGTCATCTTCATCGCCGGCAAAATGCCCGTCACCAGCGTCGCCGCCATCGCGAGGCCGACGCCGTACGCGATCGACATCGGCGGCAGCGTCGGCGTGACCCAGAACGGCAGGAGCTTGCCGTCGTTGGCCTCAAGGACGAACGTCGTCAGGCCCCAGTGCATCACGCGTTGCGCGATCGCGAGGCCCGCGATGGCGGCCACGACGCTCAGCACCAGGGCTTCGGCGACGAACTGACCGATGAGCCGCCCGCGGCTGGCGCCGAGCGCGGTGCGGACGACGATCTCGGATTCGCGCGTCGCGGCGCGCGCGAACATCAGCAGCGCGACGTTGCCGCTCACGAGCAGCACCATCAGCGCGATGACGCCGTTCATCGACGCGAGCAGCGTGCGTTCTTCCGGATCATTCACTTCCGCCCTCGTCGCCGGTTGGACGTCGGCGACGAGCGACGCGTGCGTCGCCGGCCAGGCCGCCGCGTGCTGCGCGCTGAGCACGGCGAGCTCGGCGTTGGCCTGTTCCGGCGTGACGCCCGGCTTCATCCGCGCCCAGATGTCGATGCCGATGCCCGCGCGGGGCTGCACCGCGCCTTCGTTGACCTTCAGCGGTTGCCAGACTTCGTAGATCGACGGGAACCGGAAGCTCGCCGGCATCACCCCGACGACCGCGGTCGGCACGTCGCTGATGAGGACCGTTCTGCCGAGGAAGTCAGGATCTGCGCCGAATCGCTCGCGCCAGATCCGCTCGCCAATGACGACCACCGGCGGCGCGGCGGCGCTCGCGTCCGCGTCCGTCAGCGTACGTCCAAAGACCGGCGCGACGCGGGCCATCCCAAACGTCGAGGCGGTCACTTCGGCGACCGAGATCGGCTCGACCAGTCCGTCGCCCATCAGCAGGTTGCGCGCCCTGCCGCGGCCGGCGGCGAGGTCGGTGAGCGTCGTCGTGCCGTCGCGCCAGCGCAGGAAGTCCGCGACGACGCGCCATTCGGGTTGACTCGCGGCGCGGTCGTAGTGCCGAACGAGGACGATCTCATCGCCATCGGGCAGCGGCATGCGCGGCCACAGGAACAGAGAGATGAACGCGAACGCCGCGGCGCCGATGGCAATCGCGAGCGCGAGCGAGGCGCTGCCGACGAGCGTCAGCACGGGGTACCGGAGCAGCATCCGGAAGGCGAGTTTGAAATCAATCCAGGACACTGCCAGACGTGGAATCCGCTTACGCCCAAGCATGAATGCGATGTCCATTGTCTCGAGCGTCGTCAGCAGCGTCGCGACGAAGGCGCCGCGTCTGGCCACCCGAGCACGATGCGCTTCTTCGAGATCGCCGATCAGCACGTCGGCTTCGGCGCCGGTCGCGCGCGAGAGCCGGCGAAGCAGGGCAGCGGCCCAGCGCGGCGCGGTCATATCTTCACCCCGTGGGTCATCGCGCGGATCGCGGTCATCGTCGCGCGCACCGCGGCGACGCCGTCGTGGGTGGGCGTGACGACACGCCGCGGTTTGCCGCCGCGCTCAGGTCGCGCGTCGCCGAGCGCGGTCGTGAGGAGGCCCTTGTCTTCGAGCCGCTGCAGCGTCGTGTAGACGTTGGCGCGCCGGACGACGCGCCCGGTCCGCTCGCTGATGTCGGCGGCGATCGACACGGCGTGGGCGTCGTCGTCGAGGCGCATGGCCGCGACCAGGACGATCAGTTCGAATTCGGCCAGGGTGGCCGCCGCCGATGTTTTAGTCACAATGTGACTATATTTCAAGATCAGGCTGCCGGCTAGGGGCGCTATAATCCCGCCTCATGCGAACGATCCAGTCAGTCGTCGTAGTCGTGCTGCTGGCGGCCGGGACGCTGCCGGTGCGCGGGCTCGCGAGCGGCGCCTCTCAGGACAAACCGGCCAGTGTGGCCGGCGCGTGGGCGATTGTCGTTGAAACGCCGAACGGCAGCGGCACGCCGAGCGTCGTATTCAAGCAGGACGGCGAAAAGCTGACCGGCGCGTACTCGTCGGAGCTCTTCGGCGAGCAGAAGGTGACCGGTACGATCAAAGGCAATGCGATCTCCTTTACCTTCACCGGCGCGGTCGAAGGCACGTCGGTGACGGTCGTCTACACCGGCACGGTCGACGGCGCCACGATGAAAGGGAAGATCGTTCTCGGCGACCTCGGCGAGGGAACGTTCACGGCGAAGAAGAAGCAATAGCCGGTCAGTGTGTAATCGGCGGGCACTCATAGTCGAAGCGGCGTTCAACCCCTTCGCGGGTGAATGGCTGAGCCTCCTGCGCAATGATTGAATAGACGACGTCGTGGCCGGCAATTTGAGCGGTCATGAGTATCACCCCCTCCGGGAGAAGGAGATGGGTGAACGTCACCAGCCGACCACCTGAAATAGCACTGGTCCATTCTTCTTCCATGGTTCGCCTTTCGGCCTGACGGACGAGTAGTTCTTCCAGGAGCGCATGGAGCGTCCTGCGCAGTTCTTTCTCCAGGGTTCTTTGGAACGCCTCAGACTCCCAGCGTAGCCGGTTGACGCGCATGAGCACGCTCATGGCGGAGGACAGTTTACGCTTATTCAGACGGCTTTTTGGGGGCGGGCGGAGGTTAGGGAACGCGTTGAGCGCGTGACCCTTTTGCGCGGCTTGCGACGGGCGGCCTTCTTGGCAGCCTGCTCGGCGACCACATGCACGGCTTCGGCGGCACGGCCAATACGCTCACGCAGTTCCCTGAGAAGACGGCCAATCTCGGCGAAATCTTCATCTACGGTCGCGATGAGTCGTTTCACCGCCGCAGGATGACACCGAACTCGCTGGGAAGCACGTGGAATCAGTGGAACCCGAGTCCGGCTCCGCGTGTGGCTCCACCATCGCCCGGCCTTTTCGGGGAATCTCGATTCCCAGGACCTTGATCTTGTAGTTCATGACGCGCGGGCTGATGTGGAGCAGCGCCGCGGCATCCTTCTGGACCCACTTCGACATTCTGAGTGCTTCGACGACGGCCTGGCGCTCGATCTCGTCGAGCGGCATGCCGGTCGGCGGAATCCTGACAGCAATCGCGTCCACGCTGGACCCGACCTCCGCCAAGCGCCCGCCGCAGAGCGGACAGGTATTCATCGGACTTCCCGGACCAGGTCAGCTCGTGCTGGGGAATTCCGCGAAACGGCTGACGCAGGCACTCATCAATGCGCAAGGCGTGTGAAATCGGGCTCACTGGAGTCCCGGCCTGTTCGGAATCGGGCAGCTGGCTCACCCTCGTTCCATCCGCGCCCCGGCATCCTCAGCCCGCTGACGCGGGCGACAATGGAATCCGCCGATGCCCCTGATTTCGCTCGACCATGTCACCACCGCCTTCGGCCACGTCCCGCTCCTGGACGACGCCGCGATGCAGGTGGAGCCGGGCGAACGCATCGCCATCATCGGGCGCAATGGCGCCGGCAAGTCCACGCTGCTCCGGATCCTCGCAGGTGAGCTGACGCCCGACGCGGGCACGGTCTGGCGCCAACCGGGCGCGACGTCGGCGCGCCTCGTGCAGGACGTGCCGCTCGATTCGCCAGGCACGGTCTTCGACGCCGTCGCCGACGGGCTCGGCGAACTGCGGGACTTCGTGCAGGCGTACCACCACGCGGCCGTGGCCGTGGCTGAAGACGCCACACCGGCAAAGCTCGTGGCACTCGGGGAAGCCCAGCACGAACTGGAGAAGCACGACGGCTGGAGCGTCGAACAGCGGGTCGAGACCGTCCTCTCGCATCTGAATCTGCCCGCCGATGCGCCGGTCCTCACGCTCTCCGGCGGCTGGCGGCGCCGCGTCCTGCTCGCGCGGGCGCTGGTCACCTCACCTTCACTCTTGCTCCTCGACGAACCAACCAACCACCTCGACATCGACGCGATCGAGTGGCTCGAGGCTTTTCTGCTCGAGTACGCAGGCGCCGTCGTCTTCGTCACCCACGATCGCGCGTTCCTCCAGCGCGTCGCCACGCGCATCGTCGAGCTCGACCGCGGCCGGCTGACGTCGTGGCCGGGTGACTACGTGACGTTCGTGGCCAAGAAGGACGCGTGGCTCGCGAATGAAGAGACAGCGCGGGCGGCCTTCGACAAGAAGCTGGCGATTGAGGAAACGTGGCTGCGCCGCGGCGTGAAGGCGCGGCGGACCCGCGACGAGGGCCGCGTGCGCGCCCTGATGCGGATGCGTGACGAACGCCGGGCGCGCCGGGACCAGCCAGGCTCGGTTCGCATTCAGATCGACGCGGGTGAGCGTACGGGTCAGGTGGTCTTCGAAGCCGAGCGCATCAACAAGGCGTACGCCGGCACGCCGGTCGTCCGGGACCTGTCGGTGCGCATCATGCGGAAGGACCGCATCGGCCTCATCGGTCCCAATGGCGCCGGCAAGACGACGCTGCTGCGGATGCTGGTGGGGGACCTCGAGCCTGACTCGGGCGAAGTACGGCGGGGCACGAGCGTGCAGGTTGCCTACTTCGACCAGCAGCGCGAGCAGCTGGATCCCGAGCGGACGGTCGTGGACACGGTGTCCGACGGCAACGACACGGTGACCGTCGCCGGTGTCACGCGGCATGTGTACGGATATCTCGAGGATTTCCTGTTTCCGCCCGAGCGCGCCCGATCGCAGGTCAAGACGCTGTCGGGCGGCGAGCGCAATCGGCTGCTTCTCGCGCGGCTCCTCACGCAGCCGGCCAACGTGCTGGTGCTCGACGAACCGACGAACGACCTGGACATCGAGACGCTCGAGCTGCTCGAAGCGCGGCTGGTCGAGTATCCGGGCACCCTCCTCGTCGTGAGCCACGATCGCCGGTTCCTCGACAACGTCGTGACGAGCACGCTGGTCTTCGAAGGCGGCGGCGTCGTGCGGGAGTACGTGGGCGGATACGAGGACTGGGCGCGGCAGCGATTGATCCCGGCGCCGACGGCGGCGCCGGAGAAGACGCCGCGCGGGTCGAAGGCCCCGAAACCCAAGCCGGCCCGAACGGCCAGGCTGTCCTTCAATGAACGGCGCGAGTTCGACGCACTGCCTGATCGCATCGCGGCACTCGAGCGAGAGCAAACCGAGCTGGAAGCGCGAGTCGCGGCGCCCGCGTTCTATAAAGAAGGCGCAGACGCGATCGCCGCAACATTGCAGCGCATTGAAGACGCTCGCTCGGAGCTCAATCAGGCCTTCGCCCGGTGGGACGAGCTGGACTCGCGATCGTGAAGGCTCCAGGAGCCGGTAGGCAGTAGTCGCAGGGCTTCAGCCCTGCGAGAACCGGATCCGGAGGGCTGAAGCCCTCCGGCTACTGCCGCACGCTTCCGCTTACCTGGTTCGCCGCAGGTGCCCGTCGATCAGCGCTTGATGGCGATGTTGTCGATGCCCATCGGATTCCCGCAGCAGGGCGTGGCGGGATTGGTGAGGCGGATCACGAGCGTGTCGATCTGCACCGCTTCCGGATTCGACACCGGCTTGAAGTTCCCGAACGTGTTCGGAATCTTGCCAGTCAGGACAAAGGCCGGGCTCGACTTGCGGACGCCGGTGATGACGTAGGGAATCGTCGTCACGCTCGAATAGAGATCGACCGAGCCGAACACAAACAGGCCCGCACCGCTGGTGACCTGGACTTCGCCGTCGGCGTCAGGCTCCGGCGCTTGACGGAGAAAGATGATCGCCGGCGCGGGGCGGCCGTAGCCCGCCATCACCTGCCATGCGCGCACCGTGCTCGTCACGGTGAAGCCGTCTTCTTCGTAACTCGTGAAGGGCGTGCCGCTGGCGCCCGTGAGTCGGTCGAACGTAATCACTGACCCCGCGAGGGGCACAAGCTCGCACGTGGCGCCGAACTTGGTCTCGACCTGCGCCGGCACCAGTTCGCCTACCCGGCCATCACCGTGGGCCAGGTGCGGCGGCACGTCGCTTTCGGCCATGGATGTCAGCGTGAATGACGGGGTCTCCGGCGTCCGGTGGCAAATCGCCGCTGGCCCGCCGACAGCCGCGGTTGGCGTCGGCGAGATCGGACTGCGGCTGCACGCGAGGCAAACGGCGCAGAGCGACGTCGCCAGCAGCACGTAAGGCGAGTACCCGAGGCGGCGGCGCCTCATAGCGCCATTCTAACGCCGCGCCGTGACGACCCGACCGCGGCGTATTCTACGTGTCCGACGATGAGCCGATGGCCGTGGGCCGCTTCGCGGGGGCGCCGGATCGCGCTGGTGCTGCTCCTGGCGAGCTGCGCCTTTCTTCTGTCCGGCCGGCTCACGGCCAGGCAAGCGACCGTCACCGCGTTCCTCGATCGTTACGCCGCCGGTCAGTTCGAGGCGGTCGTGGACGAGCTTGCCGGCGATCTCGACTTCGAGGAAATGCTGAAGCAGCTCAAGCGCGACGGTCCGACTTGGATAGACGCCGCCGGATCCGAGCTGCGCGAGCGGCGTGAGCTGGTCGCTGTGACGTTCGCGCTCGAGGCCGCGCGCGCCGACCAGTGGTACCAGTGGAAGTGGATCTGGCTGCCGCCGGAGATGACAACGGGAGGCCTGCGGTTACCGTCGCCGCTCGGCAATCCCGCTGGCGGCGCGCCCGCAGGCATGGGTGGCGGCGACGCGAAGTACCAACCCTTTCCCATCCTCCAGTGGCGGCCGGCAGCCCTGTTCGTCGAATGGGCGTGCGAGCGGTTGCGCAAGGACGAGACGCCGCGGCCCATCGAGCGCTGGTGGCAGCTGGCCGCGCTCGCCGTGGCGCAACGATCGGAAGACGTGCACTTTCTTGTCGGCGATCCCAACATCGGCCGCGGGACTGGCGCGGGCGAAATCGGCAACCTTCAGGACGAGATCAAACACCTCGATCACGTCACCGCGCGCTTTCCGAACGAGCCGCGCTTCATGCTGGCGCAGGGCATCGCGCGCCCGCAGTGGCCTGAGGACGCCTTCAAGGCGTTCACCGCCGTCCTCGGCGACGAGGACGTCGGCGGGGAAGCGGCGATGCGGGCCGGGGCGCTCGAGATGCGCCAGCGCCAGCCGGACGAGGCGCTCCAGTACTTCGAGATGGCCGAGGATCGGACGCGCGATCCCTACGTGGTTTATCTCGCGCGGTTCTTCACGGGACAGATTCGTGAACGCCAACGCCGGATCGACGCCGCCACGGAGGCGTACCGCGGCGCCGTCGCAGCGTGGCCGCACGCGCAGGCGGCGACGATGGCGCTCGCGAGTGTGCTGTTCGATGCGGGCCGCCGAGTTGAAGCGCAGACGCTCGCGGGGGCGATGCTCGCCGCCAAACCGCCCGCGCGCGACCCGTGGCGGGAGTTTGTGCACGCCGACAACCGGTTCTGGCCGCAACTCGTCGGCCGGCTGCGCGCGGAGATCCGCAAGTGACTGCGCGCATTGCACTTGTCGTCGCGGCGGTCGTTGCGTTAGAGACGCAGCAGACCTTCCGGACGACGACGGATCTCGTGATGGTGGATGTGTCGGTGCGATCGGGCGACCGCGCCGTGACGAATCTGACGGCCGCGGACTTCGTGCTCACCGACAACGGCGTGCGCCAGAAGATCGACAGCGTCGAGCCGGCCGCCGTGCCCATCGACGTCACGCTGGTCGTGGATCTGAGCGGCAATCCTCGCCGGCCTCGCGGCCCGCGGCTCTCACGCGCGAAGGCCATCGCCGATCTGCGCGAGGAGGTGGATCGCGTCACGACGATTCTTCGCCGGACGGATCGTGTCCGGCTCCTCGCGATCGACACGTACGTCCGGCAGATCTGGCCGTTCCTGCCCGTGGCCGAGCTGCCGGCGATCTCGGCCGTGGAGTTCGATGGGCTTGGCGCCGTGTACGAAGGCATCGCGGCGGCGCTGCTGCAACCCGTTGAGCCGGCGCGCCGGCACGTGATCGTCGCGCGCACGAAGGGCGTCGATACAGCGAGTTCCATCGCCGCGCCGGCCGTCGGCGCCATCGCAGCCAGATCCGACGCGCTCTTTCACCTCGTGATCATGGAAGAGGCGAAGGACCAGGACATGGCGACGAGCAGCTATCAGTGCACGGCGCTCGGGATGTGCTGGCCGACGAACCGGTACTGGGTGCCATTCCGGCGCGATCTGATCGGGGTCGTCCCGAATCAGGTTCCCAACCGGCCGCCGCACGACATCCTGCCCGACGGGCAGATGCTGAAGACCGGCGCGGAAGCGACCGGCGGCGCGTGGCACCAGATGGCGATGGTCACGACGCCGTCGCTGACCGGCACGTTCCGCCGCGCCTTCGACGACTTCCGCGAGGGCTACGTCCTCCGGTACACGCCACAGGGCGTGACACGCGGCGGCTGGCATCGCATCGACGTCACGCTCGCCAAGCCTCAGGGCTTTCGCGTGCGCGCGCGGCGGGGATACGGCATCGACGAGGCGCCGCCGGCGCCACCGCCGCCGCCGATTCCGCGAATGCCGCGCACGCTGGGGGAGCTCGCCGACGCGTACGCCCGCGGCGCATTTCCGAACGTCGCCAACGGCCTTCGAGAGGCCGGCGATCCTGAGCGTCTCCTGCGCGAATTCCGCGAGGGCGGCAATCCGTGGCTGGCCGCGCCGCATCGCGAAGCGGCGTTTGCGGTCGAGCTGGCGGAAGCCGGACTCTTCGCGAAAGGCGAAGACGCCCGCAAGGAAGCGACCAGCCTGCTGCAGCGATTCACCCGCTTCGTCCGGCATCCGCTCGGGCCGACCGAGATCGAGCGGCAGTGGCATCTGGCGGTGGTGATGCTCGTGCAGGGCACGCTGCGGCCGGGACTGGCGAAGCCGGTGGTCGACCGCGCGCTCGCGCGCTTCCCGTCGGATCCGCAGTTCCTCCTCGCCCGCGCGATTGTCAGCGACCAGGAATCGACGGTTGCCGGCCCGAAGCCCGGTGTCGGCCCCAAGCCCGGGCCGACCTACGAAGAAGAGGTGCGACGCTACTACGAGGCGGCGATGGCGGCGCCGTCAGTCGCGACCGAAGCGCGCATCCGCCTTGCGCTCCGCCTCCATCGGCTGCGGCAGTCGAAAGAAGCGCTCGCGCTGCTCGACGGCACGAGTGTGGATCCGAGCCAGGCCGCGACGCTCGCCTACCTGCGCGAGCTCTTCCGCGGCCATGCGCTCGGCGCGCTCGATCGTCCTGACGATGCGATGGCCGCCTACCGCGAAGCGCTCCTCATCGTCCCGCCCGGCCAGGCCGCCCGCGTCGCGCTGATGCGTCGCCTTCTCGAGCGCGGGGACAGCGACGAAGCCGAAGCGCTCGCCGATCTCGTGCAGACGGAGCGATCGCCGGCACTCGACCCGTGGTGGATGTATTGGCAGGGGCAGTACCGGATGTATCCGCAGGCGATTGCGAGGCTTAGAGAACTCAGCCGCTAGCGGGTGGTAAAGGCCGAGTTTGGTTCATGGGTTCATGAGTTCATGGGTTCACGGGTTCACAGGTTCTGGTTGAAAGGTTCATGACCCGAACCCATGAACCGATGAACCCATGAACCAGAACCCATGAACCCATGAACCTATGAACCTATGAACCTATGAACCTATGAACCCTGCTATCCCCCGAAGTACGTCTTTCTCGCCCGTACCACGTATCTGTTCGCATCCGGCCGCTGCAGCGTGACGGCCACTTCGTGGACACCGTCGGTCGGCACGCGCTCGGGCATGTAGCGCAGCACGTAGCCGGACCGGAAGTCCTCGACGATCTGGTTGAAGTCGTTGTACGCCTGCTTCAGCGGATGGACGCGGCCGCCGGTGCTGAACGCGAGCTCGCGAACCGCGTCGACGCTGCGGCGTTGCCAGGCGCTGGCGGGTTCGGACGCGGGAGTCACCATGATGGCGTGCACGACCGCTTCGACGCGGGCGGCGGCGGCGATGACGTCGGGGCCGCTCATCGTGCTGACGGTGTCGACGCCGTCGGTCAGCACGATGACGAGGTGGCGGCGCTGCTCGCCGGGCTGCCAGAGCAGCGTGTAGAGGAGCGCGTCGTTGAGCGACGTCGCGCCGCGGGCGTCGAGCGCGCTGAGGTCGAGCGCCTCGCCGGCGGGCCGCATGCGCACAGCTTCGACGACGCCGGTGCCGAAGGCGACGACCCGGATCCGGTCGGTCGGGCGCAGCATCCGGGCGAACCGCCGCACTTCCGACTTGAACAGGTCGACGTTGGCGATGACGCTGCTGCTCATGTCCACGGCCAGCGAGACGTCGATGGGCAGCGCGGCGGCGGACGCCGATTCCAGCCGCTGGCGGACGCCGTTGTCGGTGAGCGCGAAATCCTTCGAGTCGAGTCCGGTGACCGGCGAGCGGCCGCGCAGGACCACGACGTCAACGGACACCAGGGACGTCACGGCGCGATACGTCAGGAGCTGATGGTCAGGCGCCTGCTGCTGCGCTGCGAGGACCGTGCCGGCGGCGGCCAGGGCCGCGACGATGAGGGCGCGCCGGCCGGTCATTTGAGCGCCTCACGCAGGCGGGCGATGTACGTCGGCAGAAGCAGCGCGTCGCCGCGCGGGTAGAGCGGCCAGAGGTCGGGCGGCGGATCCGCCTCCTCCGTCGCAAAGGTGCCCGGCGTGCGCCGGGCCTCGAGCGCGCCGTGCATCAGCGTGTACGCCTCGGCTTGCCGGCCCGCATCGAGGAGTTGCGCGGCCAGCAGGATCGACGTGGATCGCGATCGCGGCGACACGGCAAGCGCCTTGCGATACGCGTCGATCGCGGCCGCGCGCTGGTCGGTCTGCTGGTAGGCCCAGCCCATGAAGTGGTGGCTCAGGCTGACGAGCGCGGGCTCCTGCGTCAGCTTCGGCACTTCGCGCAGATGGCCGAGCGCCTCCTCCCATTCCTCCATCCGGATGCGCAGGAAGCCGAGGTGCAACGCGACGTCGCCGCGGAGCGCCGGGACCGAGTTGAGCGCTTCGTAGCGCTGCACGAGCGGCGGAATCCGGCCCAGTCGATCGAGCGCGGCGGTAGCCGCGTGGCGGGCCAGCGGCCCGGCCTGCGAGCCGATCTTTTGCCCTGACGCCAGGCGCGCCAGCTCCTCGCGCTGCTGGCGGGACGTCTGATGACCGCCGATGCCGAGCGGGCCCGCGGCCTCCTCGAGGATGGTCTGGCTCTCTTCGTAGTGCACCTCAGCCAGGCGCCAGCGCACCTCGTTGGGAAACGCCAGCCGCGCGTGCGCGAGGTGGCCGGTGGCCGCTTCCTCGCGGTCCGCGTCGCCGAAGAACTGCTTCGTGGTGCGCCTGAGGTACGTGGCGGCGCGCTGCTGCGTCCAGAGGCCGCCGATCGCGTGAGGCCAATCCTCGTTGTCTTCCATCACCGCGATCGCGGCGAGATGCCACCAGCGCTCGGCCGGATGCGACGCCGGCGACGCGCGGAGCAGGCCGCACGCCCACGCGACGAACGGGTAGCGGAGATACCACTGGGTGGCGTTTCGCGCGTTCGCGAGCTCGAGCGCGAACGACGCCGCGACGACACGCCGCCGGCCGGCTTGCCCGGCCCCGGCCGCGTCGATCCATCGGGGCGCCAGCTTCTCCCACTCCAGGAACAGCGGATCCAGCCGCACGCCATCCGCACCGCCCACCACGGTCGGGCGCTCCGGCAAGTCGCGCATCTCGCGCGCGGCCGCCTGGAACTCACCCCTGTCGTAGCGCAGGAGCAGATCTTCCAGCGTCGGGGTGCTGGGCTGCGAAACCGCCAGCGACGACGCGATCACGCACACCGCGAGCCAGATTCTTGGCATGTCGAGAAGAACGGGCATCGTACCTCACTAACAACTAACAACGAACAACTAACCACCTTCCGGACAGGGCGTTGTAAGTTGTTGCGCATGTTTCGGTTGCGTCGCGCGCCGTATCTTGCCCTCGCCCTCGCGCTGATGGGCGTCAAATACGCCGGCGATGCGTCATGGGTTCATGGGTTCATGGGTTCACAGGTTCATGGGTTCTGGTCAAGCACCCCGAACCCATGAACTCGTGAACCTATGAACCAGAACCCGTGAACCTATGAACCAGAACCCGTGAACCTGCTGGTTCTACCGCCACGAGCCCTCCGCTAGAGTAACCACCACTTTGTCTCTCTTCCCCAGCGACGCGCCGCGCCCGCTGTCACAGGCGCGCTATCTTGCCCTCGGTCTGGCACTGATGGGCCTGAAATATGCGGGCGATGCCGCGCTCGTCTACGCGGCGACGGGCCGCATTTGGGAACCGTGGAACTACACCCGGACGCTCGTGTTCCTCTCGTCCCCCGCCCTCGATCCGGCGCCGACGTGGCTGCTCGTGGCGATGGTCGTGTGGCTGCTGCCGTTCCTCTATGCCGGCATCCGGTTGACGATGCGGCGGGCCATCGATGCGGGGCTGTCGCCGTGGCTCGCGCTCGGGTTCTTCGTGCCGTACGTCAACTACGTGCTCATGATGGCGATCTGCTTTGTGCCGGGCGCCGAGCCGCGGCCGCCCGATCGATCGGTGGCCGAGCGTCGCGTGTTCCGCGGCCGGTTGCAGACGACGAGTCTTGCCGTGAGCGCCGGTGCGGGTCTGGGCCTCCTGATGATCGGCCTCTCGGTGTACGCGTTGCGTTCGTACGGCGCGGCGCTGCTTCTGGGCACGCCGTTCCTGGTGGCGACCGTGACGGCGTACCTGCAGGTGCGCCTCGATCCTGATGCGGATTGGAGCGAGGCCATGATTGCCGGCCAGCTCGCGATCATCATGATTTCCGTGGTGGCGATCCTGCTGGCGATGGACGGCGCGATTTGCGTCGGCATGGCGCTGCCACTGGCGTTCGTGACCGGCGGGTTCGGCGTCAGCACCGGCTGGGCGATCGCCAACACAGGAAAGTCCAAGGTCGGTCCGATCGGCCTCGGCCTTCTGGCTCTGCCGCTGGCGGCGATGCTCGAGCCCGCGCCTGGTACCGCACCGATCGCGCGTGAGGTGCTGACGGTCATTGAAATTGCCGCCGCGCCTGAGGCCGTCTGGCCCCACGTTGTCGCGTTCCGGCCACTGGAGGAGCCCACGGACTGGCTGTCGCGCGCGGGCATCGCGTACCCGAAGTCGGCGAGGATCGTCGGGACGGGCGTCGGCGCGGTGCGCTACTGCGAGTTCTCGACCGGCGCGTTCGTCGAGCCGATTACCGTCTGGGAGCCGGGGCGCCGGCTGGCATTCGACGTCACCGAGTCGCCGCCGCCGCTGCGCGAGCTGTCGCCCTACGCGAACGTGACGGCACCGCATCTCGACGGGTTTCTGCGATCCCGCCGCGGCGAATTCCGATTGATCCCGCTACCCGGCGGCCGCACGCGTCTCGAAGGCCGGACGTGGTACGAGCTCGACATGGCGCCGGAAGGGTACTGGCGGATGATCGCCGACTCGATGATTCATCGAATCCACTTACGAGTGCTGACGCATATCAACTCGCAACTCACAACTCGCAACTGACAATTGAGGTTCCGTAGTTGTGAGTTGTAAGTTGGAAGTTGTAAGTTGTGCCGTCATGCGTCTCTGGCGGGCCCGCAAGCGTCACGACCACATCGATGCCGTGCTCTCGCACGGAACGTCGAACGTGGATCATCCGTGGACGCTCGAGTACCTGCGCAACGACACGCCGTTCCTGGTGTGGCGCTATCCGGATCGCGAGTCGGCGCTCGCCGAGGCGGACGGGCGGCTGCAGGAGCTGCTCAGGGCAGGGTGGAACTCACACTGGTAAGAAGAGCCGCGTATTGGTTATTGAAAGACAGAAGGCAGGCACGCCAGGTTCGAGGAACCGGATGCTTGTCTTCTGTCTTCAATAACCACCAACCACTAACGCAATAACCGATTACTGACTGCTCTGCAGGGTCAGCTGTCCTCGAATCGCGCCGGGACCGTTCACTGACGTGTGCACGTTGACGTAGTGGCCCGCCGGGCTGGCGATGATCGCCTCAGCCTGGGCAACTGTCGTCGCGGGCGCGGTCAGGTTCAATGTGGTCGCACCAGTTGGAATCACGGTCGAGCTGAGCCCTGTGTTCACGAAGACGCCCCCGTTCACTCCCGCCGCGGCGTTGTGGATATGCGCGAGTGTGAGCGTCGTGCCGGCCGGGAAGCCCGTCACGTTGATGACAAACACCGTCGTGGCAGCGGTAATCGCTCCGCCCGCGTCGCGCGTCACGGTCATGGTCACCGTCGCCGTCCCGGACGCCGTGGCATCGACATTAGGGGCGACGATAGGCGGCACTTCGTTGCCCGGCAGCAGCGTTGTGGTAAACACGAACGTCGTCGGCGGACCCGACGGTCCGCCTGGATCGTCATCATCAGAGCAGGAGGCGCTTCCCAGCGCGCAGACGGAGATTGCGGCGGCGGCCGCCAACATTCGGTAGTTCATGACCACACCTCTTTCATTGGTTAGAAGAACTTGCGGCTCAGGTTGAAGCCCAGATACAGGGTGTCCGCAAAGCCGCCCTGGGAGATCTGTCCGATCGTCGTGCCGACCGCGTTTGTGAACGTCAGTTGGAACATGTGCCCGCCCGCGCGGCCTTCGAAGCCGAAGGCGAATTCCTGGATGCCGGGCGCGAATCCGCCAATGCGCGGGGACACTTCGCCGACCAGATACATCCGCGGCGTCAGGCGCAGCCGGCCGCCGAGCCCGATGTAGCCCGTGTCGCGAGGGCCTTCGAGCGTGATGGCGGCGTGGTGCACCCACACGGGAACGGCGTAGAGGGCCATGCGATCGCCGATCCGCTTGGAGAAGACGGCGCCGAGCGACGGGGATCGATGCGCACCGCCCTCCGGATGTTCGTGGTCGTGTCCGTCATCGATGGATTCGGTCCCGCGAAAGTTGTTGGTGCCTTCCCAGGACGCGATGCCGGATATCCCGAGCGACCACCACTGCGGCGTCTGCTTGATCGCGTCGTACTGCCCGGCAAACATGATCGTCTTGCTCAGGCTGCTGCGATGCACGATGGCCTGAAGGTTCGAGATGACCGCGTAGCGGAACTCGAGGGCGATGACCGCGCCGTTGTCGAGGCCAAAGAGATTCCCGAGATGGTCCGTGAAGCTGCCCGACGCCAGGTTGGCGAGGAACCGATGCGTCAAACGGAAGTTACCGCCGTGGCGGGGCAGCAGCGCCGTGGACGGGAGGTTGACCAGCGTGAAGTCCGGCTCCGCCAGCCGGCGCTTCCGCTCCTCGTCTTCATCGGTGGTTTGTGAGGGTGCGGGCTGGGTCGTGGGCTGGGCGACGGCCGGCGGCGCGGACTGGGCGAATGTTGGCGTCGGGCTGCTCAAGGTCATGACCGTGCCGACGCACACACCCGCGGACACACCACGCAGATACACGAAGAACGACATGGGCTCCTCCGTTTGCAAGACCTGCGCCGATTATGGAACGCCGAGATTCGATCGCCGCGGGCCGAAGGGCTTTCGCGCGACGTAATCGCTTACGCGGCGCGTCGGGACCCGTCCCGCAGCGCCGGAGGCGGCACATGGCATAATCTGCCGCGCGGGGGCCTATGGACATTCAGTGGTGGCACTGGCTCGTATTCGGGCTGGTCCTGGTTCTGGCTGAGGTCGCGACGGCGGGCGGGTTCTACATCATCTTCTTCGGCATCGGCGCGATCGTCGTCGGCCTTCTGGCCAGCGGCAACGTCGCAGGGCCGGTCGGTGTGCAGGTGCTGCTGTTCTCGGCGATCTCGGTCGCATCGCTGCTGCTCTTCCGCAGGCGGCTGCTGGGATGGTTCCAGACGGATCCACAGGCGCCGGCGGTCGATCAGCTCGTCGGAGAACTCGCGCTCGTCATCGAGGACGTGGCGCCCGGCGGCGTCGGCAAGGTGGAGTTGCGTGGCTCGGGCTGGTCGGCCAGGACCACGTCGGGCACGCCGCTGCCGCGCGGCGCGCGGTGCCGCGTGACCCGCGTGGACGGACTGGTACTGTTCGTCGAGCCGGAGGGAGCCCGCTAATGGATCTCAGCCCGTTTGTCATCGTCAGCATTTTCCTCGGCATCGTCATTCTCATCATCATCGCGAAGACGGCGGTGGTGGTGCCGCAGCAGAGCGCCTACGTCGTCGAGCGCCTCGGCCGCTTCGCCGGCGTGCTCCAGGCCGGATTTCACATCCTGATTCCATTCATGGACGTGATTCGGTACCGCCACTCGCTGAAGGAGGGGGCCTACGACATTCCGGCCCAGGTGTGCATCACGCGCGACAACGTGCAGGTCGGCGTGGACGGCATCCTGTACCTCAAGGTGATGAACCCCGAGCGCGCCTCGTACGGCATCGCCGACTTTACGTTCGCCATTTCCCAGCTCGCCCAGACGACGCTGCGCAGCGAGATCGGCAAGATCGATCTGGATCGGACGTTCGAAGAGCGCATGAACATCAACGCCCAGGTCGTCAACGAGCTGGACAAGGCGTCCGAGCCGTGGGGCGTGAAGGTGCTGCGGTACGAGATCAAGAACATCACGCCGCCGCATGACGTGCTGGCCGCGATGGAAAAGCAGATGCGGGCCGAGCGCGAAAAGCGCGCCGTCATCCTGACATCGGAAGGCCAGCGCGACGCGGCCATCAACGCCGCCGAAGGCGAGAAGCAGCAGGTCATCAAAGCGTCCGAAGCGCGCCGCCAGCAGCAGATCAACGAGGCCGAGGGCCAGGCCAACGCGATTCTGGCCGTCGCCACGGCCACCGCCGAAGGCATCCGCCAGGTGGCGATCGCGATCAAGGAACCCGGCGGCCTCGAAGCCACGCAGCTCCGCGTCGCCGAACAGTACCTCGTCCAATTCGGCGAGCTTGCGCAGAAGACGAACACGATGATCCTGCCCGCCAACGTCGCGGACGTCGCGTCCATGGTGGCGACGGCGATGCGCGTTTTTAAGACGGCGGACGGGCCGCCAGCGACGCGATAGCCCTCGTACGCCTCGTACGTCTCGTACGCCACGTACCAGGAACCTGAGGCTGGTCAACGTTCTTTAGATTCTGCCTTTAGATTCTGTTCCGCCTTCTCCCGTCTTTCGGCCTCCTCCTGTCTTTCCGCGCTGCCGTCGCCTTTGGATCTCGCGCTCCTGGCTGCGTTTGAGGGCGAGTGACACGTTCCAGCAGCGCTTGGCGAGGCTCAGGGCGTGTCGCGCGTGTTCGGCAGTCAGGAACCCTCTCTCGACCGCGTCCCTGAGCCACTGTTCCGCTTCAACCAGTGATGCCAGGGCATAGTCCAGAAAGCGGGCAAACTGCGCGGGCGAAAAGCGGATGAATCCTTCCGAGATGTCCTTCGGAACGGCGCCAGCGGCATCGGCGAGCTGTTCGCGAAGCTTCCACGACGTCAGCCTGACTTTGTGACAGTCCAGCAAACGGTAGACCTCGGTCTTGAACGCATCGGCCAGGTGCCACGCGAGGAGATCGTGGTATCGCCGCACGCCCATGGCGCGTGTCTAGTGCAGGTTCAGTGCCAGTTGATCGCGCAGAATCCTTAGGGACTTCGGCAGGCGATTGCAATAACTGCGTACTCGAGCCAGAACCCAATTGAAAAAAGTTGATGAGTCTCAGGTTCCTCGTACGAGGCGTACGAGGCGTACGAGGCGTACGAGGCGTACGTGGCGTACGAGGCGTACGTGACGTACCTAACTAGATCTCGGCCAGCGCCTTTCCAATGCGCTCTAATCCCGCCTCCAGCGTCTCTGTCCTTCCTGCAACACTGATTCGAAAATGCGAAGGCGAATCGAAGAACCGCCCCGGCGCGACGGCGACGCCGTGGCGTGAGACGAGATGCTGCACGAATGGCTCGGCGTCGTCCGTGCCGGCGAGGCGCGGGAAGATGACGGACGCCGTCGGCAGGACCGCGATCTGCAGCTGAGGATGGAGCGACAGGAAGCGCTTGGCGCGGTCGAGGTTGGCGGCGAGGAGTGAGCGGGTGCGTTCGGCGAGCGGGCGCATGCGCGTGAAGGCGAACGCCGCGAGGCGATCGGCCGGGGCGCTCGCGAGGTTGTCCACGACGTCGCGCGTGCGGCGGAGGCGTTCGGCGATCGCGGGCGGCGCCAGCATCCAGCCCGAGCGGAGGCCGGCGAGCCCGTACGACTTCGTGAGGCTGTTGGTGACGACGAACGGTCCGGCCAGACGAGCCGCGGACGCCGCCGTCGGCGCCTCGCCGCGGGCGAGGCTGGCGGCGTCGAGATAGACCTCGTCGACGAGCACATGCGCGCCGACGCGATCGGCGAGCGAGCCGAGTGCGACGAGCGTGTCGCGCGAGAGCTCCATGCCGGACGGGTTGTGCGGCGTGGAGACGATGATGAGGCGCGTGGACGATATGACGCGCTTGCTGAGAGCGTCGAGATCGATGCGGTACCTGTTTTCGTGCCGGCGATCGAAGAACTCGACGGTGGCGCCCATCAGGCGGCATGCCGCGGGCAACGGGTCGTAGCCCGGCCGCTCGACGAGCACGTGGTCGTCGGCGCCGACGAGCGCGGCGACCGTGACGAAATTCGCGCCCGAGCAGCCGGCGGCCGTGGCGACGCGATCGACTGACGTCCCGTAGTGCGCCGCGATCGCGCTCACGAGCGGCGCAAAGCCGTTGTCGTTGGCGGCGACGATGTCGGCGGCCTCGCGGGCGCCGGGGAGATCGTCGAGCGTGCACGCGAGGAGATTGCTGCCGGCGAGGTCGATCGCGGCAGCCTGACGCGTCTTGGCCCAGAGCAGGTACGGGGCGAGCGGTGACGTCAGCATGGTCGATCAGGCCTGCGGCGCCGGCGGCCGCTTCGAGGCGCGCTTGAAGACGTAGTAGACGGGAATGCCCGCCGCGATCCACGCGGCACCGATCAGCGAGCGCACCGGCTCTTCGCGCAGCGCGCTGAAGACAACGACCGCAGCCACGAGGACAAACAGCGCGGGGAGCCACGGATAACCAGGCGTCCTGAATCCGGGCGTCGAGCCCAGCCGCGGCCGGAGCACAAACAGGCCCGCGACGGTGAGCCCGAAGAAGATCCAATCCGCGAAGACGACCGTGCCGAGCAGGTCGCCGTAACTGCCAGGCAGGAGGAGCAGGGCGATCGCCAGGCCGGACTGGAGCATGATCGCGTTGCCGGGCGTGTGGTATTTCGGATGCAGCTTCGCGAGCGCCGGCACGAACGCGCCGTCGGCGGCCATCGCGTAGTACACGCGAGTGGGCGCCAGGATGGCGTGATTGAGAAAGCCGAACGTCGAGATCGCGATGGCGGCCGCGACGAATCGCTCGCCGTTCGCGCCCAGCCACGCGCCCGCGGTATCCGCCGCCGGCGTGGTCGTCCCCGCGAGTCCCTCGAGGCCCAGCGTGCGCAGGTAGGCGACGTTCACGAGCACGTAGATGGCGACCACCGCGATAGTCCCGGCCAGGAGGCTGCGCGGAAGGTCGCGCACGGGATCGCGCATTTCCTCCGCCACGTAGTTCACGGTCTGCCAGCCGCCATACGCAAACAGGATCGGAATCAGCGCGGCGCCGAACGTCAGCAGGCTGGTCGGCGTGTCGTCCTCGCGCCCGCGGGCGAACCACTCGGGCGCGCCGCTCTGGAACCACGCGAACAGGATCAGCAGTGCGAGGGCGGCGACCTTGAGCACGACAAACACGTTCAGCACGCGGCTGCCCGCCTTCACCCCAATGAAGTTGATCTCGGAGAGCACGACGATCGCGATGATGGCGAGGGCCCGTGGCGAGATGGCCGTCGTGCCCACCAGGCGCAGCGCGTACTCGGAAAACGCCAGCGAGACCGCCGCCATCGCGCCGGCCTCGATCATGAAGAGCAGGGCCCACCCGTAGAGGAACCCGACCACCGGGTGCCAGGCCTGGCTGAGGTACACGTACTGCCCGCCCGCGCGCGGGATCAGCCGGCCGAGCTCCGCATAGGCGAACGCGCCAATCAGCGCGACCACGCCGCCGGCCGCCCACGCGCCAAGGACGGCGGCGGGGGAGTCGAGCTTCTGCGCGACCAGGTACGGATTGATGAAGATGCCGGATCCGATGATCCCGCCGATGACGACCATCGTCGCGTCGAAGGGACCGAGGGCGCGCCGGAAGGGGGTCGTACCTCGATCTGGGACTAAAGGGGTCGTACCTCGATTTGTTGGAAACTCCGGGGACTTGGCCATTGCGATGTCCCCGGAGTTTTCCACAAATCGAGGTACGACCCCTAGCTCTTAGTCCCAGATCGAGGTACGACCCCTTCAATCTGCTCGTCGAGCGCCTTGATGGCGGCGTCGAGCATCGCGCGATGGGCGGGCGATCGGGCGGCCGCGCGATCGGCGACCGCACGCGCGCGAGACACCTCCAGCATCCGCCGGCGCGCCGCGGCCTGGGCCTCTTCCGGCGTCAGCGGCCGGCCCGGGGCCTTGGCAGCGGCCTCGCGCTCGGCCTGCTGCGCCTCGACGTTCTTGCTCTCCCAGCCACGCGCCATGAGCGGACACATTGTATGGTTCCTGCCGCCCCACAGCCCGGGGCGGCCTACGTACGGCTTCCACGTAGAATTGAGGCATGACGCGTCGCGCGCTGCTGCTTCTCTGCGCGGGTCTCATGGTGGGCTGCTCGTTCCGCAACGTCGGGTGCGGCATGCCCAAGTCCGACCAGGCGGCGGCCGGGGAGGCCCCGGCGGCCACCGGGCAGGGGGGCGTGGCATCCGCCGATCCGCGCGCGTTCAAGATCGTCTTCCTCGGCGACAGCCTGACCGCCGGATTCGGCTTGCTCAGCGAGCAGGCCTATCCCGCCCAGATTGAGAAGCTGTTTATCGCCGAGGGTTACGACGAGGTGGACATTATTAATGCCGGCATCTCGGGCGACACGACCGCGGGCGGCCTGCGCCGCGTGGAAGGCGTGCTCGAGCCGGGTGTGAAGGTGCTGGTCGTCGCTCTCGGCGGCAACGACGCGTTGCGCGGCCTGACGACCAAAGAGACGCACGACAACCTGCTGCAGATCATCCAGACGGCGCGCGGGAAAGGCCTGCAGGTGTTCCTATGCGGGATGGAGGCGCCGACGAATCTCGGCGAGGACTACCGCAAGAACTTCCGCGACCTCTTCACGCAGCTCCTCAGCGAGTCCCGTGGCATCACGTTCGTGCCGTTCCTCCTCGAAGGCGTGGCCGCCAATCCGGCGCTGAACCTCGCCGACGGCATCCACCCGAACGTCGAGGGCGCGCGCGTCATCGCGCAGGCGCTCTATCCGAAGCTCCGCACGATCGTGGACTCGCTGGGCGGCGGCGGATGATACGGCTGAAGGACGTGTCCCGCACCGTGACGAGCGGGGCCGGTCCACTGACGATCCTCCATCCCACGTCACTCGAAATCGCGAAAGGGCGGGCCGTCGCGATCACCGGTCCGTCCGGCAGCGGCAAGTCCACGCTGCTCGGGCTGATCGCGGGCCTCGACGCGCCGACGTCCGGCCAGATCTGGCTCGACGGCACCGAGATCACCGGCCTCAACGAGGAGCGGCTCGCTCGCCTCCGCGGCGAGAAGGTCGGTATCGTCTTTCAGTTCTTTCACTTGCTGCCGTCGCTCACGGCGTTCGAGAACGTCCTCGTGCCGATGGAGATCGCCGGCGCTGCCGGCGCGCGCGAGCGGGCCCAGACGCTCGTCGAGGACGTCGGGCTGGCCGGACGCGGGCATCACTTTCCGTCGCAGCTCTCCGGTGGCGAGCAGCAGCGCATCGCGATTGCCCGCGCGCTCGCCAACGACCCGCCCATCGTGCTCGCCGACGAGCCGACCGGCAATCTCGACAGCGCGACAGGCCGCATGGTGATCGACCTGCTGATCGCCGTGAACCGCAAGCGCGGGCGCACGCTCGTGCTCGTCACGCACGATCCGGAGCTGGCCGCGATGACCGACGAGGCCATCGCCCTCCGCGATGGCCACGTCGTCGAACGCCGATGACATCCCGATCCGCGGCGGTGTCGTTCGTCGTCCGGATGGCGTGGCGCGAGACGCGGCAGTCGTGGGGACGTCTCCTCTTTTTCTTCCTGTGCGTCGCCCTCGGCGTCGCGGCTATCGTTGTGCTCCGGAGCGTCGTCCAGAACGTGCGCATCACCCTCACGCGCGAGGCGCGCTTCCTCGTCGGCACCGACGTGCTGGTGTCAGCGCCGCGGCCGCTGACCGAGGCCCAGCAGCGCACCATCGATCAGACGATCGACGCGAACGGTGGCGTCACCGCCCGGACGTCCATTGTCGAGACGATGACGATGGCGGCGGCGGAGGGATCGCCGCAGGGATCGAATGCCGCGGTGCGGCTGGTCGAGCTGCGCGGCGTCGAGCCGGCGTATCCGTTCTATGGCGCGGTCGAGCTGGCCGACGGCCGGCCGTACTCGCACGCGCTTCTGGCCGGCCGCGGAGTCCTCGTCCAGCCGGAATTCCTGAGCGCGCTCAGTCTCAACGTCGGCGATAGGGTCCGCCTGGCCGGGCGGCCGTTCACGATTCGTGGCGTCGTCTCGCGGGACCGCGTGCAGCGGGCGGGCGGCGGATTCGCGTTCGGGCCGCGGGCTTACCTGGATCTGGCCGAACTGCGGACGCTCGGGATCCTCGGCGTCGGCAGCCGCGCGACGCACATGCTGGCGCTGCGCGTGGAGCCGGCCGGCATGGAGGCAATCACGGCGGATCTGCGGCGGGCCTTCGAGAACGAGACGGTCGGCGTCCGATCCTGGCGGACGCTCGAGGACCGGCTGGGCCGCAACCTCTCGGTCACCGAGAACTACCTGAGCCTGGTCGGATTCGCCGTGGTCGTGCTCGGCGGCATCGGCGTCTGGAGCGTCACGCGCGTGGTGGTGCAGCAGAAGATTCGCAGCGTCGCGATCCTGAAGTGCCTGGGCGCGACGTCCGGGCGCGTGCTCGCGGCGTACCTCCTGCAGATGCTGTGGCTCGCGGCCTGTGGCAGCGCGCTCGGCGTCGCACTGGCGGCCGTCGGCGTGGCGGCGATTCCCGAGTCGCTCGTCAAGCCGCTCGGCATCACGGGCGTTGGTCTCACGCTCTCGGCGGTGCTGCAGGGCATGAGCGTCGGCCTGCTGGTGTCGGTGCTCTTCGCGCTGGTCCCGTTGCTGGAGATTCGCCGCGTGAAGCCGCTGCTGCTCCTGCGCGCCGACACCAAGACGACGGCGCGCGCGCGATCGTGGCAGAGCTTCCTCGCCGGCGCGGCGACCGTCGGCGCGCTGGCGCTGGTCGCGGTCTGGCAGGCCGGGTCGCTGCGGGCCGGCTTGTTCGTCTCGGGCGGGCTCGCGGCGGTGACGCTGGTCCTGCTTGGGGTGAGCCGGCTGCTGATCCGCGCGGCCGTGCCGCTCACGCGATCGCGCCGCTTTGCCGTCCGTCACGCGGCGATCAGCCTCACGCGGCCGGGGAACCAGACGCGCGTGATCCTGATGGCGGTCGGCATCGGGTGCTTCTTCGTGATGGGCATGCGCGCGCTGCAGGCCAACCTCCTGCACGAGTTCTCGCTTCAACTCGGGCCCAGCACGCCCGACCTCATCCTGATCGACGTCCAGCGCGATCAGGTGGATGGCGTGCGGACCCTGACCGCGTCGCACACGAACACGGCGCCCCAGCTCGTGCCGCTCATCCGCGCGCGGGTCGTCGGGATTCAGGGGCAGCGGACCGTGCTCGCGGACGCGGACGCCGTGCGCAAGCACGGCCGGCTCACGCGCGAGTTCGGCCTGACGTTCCGCGACACGCTCGAGCAGAACGAGCGGGTCGTCGCCGGCGCGTTCTGGTCGAGCGCGCTCGCCCTTGCGCCGCAGGGCGCCGACACGGAAGTCTCGATTTCAGAAGAAGTTGTGCGCGACGCGGACGTGCAGGTCGGCGACCTCATGCGGTTCGACATCGCCGGGGCGCATCTGTCCGCGCGCGTGACGAGCACCCGGAAGGTCGGGTGGGACGAAACGCAGAGCGGGGGATTCTTCTTCGTCCTGCGGCCGGCGCCCGCCCTGGATCGCGTGGCGATGAGCTACGTCGGGTTCGTCGAGCTCGGTGGCCAGGCCGAAGCCCGCGGCGCGCTGCAGCGCGAC
>Ga0137433_1000278_pt1 | contig 30072 bp, 17 predicted proteins | sample EasRivERMZT840_2_FD_102335 | JGI IMG/M metagenome (GOLD analysis project Ga0137433, IMG submission 102335) | Soil microbial communities from meander-bound floodplain in the East River, Colorado, USA - East River MetaG ERMZT840_2 | ecosystem: Environmental > Terrestrial > Soil > Floodplain ...
CACCGCCGCCGGGCTGGCGCAGGTCGGGGGCGAGGCCGCCATCACCAGCGCCCAGGCCCGCATCGAGTACGAGCGCGAGCTTGCCCGCCTGCGCGGCCAGGCCCAGGGCGGGCCGATGGAGGACGAGGACCGGGGCCGGGTCGGCCCGCGCACCCGCATCGCCACCGGGCGCGCGGATATGCGCGCCGGGGGCACCGCCGGCTCACCCGAGACCCTGGGCGCCGTCACCCAGAACCGGCCGGGCGCCCCCACCGAGCGCCTGGAGGGCCTGCAGGACGTGGGCCGGGTCGACGTGCCCGGCGCGTCCCTGCCCGGGCGCATCGGGGGCCTGCCCCAGGGCGAGGACGGCAACCCCCGCCTGGTGGCCGCCATCCAGGCCGACCTCGACCGCGCCCAGGACGAGATGGACGTGGTCGCCGTCATCCACGACATCACCAACGCCCTGGAGCAGGGCGACCTCACCCCGGCGCAGGCGGCGCCCCTGCGCGAGGCCGTGCGCGCCTGGTCGCAGCCCGGTGCGCAGGCCCAACCCCGGGCGGAACCCTCGAGGGTTGAAGCGCAAACACCCGAGGCGTGGGATCAGGAATACCGGGAGGCCATCCGGGAGCGCAACCGGGTCTTCCAGGAGGCCCGGGATGCGGGCCGGCGCCCAGCGGACGACCCGGCGGCGCAGGCCGCCGACCAGGCCGTGCGGGACCTGCGCGCTCGCGCTCCGAGCGCGCAGCCCGCTGGCGTCGCCGCCCACGAGATGCAGCCCGCCCAGGGCGCGCCCGTGCCGGGTGGCGTCCAGGTGCTCGACCCGATCCAGGGCACCGAGCGCCGGCGCTTCCACGGCCGCCCCGGCGAGCCGGCCCAGACGGCGTCGCAGTTGGGCCTCTACACCAGCCTGCACCGCCAGATCAGCGAGGCCGCCCGGCCCGAACACTTCCAGAGCTTCCAGGAGCGGGTGGACGAGTTCGCCAACCGGGGCCAGATCACGCCCCAGCACGCGCTCGATCTGCGGGGCTACCTGACCCGCCGGCGCGCCCACATGGGCGTCGACCAGCAGATCGCTGACCAGGCCGACATCACCGAGGCTCCGATGCTGACGGAGCCGGACGCGGCCCTAGCCACGGCGGGGACGCCGGCCCAGAACCGCATCTACGAGCACCTCCTGTCCACCTTCGAGGGGGCGGCCTCGCGCCAGGACGAGACGGGCCGGGCCGACCTGGCCCGGGCCACCGAGAACCTGCCCAAGCTGGCGGACACGGTCACCCGCGCTCAGTACGACGCCTTGCGCCGGCGCCTGGCCTTCCTGACCGGTGGCCCGCAGGCGCCGGCCATCCCGCAGGCCCATCAGCCCGGCGAGCCGGTGCCCGCTCGGCCCCGCACCGACGTGCCCGAGCCGCCCCTCATGCGCCCCGAGTTGGGGGGCAAGGCCCCCGCCGGCGAGCGCCCCGGGGTGTGGTACTCGCAGATGGAGCGGGTGCTGCAGCAGAAGTTCCGCCAGCCCAAGATGCAGGCCGCCCAGGTGCGCCAGTTGCTGCTGGGCAACGGGGTGAAGAAGGAGGAACTCTTCTGGACCGGCATCGGGGAGATGCTGGACGCGGCCGAGCAGGCGGGCACCCCCATCGCGCGCGACGACCTCATCGACCGCGCCCAGACCAACCGCCTGCCCCTGGCCGAGAGCGTGCTGGGCTACCGCCGGGTGGGGGCCTCGACGCCCGAGGACGTGGCCCGCATCCGGGCCGAGGTGCAGGGCCACGTCGAGCGGGCCACGCTCTACGGCCAGGACCCCGACATCCGCCAGAACATGAAGGACCTGGCCGGCCCCCACCTCGACGCCGCCACCGGGCCGGTGCGCACCAACGAGGAGCACGCCTTCCGAGAGGGCATCTACGACCGGCTGCTCGCCCCGCCCACCGAGGACTACATGACCGGGGACGCGGTCGGCCCGGACGCCACGCCCGAGGAGGTCGCCCAGGCGTGGCTGCACAACCTGGACGACTTCACCCACAACGTCAGCCTGCTGCTGGCCTCGGGCGGACGGGGCATCGCCGCGAGCGAGGCGGCCCGGCGCGACCTGAACGAGGCGGTGCGCCCCCTGCGCCGGCGCATCTACGCCGCGGTCGACGCCAGCCAGAAGCTCAAGGAGGAGTACGCCCCCCGGAGCGAGGGCCAGCCCGAGCACGCCTTCTACGGAGGCCCGGGCCAGGGCAACTACACCCTGCGCGCCGGCGCCAAGCGGGCCAACAACCCCCGCGAGTCGCTGCTCCAGGTGCGCAAGCAGTCCGACGACGCGGCCCGCGTCATGTCCGGGGAGCTTGCGGGCCAGCGCCAGGACGTGGCCGAGTTCAGCGTGGGCGCCCACTTCGGCGGGCGCGAGGGCATCTTCGGCTCCGGCCGCACCCACGACGACGTGCTGGCGGACGGGCGCACCACCGTCCACAGCAACGAGGACCAGTCGGACATCCAGCAGCGGGGGCGCAAGAGCGGGACGTGGGACCGGGTGGCCATGGCCGCCGCCTGGAACCAGGAGGTGCCCGCCGGGATCGCCGCCGACGTGCGCCACCTGGGCGACCAGTACGAGCGCGTCGCCCGGGCCGAGGGCGAGATGGCGCGGACGCTGCGCCAGCAGCCCGACCCCATCACGGGCACCTCGCGCACCACGCTGCGCCGGGCCAAGGAGGACGCCGAGCAGTGGGCGCACCGGGTTATCTACGCCATCGACAGCATCCACCGCATCGAGGCGCGGATGCGCCGCTCCGGGCAGGACCCGGCCGTCGAGCGCGACGACCCCAACAGCGCCTACGCCCAGAAGATCGCCCAGCGCGACGCGCCGGTGCCGGCCAGCCTGAACCCCGCTGCGGTGGAGTACGCCCTGGCCTACCGCGACCTGCACATCCTGCGCAGCGACCTCTCCGACAAGTACGGCGGGGCGATGACCGGCGCCGAGGACGCCCAGGCCAACTGGATCGCCTACAACCGCGCCCAGGTGCAGGAGTTCGAGCGCCGGCGCCTGGACCTGGAGCAGCGCGCCCAGGCCGCCTACCGCCAGGAGGAGGCCGGCGGGGCCGAACCCGAGGGCGTGACCGAGGGCACCATCCTGGACGGCGCCTCCCGGGCGCTCTACACCGCCATGGACGGGGCGCAGCAGCACCTCGATACGGCGGCCACCAACATCCCGCCGGGCGCACCCCGCGCCCCCTTCCCGGACAACACCGTCATCGAGAAGCTGGTAGAGCGCCACCTCCGGGACGCCGTCGACCGGGGTGCGGAGGCCATGTCCTGGTCGACCGGCCAGGTGATCGCCCGGCGCTGGAGCGCGGGCCGGATCGCGGAGGAGGTGCGCTACGACGCGGCCCGGAAGCAACTGCACGTCCTCCCCCGGGGGGAACCCGGCACCGCCGGACGCTACCGCACGTACGAGGCGCCCCCCGAGAAGGTGGCCGACTACGTGGGGGCCGAGGCCGCCCGCCACCTGACCGACCCGGCCAACGTCGGCCCGGACGGGATGGCCGTGCTCGCCGGCGACGACATCATGGTGATGGACTCCACCGGGCGGGTCTTCATCCAGCAGTACGACAAGACGATGGTCTCCATCGCCAACCGCATCGCCAAGCAGTTCGGGGTGCAGGTCGAGAAGACCAAGCTCCAGGAGCCAGAGGGCCACGACCCCTCAGAGGACCCCGACCTGGAAGCCTGGGCGCTGCCCATCAACGACGCCCTGCGCAAGCGGGTGCAGGAGGGCTTCGCCCTCTACCACGAGATGGCGCCGGCCGACCAGGGCGCGCGCGAGCGCACCCGCCAGGACTACGAGCAGGCCGGCGAGGAGGCCCCGCCCGGCACACCGGACGACCTCGACGCCTGGGACGAGGGGCGCCTGCCCGACCAGGTGGGCCGGGGCGAGCCGGGTGAGCCGGGCGACGCCGGCATCGCCACCTCGGAGATGACCCCAGCCGAGCCAGGCGAGCGAGGCGAGGTGGGGGACACCGCGGATGAGGCCGCGCCGGAGGAAGAGGCCGAGGCCGAGGCCGAGGCCGCGCCGGAGGAAGAGGTCACCGACGACGAGGCCGTCGCCGGCGGGATGGACCGGGACGCCGAGCTTGCCGGCTCGGCGGGCTTCCGCGCGGTCGGCCCGGACGCCCAGGGCCGGATGCAGATCAGGCAGAAGCTGCGGGGCGTGGAGGGCAACACCGCCCGCGCCGGCAGCGACCAGCCCCTGTACCCCATGAAGGCGGGCTGGACGCCCCCCAGCACCGGCCCGCTGAAGGCCGTACCGGGTGAGTACGGGAACGCCCCCCTGGGGCCGGGGTGGACGGACGACGGCACCGTCCCCGGGGTGGGGCGCTTCGCCGGCCGGGGCGAGCCGGGTCGGGCGCCGGCCTTCCCCACCCCCGAGGGCGGCTGGCCCACCATGGTGGCCGACGCCAAGATGGCCGAGGAGCTTGGGATCAAGGAGGGGGACGAGGTCGTCATCCTGCCCCCCGAGCCGGGGACGCTGCTGACCGGCACCGACTTCCTCTACTGGCAGGCCGCCAGTCGGGGCCGGCTGGGTGACCTGTTCAAGCCGGACGACCCCGTCACCGGGGTGCACTACCGCTGGGAGAACGCGCCTACCACGGCCGAGCCGGCTGAGCCGATGGGCCGGTTGGACACCTCGCCCCTGCCGGCGTACCCCTACCGGGAAAGGCTGGAGGCCACGGCCCCGGGGGCCAACCGGCGGGTGCTCGAACAGCGGCGCGCCGAGTCGGCCCAGAAGGCCGCCGAGCGAGAGGCCCGGGAGGCGCCGGACCGGGCCGCGCGGGAGCAGGTCAAGGCGGACGAGGCCGCGGCCAGGGAGCGCGGGCGCGCCGCCGCCCAGAAGGCCAACGACGAGGCCCGCCTGGCCGCGGCCAAGACGCCGGCGGCGCGGGCCAAGCTGGAGGACGCCTTCCGGGAGCGGGACGCCCGGGCCGCCGAGCGCGCCGCCAGGAGCGCCGTCAACCAACGGGTCAAGGCGGACGAGACCGTGGCCGAGCGGGAGCGCAAGGCCATCGAGAAGCGCGCCCTGCAGAACGCCACGGCCGCCAAGGGCTTCGACCCCAAGGGCGCCAGCCTGGACGCGGTGATCGAGGGCCTGCGGGTCTACGACCTGTCCGGCAAGTCGACCACCTACGCCGCCGACCAGGCCGGTATCCCCGAGGACGTGCTGGAGGCGGCGCTCAACGTGCTGTCCGAGGCCAACCTGCCCCGTGGCGAGCAACTCAAGCGCACCGGCCAGGAGCGGGGCGCGATCAAGTCGGAGACCGACGACCCCAACGCCGGCATCGCCTACACCTCCAAGAAGACGGGGGTCGAGCAGCACTTCGACAGCCTGTACGAGTTGCTGCTGGCCGTGCGCCTGGACAGCGACCCCAACGTGGCGACCTGGACGAAGAGCCTGTCCCAGCGGGGGCGGGTGCGTTTCCAGATCAAGCCGGAGCGTCGCTTCCACCCCATCACCCGGCCGGGCGGGATCATGGACGCCGGGCAGGAGGGCATCTTCGCTCCCGACTTCCTGGTCACCTACAAGGACGGCTCCCAGGAGGTGATCGAGGTCAAGCACGCCGCCGCCTGGGAGCTTGACCCCTGGAAGGTGCCCGAGAAGGTGGGCACCGCCCGGGTGCGCTACGGCCAGCGGGAGGTGCCCTTCCGGCTCTTCACCGAGGACCAGATCGGGCGACGCTGGGGCTGGAACCTGGCCAAGCAACTGGCCGGCAAAGGCCCCAACACCGGGGACATCTGGTCGGCCGACCAGGACGCCGGCTTCTCGCTCGACCTGACCGACAAGGACGGCAACGTCGTCGGCACGGTGGGCAAGGGCCTGATCCGGTTCGACAAGAAGACGGGCAAGGTCGAGTCGTCCATCCAGCAGACCGTCGACACCACGATGCGCCAGCGGGAGGCGCTCCACCTGGGCGATCCCGGCGGGCGGGGCGTCGCGGAGTTCAACGACTCGGCGCCGTACCGGCGGGCCGAGCAGCTTGACGACCCCATGGCGGGGCTGTGGCCCAAGAACGAGGCCAACTACCGCGCCCAGATGCTGGCCCACAACCAGACCACGGGCGAGGCCCGGGGGTCGACGGTGTGGCCGGGCGCGGCCGGGGGCGTGCCCAAGGCGGTGCAGGACCGCGTCGACCGGGGCGAGGACGTGTGGATGGTGGGCGTCTTCCCGGACTACAGCGACGACGTGGGCCAGACCCACGACTTCAATGAGACCAGCGGGGGCTTCCGCCTGGCCCAGTTCCATGCCGAAGCGCGGCGCCTGTTCAACGCCTTCCCCACCCTGGCCATCGGGACGTGGGCCGGGGAGCCGCGCCGACCGGACGGCACGGTCGACCGGGGTAAGCGGGCGATCAACCTCGACGTGTCTATCCCGGTGGCGGACAAGGCGACGGCGCTGATGCTGGCGGGGAAGTTCCGCCAGCAGGCCATCTTCAACTACACCAGCCTGTTCAACAAGAACGTCGAGGAGATGGTCAATGTCGATGAGGGCACCTGGGGACCCAAGGACTGGACCGAGGACGACCAGATCGAGGCCGTCGAGCAATACGCCCTCCGAGACGACGCCGGCGCCGGAGATAACGTCGCCGGAGCAGTTCGAGGCGTGGTGGAAGGCGCACCTGGCGAAGCCGGTGGGCCTGGCGGGGTGGCTGACGCGGTACAAGCTGAACGCGGCCTCGCGCCGAATGGGCTACCCGGGGACGCCGGGCGACCCGACGACGGAGCAGGAGGCGAGGGCGTACGCGGCGCGGGAAGCGGAGCAGGGGAGGCCGGCCGGGTCGGCCCCCCTACCAGCCCTGGGCCAGCGACTCCGCGACCGGCTACCGGCCCCGGCAGCGTCGGCCCCGACCCCAACGGCGTCGTCGGCCAGGCCAACGCCGAACTCGGCCTCACCCCCCTCCCCGACGAGCAAGACGAGCTAGGGGGCGTCAGCGGGAACGTCATCACCGGCGCGGCGCTGGGCCTCAACCCCGAACGGGAGGCCCGCCGGCGCACCAACCGGCTGCTCGACGCCGCCCCGCCGGTCGGCCCGTCCGGCAGCGGGCAGCGCTGGGTCAACCTCTACAAGAAGGGGGATGGCTCAGCCCACGACGGCGCCGTCCAGCGGGTGACCAACGGTCAGGCCGGCGGGGTGCCGGCCGGCCAGGCCCGGGCCAACCACTCGTTCCTGGTGGGGGAGTGGCGGGACGCCTTCCTCTCCGTGCGGCAGGCCCTCATCGCCCACGCCCAGGCCCGGGGGACGGCCGATGCCCAGCGCTTCGAGCGGGCCGAACCCTACGGCATCCTGACCGCCGGGACGCTGCTGGCCGTCAACGTGGCCCCGACCGAGGGGCGCAACCAGGGCAAGCCGTCCCGGGTGGCCTTCAATCCCCACGCCGCCCTCACCCAGGCCGTCAACGACCTGACCCGCCGGGGCGAGCGCATCGACCGCACGGTCTACCCCACCGGCACCGCCTGGAAGAAGGCCGTCGCCTACAAGATCGCCGCCCAGTTCGCTGAGGACATCGTCCACGAACTGACCCACAACGAGATCACCCACAACGACCACGACGCCGACCCGCTGTGGACGCAGCGCTTGCGGGAGAACCAGAACGCCGTCCCGCTGGAGGTGCGCGCCGCGCACAAGCGCTTCATGACCCTGCTCCAGGAGAACGACTTTGAGCTACTCGACCAACTTGCCTCCGAGACGGGGCACCTCTTCGACAACGGGATCAAGGGGCCGGCCGGACCCAACGGGCAGCCCGCCCCCGATCCCGTCCTCTCCTGGGACACCTTCCTCCAGCGAGGACACGACCGCACCACCGGCGCCCCCCGTGGCCAGGTCAGAGGCCCCGGCGGCGCCCACGAGCGAGGGGGCCTCTCCGGCGCCACCGCCACCCAACCCGGAGCAACTGGGAACGGGGCCGGGCGGGGGGCTGGCGGAACCGGACTCGGACGAGGCAATCGACCAGGAGTTGATGCGAGCGGGGTTGATGCGGGCCGTGCACGACCAGGCGTCGCCGGAGGAGATTCGTTCGGCCCTGATTCGGGTGCGGGACTCGGGGCTGGAACCGGAACTGGAGTACGAGGTGGCCCTGGGGACGTACCCGGGCCTGGCGGACGCCCTGCCGACGTTCGAGGAGGTGGACCCGGACTCGGAGGGATCAGCACCTCCCCCATCCGAGCCGCTAGCGCCTCCCGACAGCGGCGCGCCGCCGCTCGCAGAGGAACCACAGGGGCTACCGCCACCGCCCCCGGAGGCGCCGCTGCCCCCGGAGCCGGAGGAACCACCCCTCCCGGCGGGACCGCCGGACCCCCGAGCGGCGCTGCGCCGGGCGGCGCAGGAGGGCAACCGGGGGCGCCCGGCCAACCGGCCGCCGCGCCCGCCGGCGGCGTAACCCCGCAGACGGCCCCCTCGGGCTGGGAGACCGCCGGCGCGGCGTCCAAGCTCTCCATGCTCCTGTCGCCCAACGGCCTGCTGCGCCAACTCACCGGCAACATCGGCACCGCCGTCTGGCAGCCCTTCGAGCGGGCCGCGGCCGGGCTGACGGCCACCGGGGTCGACCGCTCCGGCCGGGCCGATGTGCCCAGCTTCCGCGAGAGCGGGGCGATGTTCAAGAGCTACGTCAAGAACTTCAAGCCGGCCATGCGCCACATGAAGGAGAGCTTGAACAAAGCCAACACCACGGCCTCGGCCAGCGCCCAGGGGGCCACCTCGGCGCCCGGGCGCCCCGACCCCAAGAACGTCTTCCACCGCAAGCTGGCCAACGGGGTGGACGCCGGCTTCCGCTGGCTCTCCGTCTTCGACGCCGCCACCCGCTACGCCGCCGGCGCGGCCGAGCAGGCTGCCCTCGACGCCCGCACCCAGCACCGAGGCGCCCAGGGCAAGGCCACCCTGACCAAGGCCGAGATTGCGGAGCGGGTGCAGAAGGCCAAGGACTACCGCACCCTGACCCAGGAGCTAGACGACCACCTGTCCAAGTCGGTAGACGAGTTCAGCAAAATCCCGGTGGTCGGCTCCCTGGTGGTGCCCTTCTGGAAAATCCCCTACAACGGGATGAAGTACGACCTGGAGCGCAGCCCTCTGGGGCTGGGCAAGGCCGCCTTCGACATCGCCGCCAACCGGGGCGGCGCCCGCACCACGCTCGACCGCACCGAGATGTACGAGCGCCTGGCCCGGGGCACGATGGGCAGCGCCCTGTCCATGGGCCTCATGCTGGCCATGGCCACCGGGACGATCCGGGTCACCGGCGAGGAGCCGGACGACCCGGAGGAGTTGAAGCAGTGGCGGGCCGAGAATAAGTCCCCGTTCTCGGTCAACGTGGGCGGGCGCTGGGTGCCGGTCACCCTGGTGCCCGGCCTGAACGCGGCCCTGACCCAGGCGTCCGCCCTCAACGACATCGTCACCCGCCACGAGGCCGCCGGCAAAGCCTGGGACGGCGACGCCTACTACCGGGCGGCCAACCGCCTGGTGACGACGGTGGCCCAGTACAGCCTCAACCGGCCCTTCTTCGAGGGCCTGTCCGAGGTGCTCGCCGGCGGGAGGCGCCAGTTCAGCGGGTCGGACGAGGGCGGGCTGCTGGAGGTGGGGAAGGAGCAGGCCACCGGGCGGGCGGTGCCCCGGATCGTGCGCGAGGTCGAGCGGGCCACCTCGGGCGTTAACCGCAGCCCCCGGGACGAGGGCGAGCGCATCCTGGCTAACATCCCCGGCCTGTCCGAGAACGTGCCCGTCGCTCGGGACGCCTACGGTAAGGTGCGCCAGCGCACCGGGTCGGGCGCCGAGCGCTTCCTCTCCCCCCTGCTGGGCGCCCAGGAGCAGACCAGCCCGAGGCGCTACCTGGACAGCAAGAGCGCCATCGAGGACACCACCATCGCCCAGGCGGCGCGCACCGTGGACAAGGCCAACGAGGCCGCGATCAAGGGCCTGCCGGTGCCTCCCAACCAGCGTCCCACCGCCCGCCAGCGCGCCCTGGCCCAGCGCACCAAGCGCTTCGAGTACGCCCAGGCGACGAAGACGGAGAAGGAGCGCCGGGAGAAGCAGAGCGCCCAGCCCTCGGCCATCGCTAAGATGCTGGCGGGGGTGCGGTGATGGCCACGGCCACCGGCGAGAGCGTTGAGCAGATCATCCGCCGGGTGGCCCGGGCGCGGGGCATCGACCCCGACCTGCTGGTGGCCATCGCCGTCCAGGAGAGCGCCCTGCGCCCCGACGCCCGGGGGGATAACGGGAAGAGCGTCGGCCCCTTCCAGGAGCACGAGGCCGGGCGGGGCTACGGCCGGTCGGATGCCGACCGCATGGACGTGGAGGCGTCCGCAAACCGCGCCGCCACCGAGGTGCGCCAGGTCATCGCCAAGAACCCCCGGGACACCCCGGGCCAGATCGCGGCCAAGGCCCAGCGCCCCCTGAATCCGGGCACCTACGCCCGCAACATCGACGCCAACCTGGGGCGGATGAAGCAGGGGATGTCCGCCCTGGACGCCGCCGCCGGCGGGGTGGGGAAGGGGGGCACGGCGCCCCCGGTGACGGTCGCCCCGCGCAAGCCCGGCGCCGGCGTCCTGGTCAACCCCACCCTCCCCGCTCGGGTGCGGGAGCGCCCCGCCGGCACGACGGTGGTGGTGCGGGCCAACCGGGACGCCCCGGTCTCCGACGAGGTCAAGGCCGGGCGCACCTACGTGCGCGGCCCCCAGCCCAAGCGCCCGGCCGTCTCCCCCCAACTCTCGGGGGGCAGCCCGCTCGTCGCCTCCGGCAAGCCCCAGGGCGCGGGCGAGCGCTTCTGGCCGGTGGCCGGCGTGCGCCCCGGCAGCGTGACCAACGCCTTCGGGGCGACCCAGTTCCGCTCGGCCGGGGCGTCCGACCTGCCCCTGGCCCCGACGAACAACGGTTCCGACCTGACGGCGCCCTACGGCGCCCCCATCGTGGCCGAGATGCCGGGCTGGGTCGCGGAGGTCTACCAGGCCCGGGGCGACAGCCGCACCGGCACCGGGCGGGACGCCAAGGAGAACGGGGGCTGGGGAGGCAGCGTCGTCGTGCGCTACGCGGACGGCACCAGCGCCCGCTACAGCCACCAGCGGGCCGGCTCCATCGTGGTCGTCCCCGGCCAGCGGGTGGGCGGCGGGCAACTCCTGGGTCAGGTGGGCGATTCCGGCAACGCCACCGGCCCCCACCTCGATTACGAGCACCGCAACCCCAAGGGGGCGCTGGACAACGGCGCCGCCGGCAACTTCGTCCCGGGCCGGGTCACCGCCGGCCAGCAGCCGGGGGTCAACCCCCTGCCCCCGGGCAAGGGGGGCAAGGCCGCCGGCCCGTCCGGTGCCCCGTCTGGCACACTGCCCGCGCCGGCCTCGGCGGCCCCGTCCGGCGTCACGGGGGAGTCGCCGGCGCCGGCCTCGGCACCGACGCCCTCGGCGGTGGCGCCCGCCGGGGGCGTGGCCGGGTCGTCCCGGCTCCCCCCGCCCACGGCCGAGAGCCAGGCCGCCTTCGACAAGTGGAAGCGGGAGCAGCGCGTCCCCGACGTGCCCCCGGCGCCCATGCCTTCGCCCGCCACGAGCCAGGGGCCGGAGCCGGCGCCCATGCCCCAGATCGGGACGCCCCCGGCGCCGAACATCGCCCCCGGCCCCGTCCCGGGCACCGAACTCCTCGGGAGCGCCGGCACCCCCAACACCCTGACGGACGACGCCGGGGGCGTCGAGCGCTCGGCGCTTATGCTGAACCTGGACGAGCAAGGCCCGCCAGCCGAGCCGCTGGTAGGCGCATGGAGGTCGGACGACATGGCCACCGAGACGCCCGAGCAGCGCCGCGCCCGGGAGGCCCAGCAGCGGGGCATCCTGTTCCGGCCCGGCCCCGGAGACCACCCGATCTTGCTCCAGCCGGGGGCCACCCCGACCCCGACCCCGACGCCCACCCAAGGGGGCAGCACCCGCCCCATGGGCGCGGGCAGCACACCGCCGCCCACCGGGTCGCCCCTCCCGGGCGGGAGTAGCAGCGTCCCCGCCCCGGAGGCCACCTCGGACGCGCCCATCGGGCCACCCGGGCCGGAGACGACGGCGGCCCAGGCCCCGCCGGCGCCCAAGCTCCTGCAGGAGTCGACGGGCGATAGCCCCAAGCTCAAGGCCGCCAAGATCGCGGCCAACACGGCGGCCCAGAAGCTCTACGCCGCCCAGATGGAGCGCTACAACTCCGAGCGGGTGGTGGCCGCCTACGGGGCGACCCCGCCCCCTGAGGGCGACCCCAACTACGCCGTCTACAGCCAGGCCAACGCCACCAAGGCGGCTTACGCCGACCCGGCCGATACGGCGGGCAAGCGCAAGGCCCTGGAGGCCCTGGAGAAGGAGGTCGCCCAGGCCCAGACGGCGGTGGCCGCGGCCGAGACGACCAACCCGGCGGACGCCGCCTCGGCGGCCGGGCAGCCCAACCCGGCCACGGCCAGCACCCGCCAGGGCCAGACGGCGACCGACCAGGCCACCGGGCAAACCATGTGGCTCAACCCGGAGACCGGGAAGTGGGAGGGCGTCGGAGGCCCCAAGCCCGAGGCGCGCCCCAAGGTCACCGCCCACCCCGTCCAGGGCGACGGGGTCTACTTCACCGACGACGAGACCGGCCAGGTCGTCAACCACATCCCCGAGCCGACTGACGGCAAGCCCGTCCTGCTCTCGGGGAGCGACGGCCCGGAGTTGCTCTTCTACGACCCGGCGGACGGCTCGATCTACTGGCAGCAGAACCGGGGCTTCCTGAACACCCCCACCGGGGTCGCCTCGGATCGCCGCGACCGCTACATCATCCGCCAGGACAAGACCGGCAAGACCATCGTTGACGAGAACCCCAACTTCGACCCCCGGTCGAGCGACACGGTGCTCGTGTCCTCGACGGGGCGCTCCATCCGCCTGGACGCGGACGGCCGGATGGTATCCGCCACCGACACGCTCACCGCCGAGGAGCGCGAGGTCTACGACCGGCGCGCGGCGGCCGAGAGCGAGAGCGCGGTCACCAAGAGCCAGAGCGAGAAGTTCAAGCTGGAGCAGGAGCAGAAAGAGGCCGAGGAGTGGCAGCGGATCGAAGACGCCATCAACGCCGGCGCGACGCCGGCCGAGGTGCGCGGCCTGGTGATGCAGGCGGCCAAGAGCGTGGCCGACTTCACCGCCCTGCAGAACAGCGAGACCCAGCGCCAGACCCAGCTTGAGGCCGGGCGCCACAACCTGGCCGAGGAGGGCTTCAGCGAGCGCACCCGGCGCACCGCCGAGGTGGGCGAGGCCCGCCAGGGGGTGGCCGGCTACCAGTTGGCCACCGCCCCCTACCAGATCGCCATGCTGGCCGGCCTGTCCCAGGTGACCGACCCCCGCAAGGCGGCCGCCTCGATGAACATCGCGCCGAGCGTCTTCGAGCCGGTGGCGGCCAACTACGACGCCCAGCAGGCCCGCCAGCGCACCATCGACACCCAGCGCGAGGGCGTGGCCAAGCAGCAGCAGGAGCCGTTCACCGCGCCCTACAAGAAACCCCAGCAGCAGGCCGCGCCGACCGCGAGCCAGCCGGCGGGCGACTACAGCAGTCCGACGCCCAGCGCCCCGGCCACCCCGGCGGCCGCACCGGCGGCCCAGGCCCAACCGCAAGCCCAAGCCGCCCCCCGCACCGAGGTCGAGACCATCGACCTGGAGGGCGAGGGTAAGCCCGGGTACGCCCGCACGACCTACTCGGACGGCACGAGCGAGGAGTGGCAAATCCCCCTGCCCGAGCAGCCCCAGCCGCCCCCGGAAGAGGACGAGGACGAGGGGGGCTACTTCGTGGGCGGGGGCAACGGCTTCCCGCCGCTCTACGTCCCGCGCCGGCAGCCTCCGGCCCTGCACCCCGGGACGGGCGGGGGCGGGTACACCCCCAGCTACGGCGGGGGCGCGCCCAGGCGCTCGTCCAAGCGCCGGCGCCTGCCCGTCCCCGGCAAGCACATCCTCCCGCTGGAGGACGACTGGTATCAGACCCACTACGACGACGGGGCCATCGAGACCTGGCACCGCAGCGACGGCTCGGCCTTCGAGGGCCTGGGCGGGGGCGGGGCCGGCTTCCACGGCGAGGACCCGCCGATGCTGCGCTCGGGCTACGAGGTGGGCACCGGCGGTGGCGGCGGCTCCATCTGGACGCTCCCCCCGCCGGCCTCGGTCGATGTGGGCTGGGGCGCCGCGCAGGCCCTGGCTCAGCCCGACCCCACCAAGCAGCGCAGCCAGGGCGGGATGGCCGGGGGCTTCGCCGGGCCGTCGCCGGCCATGGGGGGCGCCGGAGGCGGGGCCTACGGCGCGGGCGGGGGCGAGTACGGCGCTGGCACCGGCCCCACGTTCGGCACGGTGGCTCCGGCGACGATCCCCAGCCCGCCCAGCAACGGCCAGAACCGCGCGCCCATGTGGGACAGCGCGACGCCGGCGGCCTTCGCCACCTCGGGTACGGGCGGTCCCAGTGGCGCCGCGGGGTCGGCCACGCTCTTCCAGCGCGGGGCCTCGGGCAGCGCCGGTGGGTACGGGATCACCGCCCGCCCGGCCACCGCCGGCGGGGGAGGCGCCCAGACGGGCTTCCCGGGGCGCGCCCAGCCGGCCAGCGGGGGCTACTACGGGGGGCCGGGGGCGCCCCAGGCGATGTCGCCGCTGCAGCGCCTGCTGCAGCAAACCGGGGTGGTGCCGATGAGTGCGGGGCGCGCCGTGGGCGCGCCGGGGACGGTGTAGCGTGGGGATCAGGGAAGACTTCGCCGCCCAGGGCGAGTCGGTCAGGCGCAACTTCGAGGGGATGTACGGGGCCAGCGCCCCGTACTTCTGGGCCGCCCAGAGCGGCCGGCTCCAGGTGCCCCCCGAGGCCCAGGAGTTCTACAACCTCGACCCCAAAGACCAGGCCACCTGGTACGGCGTGCACGGCGAGAACGCCGCCGTGGCCTGGCTGCAGGAGAAGACCGGCCGGCCGGGGGCCTCGCCCGCTGCGCCGGCGGCGGGGGGCTACGGCCAGGCCGGCACCCAGACCAACCCGGGCGCCGGCGTGCCCTACAGGTCGGGCCAGTCCCAGGCGTATCCCACCTCCAACGTGGTGCCCGGGAGCGGCCGAGGCCCTTCAGGGGAGACTCTCTACGGCACGACCCAGAACCCCTTCCGGGGCGGGCAGCCGGGCACCTACACCAACCGCCTGGGGGAGATGCCCGAGCAGGCCAGCGGGGGCTTCGGGTCGGGCTTCTTCGACGCCGGGGGCAACCGCCACTTCATCGGCCGGGACGACGAGGGCGGGCCGCTGGGCTACGGCGAGCAGCAGATGGCCACCCAGCGCAACGCCGCCACCGGGAAGATGGAGGAGGCGAGCATCCGCCTGGGGCGCCAGGACAGCGGGTGGGACCCGCAGGCCAACAACGGCAGGGGTGGCCCCCGCAACACCACCGGGGCCTACTACGGCGCCCAGCCCTTCTCCTTCATCTCCGGGAGGGGCGGTCTCAACGGCCTGCCCGCGGCGGGTGAGGGGTCGTGGGTCGGCCTGAACAAGTCGTTCGGTTCCGGGGGTCAGGGTGACCCCACCGATGGCGCCGGGCGCTACGACGAGAGCGGGGGCTACGCCGGCGCCGGGGGGCAGGAGAACTGGAACAGGTGGGTCCGCACCGGCCGGGGTGGTGGGGTGAACCCGGTGGCCGGGGCGCTGGCCCGGCAGTCGATGGGTGGGGGCGCTCAGAGCGCCCCGAGCGCTCAGAGCGCGATGGGGCCGTCCCGCTACGTCTTCAACAGCAACGCCTCCGGCGCCGGCGCTTCCGGGGGCGGGGGCGAGATGAACCCCCTGGCCGGCGTGGTGGCGCAACCGCCCTCGGCCATGGCCCCGGCCGGCCCACCCCAGCAGCCCCCGCCGGCCGAGCCGATGCAGGAGCCGCAGCCCCTGGCCCTGCCCTACTACCAGACGGGGTACGCCACCGGGGGCGGGTCGAACACCCCGGGCGCGCCGGCGGGTGTGGGCGGTGGCCCCACCCCCACCGCCCAGTTGTTCGTCGGCCCGGGGGTCAACCTGGAGGGCGACTGGGCCGTCCTGGGCAACCTGCTGCTGCGCTCGGATACCGAGAGCAGCCTGAACACCTCGGGCATCCCCCGGGAGTACGGCCCCCTGATCGCCCGGGCCATCCAGTTGGGCGTGGTGCGGGTCACCAACCGGGGCTGGGACTTCCTGAAGAAGGTCTTCGGGATGACCCCGGCCAGCATCGGCGGGGTGGCCCCCAACCTGGCCGCCCTGGTGGGGGTGCAGGCGGACGGCTCCGGGGCGGGGACGGCCGACTACGGCGGGCAGGTCGACGCCAACACCATCGGCTACGGCACCCAGATCAACGGCGGGGGCGTCACCAACGGGAACGTGACCGCCCCGCCGGGCACCACCACCCCCGGCACCACCGGCCCCGCCAACACCGGAGGCGTCTCCGGCACCTACGCGGAGGGCGAGCAGACCCCCCTCGGCCCGATCAAGGGCGGGATGGTCAACGGCTTCGACCTCGAATTCAACAAGCTCCTGGCGGACGTGAAGTACAGGGCCGGCCTGCAGGCCATCGAGGAGGCCAAGCTCTCGGGCGTCTTCAACGGGATGCCCACCCTGGACGCCCAGAAGCTGGCCGCCGACATCAAGGATCAGGCCGAGAAGAACGCCATCGCCAAGATCAACGCCGACGCCAACATGAAGGCGGCGCTCACCGACGAGGCGTACAAGCAGGCCCTGACCAAGTACAACCAGGACAAGCTGGCCCAGGACGCGGGGATCGCCACCGGCTACCTGGACGGCAAGGCCACCGTCGATATGCAGCGCCTGCTGGCCGAGCAGCAGCAGGCGGCCTACGCCCGAGCGGCCAACCCGGCCATGGCCTTCGAGAACGAGTACGCCCGGGGGGCCACCGGGTGGAACACCGGCAACACCGCCGGGGCGGTGGGAGTGCCGGGCCTGACCGCGCCGGGGCAGACCATCGACCAGTTCGGCCAGTCCGGGGCCTGGGCGCCGGGGGGCACCCCCGCCACCCAACCCGTCCAGCCGACGCCGGCGGTGCAGGCGTATCCGGCCACCCAGGCCGCGGCCGCGCAGGCTGCGGCGCCCACCGCCCAGCAGCAGACCGGGGCCTCCAGCAACATCTTCGCCGGGCAGAGCGAGAACCAGCCCAGTGTGCAGCCCACGGCCGCTGGTGCAGCGGCCGGCGCCAGCGCCGCCGAGAACGCCACCTCAGCGGCCGCACCCACCACCGGGGTGAACATCCGCACCCCCGCCGCCGTGCAGGCGTTCAAGCAGGGCACCGGCGTCTCCTCCTCGGGTAACTACGGGTCGTCCACCGGCCAGATCGAAGACAGCAGCGTGGCCCCCGTCTCCAGCAGCCAGGTGCGCCTGCAGAACCTGAAGCAGACCCGCAAGCTCTCCCCCGTCGCCCGGGCCGTCGTCGGGTCCTTCGCCAAGGCCGGCGGGGTGGACGAGGAGACCCAGAAGCTGTACGCCAACCGAGGCGCCCCCGGGACGAAGTCCACCACCGGCGCCTATTCGCTCAAGTAAGCCGCGAGCAAGGAACCGCATATGTCCGATACCGCTACCGACGCTGCCCCGGTCGAGACGACCACCGCAGCGCCCCCGGCGGTGGAGACTGCCCCCCGGGGTCAGCGCTCTACCGGGGGCGACACCCCCCTGAACGTCGAACCGCGCGCCATCGACGTGCAGGGCGCCCAGGCCCTCTTCCGCCAGGCGTACGGGCGCCAGCGGGAGATGCAGGACGGCGAGGCCCAGCAGGGCGAGGCGCCGGCGGTGGAGGCCGGGGCCAACGGGACGGCGCCCATGGGGCCGGAAGGCCCGGTGGTGCAGTTGCAGCCGGCTCGGGAGCGTGGCCCGGACGGGCGCTTCCTGCCCCGCCAGGAGGCCCAACAGGCCGCGGCGGTTGACGCGCCCCCCACGCCTGCGGTACAAGAGACCCCGACACCGACCCCTCCCCGGCCCGGCGCTTCTCCCCGGCCCCCCGCTCCTCCCAAAGAGGAGTCCCCGGCCAGGCCCGGCGCGACGGCTCCTGAGGCGTCCCCGTCGTCAGCGTCCCCCGATCCGGCTACTCAGCCCCCGGCTCCCCAGGCCGAGGCCGAGGAGTTCAAGTCGGAGCGCTGGCAGCGCGCGTTCCGGGCGCAGCCCGGGTTGAAGCGCGACGTGGCACGCCTGCGCGCCGACCCCAACCTGAACCCGGCCCAGCTTGCCGAGCGCCTCTCGGAGAAGCTGTCGGACGGCATCCAGGCGGCCGACGCGGAGGACTGGCGGATCGAGCAGCTTCGCCAGCTACGGCGCGAGAACCCTCCGGCCTACGCCCAGCAGATGGAGCTTGAGGAACAGGAGGCGGCGGCCGCACGAGACCTGTCGGTACGCATCAGCACCATGATCGCGCAGGCGTTCGAGGTGGACGCCGACGACCCGGAGTACCTCGCGGCCGGCCCGGAGGAGGGCGACGACGAGGCGACCGGGTTGGCCAAGTTCGTGGAGTTCATGTCGACCAAGTCCCCCAAGCTGACGGGGAAGGTGGGCGAGGCGCTCCAGGCGCAGGCCACGAAGCACGCGCAGGACATCGCCAAACTGAAGGACCAGCACAAGGCTGACCTCCAGGCGGCGGAAGAGCGCGGGCGGGCGTCGGGCAGATCGCCGTGGGGCCGGACGGGGAACCCGGCGCCGCGCTCGAACGGCAACGGCGTCGTGCCCATCGGGGAGCAGACCGGCACCACCATGCCGTCCCGGGCGCCCGACGTGTCGACGGTCAGGGGGCTGATCCAGCGGGGCTACGAGGCCCGCGAGCGTCCCGCCTAGTCCCGGACGGCCGGTGCCCCCCTTGTGAGGGAGTAACCGGCCGTGTGGACCATCGCCCAGGCAGCGCTCAACGAGAAAGACCCCCTGCGGATGGGGGTGCTGATGATGTTCTGGCTGGAGTCGAACATCATGGCCAGCATCCCCTTCTTCACCGTCAACCGGCTGGGCATCTCCATGACCCGGCAGGTCCGCACCAGCCTGACCAAGCCGGGCTGGGTCGCCATCGGGGAAGCCTACGGCAAGTCGACCGCCCAGCTTGAGCAGGTCGAGGAGACGGTCTTCAAGCTCGGCAGGGATATCGATATCCCCAAGGGCCTGGAGAACCTGGACGGCCAGTTCGAGGACCCCCGCGTCCTGATGACCGAGACCGAGTTGAAGACGCTCACGTACGAGTTCAACGAGGCGGCCATCAATGGCCCGTGGATCGGCGCCGGCGGCGTCGCCCTGGCCAACGCGCCGGCGGGCATCCGCACCCGCATCAACGACGTGGCCGACCCGGCCACCGGGCTGGGCGACGCCCTGCTGGCCCCCGGAGGCGTCGCCACCCCGTTCGGCCCGACCGCCACCTCCCTGAACCGCCACGCCGTGCTGGACGCCTTCAACCGCTCTATGTACTTCCTGGACGGCAAGCGCCCCGACGCCGGCTACTGCAACAAGACCCTGCTGCTGGCCCTGGAGAGCGCCTTCCGGCGCGAGCAGTTGTTCAGCATCACGCGCGACCAGTACGAGCGGATCGTCTACACGTTCCGCGACTGTCCGATCTACGACGTGGGCGTGAAGGCCGACCAGGTCACCCCGATCATCAACGACGCCGAGGCGTTCGGCGGGCAGACCAACTGCACCTCCGTCTACTGGGCCAAGACGGGGGTGAGGACGCATTTTCACGGGTGGGAAAAAGAGGCCCTTGACGTTCGTGACTTGGGCGAACTGCAGACCGAGCCGGTGATGCGCACCCGCGTCGACTGGTCGCCGGGCCTCGCCTCGTGGCACGTCCGCAGCCTGGCCCGCGTGCAGGGGGTGCAGGCCGTCCTCTAGCCGTAGACTGAACGGGGCTGGGGTGGGGGACAGACTCCCCCACTCCATATCCCGAGAAAATCCGCCAATCGTCTACACGCGCTAGGCGAACCACCCGAAAGAGGGAAAACGTCATGCCAGCCGACAAGAACCTGATCCTGTTCACGAACCAGGCCGCCACGGTCATCGCCATCACCAGCCCGAGCGTGGACATCGGCATGGGGGGCACCCCCATCACCCACCCCCTGGTGGCCCGCCTCTTCTGGGCCGCCGCCGCGGCCACGGCCACCCTGTCCCTCACCCTGGAGGGGTCGTTCGACAACACCAACTGGCGCCAGATCGCCAGCGGGGACATCCAGGTGGGGGCCGCCGCCGAGAGCCAGGAGGCCGGCCTGCGCTTCATCACCCGCCGGCGCTACGTGCGGGGCGTCCTCGCCGGTGCCGTCGCCACCGGAGTGACCGTCGCCCTGATGCCGGCGTCCCGCTCCGCGCCCGAGATGGCCGCCGGCTAACCCTCGAGGATTAGCGGTTGTTGCCACGAGTGCTGGTCGGCGTCCCGTACGTCGGCCAGGTCGCCGGCGCCTTCTACCAGAGCGTGGTGGGGCTGCTCCAGGAGCACCACCGCAAGACGCTCGACCTGGACGTGGTGGCCGTGCCCAACGCGGCCGTCCACCTCGCCCGGGATATGCTCGTGCGCCACTTCCTGCGGGGCGGCCACGACTACCTGGTGATGATCGACAGCGACCAGGTCTTCCACCCGGACTGCGTGCCCCGGCTGGTCTCCTGGGCGGTGCCCTACGTCTCGGCCATGATCGTCACCCGGGTGGGTAAGCCGGTGCCGGTGGCCTACGCCTACGAGCGCTTCGAGGACGGGCCGGACGGGGGCAAGCACTACTACGCCCCGCTCTCCGAGGAGGTGTGGGCCTACCTGTCCCAGTACGACCCGGCGGACTGGCGCCTGCCCGGCGCGACCGGCGTGCTGTCCCGCAACCCGCCCCACGAGCCTCGGATGGGCGACATCCCCGACGAGGTGCGCCGGGGGCTGGACACCGCCCTGCTAGCCTGCGACGGGGTGGGCACGGGCATGGTCTGCCTCTCCCAGGAGTGCGCCCAGCGCCTCGACCCCGGCCCGGGCGACCGCTACTTCGACTGGGAGCACGGCGGGGAGGACCTGAGCTTCAGCCGGCGCATCCTGAAGGCGGGGTACACCGGCTTCGACCCGGCCTTCTTGGACGGCCACTACACCGCCGGCGAGCGCCGGGAGCCGGGCATCTTCATGGACCGGGGCTGCTTGGTGGGGCACCTGACCTACTACGCCCGTGGCCCGGTCGACCTGGAGCACTACCTGCGCAGCGGGCGCTTCCAGACGACCGACGCGGACGCCGAGGGCGCGCAGGCCCTGGCCGCCGAGCTTGAGGCCGAGGAGGCGGCGGTGCAGGAGGCCCTGCGGTGACTCCCGTCACGCCGGTGATCCCCGCCGAGGCCCAGGCGTACGACGCCCTGGCTCTGGTGCTGCAGGCCGCCGGCAACCCCCTGCTGGGGGACATGGCCCTGCACGAGGGCGTCGTCGCCTCCGGCGCGCCCACCAGCGTGCAAGACCTGGCCCTGTTCACGGCCCGGGGCGACCAGTCCTGGCGCCGCTCGTGGTGCCTGTTCCTCGATCCCGGGGGCGGTGGCCCCATGCCCGGGGGCGGGACGTACCCGGCGCCGGCGCCGGGTACGCCAGGGAACGCCGGGCAGGAGCGCTTCATCCAGGCGACGGACGGCGAGAGCGGCACGATCCGCTGGGCGCCCCCACTGGCCTACGTGCCCAACGCCGGCGACCGCTACATCCTGTTCCGGGACTACCGCTGGGCGCAGTGGCTGAAGTGGCTGAACGAGACGGCCCGCAACATCCACTACCCCCTGGACGTGTACGTGGCCTACTCGGACGGCGACACCCTGCGCTACCCGGTGCCCGACCCGATCAAGCGGGCCGGCTGGCTCTCCGAGGTGCTGATCGGCCCGGCGACGGTAGCCTACACCTCGCCCGAGGCCCGCTCGGTGCGCTGGTATCACGTCAACCCCAGCAACGTGCAGGGCGACCTGTACCTGGTGCTGAGCAAGCCCCTGTCCCAGAGCCAGCAGATTCTCTTCCGGGCCAGGCCCCCGTTCGCCTACGAGACCGGCACGCCCTACACCCAGATGCACAGCGTGCTCTGGGCCTCCGGGCAGGACCCGCTGACCGGCGACCCGGCCCTGACGCCCCCGGTGCGCCTGTTCGTGCTGGGGGTGACCTGGCGCTCGCTCCAGCAGAAGCTGACCAACCTCACCGGCCAGCCCCGCCAGTTGTGGCTCCAGAACCTGGAGCGCTGCGCCCGCCAGTACGCCCAGGCGTGTAGCGAGTGGGGCGTCAGAGAAGTCGGGAGAACACTCGGTTACGAAGACGACTGGTGGCCCTACGGCACGGTGGACTGGAGCAGCGCGTGAGCCAGGGGCGCGACCCGGTCACCGCGGCGCGCCAGGCCAGCCGGGCGCTGCGCTGGAAGACGCTGACCGTCTCGGGGGTCGTCTTCGCCCGGCCGGGCCGGCTGTACTACGCCCGCCTGGCCGGCGCCGGCGCGCTCTCGGCCGTGCTCTACGACGGGGACGCCGAGACCGACCCCCCGGCCCTGGGCCTGGCCACCGACGCCGCCGGGGCCGACGACTGGCCCAAGGTGCCCGTCTCCCTGCCCTTCCTGGTCGGCCTGTACGCCAAGCTCACTGGCGCCGGCGTCTTGACGGTGGGGTTCGAGCTTGACTGACCGAGGGCGCGATGTCTAGCAACGGGCAGAGCGGGGGGATGCTCGTCCAGCCGGGGGCGGTCGTGCTCAACGGCCTGGCCTTCCAGTTGGCCGTGGACAACAAGGGGGCCTACCTCTACCGCCAGCGCCCGGCCCCCTTCTACCCCGCCCAGGTGAGTCAGGGGGACATGGGCGAGGCCCAGGTCTCCCCGGACGGCCGGCTGCCGTTCTCCCTGCGCGACCTGTCCGGCGGGGCGGGGATGGCCCAGCAGCCCCTGACCGGCGAACTGACCCGCTACGACCGGGCGGGCGACTTCGAGGGCGAGGGAGTCGACCCCAGCCTGACGCCCGGCGGGCCGACCATCCTCTCCGGCCGGCTGCGCCCCCTGCCGGTCTCCGGCGCGGCCCCCGCCGGCGCCCTGGTGGGCGTCTTCCAGGAGGCCAGCGACCTGGCCTACCTGTCCGCCGGGCGGAACTTCTACACCTTCGACGGCACGACCATGGCCTTGCGGGGCGACTTCGGGGTGGGGCACACCGCCACCGGGCCGGTGATGCCCTTCACCGGCTCTCAGGACGACCAGTACCTCTACCAGCCCCTGGGCTACGACGCCCTGCCGGCCTACTCGGACGACGACGGGGCCACCTGGGCGCTCGCCGGCGGGCTGGGCGGGCTGGGCAACTGCCAGAGCATGGTCGAGGTGGACGGCGAGGCGGTGGTCGCCATGCGCTCCCCCCGCAACGGGGACGCCATGGTGGCGGTCTTTGACGACGGCGGGCCGGCGCCGACCCTGTTCGGGGTGATCGACCCCATCGGGGACGTGGGCGTCCCCATCTCCCGCCTGGTGAGCTTCAGCGGGCGCGTCCTGGCCATCAAGAACGGCGAGGGCCTCTACCTGCTGACCAGCGACCGCCGGAGCATGGAGGAGTTGCTCTTCCCGGAGTTGGCCGGCGCCCGCATCTACTCCCTGGGGGTGGCCGTCTGGCGGGGGGTGCTGTGGCTCCCCACCTCGGACGGGCTGTACGCCATCGGGCCGGGCTTCGGGCTGCAGAAGGTGGGGCCGTCCGAGAGCGAGACCTCAAGCCTGGCCCCCCGGGCGCCGCGCGGGCCGATGGTGGCCGTCGCCGGCGACGCCCACAACCTGTACGCCTTCCGCGAGGCCCCGTCAGGTCCGTCCTGGGTCTACAAGGCCAACGTCGAAATCTCCGGGGGCGGGGTCGCCAACATCTCCTGGTTCCCCTGGAGCCAGCAGGCCGACCACGCCCGCTGCCGGGCCATGGGCGTGGTGCGCCCCCGGCCCCTGGGCACGACCGACGACGACGCCCCCGGCGGGCGCCCGCCCTACCTGGTCTACGACCGCCAACTGCAGCCCAACACCACCACCCCGCCCAGCGCCTCGGTGCAGTTCGTCCCGGCCGCCTACCGCCTGCCGGGGCTGGGGCGCGACCCCCGGATCGACCCCGGCTACCCCTACGCGCCGGCGGGCACGATCTACTACTCCCGCCTGCTGGCCCGCTTCCCGGCCATCAACAAGGCGTGGTACGCCCTGACGCCCCTGTGCGCCCCCCTGGAGCGCACCCTGGACGGCTACACCAACACCGTCGCCCAGAGCCTGCGCTTGCGCTGGAAGCTGGACACCGACCTCTACGACCCCACGGCGCCCCCGCCGTTCGGCTACGAGGAGGGCCTGATCCAGCGCTCCGGGGTGGGGGCGCGCAACCGGCTGGAGCCGCCCCGCTACGGCCGGGGCTTCGACGTGGCCCTGCGCCTGGAGACGACCGACCCGACCACGACGCCCCAGGTCTACGCCGTGACCGCCGAGTACGACCTGCGCCCCACCCCCATCTGGCGCCACGAACTCACCCTCGACCTGTCCTCGGGCGCCTACAGCGCCAGCGGGCAGTCCGGCTGGGCCTCCCCGCTCACCCCCGACGCCGCCCTGCTGGCCCTGCGCCAACTCACCGGGGCCTCCGGCGGGGTGGGCCTGATCGACCTGTGGGGCCTGTCCTACGATGTCAGCGTGCCCATCGACGGGGTGGCCCTGCGGGCCTCGGGCGGGGGCGAGGCGGGCTACTCCGGCGAGGTGCCCCTGCTGGTCGACGTGGTCTGCATGGAGCAGTTGGCCCGCGACCAGGGCACCTGGGGGTCGGTCTTCCTCTACCGCTGGGGCGACGTGCGCAACATGACGTGGAGCCAGGTCCTGAACCTGAGCTAGAGCGAGCGCGAGGAGACAGCCGTGGCCGGAGAACTCTCCCCCGAGGTCATCGCCGCGATCCAGGAGGCCATCGCCGCCGGGATGGCGTCGGCGCAGCCCCTGGCGCCCCCGCCCACGATCACGCCCCTGACGGTGCAGGCCACGCCCAAGCTGGGGCTGAAGATGCCCCAGTACGTCGACGCCGCCGACATCCTCGTCCTCAACGACAACATGGTGACCCTGGACAACGCCATCACGGCGGATGTCGCGGCCACCCTGACCAACAAGACCCTCACCGCCCCGATCATCAACAACCCCACGATCAACGGCTGGACGAACGCCCAGCACACCCACCTCGACGCAGCCAGCGCCGGCCCCCTGGACGGGGCGGCCATCGTCACCGGGACGAAGGGCACCGGGCTGCTGCTGCGGGAGAGCGGGGCGTCGGGGGTCGTCCTGACCGACCCGGTCGTCCGGGACGCCCTGTACTTCGGGGAGCAGGGGACGGCGCTGCCCCCGGACGTGACCCTCTCCCGGACGGGCGCGGGGGCGCTGCGGGTGGACACCAACCTGGGGGTGGGGGTGAACCCGGAGGCGATGCTGGCCGGCTACCCGACGGTCCGCATCGGGCGCGACGGCGGGTTCTACGCGGGCAGCAGCAACGCCCAGGTCATCCTGGCGCAGAACGGCATCTTCAACGGCGCCGGGAGTGCGGTCGCGGTGTTCGCGGGCGCTGCGTCACGGGTGCAGTTGAACGCCGGGAGCCTCAACCTCGATACCGCCCCGAGTGTCGCCGCCGGGGCGACCCAGACGTGGACCACCCGCGCCCAGATCGCCCCCACCGGCACCCTCACCCTGACCCCGGATGCGAACCAACCGGCGATCAACGCCGTGGAGAGTGTCCGCGTCCAAGGCAACAACGTGCAGATCGGCCCCGCCGGGAACAACCCGTCGCAGGGCGGTCGGGTCATCTACAACGACGACGCCGGGGCGCTGCACTGGAGTACCGGGCTGCTGGCCGTTCCCGGGGCGCGGGACTTCGTCATCTACGACTTCGTCCGCAACGTCCAGGTGTTCACCATCGCGGCTACCACTGGGGCGGTTACCTGCATCCCGATCAGCCAGGGTGAGTCGGCCCTCACCGCGCAGGGCAACATCATCGCCACGGCCGAGAATACCGGGGTGCCCGTTCGTATCGGGTCGGCCTACTCCCGGGCAGGGGTCTACTCCGGGGGCTACATGGACGTGACGGCCGAGGGCGTCGTCACGGTCAAGTCGATTGCGGGGGGGGTGTTGCTCCTCGCCGGGTCGGGGGCCAGCGTCCAAACCCAGTGCGCGAGCATCTATATGCACCCCACGTCGGACAGCCAGCACTACATCGGGCACCCCAGCTACCGATACTCCGGCCTGTACGTGGTCAACGCCCCGGTCGTCGGCTCCTCGCTCGACCTGAAGCAGGACATCGCCCCGCTTGATCCGGCCTCCTGCGCTCAGGCGGTGCTGGAGACGGACTGGGTGGAGTTCAGCTACCTACCCCCGATGCCACCAGGGTTTGAGCCGCCACCGAGCATCGCGTACGACGAGCGCGACAACAACGAGGTCAAGGCCGAGAAGAAGGTGGCGCGAGACGAGGCCGAGGCTGATGCGAAGGCGGCCTACACCAAGATGCTGGTGGAGACGGCCTCCGGTCGGCGGCAGAAGGGCTACGTCCTCCAGTCCCCCGATCATCAGGTGCATGACCTGTTCGGCCTACCCGACCGGGCCAGCCGCAGCGACGGGGCCGACCTCGCCGTGGTCGCCTGCGCCCTCCAGAACGCCCTGCAGCGCATCGAGGCCCTTGAGGTCCAGGTAGCGGGGGCGGCATGAGCGGGCCACCGCCGGGCACCCGCAGCCGCGACCCGGGCGTCTACAGCCGACCAGGTGCCGCTTCGGTGCGCCCGGCGGCGATGTGGGACGCCATCTACGAACTCGCCCTGGGCAACGTGGCGGGCATCACCCCCGAGGGCGCCCAGGCCCTGGTGGACGACGGGATCGCCGCCCACGAGGCCAAGGAGGACCCGCACACCGTCTACGTCACCACCGAGGAGGGCGATCTGCGGTGGGGCGCGTCCAGCGGGCTGGCGCCCCACACCCACGAGGCGACGGACAGCGGGGGCCTGATCGACTACCTCCGCACCCAGTGGGGCACCGACCACCTGGCAGCCGCCAACCCCCACAGCCAGTACCTCCAGACCCCGGCGGTGCAGGCGATGATCGACGCCTCGCTCGCCAACTACTACACGAAGGCCCAGGCAGATACGGCCTTCCTGACCCAGGCCGAGGGTGACCTGTTGTACCTGCCCATCGGCTACACCCCGCCCCCGACCGACCTCTCCAACTACTGGACGAAGGCCCAGGCGGACGGACGGTTCGTTGACGTTGCCGGGGACACCATGACGGGCGACCTCACGATCAGCAAGACGGCCGGGGCGGGTGACCCCCTGCGGATCACCTACGGGGGCACCTACCCCCGCTTCGCTGTGGACGACGCCGGGGCGGTGTGGATCGGCAGCGGGGCCTCCCGGGGCGTGAAGTTGCAGTCCAACGTCGGGGGGTCGGCGCTCTTCGTCGGGGGGTCGCCCATCCCCAACGACCCCGCCACCAACGACGTGGGGGCCTCGACGGCCCGCTGGCGCAAGCTATGGACGACGGACGCCGACGTGCTGACCGGCCTGGTGGTCGCCAGCAAGGCGGTGGCTCTCTCTCCTGACGCCAACCAGACCCTGGAGTGGCGGGCCAACGGCTTCTACAGCAGCGCCCCCACGAAGGCCACCTACGACGCCGCCCTGGCCCGCATCACCGCGCTGGAGGCCAAGGTGGCGGCGCTGGAGGGGCAGATGGGCAGCGGGGCCACGGGCCACACGCATCCCATGGCGACCTGGCAGTCGGTCGGCAAGCCCATCATCCCGGTCACTCAGGCCGTGGTCGAAGAGGCGGTGTCAGCGTGACCCCAGCGCTTCCGAGCGGCGCCCTGGGCCATGGCCCGCAGGCGAGCGTTGTTCCGCTCGCGGTGGGCCTCGTTGACGTGGACGGGGTGGCGCCCCTTCGCTCCCATGTCTCGATTGTTGTCGGCGTAGGTGCCCCCCACCAGGTGGGCGGGGTTACAGCACAGGGGCACGTCGCAGGTATGCATGACCACCTGGGGCCACACCCCGTGGGTCAACCAGTACGCTACCCGGTGAGACCCACGGGTCTGCTGGTGCCCGATGCTCGCCTGTCCGTACTTTCCGTTGGTGGATGCCCGCCACAGCCAGCACTCGTCGGGTCCGCCCACCGCGACCTTATCCCAGAAGCCCATGGCAGATGGTACAGAACGCATGGGCAAAGGAGCACCGCATGAGCGCAGAAGCCCCCGCCCCGGAGAAGACGAACGGCGCCCTGGCTGCGCCGGCGACGACCGCCCCGGGCCAGCCGGAGTTGAACCTGCCCCCGGGTACGATCCAGTTGCCCCAGGCCGTGCTGGCCATCCTGACCCGCATCCTGCAGCAGGACCAGCGCGTCCAGGACGTGCTCTACGCCTTCTGCCAGGGGAAGGGCGAGACCGGCCCCCTGACCCTGGTGCTGCCCGTCGTGCTCCTGATGCCCCCGCAGCAGTCCCAGCCGTAGGAGGAAGCCATGCCCCAGGCCGCCAGCACCAGCCCGAGCGCCCTGTGGGACGCCCTGAAGGCCGCCGGCACGACGCCGAGCAGCAAGCGCAAGGCCGCCCTGATCGACGCCCTGCGGGTGGAGACGGCCCTGCCCAAGACCAGCACCCCCATCGGCCTGGCCGAGGCCGTGAAGCCCACGAGCTAGGAGCGGACGATGACGACGACGGAGGAGCGCCGGCCCGGGATCGCGGACGCGGCGGTCGAGAACGGGGTGGCCGTCTGGAGCGCCCGCACGGTGCCGGAGTTGACCGACGCCGTTCGCTGGCTGGCCGGGAAGCTCTCAGAGGTCGAGGCCCCTGTGCCCCCCGACCTGAGCGGGTACGTGCCTCTGGCCGACTTCCAGGCGCTGCAAGCCCAGGTCACGGCCTTGGAGGCGACCACCGGCACCATGCAGGCCCAGGTGACCCAGATCGACACCGACCTCGACACCGTTTCGGCTGACCTGGACGCCCTCGATGCCCGGGTGGTGGTGCTAGAGACACCGCCGGCGCCGTGAGCGGCCAGCCCGGGATGCCGGTGCGCCACGGGCACGCCCCGCCCGGCCCGGACGAGAGCCAGCCCCTACGCCCCCGGGGGCGCGCCCCCCGGCAGGGCGGCGGCGGCGCGGGCTACGTCACGGTCAACGACCGCCTCTTCGCCCCGCTCCAGGGCCTGAACCCCAACAACATCTTGATGGGGGGATACGGGTGGCTGAGCAAGACGGACAACGGGGCCACGTTCCACCCCGGTCTGGACTTGAACTCCGGGTCGTCCTGCAACGACGACGAGGGCGCCGGCGTGGTCACCCCCCTGGCGGGGGTGGTGCGCCAGACGCTGTTCTGGAACGGGACCTCGTCCGGCGAAGGCAACCACGTTTGGGTGGAGGCGAACGACCCCTGCGCCCCGGGACCCACCTGGTTCCACGTCGACCACCTCCTCGACATCTCCTGCACGGTGAACCAGCGCCTGAGTCCGGGTGACCCAATCGGACTGTGCGGTCGCTCAGGAAATTGGGATTGCGCCCACGCCCATTGGGAGATGCTGACCGGGCCGCCCGAGCAGGGGTACTGGCAATGGCCCTACGGTTGGTCGCGGGCCAAGGTCGAGGCGGCCTACTGGAACCCCACCGCTTGGTGGAACGCGGCCACGGCGCTGGTCTACGCGGAGGGCAGCACGCCCCCGCCCCCGGAGGTGGTGAAGGCGATGAATGATTGGGAGTTGACGAACTACGTCCTGGCCCAACTGTACGAGTGGGCGTCGATCCCCTTCAACCCCGAGGGCGGGTTGACCAAGACGTGGGTCGCGGCCATGCGGGCGGGCCACTACCCCGGACGGCCCCGCACCGGGGAGCGCCACTGGGGTGATCCCGACCAGGGCGTCTGGGGCGAGTTCGACTACGGTGTGCTGATCTGGAAGAACGACGGCACCATGAGTTGGACGGGCTAGCGCGATGAGCATCTTCGTGCTGATCTGCTTCGCCCTGGCGGCGGTGCTGGGCTTCCTCTCGGCGGGCTATGTCCCGTCCGGGCCGCCCCGCTTCAACCTGCTGGGGGCGGCCGTGGGCTTCCTCGCCCTGGGCTTCTTCCTCCAGGCGCTGGGCGGCGCGCAGGGTTGATGCTCCTCCTGGAGGCGGCGCCGGGCGGCGCCGGCGGGCACTGGAAGGTGAGCCG
>Ga0137433_1000280_pt1 | contig 30016 bp, 32 predicted proteins | sample EasRivERMZT840_2_FD_102335 | JGI IMG/M metagenome (GOLD analysis project Ga0137433, IMG submission 102335) | Soil microbial communities from meander-bound floodplain in the East River, Colorado, USA - East River MetaG ERMZT840_2 | ecosystem: Environmental > Terrestrial > Soil > Floodplain ...
AACGTTGCGCCAACAAAGTGGAATCGATTGCGGAACAGGCGCACGTCGAGATTCAACGCCTGGCCGAGAATCTCGCTCCGTACAAGCGTCCCTCAAAACTTGTCCTTCGATTCGAGGAATTCCCGAAAACATCAACTCGCAAGATCAAGCGGCCTCTGGTGTTGGAATGGCTGCGGCAAATCGAACAACCCGAGTCGCTACGACAGGGCGGCTCGCTAGCTAAAGGTGCAGTCGTATGAATGAAGCCACACTTTTGTTGTACCTGTTGAACCTTGCAGTGATCGGCCTGCTGCCTTTCATCTTTTTCAAGCAGGGCCGATTCAACCTGATGTGGTGCCTGACGGGCGCTCCTTACTTGGTGTGCGGGGCGTTCCTGGTTGCCGAGTATCTGACTGGACAAGGAACTCAGTGGACTTACATCCAGGGCATCGCCGCGGTCCCATTCAGTGTCACTTCGATCGCGTTGATCTTCCTCACCATGGGAACTCATCGCGTGGCGCTGGCGTTGTGGCATCAGTCGGACGACGCGCCCCACCATATCGTCAAATCCGGACCGTACCGAAGAATTCGCCATCCGTTCTACACCTCGTTCCTGCTGGCGCTTTTCGGCGCGATCGTCTTCTCGCCCCAGATCGGCACGATTTCCACATTCGTCTACGCATTGTTCATTCTGAATTTCACGGCAGGAAGAGAAGAAAAACGGCTGGCGACGTCGGAATTCGGATCGGAATACCAGAAATACATGAGGCAGACCGGACGGTTCTGGCCAAAGCTGTCCGGACCGGTGGACCAGGCGTGAGCGAAGTGTACGTCGATCATCTTACGTTCGCATTGGGAGACGAGAAGCGGTCCGTCGAGGATGCCCACGACAGGGGTCTGACCATTTCAAAAGCGACGGATCTGCGTGAAGCCGGCTTTACGCAACATCACGTCTGCAGACCGCAGACGACACCTTATGACCTCGCCCGGAGCGCTGTCTCAAACGTAAAGGAGCACCTATCCGGCACGGGCGCGATCATCTATTCCACGTGTCTTCCGCTCAACGCAAACATCGGCGATGAGAAACAATTCAAGGAAACCCGGGACGTGAAATATCTGATGGACTTCCCGGTCAGTCACCTTCAGGCGGATTTCGGCCTCGATGGGGCTTTCGTCATCGGACTCAACCAGCAGGCCTGCACAGGAGTCCTCGGTTCGCTTCGCCTGGCGCGAATGGTGCTCATATCGGAGCCGCAGGTTGAGCGTGTGTTATGTGTCACATCCGACAGGTTTCCTGAAGGTGCCCTTTATGAACAGGCGTACAACCTGATTTCCGATGGAGCCGTTGCCTGTATCGTCAGCAAGGCCCCGGCGGCCTTTCGGATTCTGGGCTGTCATGCCATCACCAACGGCGCGATGGCACAAGCCTCGGACGATGAAACGGTGGGCAGCTATTTCAACTACACACACCGCGTTATCCGGGAGACTCTGGCCATTGCCGCTCTCGACATGAAAGACATCGACTGGGTCGTGCCTCAAAACACGAACCGAAAAGCGTGGCAGATTCTCGCGCGGCTTCTTCGATTCGATTATGACCGCGTGTATTTTTCCACGTTGTCCACGGTTGGGCATTTGATCAGCGGGGACAACATCATCAACCTCAGGGCATTGATTGACGAACAAAGAATAAAGTCCGGAGAGCGGCTGCTGCTGTTCATGGCCGGCTACGGGCTCAATTGGCAGTGCGTGATCCTGGAGAAGACGTAGCCGGCATTGCAGAAAGGCATCTATGAATACATTTGAAGGTGCTGTTACAAAACTTTGCAGCTCATCAATAAAGGACTACATCAACCCGTATTCATATCTGGAATGGCCTGAAGCCATCGGGCCGGATCAGTGGTGTACCAGTCCGGAGCTGATTTCTCTCTACGGCACTCCGTTCTACGAGGGACTGAGCGAGCCGGACCGGAAACGGCTGGCCTTTCATGAAGCCATCAATTTCTTCAGCCTGAACATTCACGGCGAAAAATCTCTCATCGAGGGGCTTGCGCAACGGCTTTACCGAAAGGGCAATGACATCGTCTCTCCGTACATCCACCACTTCCTGGATGAAGAGAACAAACACATGATCTACTTCGGCGGGTTTTGTGTCCGATACGGCAAGAAAGTTTATCCGGACAGGAAGATGGTCTTCGAACGCGAATACGCCCCGGGAGAAGAAGACTTCCTGTTCTTCGGCAAGGTTCTGATTTTCGAAGAGATCGTCGACGTCTATAACAAGCGGATGGCGAAGGATGAGCGATTGGCGCCAATCGTTCGCCAGATCAATTTCCTTCATCATCGCGACGAGTCGAGACATCTCGCGTTCGGGCGGCTGCTGGTGAAGGACCTTTTCGAAAAGCACGCACCGACCTGGTCCAAAGAGACTCTTGACGGGATCACCGAATACCTCACGAACTACATGACGGCGACGTGGAAGGAATACTACAACCCCGCCGTATATAAGGATGCCGGCCTCAAGAACCCCTTCGACATTCAGCAGGAGACCCTGCGAGCCACTCAGGCGCACCGGGCAGAGATCTCAGGCGGCTGCATTCGTTACCTGATGGAGCTGGGCGTATTGCGGGAGGAACCACAATTATGAAAACGGAAGCGGAAATTCGACAAAGCCTGCGCCAGTGGATCGTTAAAACAAGCGGCAAGATCCGCCCCGACGAATTGAACGATGACACTCCGATCATCGAACGGCGCATCATCTCGTCGCTGCAGTTGACGGATTTGATTCTGATGCTGGAAGAGTTATCCGACAACGCGATTGACGCGGAAATGCTGAAACCCGGCGCGTTCCGGGATATTAATGCCATCTATCGAAACTTCTTCGCATCGGGAAACGCTTAAGCGCGGCAAACAGGAGGCGATATGTCACAGGCTGTTCCAGATCCACGTCCTGAAAGTATCTTCGATCCTCGCACCCTGCCGGATTACAGCTGGGCGGAAACCGGCCAGTCGGTGCTCAGCGGTTCCCTGCTGGATCTCTACCGCCGCCTCGACAACATGTTTCTTCGATGGGCAGCGGAATGTCAGGCTGCGGAATTCTTCTTCCCGACTTTCGTCCCGGCAAAGGAATTGGGAAAACTCGATTACTTCAAATCCTTCCCCCATCTGATCACTTTCCCGGTTTCACTCGATGCGGCTGACGACAATTTGAAACGTTTTTCTGAAGGCGCGCTGGATCAGGACGGCTGCGTTCATCTCACAGCTCTGGACACGATTCGAAACGTACTGACACCCGCCGCCTGTTATCACTTTTACATCCTGTTTCAGGGCCAGACGCTCGAACAGCCGAGATATGTAACAACGCGAGCCACATGTTTCCGACGCGAAACGCACTACTTGCCGCTGCAGCGGCAATGGAATTTTTCGATGCGGGAAATCGTGTGTATCGGAACCATGGATGAAGTGAAGACATTTCTTACTCGATACCAGGAAAGAGTCGAGGGGGTCTTCAAGCGCATCCAACTGCCGGTCGAGTGGAAGAACGCCACGGATCCGTTCTTCAACCCATCGCGCAATCCCAAATACCTGGCCCAAAAGCTCGATCCGGTCAAAACGGAAATGGTCTTCAGAACAGGACTGGCGATCGGCTCTGTCAACTTTCATCGAAATTACTTCGGCGAGGCGTTCAAGATCCAGCGGGAAGGTCAGGATGCTTTTTCGGGCTGTGTCGCTTTTGGAGTCGAGCGCTGGATTTTTGCGTTTCTCAACCAACTTGGTCCCGACCCTGCCAATTGGCCGGACCTGAGTTCGCTTTAAACCACTATGCGCGCTAAACACATTTTGATCACGGGCGCCGATGGCTACGTCGGCATGCGGCTGGCGCGGGCTTATCTGGAACTGACGGATATGCCAGTTCTTCTATGGGTGCGGTCGGCCAATGAGGATGAGTTTCAAAACAAGCGCCAACGGCTGCTGCAGCAGTTCGGCAAATACGACTCTCGGGTGACCTACGGAACAGGAGACCTGGTACGCGAGGATCCTTTCGATTCCATCGATCCTTCTCAGATCCGGTCCATCGCACACTCCGCAGCCGTGACGAAGTTCAATGTCGACCAGGACACTGCCGATAAGGTGAACATCCAGGGCACGGAAAAACTTTTGAAGTTCGCCAGCCGTTGCGATTCGCTGGAAGCCTTCGGCCTGTTGAGCACGGTGTACGCATCCGGGCTCAAAACCGGCGTCATCACAGAGACACCGTTCGACCATGCCGGCCCATTCGCCAATCATTACGAGAGATCCAAGTGCGCGTCTGAGACGGCGCTGATGCGCGAGTTCGACCACCTGCCCTGGAGGATCCTGCGCGTGGCCACAATCGTCGCCGACGACGCCGGCGGCACAGTCTCTCAGTTCAATGCGGTTCACAATACGCTCAAGCTTTTGTACTACGGCCTCATGTCGATCATCCCGGGAATTCCGGAAACGCCGCTGTATTTCGTGACCGGTGACTTTGTGACGGATTCCATTTTCAAGTTGATGCGGAATGCCGACAACAAAGCGATTTACCACGTCTGTCACACCAGGTCCGAATCGTTGACCCTTGGCGAACTGGTCGACCTCGCCTTCGAATGCTTCGGCAAGCAACAGGAGTTCAAAGCGCGCCGCATCATGAAACCGCTGTATGCCGATGTGGAGTCGTTCGACCTGTTAGGTTCCGCCCTGGATACCTTTGGCGGAAGTATCGTCAATCAAGCGATGTCCAGCGTTTCGCCGTTTGCCCGGCAATTGTTCGTGGAAAAAGAATTTAACAACGACAAGCTCGTCGCCGCACTGGACAGTTACAAATCGCCCGACGAGCGGCAGATCATTCGGAACACATGTGAATACCTGGTGCGGACCAGGTGGGGAAAAGAGAAAAGCAGTGATAGCCGAGCAAGTCATTAACGACGCGTTCGAACATCTGGTCGGCCGGTTGCGCACGAGCGTGCTGGGTATCGGCATGGACGTCGAGACGAACCGGGGAGTTCATCCGGACGCTGCGCGGTTCTTTCTGACGGATAGCGAACGAGAGTGGTTGAAGGAGCAGCCTGGAATCACTTCGTCGAACACGCTGCTGCGACTGTGGACCGTGAAGGAAGCTATTTTCAAAGCCGATCCGGACAACGGCGAAAAGATTATCGGTGAATATATCCTGGACGAGCCGTCAGCATGGGCCGGGAGCGCCTACAGGCGGGACTGCAGATTTCTGCAGTTCCACTACACTTCGATCCAGATGCACGATGGGTTCTTATCGATAGCCATATCTGCAAAGGGAGACCGCAATGCTTGACGAAAATGAACTGTGGCTGCTGAGTTTCTATCGCAGCTCGGAGATCAGTGGATCGCTGTTTTTCGGAAGACTGGCCAGATCCATGAAACCGGGCGCCATACAAACGGACATGACGAAACATTTCGCGGACGAAGCCCAACACGCCTGGTACTGGACGTCATGCATCGATGCGCTCGGCTCCAAGCCGATCAAGTTAAGCACGTCCTATCAGGACCAGTATTTGACCGCGGCCGGACCGCCAAGCAACATGATGGAAATCCTCGGCATCACTCAGGTTTTCGAGAAGCGGGTCGTCAACCAGTACGCCCGCCACAGCCAGGTGCCGGAAATCAAGCCTGTCGTGAAAGAAACGCTGGCAAAAATAATGGTCGATGAGAAATGGCATATTCAGTGGATTCATGACGCGCTCAAGCTCATGGAGCCCGAATACGGCAAGGACCTCATCGACCAGACCTTGAAACGGTTCTGGGAAGCAGACCAGGAAGTCTACAGAAAGACGATGGAGGAGCACGAAGACCGGCTCAAGTGCCTCATTAAATGAGATCTCATAAACTCAGACGACAAATGGAGAACGAAATCAGATGGTCGATAAAGATGCAGTAAAGGAAAAAATCGCCGGTTTTTTGAAACAACCTGTTTCGCGACTACAAGACGACACGTTGTTGACCAACCTGGTCGTCGAGTCCTTCATCCTCGTCGAGATGATCATCGAACTCCAGGACATATTCGGCGTCCGATTGGTGCAGGAAGACATGAAGCACGTCAAAACTGTCGCCGAATTGACGGAGTTATTTGTCAGCCGTGCGAAAAATGCGGGACATGCGTAATATCCCGCGGCGGATACGCTCAATTGTCGCGGCAGCCATCACACTGTTTTGTAGTCTCACTTTTCTGGAACGCAGTTCCGCTCAAGCGCCGATCGATCTCGTGATCGACGCGGATCCGGGCGTCGACGATGCGGCGGCGCTGGTATGGCTCCTGTATCAAACGAACTATCCGATAAACGTGCGCGGTATCGGTACGGTTCTGGGAAATACAACTGCGCTGAACGGCGCGAACAATGTACTCGCCGTTCTGGATGCTCTCGGACGGCGAGATATTCCGGTTGCGGTTGGCGCTTCGGAGCCGGTCTCACAGCCGTTGGATTTAGGTCCATGGCTGGGTCTTCGCACTCCGGCATTACTGCATGGTCCGGACGGGCTCTGGCAGATCGGCGCTTATCACCGTCATCGTATGTCGGATTTCGACCGGCGTGACGCCCCCACGTTGTACCGGGATCTGGCCAACGCGCATCCAGGCGCCACATTGCTTGCTCTCGGCCCGCTGACAAATCTCGCCCACGCGTTTTCGCGTTATCCGGATGCAATGCGGCTCTACGGACGAATCGTTATCGGAGCAGGCGCGAAGTATGGAGGCAACCGGACGCCATCAGCAGAGTACAGTCTCTGGCAGGATCCCGAAGCGGCGCATCAGGTCTTGTCGGCGCAACTGGGTCCGCCCATCATCATGTTGCCCCTCGATACATTCCAGCAGTTTTCGATGACCCTGGACGAACTGCGTCCCTTGTGCGAGCGCGGGCGCGCCGGACTCCGATTGATTTGTCCCGCACTGGAGGCCTTTATCGCCAGCCAGCTCACAGAACTTGTCGGTCGAAACCGCGCCTGGATTCCCGATGTGGCCACAGCGATATACGCGATGGATTCATCTTTAGGCAGCACGCGGTCCGGCTTGATCAAAGTGATCACGGGTAACGGCATGATGCGCGGACATACCGAAATTGCGCTGACAGTGCTGGAGCGAGCCACGTTGATCGGTGTGGATAGCGAATTGAACTGGCTGACCGAATTGGCGCTGCTGGATCCGGGAAACTTCCCTGCCAGACTCGTCGCATTGCTCTCCCGCGAGCCTGATAACGCGTCAATTGTCGTCGACATCGACGAGCAGGCAATGCACAACCTGTTTCAGCAGGCAGTCACTGCGAATTAACACGGACCATGGCGCTTCTGGCACGACGCAACCTCCTGCACGACAAAGTACGATTCGCGGTCACGCTCACGGGAATCGTGTTTGCCATCCTGCTGATGGTCGTGCAATTCGGGCTGTTTGTCGGTTTCCTGGAAACAACCTCCAACAATATCGCGAACTCAAAGGCGGACCTCTGGGTCGTATCCAAAGGCGTCCGGTATTTCGATATCGGTGGGTGGGCGCCATTCTCCGAACGCAAGGTCTACCAGATCCTGGGAACTCCGGGCGTCGCGTCTGCGGCCAAGTACATTGTTCAATACATCATTTGGAAAAAGGACGACGGCGGTACGGAGAACATTCAGATCGTCGGCTATGAGCCTGCCAGCGGACTCGGCGGTCCCTGGAATATCATTCAGGGCAATCCGCAAGAGTTGCAAACCGACAACACCGTCTTCGTCGACGACTTGTACCGCGAAAGGCTTGGAATCACTCACGTCGGACAAATGGGAGAAATCAACGGATACCGTGCCCGTGTGGTTGGAGTCACCGAAGGTATTCGTTCGTTCACGACGTCACCTTTTGTCTTTGCGTCATTCAAAAGCGCTCAAAATTACATCCGGTTGCCGGAGAACCAGACAGTCTACGTGCTGGTGAAGGCGCAGCCCGGCGTCGACGTTCAGGGGCTCAAGCGGGACATTCTGGCGCGCGTATCGGACGTGGATGTTCACACCACTGCCGAGTTCAGCTGGATGACACAGCGGTATTGGATTTTCACGACTGGAGCGGGCGTCGCAACCTTGATCGCAGCGATGCTGGGCCTCGTGGTGGGAGTCGTCGTTGTGGCGCAGACTATCTATGCCACAACCATTGATCACCTGCGTGAGTACGGCACGTTGAAAGCAATCGGCGCATCGAACAGTCACATTTATCGCGTGATCATCGAACAGGCGATTATCAGCGCCATTATCGGCTACATCATCGGCATCTCGCTCAGCTACGCCGTCGTTCAGCTCAGCCGTCGCAATGAAGCAGCGATCCTTCTGCCGTGGCCGGTGGCCGTGGGAATATTCGGACTGACCATTCTGATGTGCGTCAGCGCATCGATCGTGTCGATTCACAAGGCGACGCGGATTGATCCCGTGCTGGTGTTCAAGACATGACTGCGGAAAAACCGATTTCGGTGCACAACCTGACCAAGGTCTACGCCTCCGGCGAGGCGGCAGTCCATGCAGTGAATGGAGTCGATCTCGACATCCATGCAGGCCAGGTGGCAGTCCTGATGGGTCCGTCGGGCAGCGGCAAAACGACGTTGTTATCGATGATGGGTTGTATCTTGCGCGCCACCTCGGGCAGCGTCCGGATCTTTGGCAACGATGTGTCGGGCTTGAAGGAACGCGAACTACCGAAGGTTCGCCTTTCGAACATTGGATTCATTTTTCAGGGATTCAACCTCTTTCCCGCGTTGACGGCGGGAGAAAACGTCGAATACGTCGGCTTGCTGAAAGGCCTGCAGCGAAAAGAGGCGCGCAGGCGCGCGACCGCGCTGTTTGAGCAGGTAAACCTTGCCGGTAAATACAACTCGTTTCCCGCCGACCTCAGCGGAGGGCAGAAACAGCGCGTGGCGATCGCGCGCGCTCTCGCGGGCGATCCGAATATCATCCTTGCCGACGAGCCAACTGCGGCACTGGACTCGCAGAGCGGACGTACCGTCATGGAACTGCTGATGACGCTTGCGCATAAACGCGGCAGGGCGGTGGTGATCGTCACGCATGACAATCGGATCCTGGACTTCGCGGACCGTATCATTCACATCGAGGACGGGAAGATCCAACGCGACGAGGCGCGGTGGCATTAGTTGGATTTTATCGATAACGATAGTGCAAAGGAATGTTCCAAATCGGCGATCGGCGAAGGCTGATCTCTGAATGAGGAGGGCCAGCAAAATCGCGCAAAACGCGGATTTTTCCACATTCAACGCTTAGCCATCGCCGCTCGCCGATTTGGAACATCCCTTTGCACTATCGTTATCGATGATCCGGGCTAGTCTCCAGGCCTCCGCGCCTGGATCGTGATCCGATTCGCCTCGATTCCCGTTCCCATAGCCCGCTCAAGTTCGGCCAGCGCCTTATTGCGTTCCGTTTGCGCTCGCAGCTCTCCGATTCGTGCCACTGCCAGGGCGATCTGGCCCTCGAGCACGACATCATTTGTCGAGTAACCCACATTCAACATGCGCTGATCGCTGGCATATTGTTGCTCAAAATCGGATCGGGCCACCGACGCGAGGCGGCGTCTGGACTCTGCCGCGTTGGAAGCCTGATAGGCGTTCCGCACATCCAGTTGTATCAGTTGTCTTAGTTTTTCTCGTTGTGTGATCACACGCTGCTCTTCCACGCGCGCGCGACCCAACTTTGCCTCGGACGCGTGGTTGCGCAGCGGCAGGTCGATCTGGACACCGACACGAAAAGTACTGAAGCGATTCTGAGCGAGATTTGCAAGGGATTGGCCGTAGCCGCCTTGCAGATAGCCGGGCAACGGCAGTTGCCCGATGGCTCCGACCTGGACCAGCGAACCACCAAGGCCGGTTATGCCGTAGCTGCCTGTAAGGTCGACCTGCGGCCGTGTCTGGTCGCGAAAGTATCTTTGCTCGATGGCATTGATCTCGCGAACGACGTCTGCTTCCTGAAGTTCGAGCCGGTTCTCCAGCGCTATGGCCAGGGCGTCCTGTAAAGATATCTGCTGCGCATTCGCCTCGAGTGTCTCGGTCGGTGTGAGAGAGGTCTCCCACAGACGCGACTCGCCATTCTCGACAATCAGATGTTTCAGCGCATTCTCGGCGCGTGTGACTTGCTCCATCGAACGATAAACAACTTGCTCGGACTCCGCCGCCCGCGCTTCGGGCCGGGCGACCGCGACCGTCGCGATAATGCCGTTTGCAGCGCGGCGCTTGTTCAGGTCGAGCTGCTGTTGGGCATATCTCAGCACTTCACTCTGAATCGACAGATTGTTTCGTGCCTGGACCAAATCCCAATAAGCGAGTTTGACGTTCAGGATGATTTCGATGACAGCCTTGCGGAACTGAGTATCGGTAAGCTCTGAATTCTTTTTTGCGATCTCGATGTCTTTGAGCCGTGTCGAAAAATCCCGGCCGCGGAAAAGGGGCTGCGTGTATCGGAACATCAGTTCCGAGGGGTATTGTGGATTCAATGCCGCAAAGATGTTGTTGGTCGTGAAACGATGCGATGAGAAGCTGGCTTCATAGCTCCCCCCCGCTCTGGGCGCATCTCCACTCAGACGATAGCCGGCCATAAGATCGGATTGAATAACCGAACCATTCACGCCGCCGCTGAGAAAACTGTTCACAGGAATCTTTGCGTGTTCGTAAAAAGAAGTGACAGTCGAGCGTGGCTCGTATCGCGCGAGCACGTCTTTCAACTCCCAGTCGGCCGCAAGCACAGTCTGCCGGGCCAGTTCGACGTCTTTGTTGTTGGCCAGCGCCATTTCGATCGACTGGCGGAGGGAAATCGGCATCTGCTCGGTTTGCGCCAGGACCGCCGTTTCGGCGAATCCAATCAAAAGCAGGGCAACGAGCAACTGGCGGACGAGTTTACAGGCACACGGGTTACGCATGTCTTGCTCCTGAATAGGAAATAATCACCGCGAGGAATTACCCATTCACGATGATGAATGCATTGACACGAAGGCCGGTGGGAAGCTTGACGTCTTCGTCGAGTTCGATCAGCGTTTCGAGGATCTTCTTGTCGATCCGCTCCGTCGGTTCTTCGGTGCGAATATTCTTCTTTCCCAGCATCTGGCTGATCCGGACGACGCGGCCGAAGAACTTCCTGTCGCCGTAAGCCGCAGCGGATATCCAGGCACGCTGGCCGACCTGAATCTTGCCGATGTCCGCCTCGTCGACGTCCACACGCACACGGATGCCGGTCGTATCTCCCAGCGTCACGATGGGTGTATTCGAGTCGAGAACGATGCTTTCGCCGGCCTTGAGATGCTTTCGAAGGACGATGCCGGTTATTGGCGCGCGGATTATCGTCTTATCCAGCAAAGCCCGGCTCTCGAGGAGTCGTCCGTTCGCCACACTGATTGCAGCTTGTGCTCGGGAGATATCGTCGGCGCGGGCCTCGGCGTTCACTAATGCGTGATTTTGAGTCGCCTGATCAGTTCGGGCCAGAGCGACCTTATGATCCCGTTGCGCTCTCTCGAACTCTTCCCTGGATACATCGCCGCTTTTGTACAGTTCCTCGCGCCGCCTCAACTCGGTCTCGCTGTTACGCAGGACGACCTGCGCCTCTTCAACCTGGAATTTGGCGATCTGCCGCTCTTCCGCACGAGCGCCGGTTATGAGCCGAGCGAGTTCGGATTCTCTTTGTTTTACTTCCGCCTCGGCGGATTTAACGCGTGCCTGATATTCCGCGTCTTCGAGAGTGGCAATAACCTGGCCCTGGCGGACCTTGTCTGATTCTTCAACCGGAACAGTGCGAAGTTTGCCGGCGAGTTCCGCACCGATTTTGAATTCTTCCGTGACGGGTTCCAGCAAACCCGGAGCAGCGACAACAACTTCGGTTTTCGCTCGCTCGTCGGGAACGGGCGCGGTTACGGCCTCGTTATTGGCGCAACCGCTGAACACGTTCATGGCGACCGTCAATAGGCAGGCCACAGACATGATCCGAAGATTCACGGGATTTCTCCTGGCGGCGCCTATTCTAACACTCAAGTTTCCAACGGCGTTCCGGCAGGTTCCGTAATAACCCGGTGTACCTGTTTTGGAGTAGCTCGATCGCACGATCGCAGAAAGTCCGCAAGAGAGTTACAGTTGGTTACCTATGCAGAACGTGCCGCCGCAACTTCTCGGATATAGAACGGTATCTCGAACGGCTACGCCAAACTGTCCCGTGGTCCTTCACGAGCGTGCAGACGATTACCTCATCACGTCGTGCGGCCGAGTGCTCATGGGCACGGAGGACACAGGCTCTGAGCGCGCTCTCGGTCATCTGACCACACAACTGCTGGCGGGAGTGGCTGCGCCGCGGGTCCTGGTGGGCGGTCTGGGCATGGGTTACACGTTGCGCGCACTGCTCGATGGACTTCGCGCAAATTCGCGGCTCGTCGTTGCAGAACTTCTGCCGGCAGTGGTGAGATGGAACCGCGGACGACTCGGACATCTGTCCAATCATGCGTTACGCGATCCTCGGGTACGGCTTCATGTTGGTGACGTCGCCAATCTCCTCAACCGGCGAGCATGGGATGCCATTCTGCTCGACATTGATAATGGCCCGGAATGGATGGTCCAAAAAAGTAACCAGCGGCTGTACGGACGCGCGGGCCTCTCGCGGCTTCTCAGTGCTTTGCGTCCGGGCGGATTCATCGCGTTATGGTCGATCCAGCGGAACCCCGATTTCGAGCGGCGTCTTGCCTCGATGGGTCTTCGCGTCCGACGGTTCCGTCGCGTCTCGCGCGACGGCGATCCCTACCAGCCGTTGGTATACGTCGTCCAGGCTTGAGTTCTATTCGAAGAAGTTCGGTCTCGGACAGCTCCGCTGCCGGAATCGCGTTCGGCATCGGTTCGCTGCCGCGGCAGCCCTTCTGGCTTCGGCCCGATGGGTCGCATCGCCGCCGAGATAACATTCGTTGTTGATTTGATTCCTCGCCTGCGCGCATCGGACATTTCGTGTGCCGTATTGCCTCAACACTCCGCAGCCGATCATTGTTGGCCCACAATTCCGCTGCTGATCGCACGCAAGCCGGACTCGCCCCTGTAATGCGTTGTGCCGCTCCCAGGTGCAAACTCCCGGCGGGGGCGGCACGTGCCGGGTGGCCTCGTCGACATCCTCTGTGCCGTAATTCGCTTCGAGATCATCCATGACTTCTTCTTCGAGTTCGGAAAGACTGAATCGCCCGGAACAACGTCCGCCGCATCGACACATAAACTACTCCATGAGATGAGTTGTGGTGTTACGGTATCCCACGCCGATCCGGTGATGAAGTCGCCCGTCCTTGGTAGCTACTTATTGAGACTGGATCGTATCGCCTCCACCCGCCGATGCAGTTCCTCGTAAGGGGGAAGGCTGTTTCGAGCCTCTGAATACCACCGGACCATGTCTGTTCTTCCGACACTCGCATATTTTGCGATTTCAAAGTCCAGCATTCCGAAATACGAAACGTATTGCGGCCCCATCACGTGGAAGACTTTCATGCCGGTGCAAAGCAACCCTCGCAATCCATTCTCTCGAAGCAGACCCTGCATGCGACCGCCAACATAAACGTACCGACCCCGCTCGATTTTGCGGCAAAGATGCAAACACGACTTCCTGTAGATCGCAAACCAGCCGTCGATGGGGCCGTCATAGAGTCCGCGCTCCCTGTCTGCTATTCGATACTGTTCCAGCGGAGGTCGAGCCCCGGTCGTGTATTCGTCCTGCCAGACGTCTGCAGCCAGCATCCCAACATCGTGACAACGCGCGAAAATTTCGAATGCCGTTTCCGCGATCCGCGATGAAACACAAACCACGTCGTCATCGATCTGCGTGACCATGTCGAACCGGCTCGCATCAAACAAATGGAAGTAGGCCGCCATGCCGATGTTGTGCGGGGTCCTGGCAATGATGCGGATGGGATATCCACCGATCTGCTTTTCGTGCAGCCAGTGTTCGAATTCCTGATCGTCGACGTTCAACCAGAGCAGGATTTCGAATGGGACGGATGTCTTCCGGACAAGGTCGTCGATTAGAAGAGTCGCATAGCGTGGGCGATAGCACGTAATGCAGTACGAGATCATCGGGCCGTTCCGACGATATGCGGGTACTTGTCTGACCGAAAAACGAAAGTGGGCCTGTTGAGATGTTTCCAGCGAATACCGTGTCTCAACAGGTGCTCGATCATGCGCCAGTCCCACGCATGTTCTCGAAAAGGCAGTGTGCCATTGAAGTACACCTCGAATAGTTCCTTTCGAAAAACCGGCTGACCCAAATCGATGCGTCCTGGTTGAGGTGGAGCAGATCTCAACGTGAGCCGGCCGTCATACAGGCAGGAACTGTAGACAAACCCCAGATGACTTTCCGCCTCCAGTGTGGCCACCAAAGGGCCGAGATGGTCCGGCAAATAGCAGTTATCGTCTGACAGAAAGCAGATGTACTTTCCTTCAGCCAGGCTCAGGCCGACAGCGGCCGGAGCGATCCCCCAGTCGTTTGCCCTGTTTTCCAATGTTGCGAATACCCTCTTGTTGATGCCGCTATCGTGAACCTCCGTGAGATTCCGGAGTTGCTGAGCCAGTGCAGCGGGAGGGGCATCCGCAACGACAATCTGCTCAGTGTGCGGATAATGGAGCTGATTAACGGAGCGCAGGCAACGTTCCAGACACTGAAGCCTGTCGTACACCGTAGTCACAATGCTCACTACCGGCCGATCGACCCTCGAATTCCTGTACAGGACGGTGTGAGGGGGCATGATCGGCGGCTGAGTGCCGACATCCTGCCAGGTCGATTCGCTGACCTGAATGTTTCGAAGGCGCGCGGTTCCGCCTTTGATTCCCAGGAAACAGAACCCGCCCGTTAATCTTCGATCTCTTACAGCGCACGCGAAATCGCCGTTGATTCGCACTGCGACAAAGCCTTCGTAGTAAGCGATTCTGATACTCGTCCACCGCATCGGCTCGACATTTAGAGATCGGAATACGTGGTGGTGCCGTGCAAAGTACGAGCGATGCTCGTCTGTATATAGATGGTACGAATTGCTCGATTGGTCCTGCGGATTTTGCAGGTGGATTTTCGCAAGAAACGAGGCCCCGGGTTCGAGGAAGAGATCAAAAGACAACACAACGTTGGAGTGTTCGCTGTTCCCCACCAAACCCTGTTCCGTCCCGGCGCTGACATCGGGTTTCTTGCGCGCAGTCAACAACCCCTCGGAATCCACTCTCACAATCGTGCTCAGCGTCCAATCCTGAAGAAACCTGTCTTGTGGTACAGGCATGGGTCGTACCTCACTATGCTGGAGAGTCGTTCTCAACACTTTCTGCAAACGATCGGCGTAAGTATGTCGCGATAGCTCCCGGACGCAGGATCGGCGAACTCGATCGTAGTAGTCGGGGTCGTCGAGAAGCCGCTCTAACAAAGGAACCAGCTGCGCCGGAGCTTCAAATGTCGGCAGACCTGGACACACAGAAACGATTTCAGATCGAGGCTCGGATACCACGAGAGCTCCACACGCAGTCGCCTCATAGATTCTCGGGTTCATCGAAGTCGCAAAGACGTCCCGGCTGTTGAAGTGATGGACAGAGCGAAAAACATTCAGAACGATTTTCGTTTGCCGATAGAGTTCTGCCGTTTCATCAGGCGTTGTGTTTGCGGAAAGCGTCAGAGACCTGAGCGCCGGTGTGCGCCACGGTCCGCCGACAACGTAAGACAGCAGCTTTCGACGAGCGAGTTCATCGAGGAGTTCCTGCCGGACAGCGTTGTATCCTCCTATAAACCCGATCGCATGGTCTCTACTTGCGGCAGGTCGATACCAATACCGTTCAGGATCACAACACACCGGAAGGTAGTGCGCATTCCGATGCCGGTCGATAGTTGCGGGATCGTTGACGAACGTTGTGGTGAATGCTTTAGAGAAGTCGCTCGTATCGTCAACTTCATAGGGTTCATCGAGCAGCCAGACGGCAGATCGAATGTTCCCGAAAGCATGACGCCATTTCTGGAAGAATTTTCTGCCGTGGACAACGAACAACAGATCCGGAGAAAACTCCTTCACTTTATCGGGCAGGTCCGGGTCATCCCAATATGCTTCATCGTGGTTCACGCGCAGGTCGCGAGCGGCCCGGATGAGTCCATCGCGAAACACGTCGCCGCAACTTAGAAATCGATAGTTGACGAAGAACACCTTCGAGGATGAGGGCCACGCACCGCACTGAGGCATAACCGCAAGCCGGCTGAAGTCCTCGGGTGACATTTTTGGAAGAGCCGTCAGCCGGCTTTCGTGACTGAGATTGAACACTTCGATCCCGCGACTCCGGCAATGCTCGTAAAGTCTCGTGTACTCCTGGTCAATCTTTGAGAATCGACCGGCAAGCGGGTGAGTTCCCGTCGGCGCGAAAAAATGGTGTTCAGTGAAATCCACACCGATCAGTCCAATTCGACTTGCACCCATGTGGACAGCGAGGCAGACGGCAAGGTAGGGAGAGTTACGCGTATATGGCAGCGACGCCGAGTCGGATTCATCGACGCCGCCGAACTTTCCCAATTTCAGCCTTACAACATTTGGATGCGACAACTCGAGATCCAGTTGAGTGAACACCGCGTCAGCCTTGCTCTTCTCGACATATTGGAAGCGCCCGCCGCGGAACTGTTCTCCTGGATTCAGAACAACCAGGTAGTCGGGAGTGAAAAGCCGCCCCACATCATTCACACCGATAGTGACAAAGCGTTCCGGAGAAACGATCTGAGATAACGAAGATCCGCAGCCACACACCAGGATGGTTTCTCCTGCATGGTAGTTTCGAAAGTCTGCGAATTGCTTCGGCACCATGATTTCACCCGCGTCTAACATTAGCTCGCATCGATTGTGAAAACGGTGTCGCTCGTTTCTGCTACTTCATTTGAAGCACCAGCTTTCGACTACCACGCTTGAGCCAGCACGATTGTGTGACTTGTCCGCCTGGTTTTGCACCGCCTATGATCGTCGCCAGCTGACGATTGCAAAACAGAATGCTGCAGGGCCAGGCGTAATCGTTTTTCTCGATAGGAGGATTCAACATGGCTGAACGAATGGAAGAAGATCTTATGGAGGATCTGTACGAAGAAACTGAAGGTACAGCCGAGATGGCCGACGAAGGCATCGACGAATACGGCGAAGATCTCGGCGAGGAAGAGGAATGGGAAGGCGCCGAAGAAGAAGATCTGTATGACGAGGAGATGGAAGGCATGGAGGAAGATGTCGATGCCTATGAAGAAGGCGAAGAACACTCCGACATCGATGAAGCCGACCTCGAAGACGCGATGGCGTATGCCCTCGGCGCTGAGGATACAGATGAGTTTTTCCGGCGAGCATTCCGCGCAGTCCGGCGTGTTGCAGGAGGCGTAGCGCGAGTTGCGCGGCGAGTAGCTCCGGTCGTCGGAAGGATCGCGCGCGCAGCCGCTCCCATCGCTCGAATGATTCCTCATCCCTGGGCGCAGGCTGCCGCACCCGCTCTCGGTTTGCTGGGCCGGCTGCGCGCGGAAGGCGCGACCGAAGAAGAAGCGTTGGACGCGTTTGCGGAGCTGGCGACGGTGGATGAGACCGCGGTTCCAATCGCCGCGGGCCTTGCAGCGAGAGCGGTGCTGCGCGGAAGGGCAGCACAGTTACCGATGGCTGCGCGGCGCCGGGTCGTCCATGGAATGGCAACGGCTGCGCGTACATTACAGCGCCGCGGCCCGGGAGCGATTCGCGCCCTGCCTCGAATTGCGCGCAGCGTGCGCCGAACTGCGGCGGTTCGCCGGACACCCGTACGAGCAATGCCGCGAGTGGTTCAGAGAACAGCCGCGCGCGTTGTTCGCAGACCCGCTATGATGCGCAGGTTGTCGCGGCCTTCACCGGCGGCTCGGCGGCGTGTGCGGATGGTTGCCCGTGGAATCGGAGGAGTCGGAGGCGCCATAGGAGTCGGAGGACTCGCAGGAGTCGGAGGCGCCGGCCGGAGCTACGTCATGCGTGGACCGGTAAGAATCTCGATCATACCGGCAGCTTAGGATGCAAGGGCGTAGCGGCGACCAATGTCTTCCCAACGCATTCGGCAATTTTTGGGGGCAAAGGTTCGCGCCCTCGAAGCGAGAGCCAGGCGGTTAGCGCAGCTGACACCTGAAACAGTGGGAATTCGGCCGAAGGATCGGCCATTCGCACCTTCACTTTCCCACTTTGCAGCCGCCAACCGGCGACTGCAGGCGATCGATCAAGACATCGAACGTCGCATCCGGTTTCTGAAGAGTCACTGGCATTCCGCGTCGCCGCAGAACGCTCTCACATACACGGCTCTGGTGGAGCGTGAGGTCGATAGAGCCCGGCGCGCATTCGGACTGTTCTTTGAGATCTTCAGCCAGCGCGGTTCCGAGTTCGCTCCGGCTCTGGCAGCGCACGATGCGATTGCAAACGACTGTTACACGGCGGTACGGCAGGCGGCTCCATTGATCTTCAGGGGACCAGTCCTGAAGCCGGTGACATACATGGAGCACGGCTATTCTCCCGCAACGAACCGGCGCGGCGTGGCGTTGAGACGGCTGCTGGGCGAGACGAATCCGTTTCCGGTGATACGAATACCGTGGGATCGAGACAATCCGTGGCAGGCGGTCTTCCTGCATGAGGTGTGCCACAACCTGCAGGCAGACCTGGGATTATGGAATGAGAACGAGGAAGCAGTGCGAGACCGGGTACTCAAAGGTATAGGCGATCCGATGGTCACTACAGTCTACAGTCGATGGCATAAAGAAATTTTCGCCGACCTCGCCGCAGTCCTTCTCGGCGGTCCCGCTTCCGTATGGGGAATGATGGAGTTTCTCGCTCATCCAGGCCCTCGCACAATGACATATCGACCGGGCGGCGCTCACCCCACGGGATACTTGCGCGTCCTCATCCTGGCCCATCTGCTGGACCGCATGGGCTTCGGCAAGGACGCTCTGAACGTCAGACGGGTTTGGCAGGGTCTTTACCGCCCTGCAAACGGTCATCGGATTCCTGCCGTTTTGCTGGACACTTCGGCGCGGACGATTCCGAACGTAGTCGATGAAATCGTCTATCAAACGCGGCGGAATCTGGCACAGAAGGCTCTGGCGGACGTCATACCGTTCACTGCTGAAGACGAACGTACGATTCGCCAGGCATCGTCCTCCCTCATTCGGGGCGTAATGCCAAACGATGTGCCTCCGCGCTTCCTCGTGAGCGCAAGCCGATATGCGATTGAAGCGGGAGGGTCTCCACCGAGGATCGCAAAACTTGTGATTCGACATCTGGCCGAATTCGCTCAGGTGAATCCGACCAGGCCTGTACCGATACCAGCGTGAGGTAATTAACATGAACGGACCATTCAGTTCGAATAACGACAGCAGGCGAAGGGCTCCGGCGGCGGCGGAACGGTCGGCTATCACGGTGGCGCTGGACAATATTATCCGGCGCAGGTTGAGGGTCAGCGATCCGATGAATGCGCATGAAGTGGCGATGGCGCTCCAGGACGTTTACGTCGCGGACCGCGAGGCCATGAAGCGCGAAGCCGAGGGCTTGCCATACATGACTTTCGTGCCGCCGCCGGCGCAGGCACCCACGGCGTCATCTTCGAGTGCGGAGGTTCAGCAGGCCAATAACGACGTCGAACGCGACCTGATGGCTCTCTCGACCAATGCATTGCTGAAGGACATCGAACCGGAACTCAGAGGATGGGCGAGCGCGATTCGCAATGCCATCGCCGACGGCCTGAACTCGGCCAGGATGGCGATGGATCCGCGCCAGCGGGAACGCGCATTTGCCTCCCGCCGGATGCTCGGCGACTACGCCCGTATTGCGCGCTTTGTAGGAGCGTTGACGCAGACGCTGAACCTCTCTTACCGGCGACTGGCGCAGAGCCTGGACGAATCCGCAGCACTGATGCTGGTTTTAATGGGCGAATCGCTTGCCAATAGCGGGTTCAGCGGTGGACGGTTCCTGCTTCAGGTCCCGTCAAGTGAACTCCAGGAACGCCGTGACTCCGTGCTTTACTCGCTTCGCAATCTGCTCGGTACTGTTCAGGAAGCCTACGGGCCTAACGATTGGCCGCGTGGTCCCGTTGCGTATCGGCAGTTCATGGATCGGCTGGAATCCAGCGGGCAGGCCGACCTCAAAGCGCTGTTCCAGGAAAACTACATCTCGCGTCTGATGGACGACATCATTGATCGGGCGGCCAGCACCAACTCCGATGGTCTCCGCGCCCTGGGTTCCACGGCACAACTGGGTGTCGAGAGCTTCAGACGGTTGATCATTGTCGGCCAGCGTGTCGTGACGCCCGAATCTCCAACACTTGCCGGCTTCCTGAATGCGCTGCAGCTCTTTGTCGATCCGTTTGACGATAAGAATTTCTCGCGCGGCAACCGCCTGCTGTTTATCTCGAGGCCTCCGATCGTGTTCTACGGCCTTTACGGTGTCTCCGGACCGGATCAGGGAACGACCCGCCTGATCAATCTCATCGCAAGCCGAGGCGTCCTGGCCGACCGCCTGGATTGTTACCTGGCCTGCGGTTGCACGGGCGATCGTGTTCGCTGCCAGATCCTGTTCGACAAGATTCTTTACGATGTTGACCGGTCCATTGATCTGTACGCCCTGGGTACGAAACCGTCGGGTGACGGTGAACCCGAACAGCGTGCGGCCGCTTACGGCTTTGTCATTCATGAGCTGCTGGCGAACGCCGACGAATACTGCTGCTTCAAAGCCCCGGAATCGTGCTTCCAGACATCGCCCCCGATGGAAGCCGAATCCATCGAGCGGGAAATCCGGCGCGAGCTGCAGACCATCAGAAACACGCTTTGGTATGAGGACAGTGTCTCGCTGCCCAGCGATGTCACCGACACGTTCGGCACCCATTACTCTATCCGCGGATTCACGAATGTACCCTTCGAAAATATCGGCCCGCACGTTCGCGACTTTGATGACGATATCGATGCCATCGAAGCCGGCGCGCCAAGCAACCATATAAATCCATCTCCAACAATTGCCGACAACGAGGTGAATGTGCCGGAAGAGTTCGAAGAATTGCGCGACTGGCTAGACATCATGCACCAGGAACTCTGCGTCCAGCTTCAATCTGAACAACAGTGGGAAAACCTGTTGCACACGATGGCTCCGTCGTGTGTCCGGTTCAACGTGCTTGACCCGACTCGGAACCTGTTGAGAAATGCGCTCGACATGATCGATGAGGAGGCCTGCGCCGAGCCGACGGTCAACATACCGCCGCACTTTGAGACGAGCCTCGACTCGATTGCAGATGACATCACCAGGACGGGCCAGGGCAGACCGTCGAAACCGTAAGCAAGCTTTCAAGGAGACGTTGTATGAAGCCCAAGACTCAGTTCCACCTGAACCTGCGGAGATTAACTGCAGGAGCTGCTGGTGCTCCTGCGGCAATCACGGTGACTGCTCCACCGGTCACCGTGAACGTTCCACCAATTACGGTCCAACCTCCGGCCGTAAACGTGAATGTGCCTCCGGCGATTTCGCTGAAAGATCTGGAAAGAGTCATCGCCGAAAACGTCATTCACCTCGAACACAGAGTGAACAAGCTGGGCCCCGAGGGAGTTCTTGCCCTGGCCCACATCGGCATCACTTCAACGCTGGCTTTGAAGGACGCGATAGAAGACGACGAAAAGCGGCTGATTCGAGACTTGCAAGCCGTCGGATACCGAAAGGCCGATACCAATCTGATCAAGGATTGGCACAGCGATCTCAAGGCGTTGTAACGGATCAAGTTTTGCAAACGAGGTGCACCCATGGCTTTTGAGAACTACGAAGCGATAGCACGGTTGTGGCAGAAGTTCCTGAAAGAGGAACTGGCGGCCATGTCGCCCGAAGATCGCCAGAAGTATGAGTCTCAGTTCGAAGAACGGTTCCAGGCGCTATTGAAAGGCGCCGCGGGAGACGGCAAAGACGGCTTTCTCGACCTGATCGGCTTTGGAGGCAAGGGAGCACCGCCGTTCGAGAAACTTTCGTTCCCGTTCATTTCGCCCGATTTTGACGAAGCTGTCATTCCCAGCCAGCTCCACGCGGCCGCCGAGCTCTACTACATCTATCAACACGAGCGGATGAAAGTATTTCAAGTCGTGGACACGCTGCGCCGCCTGTTTCAGCTTGGCCGTATGCGTATTCAGCGCGGTCCGGGCGCGCGTGGCCTCTACCTGCTGGAGAAATGGAAGCCGCTGCGGTATTCGCTGCGCGATCGCATGATTGCGTATCGCCGGGCGTTCAATTACGGCACGGCGCCGGCGCCCGCCGGTGCCGTCGTCAATGCCGGGTTTCACCGCCAGTTCGTTGCGTTCATGACGTCCGTGTCGCAGTACTTCAGAGATCTGTTGATCGGCGAGGTCATCCGTGGCGGTCAGCTGATCGAGCAACGGCCCTTCGGTCCCGTAGCTACAATTCAACGCACGGGATTGGATCTGCGCTTCGCGCTCGATCGTTCCAGCTACGGAAACATTCTGGCGTTGACGGCTGAAACCGGTCACTACCTTAAGACCATGCTCGATCTGCTCGACGCGCCGGATATCAAGAAGTCATTCGATGCGAACACAAAATGGGATGTCATCGAGGCCGTATCCAACCGGCACCTTGGTGGCATGGCCGAACTGTCCCAACGCGCCAAGATGGCGGAAGGCGGCCGGCGAATCCTGCAGTGGATCGCCAGTTCGGACTTCAAGACAGGCACCGACCCGATTCTGTTCCAGTCGGAAGCGCGACCGTTCGGGCCGCACGCTGAAGCGTGGATTGCGGCATACCGAATGACTCCTGAGGGACAGGGTTACCGCGGCATTACAGAAACATTCCGCCGCACCTTCGGGACAGAACAGCCCGTGGCGTAATGGAAAGCCGAATATATGTCCGTAATCCCATCGTCACTTTCTGTAAGGGTGGATATGAAACGCAGGGCCTGCGTGCTCGACACGTACCTCGCGCTGTCCACATACGGCCTGTTGCTTGCGCAGCGATTGTCGAGCGAGCTGGATTTATGGCTCGTACGGGAGCTGTGGCACATCCTGGACAATACTGAATTCGAGTTGAAGAATGTCAGTTCCCTCGAACCCAGCCGGCACGGCGGAGCAGACATCAGCGGAACTGCTCTCAAAGAAAGTCTGCGCCAGTGGGATTTGGCGCGTACTGAAACGGACCTCGCCGGCCTGAAGTGTTATTGGGTCGGTGATGCCCTTCGCGAATCGCTGTTTCCCCCCGGTGTTGACCAGCAACTTGTGCATCGCTTCGAAACTCTTGCAAGGTCGCTGGACCGCAGGGCGCGTGGAAAGTTTCGCGAACGCGGACACGATATCGCGGCCGAATGTTTTCGAGATACCGCGGCATTGAGTGTTGCTTTAACGCCCTATCGTTCTTTCATCCTGACACATCTGTGGCCGGGGGAAACCAGATCACCACAGCCGGAGCCGTTGATCTGCTCTTACCTGAAAGAATGGGACATTCCCTGCTATCCCATCACGTGCGAGCGCAAGACGGAATTTGAAAGGGAGTTCATTCGCCCGATCCTCGCGCGATGCGGAGTTTCAGAGCTGATGTGGGCCGGGCTGAATCTCGCTGCTGTCCATCTGCTGGTACCACACGCAGTGGTGATTCCGGACCCACAAAGGGATGAATCGTCTTATCCGGAAGATCTGCAATCCATGCCGGAAACAGAACACGACGCAAAGGACTGGTGGGAGAGCGCGCTTGGTTTCTGGTACCCGGTGGGTTGCGAGTAGGTCCGAACAGATGCTTCGAGAAGCCGGCAGTCCGCGGATAAACATCCGGGATCTCACGATGGTGACGATTATGGGACAGATCGCACACCCTATCGGCAGAGCTTCGCCATATCGCGTCGGCCACGATGGCGTATCACGAATCCTGCCCGGCTCCGGGGGAATCGCCGTGAACCGCAGGATTGGAGATCGCTGTGTGGGACTCGCCGGAGACCACATCGAACCCGGTGTGGCATTGCACAACAACGACCGGGAGGTGGTCGGCGCCAGAAATGGTCCGAACCTGGCGCTGTTGACCTACGCGTGCGTCGGCAACGTTGCAGTTGTCATAACAGGCCCCTGCCGTGGACAACGAGGAATAGTCACTGGAAAGCATGGCGGCATCGAACATGCGCTCGTCGATTTCCCAACCACCATACTTCGGCGTCTGCAAATCGGAGATCGAATGCAGATCTATTCCTGCGGCCTCGGCCTTCGTCTCCTCGACTTTCCATCCATTCTTGTCACAAGTGCATCGCCACGGCTGATAAGGCGATGGGGCCTGCAGTCGCAAGGCCGCACTCTGCGTGTGCCGGTGACGCACCTTGTCCCGGCAGCCATCATGGGATCGGGTATCGGCCGGCCTGATTCCGTACGCGGCGATTTCGATATTCAGCTCTTTGATCCCGCTATTCGGCGGCAGTTCGGGCTGGGCAGCCTGCGATTCGGCGATATGGTCGCCATCATTCATTCCGACTCCCGCATAGGCCGGGCTTATCGAAGAGGTTCAATCACGGTTGGCGTCATCGTTCACGGCGACAGCACAATCAGCGGCCATGGCCCGGGTGTGCTGTCGCTGTTGACGTCGCTCGAGGGAAATATCGAACCTCTTATCGATCGTAATGCGAACCTGGCAACCATTCTTCAACGACGCCAGTTGCCTGCGCCCCGAACGTATCGCCCATTGACACAGACGCGTGAAATGCCGCCGCTAAGGCTGCGCGCGGCTCAACGCCAGGAGGAAAAATGAAAAGACTGAAAGCCCGACATCGTCAGGGTGAGGAGTTTCCGGACCTGGACGCACTGGTGCTTCGAGAACTTCAGGCAATGGTCCCGGACACAACGCAGGAAGCGATGCCTGCGGCGAAACCAAAGCCGGAGCAGCGACAGCCCCGTCCACAGGAAGAACCTGTGCTCGACTGGGACAAAGCCGAAGATCTCAGTTCGTCTTCCGGCAGTAAAGACATGTTGACGGAAGAGGAACAACAATTCGTCGCCAATACCGTCGACTGGCTGCGAAGCCGGGACAATCGCGACATCATCATGGCCAACATCTGGAGCGGCGTCATCGGTTCCGATCCCGAATCGTTCTATTCGCCTGAAGAAACGAAGGAACACCCCGCGGACATCGAAGACAAGCCGGCGCCGGAAACGCGAGAAGGCGGCCAGACCGACCAATGAATACCGAGACGTATTCCGACCTGGAGCGGCTGGATGATCTTGCGGAGGCAACGGATTATGCCGTCGTTGGTCCGCACGATAACCGCATTCATGAGGTCAACACGAAGCAGTTTCCATGGAACACGATCTGTCATGTCGGAAGAGATTTCGGCGACGGCAGATGGCGTGGGTGTACGGGCGCGCTTATCGGCGAACGCGTCGTCCTGACGGCCGGGCACTGTCTCTACAATCACAGCATGCGCAGAGCGCCCGTGAGAATTCGCGTTGTACCGGGCCGAGTGGACAGAGATCAGTTTCCATTCGGATCTGTGATCACTTCTGAGTTTTTCGCACCCCGCCGATACATCGACGCGCGTTTTCCCAATATCACCGATCGTCGCAATTACGACTACGGCGTCATTCTTCTGCCGCAGTCCTTTTCCGCGATATCGCGCTTCATGACGATCCGAGTTTTGCCGGACCCTGAACTCGTGCGCCTTAAGCGTTCGAAACTTTTCACGATCGCCGGTTATCCAGGCGACCGCCCCGTCGGCTCCATGTGGCGGCATACCGAACGTGTTCGCCGGATCACACCTCTCCGGCTGCACTACACGATGGATACTTGCCCGGGACACAGTGGCAGTCCGATCTGGTACATAAGACGCGCCGACAGCACCCGTGTGATTGTCGGCGTTCACACGTCGGGGATCGTCGATGAGCGCGGCCGCGCGTATGGATGTTCGCAAGGCACAATCCTCGCGCCTCCAGGCCTGATGAACAGCGGAGTTCGGATCACACAGGAAGTCCTCGACGACATTTCCGACCCGCGGCGCAATGTCGGCGGTGTTGAGCCGATGGTGAGACTTCCATAACGGAGAAACTGTGCAGACGATCGCACCCTACTCTTTGCTGCCTGCAATGTATGACCAGATCGTCGGCGATCCGTGGTTCCCGCAAATACGCGACTCTTTCGAAGCGGCCCTGCGTTTGTACCGCATCAGATTTTCATCGGCTGCGGACATCGGATGCGGAACCGGAACTTTTGCACGGTATCTGTCGGGTTACGGAGTACCGGTGTTCGCTGTGGATCGCTCGAAGGCCATGCTGTCGATCGCGGCTGAAAAGAACCGTGGCCGCAACGTCACGCTGCTTCGGCAGGATATCCGGAAGTTTCGACTTCAGCAGGCGGTCGATCTGATCACGTGTAATCACGACACGCTGAATTACATGTTGACCAACGCCGATTTGAAAAAGGTTTTTGAGCGCTGTAACGAGCATCTTTCACTGGACGGATATTTGATCTTCGATATAATCGTCGCTCTTCAGGAAGAACAATCCCGACGGGGAGCCAGACAGCGCCTGAATATTCCCCACAGCTGTGTGGCCGCTAACGGGAGCCGTTTAAAAACCCCCGCACAATCGGTCTGGAACAGTGTCTGGAATCCACAGACCCGACTCAACACTGTTCAGATCCGGTTTCTGGTGCGGCGGCATGGCGAAAGCAAGCAATTGCATGAATTGCATGTTCAGCGATGGCATTCGCTCTCTGCGATTCGTGCGCTCGTTGCCAAATCGGGTTTGCAGTTGCGAGGTGTGCACGACGCGGAAGACTTTGGTCCGGTGAGTCCGGCGACATCCTGGATCAAATGTGTCGCGCAAAAAAAACGTTGAGCCGATCGACGGTAAGGAGATCGTCGCGAAGCGATGTCTCGGGCTATCACATGGTTATTCGGAAGAATGATCGGCCGGGTCTTCTGAAAGAAGAAACGTCAAAGACCTCATCCGGCATTAGCCGAAGCGGACAGGCTGCGGCTTCGTTTGAGATTGAAGACGATTCGTTTATCGTTTACCCCTTTACCGGGAACGCGAAGATCTCCGCCAACAGTTCCATTGCGGATAAAGAAAAGGTCGTTGGAGAGTTAAAAACGAGACACGGCCGGTTTATCGTCCTGCTTCAAGGATCGGCCGAAGATTCGACCCGCAAAACACTGCCTCCATCCGTGGATGTGCTCACGAAACGCGAACATCAGATCGCCACGCTTGTTGCCGAGGGCCGCGTCAACAAGGAAATCGCTGCCGGGCTCGGGATCAGCGAATGGACCGTTTCCACACACCTGCGACGGATGTTTGCGAAATTGGGAGTCGACAATCGCGCTGCCCTGGTCTATCGCTGCTTCGGAATGCGATGAACCACGCGCTAGTTTCCGCTGAGTCCTCCGGGCCACGGAGAATTCATATGGAAGGGAGCGCTCGGTCCCACCATCTCGACGCGCCGGATTTTGCCCTGTTCAATAAGGAACGCTTCCGTAAATAGAATGCTCGACGGCCGGTTGAATCCATTGAACGTAAACGGCCGTCCGTCGGACAGGACGCCGGAGTTGACCGTGCCCTGATCGATCACGCCGTGCGCCCAGACGACGCCGCGTTCCTGATCGACAACGGGGTAACGACGGCCATGAATGCTTTGGACAACGAAGTAATAGCCCAGCTTGAATTGCGTCATGCAATCCATCGCGAAGGCGTCGATCGCACCCGCCGCGAGGTTCGGACGGGGCGGCGCGCTGGCGGTCAGCGTACCGTTTTCGATGCGGTTACAGTCGTTCGTGAACGGATACGTGCCCGTTTCGTTGATTCCTTTGCCGTCGTTCTTCTGCAGGCCTGTAAAGTAGCCGTCCGCGACGGCAATGAGTTCCTGGCGAGACATGCGTTGGGCAGGTGGGATCGATTTGAACCACATCTCTTCGGGCACATGAGGCCGATCCATCGCGGCGATGTTGTTCGGTCCGCCGCCGCCCGACCTGTAATAGACGGTTTCAACCTCTGTGATCCGTCCGAGTTCGATTCGAAGACGGAGACTCATCAGCAGGGGCTGGTCCGCTTCGATCATCGTTCCCATGGAAGCCACCTGGCCGGCTTCCGGATCTGCAAAGATGTGCGTGTACTTTCCGCGAGCCTGCGCAGTCTTCCAAAATCCGTCGCCGATTTGAAGCACCTGGTAGTTTTCGGTGTACTTGACGTCGGCCGATAGCGGCAACTTCTTCGGATCGTGGGCGACGACAGCGGCCAGATACTGATCGATGATGTTCTCCAGACAAGCCCGATTACAGTTCAACGGAATTGGTCCGATCGACGCATCGACGCGGCTGCTGAAAACTGCAACCAGAGCCATCCCTGCGGCGAATGCCGACGCGGCAACTAATCTGAATCGCATGTGTCTCCTCCGAAATTACGATTAGATTCTACTTACTTTTCCTGGATCTCGTATCGGCGGAGCAAACTACAGAATGGTTGGTCCAATCCCTCGAAATCCTAAACTTGCTCTGGTAACTCTGAGCCTTCGGCAGATCGGCGTCGGTATCCCTTACAGATCCCTCAGGCCGGATAACCAGTCTGCGTTTCAGTTGATTACGGATGTTGTTGGGAGTTCTTTACAAAGTCCCTCCCTCGTCGATAAGCAGTCCTGCTTTTTACAAATGTTTAGAATCAATGACATCAGGCTGGAAAGTCGAAAGATGTCGGATACGTTTACGTTTCTCTTCGCAAAAGCGCCAGTCTCGACCCGTCTTGTGCGCAAAGCATTGTGGAATTGGCACTTATACGACGAGTGCCCATGGTCCCGGAATTGCTCGACGGGGGCAGGTAAAATCTTTACCATCCAGCACTTAACAGTCCGATCCGGCAGTGAAATAGAAGGAGAAAGTGAAAATGAAGAAAGCAGCATTCGGATCTTTAGTTTTGGCGCTTCTGGTGATTGCTCAGCCAGCGCAAGCGGCAGTGTTCAATTTGACGTTTGAAGGTCTTCAGGATCAAGAACAGATTCTGGACTTCTATAATGGCGGCACCGGCAGTCTTGGTAGTTCCGGGCCGAACCTGGGAATCAGCTTCGGCGACTCCGCCCTGGCCTTGATCGATGCAGATGCCGGCGGAACCGGAAACTTCGCCAACGAACCTTCTGCGGATACGATCGCGTTCTTCCTGACCGGCGGCAATCTGATCATGAACGTCAGCGCAGGGTTTGACACGGGATTCTCGTTCTTCTACACTTCTTCTCAGGACGGTTCCGTTACGGTTTATGACGACGTCGATGGCGGCGGTAACATTCTCGGTGTCGTGAACTTTGTCACGAACTTTACGGACGACAACTGCACCGGCGATCTAACCGGAGGCTTCTTCCACTATGATGCCGTAGGTGTTTTGTTCAATGGCATTGCAAAGTCCGTCAGTTTTGCCGGCGGAGCAAACCAGACTGGTTTCGACAACATCACCTTTGGCGATGACGACCCGTTGCCGACTCCGGAACCTGCCAGCCTGCTGCTGTTGGGTGCCGGAATGACCGTTCTGGCCTTCGCACGTCGTCGACGATCCTAATCGCCGTAAACACGGCGCCATGTCCTAAGCAGAAACTGCGGTCTCACTTACAGAGGCTACCCAACCGGGTAGCCTCTGTTGTTTTTGCGGAACGGTGGATGTCGGTTAAGTTTACACATCTCTCCGCGCATTAACCCGGCGCAATGTCCTGCGCCGAAATTGCAGTCCGCACTTACAGAGGCTACCCCACGGGTAGCCTCTGTTGTTTTGTCGGCTACGTTTACACTCCTCTCCCTCCGAAGCGCCGAGCTCGACTCGTTTTGTACGCAAAGGATAGTGGAATTTGCACTTATGCGATGAGGCCTTACGGTCTCAGAATCGCTTAGCTTGGGCCACAATTGGAAAAAGATTTTCCATTGAATTGAAGGGGACAATGAAATGAAGAAAGCAGCATTTGGATCTTTAGTTTTGGCGCTTCTGGTGATTGCTCAGCCAGCGCAAGCGGCAGTGTTCAATTTGACGTTTGAAGGTCTTCAGGATCAAGAACAGATTCTGGACTTCTATAATGGCGGCA
>Ga0137433_1000281_pt1 | contig 29983 bp, 26 predicted proteins | sample EasRivERMZT840_2_FD_102335 | JGI IMG/M metagenome (GOLD analysis project Ga0137433, IMG submission 102335) | Soil microbial communities from meander-bound floodplain in the East River, Colorado, USA - East River MetaG ERMZT840_2 | ecosystem: Environmental > Terrestrial > Soil > Floodplain ...
CTGCGGTTCAAGCCCAGGTAAGGTTCTTCGCGTTGCGTCGAATTGAACCACATGCTCCACCGCTTGTGCGGGCCCCCGTCAATTCCTTTGAGTTTCAGCCTTGCGACCGTACTCCCCAGGCGGGGCGCTTAATGCGTTAGCTCCGGCACTGCAGGGGTCGATACCCGCAACACCAAGCGCCCATCGTTTACAGCCAGGACTACCAGGGTATCTAATCCTGTTTGCTCCCCTGGCTTTCGCTCTTGAGCGTCAGAACCGGTCCAGGAAGCCGCCTTCGCCACCGGTGTTCCTCCCAATATCTACGCATTTCACCGCTACACTGGGAATTCCGCTTCCCTCTCCCGGCCTCAAGTATGACAGTATCCTGCGCCATTCCTTGGTTGAGCCAAGGGATTTCACACAGGACTTATCAAACCGCCTACGAGCCCTTTACGCCCAGTGATTCCGAGCAACGCTGGCCCCCTCCGTATTACCGCGGCTGCTGGCACGGAGTTAGCCGGGGCTTCCTCCAGGGGTACCGTCAAGGCACTCCGGTATTAACGGAGCACCATTTCGTCCCCCTCGACAGGAGTTTACGACCCGAAGGCCTTCATCCTCCACGCGGCGTCGCTGCGTCAGGCTTTCGCCCATTGCGCAATATTCCTCACTGCTGCCTCCCGTAGGAGTCTGGACCGTGTCTCAGTTCCAGTGTGGCCGATCACCCTCTCAGGCCGGCTACCCATCGTCGCCTTGGTAGGCCGTTACCCTACCAACTAGCTAATGGGACGCGGGCTCCTCCTTAAGCGGCAACTTGCATGCAGCGGTCACCTTTGAACCCATCCTCCGAAGAGAACGGGGTGTTATGCGGTATTAGCCCTCCTTTCGGAAGGTTATCCCCCACTCAAGGGCAGATTACCCACGCGTTACTCACCCGTGCGCCACTCTACTCGGGGAGTTGCCCCCCCTTTCGCGTTCGACTTGCATGTGTTAGGCACGCCGCCAGCGTTCGCTCTGAGCCAGGATCAAACTCTCCAATTTGAAAACTAAGAGCGGAGAATCATCTTCCCAACTCGGTAAAGCTGGTGTAGTTACTCGTTTTTTGAAAAAAAACGGTCACTAGGCAGGCACGCACTATTTAGTTTTCAAAGAACACGTTTCGGGAAAGGCGACATTTTAGCTAGATTCCCCGGGATGTCAAGACCTGGGGACACAGGTTCCGAACTCTTTGCGGGTTCAGGACTTGCGGAGTCGCGGCGCGTTGAACGGCAACCACAGTCGTGCTAATAATCCGGGTCACTTCAAAACGCGATGCCGCATCCTATCACACTCTGGCGGGAAGTGAAGCTTCTCCTCGTTTGCGCCCTGATGTCTGCTGCCATCCACGGGATCGAGGCTTCGGCCCAGGATCTCGAGGAGGCGCGCCGGCTGGCCGGAGCGGGCCGGATCGAAGCCGCCGCGGCTGCCTACAGACGGCACATCGCCTCAGACCCCAAATCCTTCGACGGGCATTTCGAATTGGGCCAGATTCTCCTTGCGCAGGATCCGCGCCGGGCTCGCGAGCACCTGGCCTTGGCGGTGGAGCTCGAGCCCCAGCGCGCCGCGGCGCACGCGCGGCTCGCACAGGCCCTCATCCTGCTTCAGGAGATGGACAACGCCGCACGCGAGCTGGAGCGCGCGAGGGATCTCGATCCTCAGCAGCCCCCGACCCGATACAATCTCGCCCGTCTCTACGAAGGCCAGCAGCGGCATGAGGAAGCGTTGACCGAGTACGCCGCCTTCCTGAAGCTTGCGCCATCAGATCCTCGCGCCAATACAGTCCGCCAGCGATTAGCTCTGTACTACGAGAACACCGAGCGTCTCGACGATGCGCTTCGCCTCTACGAGGAAGTCCTGGCAGGCGAGCCCGGAAACGTGGCGGCGCTGAACGCCCAGGCTGACATTCAGTACCGGCGCACTCAGTACGATGACGCGCTCCGAGGGTACGAGAAGGTGCTCGCGCTGGATCCGTCGGCGTGGAGCGCCCACGCGAACGCCGCCTTCATCTACCGGCTGCGCGGGGACCTCACCCGGGCCGTGGACCACTACCGCCGGACGATCGCATTGAATCCGGAACACATCACGAGCCAGTATTTTCTCGGCACGCTCTACGCGGATCAGGGAGAGGACACCGAGGCCTTGGAGCAGTTTGCGCGCGTCGTCGCAATACAGCCGGAGCACCCGCTCGTGCATTACTCCATCGGCAAGTTGCTCCTGAAGCGCGGCGATCGGGAGGGAGCGCAGAAGGAGTTCGATCGGCACCGAACGATCCAGGCAGCGGAGCGCGCGCGCAGTCGCACCGCTTCCACGATGGGCGACCCCTGAGCCGGCTCGGAATGAAGCGCTTCGGCGTCGTAGCAGCGCTGCTGGGAGCTCTTGCGGCTCCAGCGAGGCCCCAGGAAGCCTCGCCTGGCATCCGGTTCGTCAACCGCGCTGCGGAGGCGGGGATCACCATCCGCACGACCAACGGCAGCCCCGAACGAAACTACATCATCGAAACGCTCGGGAGTGGCGCCGCGATGCTGGACTTCGACGGTGACGACGACCTGGACATCTACGTCGTCAACGGGGCAACGCTCCCGCCCGATGTCGCGACACCTCCCGCGACTCCCGCCTTCTACCGCAACGACGGGAAGGGGCGCTTCACGGACATCACGCAGTCCACCGGACTCGCCCAGGTACCCTTCTGGGGATTCGGCGCCACCACGGGCGACTACGACAACGACGGAGACCCCGATCTGCACGTCACGGCGTGGGGGCCCGATCATCTCTTCCGCAACAATGCGGACGGCACCTTCACCGACGTTGCGAGAGACGCTGGAGTCGACGACGGAAGATTCGGCACCAGCGCGGCCTTCGTGGACTACGACGCCGACGGCGATCTGGATCTGTACGTCGCGAACTACGTCACGTTCGACACCGCAATCGTTCCCCGCAAGGGCGACCCCAACTCTCCGTGCACCTTCCGCGGCCTGGTCGTCATGTGCGGACCTCACGGGCTTGCCGGAGCGGCGGACGCGCTCTATCGCAACAACGGAGACGGCACGTTCACCGACGTATCGGCGGAGGCCGGCATGCTCACGGAGGGCGCGTACTACGGACTTGGCGTTGTCACGACGGACGTCGATCTGGACGGGCTGGTGGACATCCTGGTGGCCAACGATTCCACTCCCAACCACTTCTACCGCAATCTCGGCAATGGACGCTTCAACGACGACGCCGTCATCGCGGGATTCGCCTACAGCAACGATGGCCGCGAGCAAGCCGGCATGGGGATTGACGCGGCGGACGTCGATGCCGACGGAGACCAGGACATCTTCATCACCAACTTCTCGCACGACTACAGCACCCTGCGCATCAACGACGGCAACGGGTACCTGGAAGACTCTTCGGTTCGCCTGGGCCTCTTCGAGCCCACCGTGCGATCGCTCGGCTGGGGCACGGTGCTCTTCGATTTCGAGAACGACGGCGACATCGACATCTTCATGGCCAACGGGCACGTCTACCCCGAGGTGGAGCGCGCGGACATCGGGACGACGTACCGCCAGCAGAACCAGTTCCTCGAGAACCGCGGCGGCCTCGTGCTGCGGGAGGTGGCGCAGGATCTTCCTGCCGATCTCCATCGCGGGGCCGCGGCGGGCGACATCGACGGTGACGGCGACGTGGATCTCCTCGTGACCGTGATGAACGGTCAGCCGGAGCTCCTTGTCAATGAATCCTCTCCCGGAGCGTGGCTGGCGGTGCGCCTCGCGGGGCGAGTGAGCAACCGCGACGGCGTCGGCGCCCGGGTCATCGTCACGGCCGGGAGTCGAACCTGGATCGCGCAACGCAACGGCGGCGGGTCCTACCTGTCGGCACGCGATCCGCGGGTCCGGTTCGGTCTTGGAGCTCTGGCTGCTGTGGATCGCATCGAAGTGACGTGGCCGTCGGGCCGCAGGCAGATTCTCCCGAGCCCGCCGCTCAATACGGTCGTGACGATGATCGAGAACGACACGCCTGGAGCGCCCGGTGCGCCCGCATCGGCACCCGCAGCAGCCAATTCCCCTTGATTCGAGCGGCGCCAGGGTGATATGCTCTTGCACGGATTTGCCTATTTGAGTGGGCGAGTTCTCAGCCCACTTTTTTTATTTCTACACCTTCGCGGAGACGGCCATGGAGTTGATCACACACGGCATCGAGGCGAAGGTGCGCACGCTGGCCGATCAGGTCGTCGGCCGGGACGGCTACGACCTGGTTGACGTGGAGTACAAGCGGGACGTCGCCGGCTGGACCCTGACGTTGTTCATCGACAAGCAGGGCGGCGTCAACCTTGACGACTGCCAGCGCGTGAGCCACGTCATGAGCACCGTGCTGGATGTCGAGGTGCCCGACCTGCACGGCTACAACCTTCAAGTCTCCTCGCCCGGACTCGATCGACCGCTGAGAAAGCCCGCCGACTACCGCGGCGCCCGCGGTCGCCGGGTCCGCATCATCACCAAAGAACCGATTGGGAACCGCCGGAATTTCACGGGCGTGCTCCAGTCGCTCGCACCGGCCGATGGCGAACCCGCAGGGGGCCACGAGGAGCTGGAGATCGGTGAAGAGCGGCTGATCGTCCATCTTCAGGATGACAGCGGGGCGGATCACGCCATCCCGTTCGGATCCATCAAGCGCTCGAACCTCGTCTATCAGTGGCCCGATAAGGGAACGCCCGTCCGGGACAAGGCTGCGCGCGGCTCAGGAAGGCAGCGATGACCAACGATATCTTCCATGCGATCGAACAGATCGGCCGCGAGAAGGGCATCGATGTGGACATCGTCATCGAGGCCGTCAAGGACGCCGTGATCGCGGCGTCCAAGAAGCACTTCCACTCGCGGGAAGAGCTGATCGCCGAGTTCAACCGGCAGAGGGGAACCTACGACGTCTTCGCATTGAAGAAGGTCGTCGCGTCGGTGCAGGACCCCGACCTCGAGATCTCCCTTCTGGAAGCGCGCAAGTACGATCCGCTCGCCGAGATGGAGTCGATGCTGCGTCTTCCCAAGCCGCGCGTCGACCTCGGCCGCATCGCCGCGCAGGCCGCCAAGCAGGTCATCTACCAGAAGGTCCGTGAGGCCGAGAGAGACAATGTGTTCAAGGAGTACGCGGACCGCGTGGGCGAAGTCGTCAACGGGATCGTCAAGCGGTTCGAGCGGGGCGACATCATCATCGATCTTGGAAGGACGGAGGCCATCCTGCCCCGGCGCGAACAGTCCCGCGCCGAGCACTACAACCAGGGCGATCGCCTGCGCGCCGTGATCGTGAACGTGGACAAGTCGGCCAAGGGGCCACAGATCACCGTCTCACGCACGGACACGCGTCTCCTGATGAAGCTGTTCGAGATGGAGGTCCCGGAGATCTACGACGGGACGGTCATCATCGAGAGCATCGCAAGGGATCCCGGTGATCGCGCCAAGGTCGCGGTCCGATCCAAGGAGAAGGACGTGGACCCCGTCGGCGCCTGCGTGGGGATCAAGGGCTCGCGGGTGCAGGCCATCATCCGGGAGCTGCGGGGCGAGAAGATCGACATCGTGCAGTGGGCGGATGACCCGACCATCTTCGTCGGCAACGCCCTCAACCCGGCGAAGATCGGCCGCGTGAGCGTGATGGACGAGCATGACAGGCGCCTCGAGATCACCGTCGAGGACAGCCAGCTGTCACAAGCCATCGGCAAGAAGGGGCAGAACGTCCGTCTTGCCTCGCAGCTCGTCGGCTGGAGCATCGACATCAAGAGCGAGTCGGAGAAGAAGCGCGAGATCGAGGAGGAGATGGCCCGCGTCCAGCGCGGCACCCGGGAGATGAAGTCGCTTCCCGGAGTGGGTGATGTGATCATCCAGAGGCTCCTGGACGCCGGCTACCGCTCCCTCGAGGAGCTCGTCCAGACAGGAGCGGAGGAGCTCTGCAAGATCGAAGGTGTCGGCGACAAGACGGCCCAGAAGATCGTCGAGGCCTCGAAGGATCTGATCGCGCAGCGCGAAGCCAGGGAAGCAGAGGAGGCGGCGCTTCGAGCCGCTGAGGCCGAGGAAGCCGCCCGCCTCGCCGCAGAGGCGGAAAGCCAGGCGGAGACGGCGGACGATGACGGCGCCCAGGGTGAGGTCGACGCGACGCTCGAGTCCGCGGCTGCGGCCGCGACCGAACAGGACGCCGATTCCGCTGCGGGCGCGACCGCGGACGACGACGCGCCCGACAGTGGAGAGGTTGCTTCGGCCGGAGTCCTGGACGACGCAACGGATGGTGGTGCACCTCACCGCGGCCGAACACACGAGGAGGGTTGAGGTCTGATGGCAATCAGGGTGCACGAGCTGGCAAAGAGTCTAGGCCTCACGACGAAAGAGGTCGTCGAGCAGCTCCGCGCCCGTGGTGTCGAGGTCAAATCCAACCTGAGCGTCGTGGACGAGCAGTCCGCGGCCCTCCTGAGCAACGCCACGGCCGGAGCGCCGCCGCGCGCGGCCACCGCCAAGGCTGCCGCCGCCGCTCCGAAGCCCGCGGCACGCGCGACGAAGCCAATGGCACCAGCGCGAGCCGTTGCACCGCGCGTCGCGTCGGTGACCCCCAGGGCTGTGCCGGCTCCGAAGCCATCCGCTGCACCGCACACACCTCCAGCTCCCGCGGGTCCCGCGGCGCAGCATGTGAAACCGGCGGCCCGCGCCGCGGCTCCGGTTGCAGCACCTCATGCCATCCCGACGCGAGCTCCATCCACCGCGGTGAGAACGGCGCCCCCTGCGACCGCCCCACCGCGACCGGCGCGCGCAACACCGGCGGCTCCTCCAAGGCTCCCGGCTCCTTCGGTCAGGACCCCGGTGGCCGAGCCCGGCGCCAAGGTGGCGCCCCCGAAGCCTGCCGGACCCCCGAGGGAGATCACGGTGACCGAAGGAGTCACCGTCCGGGAACTGTCCGAGAAGATGGAGATCAAGACCAATGACGTGCTCAAGAAACTGCTGATGCGCGGCGTGGTCACCACCGTCAACCGGCCGCTCGACCTGGAGGTGGCGCGGCAGATCGCGCTCGAGTTCAATCACGCGATCACGGTCGTATCGTACGAGGAGAGCGAGGTGATCGAGGAGAGGAAGGCGGGCTCCTCGCAGAAGCTCCCCCGGTCGCCGGTCGTCACCGTCATGGGGCATGTCGACCATGGCAAGACGTCGCTTCTCGACGCCATCCGCGAGACGCGCGTCGTGGACCTCGAGCATGGCGGCATCACGCAGCATATCGGCGCCTACAGCGTCGCCTTCAAGAACAGGACGATCACGTTCCTGGATACGCCCGGCCATGAGGCGTTCACTCTCATGCGAGCGCGCGGCGCCAGAGTGACCGACGTGGTCATCCTCGTGGTCGCCGCCGACGACGGTGTGATGCCCCAGACCATCGAAGCCATCGATCACGCGCGGGCGGCGGGGGTGCCGATAGTCGTCGCCATCAACAAGATCGACAAGCCCGAAGCGAACGTCGACAGGGTGAAGAAACAGCTCGCCGATCGGGATCTCCTCGTCGAGGACTGGGGCGGTCAGGTGGTCTGCGTCCTGCTCTCCGCGAAGCAGAAGCAGGGGATCTCGGATCTGCTCGAGATGATCCTGCTGGTGGCCGACATGCAGGACCTCCGCGCGGATCCCTCGATCCCCGCCTCGGGCACGGTCCTCGAGGCGAGGCTGGATCGAAGCCGTGGCCCCGTCGCCACCGTGCTCGTGAGGGACGGCACGCTCAGGATCTCCGACGCCTTCATCGCCGGAGCCGTGAGCGGGAAGGTCCGCGCGATGTTCGACGACGCGGGCGAGAAGATCGAAGTGGCGGGCCCTTCGGCGGCCGTGGAGGTCCTCGGGCTTCAGGGAGTCCCCCAGGCGGGCGACATCTTCAAGGTTCTCGCCGAGGAGTGGAAGGCCCGTCAGATCGGCGCGTTCCGGCAGCAGAAGATCCGCGAGGACTCGCTGCAACGGACCTCACGCATGACCCTGAACCAGCTCTTCGAGAAGATTCAGGAAGGAACCATCAGGGAGCTGCCTCTGGTCCTGAAGGCCGACGTCCAGGGCTCCCTCGAAGCGCTCAACCAGATGCTCGGCGACCTCCCGACCGAGAAGATCAAGCTCCGCGTGATCCGCTCCTCGACAGGCGCCATCAGCGAGTCGGACGTCCTGCTTGCGACCACGACCAACGCGATCGTCATCGGGTTCAACGTCCGCCCGGAGAGAAAGGCCGCCGAGCTCGCCGAGAAGGAGAACGTTGACATCCGTCTCCACACCGTGGTCTACGACGTCACCAGCGAGATCAGGGCCGCCATGGTTGGGCTGCTCGAGCCGACCATCAAGGAGGTCTTCGTCGGCCGGGCCGAGGTGCGCGACACGTTCTCGGTGCCCAAGTTCGGCATCGTCGCCGGATGCATGGTGACCGAGGGCCGGATGACGCGCAACGCGCAGGTGCGGCTCCTTCGGGACAACGTCGTGGTCTACTCGGGCCGCGCGGCCTCGCTGCGCCGCTTCAAGGATGACGTCAACGAGGTGAAATCGGGCTTCGAATGCGGCATCGGCCTCGAGAAGTACAACGACGTCAAGCCGGGAGACATCATCGAAGCGTACAAGACCGAGAAGGTCGCCAACAAGGAGCTCAGCGCCTGAGCTCCCGTGCGGGAGCGCATGAGCCGCTGCGCGCACTGAGATGGTCGTCGGAATCTGCGCGATCGAGATCGTCCTCCCCTACGCGCAATCGCTGAAGGACAAGCGACGGGTCCTCAAGGGATTGAAGGACCGCCTGAAATCGCGCCACAACATCTCGATGGCCGAGGTCGGCGGCCAGGATCTCTGGCAGCGCGCGACGCTCGGCATCGCCGCTGTCGCGGAATCGCGCGGCCCGCTCGAGGACCTGTTCGGACGGATCCGGCGCGAGATTGAGGAGCACATCCCGGGCGATGTCGTCGATGAGCAGATCGATTACGTGTGAGACGCGATGAGCGGAAGCCGCACCGAGAGAGTCGCCGACGAGATCCAGAAGGCCGTGGCGCACGTGCTGCAGTTCGAGATGCATGACGCGCGTCTCGGCTTCATCACCGTCACGGGGGTGAAGGTCAGCCCCGATCTCGGGCATGCGCGCATTTTCGTCTCCCTCCTGTCCGAGGGGAAGGCTCGTGAGGATTCCTTGAAAGCCCTCGAAGCGGCGCGCGGGTTCGTGCGGCGCCACATCGGATCGACGCTGCGGCTCAGACGCACGCCGGAGATCACGTTCACGATCGATACGTCGATCGAGCAGGGAGCCCGCATCGAGAACCTGTTGCGGGACGCGGGCCGGAAAGAGCCTGACACCGACTGATGCCGCGCCACGGTCTCCTCATCGTCGACAAGCCCGGTGGGCCGACGTCCCACGACATCGTCGCTGCCGTCAGGCGGCATGCGGCCGGCCTGAGAGTCGGTCACACGGGAACCCTCGATCCCTTCGCCACCGGGGTTCTCCCGCTCTGCCTCGGAAAGGCCACACGTCTCTCCCGATTTCTCACGTCGAGCCGCAAGGTCTACGCAGGCTCTATAAGGCTCGGCATCGCCACCGACACCTATGACCCGGAGGGGCGCGCCATCTTCGAGGGGAGCCTCGACGGCATCTCCGAGGAGGCCATCCGCGGTGCCGCGGCGGAGTTCCTCGGCACGACCCTCCAGACGCCGCCCCCCTACTCCGCGCGCAAGCTGGCCGGACTCCCCTCCTACCGGCTCGCGCGGGAGGGAAAGATCGTGATCCTTCCGCCGACGGAGGTCACGGTCCACTGGTTCGAAATCACGCAGGTGAGACTCCCCTTCGTCGATTTCGCGATCGAGACCTCCCCCGGAACCTACGTCCGATCCATCGCGCACGACATGGGGCGGGGGCTGGGCTGCGGCGGGCACCTGGCCACCTTGCGCCGCATCGCGGTGGGGCCCTACCTCGCGCAGCAGGCTCACACGATGGCGGCGATCGAGCACAACGCCCGTGAAGGCACCCTCGACTCCCTGATCGTCCCGTTGAGGGAGGTCAACATCGGGATTCCGAGCGTGACCGTCACTCCCGCCGGGGAGGCGGCCATGGGTCATGGCCGGGATCTCACCACCACCGACCTGACCGGCCTCCCCCCCGCGGGCATTGGAGCGGTGCGCGTGCAGAATCAGGCAGGCGACCTGCTCGGCGTGGCCGTCCCGGCGGAGGCGCCCCGCTCCGCCGGGATCCTGCGCCCCTCGGTCGTTCTGATGGGGTGACCCTTCCGGCGACGCTCCAACCCCCCTTCTTCTTTACACGCCCGAGGAGGGGGTGCTAAGATGCGCCGTTATCTTGCGCCCCGTACCGATCCCCGCTCCCCGCGGTTGATCCGGCGCCAGCTCGAGGCGGGTGCGTTGCGCGCCTCGAGGAATCATTCAGTCCGGTTGCGGGCCGGCCAGGGAGACGGTTTTGGAGACAAGCAAGAGCCCCAAAGGCGACATCATCTCGGCCTACAGGATCCACGAGACCGACACCGGATCCCCCGAGGTTCAGATCGCGCTCCTGTCCAATCGGATCGGCGATCTGACCGAGCACTTCAAGATCCACAAGAAGGATCACCACTCGAGGAGAGGTCTTCTCCAGCTCGTCGGCCGAAGGCGCCGGCTCCTCGACTATCTCAAATCGAGCGACGCCGATCGCTACAAAGAGGTCATACAGAGGCTCGGCATAAGGAAGTGACACGTCCGGCTCGAGATCCACGCGGCCGGGAGGAAGCCCGATTCCAGGGTATTACCCGCCTCATATCATCGGTCTTCATTGAAGCATCGTTCGAACGCACGGCATCATCCCACCCTGGTTCGAAGCTTCCGCTCCCATCACCGACCGCCAGTCGATCTCCTGCCCGGACCCCGATTCACCCCGTTCATCGGAGGTTCTCGTGCATCTGGTGCGTGACGTAGAAATTGCAGGACGAAAGCTCATCATCGAGACAGGCAAGGTCGCCAAGCAGGCGGACGGCGCCGTCACCGTGCGTTACGGCGACACCGTGGTGCTGGTCACAGCCTGCGCCGACCGAAGACCCAAACCCGACATTTCCTTCGTCCCCCTGACGGTGGACTACCGCGAGAACACCTACGCCGCGGGCAAGATCCCCGGTGGCTTCTTCAAGCGCGAGGGGCGCCCAAACGAGAAGGAAATCCTCACATCGCGTCTGATCGATCGTCCGATCCGCCCCCTCTTCCCGGACGGCTGGAACTGCGAGACCCAGGTCATCGCGCTGGTGCTCTCCTATGACGGAGAAAACGACCCCGACACGCTCGCCGTGACGGGAGCATCCTTCGCTCTGAGCCTCTCCGACATCCCCTTCCCGATCCCCATCGCCGCGGTGCGCGTCGGCCTGGTCAACGACCAGATCGTCATCAATCCGACCGAGCTGGAGCAGGAATCGAGCCGTCTCGACCTCGTGGTCGCAGCCGGAGCCCAGGATGTCGTGATGGTGGAGGCCGGCGCTCATGAGGTCTCCGAGGATCAGATCCTGGAGGCCATCCAGAAGGGGCAGGACGCCTGCCGCCGCATCGTCGAGCTGCAGGTGGCGATGCAGCAGGCCCTGGGGAAGACGCCGCGCACCTTCCAGGCGGCGACTGATCCCGAGGATCTCTACAAGCAGGTGGAAGACGCGGTCAGCGGGCCTCTCAGTGAGGCGCTCTCGATCAAGGGGAAAATCGAAAGCTACGCGGCCGTGGCGCGCGTCAAGGACATGCTCCTCGAGGGTTTCCCCGCCGGCGACGAGCGGGCGGGTGCCGCGCGGCGTATCTTCGAGTCGGTGCTCGAGACGCTCGCCCGGCGTGAGATCGTGCGCCGGCGGCGGCGCTGGGACAACCGCCGCTTCGACGAGATTCGCCCCATCACCTGCGAAGTAGGCGTGCTGCCACGCACCCACGGCTCTTCCATCTTCACGCGCGGCGAGACGCAGGCGCTCGTGACGGTCACCCTGGGGACGTCGGCCGACGCGCAGAAGCTCGACTGGCTCGAAGGGGAATCGCAGCGACGCTTCATGCTGCACTACAACTTCCCCCCCTTCTCGGTCGGAGAGGTCAAGTTCCTCCGGGGCCCCGGACGCCGCGAGATCGGGCACGGAGCGCTGGCCGAGCGGGCCCTGAAGGTGATGATCCCCGACGTGAACACCTTCCCCTACACCCTGCGCCTGGTCTCCGACATCCTCGAGTCCAACGGCTCCTCGTCCATGGCCTCCATCTGCGGCGGCTCGCTCAGTCTCATGGATGCCGGAGTTCCGCTGAAGGCGCCCATCGCGGGGATCGCAATGGGACTGATGAAGGAGGGGGACGAGTACGCCATCCTCTCCGACATCGCCGGAGTCGAGGACCACTACGGCGACATGGACTTCAAGGTGGCCGGCAGCGCCAAGGGAATCACGGCCGTCCAGATGGACATCAAGGCGAAGGGCATCTCGCAGGCGATCATGCGCGAGGCGCTCGAGCAGGCGCGTCTTGGCAGGCTCTCCATCCTCGAGACGATGACCAGTGCGCTCCCCGTCGCGCGCGAGAACATCTCCGTGTACGCGCCCAGGATGATCACGATGATGATCTCCAAGGACAAGATCCGGGAGGTGATCGGCCCGGGCGGAAAGATGATCCGCTCCATCGTCGAGAGAACCGGGGCGAAGATCGAGATCAACGACGACGGCCGGGTGGAGATCGCCTCCGTCGACGAGGCCTCGGCCAAGATGGCCATGGAGATCATCAGCGAGCTGACGATGGAAGCCGAGGTCGGCAAGACCTACCTGGGCAAGGTGAAGCGCATCGTCAACTTCGGCGCGTTCGTCGAGATCCTGCCGGGCCTCGAAGGGCTCCTGCATGTCTCGGAGATCGCTCCCTACCGAGTCGCCGATCCGCACAACGAGCTCTCGGAGGGCGACGAGATCATGGTCAAGGCCATCGACATCGATGGCGACCGGGTGCGCCTGAGCCGCCGCGCGGTTCTCGCGGATCAGGGGATCGTCGGTGAAGCGGGCGGCGCCCCGCCCGAGGGGGGCCAGGGGTCGGACCCGGAACGCCCGGCACACGCTGGCGCAGGCGCCCAGGGCGGCGGGCGGCCCCACGGTGGCGATCGTGGCCATCATGGCGGGGGGGGCGGCGACCCCCGTCGCCGGAGACGCCCCCGGCGCTGATCCACAGGATCCCGGGAAACCGGGCATCCGAGGGGACCCGGGGATCGATCGGATGGATGCAGCCCTGCGGGCGAGATTACTCGAAGCTGCGCGGTCCGTCGTGGCCGCGCACTTCGATGAGCTCCCCGCACCCCCGGAGCCTGTCGATTGCCGCGAGGCGTTCCCGGGGGTCTTCGTCAGCCTCTACGCGCCCGATGGCCTGCGTGGCTGCACGGGGATCCTCGATGCGTCGATCCCGGTGGGCCGCGCCGTCATGCAATGCGCCGTCGCGGCCGCCACGGCCGATCCCCGCTTCGACCCCATCGCGATCGACGATCTTCCCGGCGTAGCGTTCGAGATCTCGGTGCTGGGTCCACCGAGCCCCATGGAGCGGATCGAAGCGCTCGAACTCGGCCGGCACGGGATCATCGTGTCGTCAGGGGCGCGAAGAGGACTGCTGCTTCCCCGGGTGGCGACCGACCACGGCATGTCGGTCGCAGAGTTTCTGGACGCCGGGTGCCGCAAGGCGGCGCTCCCCCCCGGCGCCTGGCGCACCTCCGCCGTGACGGTGGAGCTGTTCACGGCGGAAGTCTTCTGCGAAGCGACGCCGGGCGTCCTTCGCGATCAGGTCACTCGGCCGAGACCCGGTCTCCCAGAGTGATCTCGCGCGTCGAGAGGATGATCTTCCCGGTGGCCGTATGGGGCCAGGTCCTCAGAATGACCATCTGACCGAGGATCGTCTGGGCGTAGTTCTCCGGCGCGTTCTGCTCCTGGCGTCTCCGCTCGGCCCGCGCCTGCTGCCCGGTCACGTACATGTCGTCGGTGGCGAACTCCATCGACCCTCCCCACTCCCTGAAGACGGTGAGGACGTCGCCGGGACGCAGCCCACGGTCCGCCCCGAGGTCGATGTTGACGATGTCCCCCTCGGCCAGCGACTCGCGACCCATCAACCCGTCGACGATGTATCCGGCCGACCCGGTGTCGAGCTGGACACCGTACTGACGGAACTCCACCGGAGTGGCGATCGGCGCCGCGATCTCCTGGAACGGCACGAGGTCCATGCCCACCGACACGGCATCGCAGGACTGCACGATCATCGCGGTGGCGGAGCTCTCCTGGAGCGCGATCACTCTGAGGCGACCGACCATGCGAACGCTCTCACCGACGACCTCGTCGAAGATCGGATGCGTCACGATCCCCTCGCGCGCGAGGACGGTGAACTCGTCGCCCGCCGCGAGGCGCGCGTCGAGGCCATGATTGAGGAACACCACGTCGCCCTCGCCGAGAACCCGCTTCGCGCCGTCTTCGCTGTCGCCGATCATCAGGCCTGGCGGGACGTACTCATCCACGATGTAGCTCGAGCAGTAGATGTCGACGTCATCGGCGACCGGCCCGAGGACCGACGCGCTCGTGTCTTCCGCAAGGCGCGGCGCCTCGACGCGAGGGGGCGCCGGGACCGGCTCGAACGCCTGAGGCGGCTCCGCCGGAGGCGTGAAGGTCGGAACCTGCTCGGTGGTGCCGGGCTGTCCCGCGCCCGGTGGCAGCGGCTCCAGGAGCTGGACCGCGGGCGGACCCGTCTCGGCGACGACGGTCGGCTTGCCGGGGATCAGCAGCGGATCGCCCGGGTAGATCCAATGCGAGTCGGTGATGTACTGGTTCGCGTCCCAGATCAGAGGCCAGAGGAATGGATCCTCGAGGTACCGTCCCGCCAGGGCCCACAGCGTATCGCCCGGGACGATCAGATGCACCGTGCTGCCTGCCGCGAATCCCTCGGGATCGGGTGGCGTGTACGGGGTCCAGTGATCGCCGACCAGCTTCAGGGGCTTCGGCGGCGGACCGCTCTGATCCTGCACCGCGCGGCGCTTCGTCTCCTCCGTCCCCGTGGGCTCATCGGCTGCGCCGAATGAGATCGTCAGCGGGACCACGAGCAGTGTCGCGGCCGTCGCAAGCTTGAAAAAACCAGATGTCGTTCGACTCGTGTGCATCGCTGCCTCCGCTTGGGGCGCTACGACCGGGTCCTCGTGAACCACACACCCGATCCGTGGAACAGATCGTCGTCCCCGGGGGAGCAGCGCTCGAGCGTGGCCCGCGCCGGCGACGGGGCCGAAATATATGAGCCGCAGGGTGGGCAGGCAAGAAGTTCGCTTTGTCGGGACAGGCCGGCCGGTTGGCTCTGTCAGTCCGCCGCGTAGTGGGTTCGCTCGAAGGTCTTCCTGAACTCCATCGAGTAGACGGTGATCCTGGAGGAGGGGCCGGTGAGCCAGTCCTGGCGCGGGTCATCCGGTGCCGCGCCGCGAAAGCCGTTGGCCGCGAGGACTTCCTCGAACCTCACGAGTCCGCTCTTCTCCAGGAAATCCTCGACGAACGCATGGAATACGCTGCGGAGCTTCCCAACGGCCGTCTCCCGGGATTCGCCAAGGCCCACGAGCTTCGGGAACGCGGGGTGCCGCGCCAGATGCATGGCGCTCTCCGGCTCGAGACGGTGCTGGGAGGTCAACCCGAAGAAGAGTCCGAGGTGAGTCCCGTTCTCGGCGATCTGGACGACTCCGACGTCGCAGACGTACATCCGCGCAATTCGTATCGTCATGGCTCCCGTTCCATCGGATAACGGGATCCTAGTACCGGTGGGGGCTGGGGATCACCGGCCTCGAAAACGCCGGTCCCGCGGGCGTTGACGGGGCATCGGCCGCTTCAGGAGTGACGGGCGCGCGTGGAGCTTCAGGGTCTCGAGAGGTGGGCGATCTGCTGCCGGGCCACGGTGGCGGCCTCGGTGCCCGGATACGCTTCAGAGACGGTCCGGAAACTCTCCAAGGCCGCGTCGCGCTGGTCGAGCGCCAGTTGCGAGAACCCCACCTTGAGGAAGGCATACGCGACGCGATCCCCGAAGGGGAATTGCTCGGAGACGCGCCGGTACTCGACGATGGCGTCCTCGTAACGTCCCATCTGGAAGTAGCACTCGCCCATCCCGAACTGCGCGTCATCGGCCAGAGCGGAGTCCGCGTACTTCGCGATTACGTCGCGGAAGTGCGCCAGCGCCGACTCGGGATCGTGAGCGTCCAGGCTCGACTGCGCAGCCTCCATCAGGCGCTCCGCCGTGCCGCCACGATCCTGTCGCCGCGCCGTGCCCGGGGCGGCAGCTCCCGTCCACGCGGAGGCGTCCGTGATGGGCTCCGAATGAATGACGCTGGAGCTTGCCACCCCGCTCTCCTCCATGGGCTCTTCGGGTGACGTCGCGCTGGATAACCCGACCGAACCACGACTTGCCGCAGTCGTAGAGCCGGATTGCGTCTCCCGGTCCATCTGACGCCTGACGCGCGCCTCGGCGAGATCCTTCTGCAGCCGGAAGTTCTCCTGCTCCAGATCCTGGATCTTGCGCTGGAGGTCTTCGACCGTTCCGCGTGATGCGCACGCTGCGAGCGGGATGACGAGCGCGAGGACGATGCCTGCCGCACGAAGCGCAACGCCCGAGGGAGGCCCGAGGCGCAGTGGAGGGGGGGACTGCATGGGGCGCATATTAAACGTCGCCGCGCGCCGCGTCAACGGGGGCCGGAATATCCCGCCACTGGGAGCGTATCACCGGACGGATCGTAGATCGTGAGGGCTGCCCGTCCGTAACTGCGGCTCATCCGCGCGACGAGGCCCGCCGTGGGCCGCGGGATGTTGCGTGTTTCGTGCTCGGCGATCACGATCCCCCCGGAGGCCAGGAGTCCCGCACGACTCACGAGTCGCAGGCCGCGCTCCAGCTCCGGGCCGTAGGGTGGGTCCATGAAGACGATGTCAAAGAGCGTCTTCTCGCGGAAGAGCCGATTCAGCGCCGACGCGATGTCGGACGCAATGACGCGTGCGCCCGTTTCGAGCAGCGGATCGATCGCAAGGTTCTCCTCGATGGCCTCCAGCGCCTCGCGATGGGACTCCACGAGCACGGCACCCGATGCGCCCCTGCTCAACGCCTCGATGCCGACCGCTCCCGAACCGGCGTAGGCGTCCAGGAACATGGCGCCGGCGATCCGATCTCCCAGCAGATCGAACAGAGCCTCTCTCACGCGATCGCTCGTCGGGCGCACCTCCAGTCCAGAGGGCACCTTCAGCCGCCTGCCTCGGAGGGCGCCGGCGATCACGCGCACGCGTCCCGGCCTCCCCCCCCTCTTCGGCTTCATGCGTCCCATGGGCCCCATGGGCTCGATGGGCCCCACGCAGCGGGCACTTTCCGTGGATCGACCAATCGGGCTCTGATAAGATGAGGCGTCCTCGGCATCATCTCGCTCCTTTTTCCGCAATCGAGCGGCGTCCTGCGTCCTTTCCCCCGGCGTCAGGAGACAACGCCATCACCAGTGTGTCAGGAGCCCGTCCCGTTGAGCGCGCGACTCGAGGGTGAGACTGAGCCCAAGATCGACCTTCTCCCGGGCAAGGAGAGCTGGCAGCCATCGCTCCTGATCGGGCAGATGGTCCTGGTCTCCTCACGCAGCAGCCGCGGAGGGCCCAACGCCGCGCGCAAGTGCTGGGTGACGATGATCTGCTCGGACCCCCCCATGATCGCCCTCGGCTGCCGACTGTCTCACAGGACGGCCATCAACATCCTGGAGACGCGCGAGTTCGTGATCAATGTCCCCGGCGAGGAGATCGCCGCCCGCGTTCTCGCGGCGGGAGACACCGTATCCTCCCATCCCGACCCGTCGTCGGGAACAGCATGGACGTTCATCCCCTCCAGCCGGGTCGCGGCTCCTCGCGTCGAGGAGTGCCGTGGGCACGTGGAGTGCGTGCTGGAAGCGACCCACAGGCTCCATGGCGAGGAGGTGCTGTTCATCGCACAGGTGGTCGCCGCGTCGGCGGACCGCTCGCTTCTCGACGGACCTGTCTCGGGGCGATACGCGAGCCTGCGACCAATCTTCTCGCTCGAGGCGGGGCTGTTCGCCTCCCTCGGCCCGGCGCGGACGACCGACTGAACCCGGTCCGCCGCGTCCGAGGACCCTCGCGCGGGCCGATGCCCCTCATCGCTCACGGCTCGCTCACGTTATAGAGAAAGCGCGCCGTGATCCCCTCGGATTCCTTCTCGAACTCCGGCGGCAGCGGCGGCAGCGGACTGCTGGCTTCCAGCGCCAGCGTCGCGCAGGTGTCGAACGCCTCGGTCCCTGACGAATCCAAGACGATGATCCCCGAGATGGTGCCGTCGCGGTGGATCCTGAAACGCACCGTGGAGATGCCGGCGAGCCCCGCCCTCGCGGCAGGGGGCCATCCCCGCGTCCAGTTCGACCAGATGATCCAGTAGATCTTCCGCGCGTACGGTCCCCAGTCGAATCCTTTCGTGTCGAAGGAGAGCCCGCCGGAAGGGCCCGTGAGGCCCCCCACGGGATTGTCGAATCTCAGGGGCGCTCCTCCCGAGAGTCCCCCGCTACCCGAAAGGTTGTCGAGCGCCTCTCTCAGCGAGCGCTGTGGCTGCTGGGCGTCCCCGCGGCGTGCGGTCCCGCCACCGGACGGAGCGTTCTTCGACAGGGTCCCCGCATCCGCCACTTCGGTTTCCGTCCCGGCCCGTTCCTTGTCCGGGCCTTCCCCTTCCATCGGTTCGTCCGCCTGCTCGCCCTCCTTCTCCGCGCCGTCCGCAGGTGCCGCGGCCGAGACCATCCCCGGCGTCGGAGCGGGTGGAGCGGGCGCGGGAGGCGCCACGAATCGGTTCGGCGTGTTGCCGCGGGCGTAGGGATCCTGGTTGCGTGGGGGCGGAGCGTCGGGAGATCTCGGGTCGGAGGAGATCTGGCGGCCGGCATCCCCGAACGCCATGGAATCGGGTTCGGGCTCGGTCATGAACTGCAGCGGGATTGGGAGGTTCGGATCGCGCCTGGCAATCGTCGCGTTCCTGGACGAAGAAGTGAAGGCATCGGGAAAGAGGAGGATCAGGATGACGATCGCGGCATGCGCCAGCAGGCTCGAGAGGACCGCCTCACGGAAGGTGACTGAGATGGTCTGACCCTGCATCGATCCCTCGCCAGCGCGCCGGATGCCGTGCCTGTCAGACGCCGCTCGCCAACGAATGGAAGCGGCGCCTGAGAGGCATCATGTCGTACCCCTCGATCGCCCGCGGATGCACCCGGTTCGTCAGCAGGACATAGACCCGCTGACGGACAGGATCGATCCACACCGACGTGCCGGGGAAGCCGTTGTGACCGAACGCCTCTACGGGGAGATCCGGACCGGCCGAGGTCTCACCGCGCGCGGCGAGCAGGAAGGCCAGAGAGCGGGCCTCCTGAAGCCCGGATGTCTGGTCTTCCGTGGCGCGTCTGACCGCCTCGCCGTCCAGCAGGCCCTTTCCCGGCCCCAGGAACTGCAGCGCGAGGGCGACCGTCTCTCCGACGGTCGAGAATAGCCCCGCATTGCCGGCCACACCGCCAAGAGCCCATGCGTTCTGGTCGTGGACCTCGCCACGGATGATCCCGCGGCGATATCCACCGTAGCCATCGGCCCGCGATCCTGCGAGTTTGCGTTCATACTCGCACGAATCCTCCGTCGGTGCCACTCGGGGGAGCCATGCGCGGGGCGGACGGAACCCCGTGCCCGTCAGCTTCAGGGGACGCAGCACGACCTCTGACGCGAGACGGTCGAGCGGCTGCGCGGCGCACCGCTGCAGGATCTCCCCCAGGATGATGTACCCCATGCAGGAGTAGACGACGCGCGTCCCGGGAGGGGCAACGAGCGCCGTGTCCCGGATCTCGCGCAGGTATTCCTCGATCGTCGACCCGCTCGTGTAGAGCGGCGCCCACGCCGGAAGACCGGCGGTGTGCGTGAGCAGATTGCGCAGCGTGATTCCCCGCTTGTCCATGCGATCCATCTCGGGGATGATCCGCCGCGCGAGCGCGTCGGCCTCAAGACCGAGATCGCGGCCCACGGCGAGAAAGAGCAGCGCGGTGACCAGGGGCTTCGTGAGCGATCCGAGGTCGTAGATCGTGTCCATGCGCGCGCGCTCCGGCGCAGGCAGAAGCGCGGCGTTGCCGACGGCCCCCGCGGCCAGAATCCCCTCGGGCCCGGCGACGGCCCATACGGCGCCGGGGATCTCGCCGCTTTCGATCCGTTCCGTGAGGAACGTCTCGATGGCTTCAGCCCCCGCGCTCACCGCGACCATGACGTCACCCGACTCACTCCTCTGTCTCGAATGATTCCTCGATCGCGCGCGCGACCGCGAGGGCCGCGGCCAGGGCCCTGCGTCCTTCCCCCCCGGCCACCGGGAACGGTGCCCGGCCGCGCACGGCGGCGGCGAAGGCCGACAGCTCCCGAAGCAGCGGCTCTTCCGGGCCCACCGACACCGTCTCGTGGACAATCGTCGGACGCTGGGCACTCCCGGCGTCCGCCTCCAGCCGGTAATGCTCAAGCGCGCCGGCCGCGCAGTCACAGGAAAGATAGCTGTCGCGCTGGAACACGCGGATCTTGCGGGTCTTCGCCGCGCTGACGCGGCTCGCGGTGAGGTTGGCCACGCAGCCGCCTTCGAACACGAGCCGCGCGTTGGCGATGTCCACGCGCCGCGTGAGCGCGGCCACGCCGACCGCAGCGACGGACTTCACCTCGCCCCCCACGAGACTCAGAGCGATGTCGAGGTCGTGGATCATCAGATCGAGCACCACGTCGATGTCGAGGCTCCTGGGCGCGAAGGATCCGAGACGGTGGCATTCGATGAACCGCGGGCGCTTCACGCGGCGCGCCAACTCGGCGATCGCAGGGTTGAACCGCTCGGTGTGCCCGACACCCAGGAGCGTCCCGGTGCGGCTCGCCGTGCCGATCATCGCATCGGCGTCCTCGAGCGTCGGCGCCATCGGCTTTTCCACGAGCACGGGGATCCCCGCCTCCAGGAACGGGATCGCCACCTCCTTGTGGGCGAGGGTCGGGACGGCGATGGAGACGGCATCGACGCCGCCAACCAGCCGCTGCGCCTCCGTGTGGGACGCGACATCGCCGTACTTGCCAGCGATCGCGCGGGCGCGCTCCGCGTCGGCGTCGACCACGGCCACGAGGCGGCAGCCTTCCATGGTCGCCCAGAGACGCGCGTGATGCTGTCCCAGGTGCCCGACGCCCACCACCGCCACGCGCAGCGGCGCCCCTTCCGCCGGAGTCATTTGACGATCCCGCGCTCGGATCGACGGATGAACTCGAGGAGGTACCGGCACTCCTCATGCTCCGAGAGCTCCTGCTCGATCCTCGCGACCGCCTGGGCCGTGTTCAGCCCCGACTGGAAGAGGAGGCGGTAGGCCCGCTTCACCGCATCGATCGCCGCACCCGAGAACCCCTTCCTCTCGAGCCCGATCGTGTTGACTCCGTAGGCTTTGGCGCGGTTGCCGACGACCTTCCCGTACGGGAGCGCGTCCTGTGTCACCACCGTGTAGCCGCCGACGAACGCGTGCCTGCCGATCGTGCAGTACTGATGCACGCCGGAGAACGCGCCGACGGTGGCGCCCTCCTCCACGGTCACGTGCCCCGCGAGCGTGGCGGCGTTGGCGAAGATCGTCCCGTCGCCGACGATGCAATCGTGCGCCACGTGCGCGTACGCCATGAAGAGGCTCCCGTTTCCAATCCGCGTCGTGCCTCCACCGCCGGCGGTCCCGCGGTTGACCGTGACGAACTCCCGGAACGTATTGTCGGACCCGATGGAAAGCGACGTCGTCTCGCCCTGGTACTTCAGATCCTGGGGCGGCGAACCGATGGATGCGTGCGGCGACACGACGCAGCGTTCGCCGAGCGTGGTGGGGCCTTCCAGCACGGCGTGCGCCCCCACGCGGCACCCCGAAGCGAGCACCACTCCGGCCCCGATGACGGCATAGGGCCCGACGACCACGTCGGGGGCGAGGCTCGCCTCCCTGTCGATGATCGCCGTGGGATGTCGGAGCGGTTCCACGTCACGCCGTCCATGCGGGCTTGTCCGCAAGCGCGGAGAGGATCTCGGCCTCCGCGGCGACCTGTCCGTCGACGCGCGCCTCGCCGCGCATGCGGCAGACCTGGGACCTCAGGCGAAGCACCGTCAGCTCGTAGTGAATCTGGTCCCCGGGGACGACGGGCCTGCGGAAGCGGCACTGGTCGATCCCCGTGAAGTAGATGAGCTTCTTGTCGCGATCGGGAATGTCGGAGAGCAGGAGCGCGGCTCCGACCTGCGCCATCCCTTCGACGATCAGGACCCCCGGCATGATCGGCATGCCCGGGAAATGTCCCTGGAAAAACGGCTCGTTGCCGCTCACGTTCTTGATGCCGGTGGCGCGCACTCCCGGCTCCATCGACAGGATGCGATCCACCAGGAGGAAGGGATACCTGTGCGGGAGGATCTCCAGGATCTGTCTCAGCTCGAGCACATGGCCCTCCTCATGTCCACGCAGAGTTCGCGCCGCATCTGCAATCAGTCCTCGCTGCCGGTGTCCTGCCCTTCATCGTCGCCCCGGCGCCCCTCCAACCGCATCAGGCGGCGGCGCAGCTCGGGGAGACGCGCGAAGATGGCGGCGGCCCGCTTCCATGCGCCGGCCTCGATCGCCGGATGACCGATCAGGAACGAGCCCGACGGCACGTCGCGCGTCACCGCCGACTTCGCCCCGACGGTCACGTCGTCACCGATCGCGATATGCCCCACGGCGCCGGACTGGCCCGCGAACACCGTGCGCCGGCCAACCTTCACGCTGCCGCTGAGCCCGACCTGCGCCACAAGGACACAGTCCTCTCCGAGGACGACGTTGTGACCGACCTGGACCAGGTTGTCGATCTTGGTGCCCCTTCCGATGACGGTGGCTCCGAACGTGGCCCGATCGATCGTCGCGTTCGCCCCGATCTCGACGTCGTCCTCCACCGAGACGATCCCGACCTGCGGGATCTTCCGTCGGCGTCCCTTCTCCATCGCGTATCCGAATCCGTCGCTGCCGATCACGGCGCCGGAGTGAACGATCACCCGGTCCCCCAGCACGCAGCCGTCGTAGATGGTCGCGTTGGGATGAACCGTCGTGTCCCGCCCCACCGTCACCCCCGTTCCGAGCACCGCCCCGGAGCCGATCTTCGTCCCCGCTCCGATCCGGCATCGATCGCCGAGCACCGCGCGCGGCTGGATCTCGGCGGCTTCGTCGATATGGCACTGGAAGCCGACCACGGCCTCCCGGCTCACCCCGGCCTTGATCGGCGGGCTGGGGTGGTAGAGCTCCAGCACGACCGCAAGCGCGAGGTAGGGATCCGGAACGACCAGCGCCGTCCTCCCGCCGAGATCGATCCCCGGGCCGGCAAGCACGGCCCCCGCCCGGCTCTCTCGGGCGCGTTGCAGGTACGAGGGATTAGCGAGGAAGCTGAGGTCGGACGGACCCGCCGTATCGAGCGGAGCCACATCGGTCACGATCAGCGTGGCATCGCCCAGGACCTCCCCCCCGAGGAGCCGCGCCAGCTCCGCGAGAGAACGGCCCTCAGAGGCGGTCATCCCCGCGTCCTGCCCGTCATGGTCCGCCGACGTTTTTCGTGTAGGCGTTGAAGCGGGTCAGGAGATCGTTGGTGATGTCGATCGTGTCCGCGGCAAAGTAGAGGGTGTTCGCCTCGAAAATCGCCGTGTACCCCTTCTCGGCCCCGTACTGCTTGATGAGCTCCCGGAACATCCTGACGAGGCGTCCCTGGGCCCGATTGGCGGCCTCCTGGAACTCCTCCGCCGCGTCGTCGTTGAGCCGCTCGTACTCGACGCGCTTGCGCTTGAGCTGGCGCGAGATCTCCGCGCGCTTCTCGTTGCTGAGGCTGAGCTGCGCGTTCAGGAGCTGGGTCTGCAGGTCCTTCAGCTCCCCCTCGATCGTCTCGAGCTGCGTGGCCTTCCCCTCGCGCATCTTCTCGAGATCCGTCCTGAGCCGCTTCCCCTCATCGCTCTCGTTCAGGATCCGATCCTGATCCACCACACCGAGGCGCGCCGCCGGCGCGGTCTGCGCCATGAGCCCCCCGGAAAGACTTCCACCGATGACGATGATGCCCAGCAATGCGATGACGTTCCTTCTCACGTTTGAGCTCCTCCAGCACCGCGCCCCTGGCGGGACCATCCCGGGGCACGCGGTGACGCAGTGATTCGTGACAGCGTTCATGACGGTGGACCGCTCGCGGCGGTCACCGCCGGGATTCTAGCGCGTCCGGCCTCTCGTGGAGCGGGCCCCGCCCCGGGTCTCTAGAAGGTCCGCCCGATAGAGAAGAGGAACTGCTTGGTGTCCTCCTGGCCCGTGACGTTGAAGGTCTGCCCCCAGATCAGTCGCAGCGGCGCGCCGAACACGGGGAGGAAGAATCGCAGCTCGAATCCGAAGTCGCCGCGGATGCGATCGAGCGTGATCGACTCCCATTCGGCGAAGGCGTTCCCCGCGTCGAGGTACGCGAGGAAGTCGATCGGCTCGGACAGCGGCACCACGTATTCCAGATTGAGGAGCAGCTCGCGGTTCCCCCCCACGGATTCGCTGCTGAAACCGAGGGAGCTCCGGTTGTGACTCAGTCCGCGCGGGGGCGGGGGGCAGTCTTCGAGGTCCTGGACCGCCTCGTTCAACCCGAAGTTGCAGACGAATCCCGTGGGCCCGACGGTCTGCGTCCCGAAATTCCTCATGCTGCGCTCACCGCCCAGGAAGAAACGCTCGTAGGTCGGGAGGAAGTTGTCGCCGATCGCGGTGACGTATCCGGCCTCCAGGTGCAGCGCAAGGTAGTGGTTCTTGATCATCGACTTGAAGAACTGGTACTCCGCGAAAGGCTTGAGGAACGACGTGTCCCCGCCGAGCGCCCCACCGGCGTACTCCGTGGAGACGAGGAACTGCGTGCCGCGCGTCGGACGGACGAAGCTGTTGCGGGTGTCGAACACGTATAACGGACGGATGCTGTTGATGGTGGCGCTGCTGGAGATCCCGTCCTGCGGATTGAAATCGGTGTTCTCGTGCAGGAAGAGCGTGTTGACGCTGTGGAAGTTCCTGAAGCGCCGGCCGACCGTGACGCTGCCGCCCGTGCCGCTGGTCTCGTATCCCGAGTAGTCCTGGTTGCGCTTGAAGATCGAGAAGCCCGCCGTGACCGGCCTTCCAAACAGGTAGGGCTCCGTGAGGCTGATCACGTACCGGCTGGCGATCGAGCCGACCTGACCGTTCAGTGTGACGAGGTTCCCCCGGCCCATGAAGTTCCTGGTCTGGTAGGACGCGGCGAAGAAGCCTCCGTCCACGCCGGAATAGCCGCCGCCGAGCTGCAGCTCGGAGCGTCGCGGCTCGATCCCCTTGACGTTCACCTTCAGCATGTTCTGGCCGGGCACCGGCGTGATCTCCGGCTCGCCGCGCAGCTCGAAATAGCCCAGCTGCGTGATGCGCCGCAATCCGATGCGGAACTTCGTGAGATCGAACAGCTCCCCCTCGTCGACCTGCATCTCGCGGCGCAGCACGAAGTCGCGCGTGGAGAGGTTCCCGGCGAAATCGATGCGATCGAGATGGTACTGCTGATCCTCGTTGATCTTGACGGTGACATCGGCCGTCCCATCGGGATGCCGCGTCAGCAGACGGTTCGTGGAGACGTAGAAGTAGCCGCGCCGGCCATAGGTCTCGTCGATGCGGGCCAGCCCGAGCTTGATGTTCGCCTCTCCCAGGATCTGGCCGGGGATCAGGGGGAGGAGACGCGTCAGCTCTTCGGTGGTGAAGACCGTGTTGCCTTCGATCGCGATCTTCCCCACCCGGTACTGCGTCCCCTCGACGACGCGCTGCTCGATATTGACCCAGGTGCGCGACTTCCCCGGCTTCTCCTTGATCTCCATCTCGACAATGGAGACCTTGGGCGGCGGGAGATCGATGTCGATGTAGCCCCGATTGGCGTACATGGATTCGACCTCCCGGACGTCCGTGTCGTACTTGAGCGGATGGTAGACGTCCTTCTGCCCCATCCTCGTGAACATCCCCTTCTCTTTCGTGAGCTTGAGCGCCTTCTTCAGCTCTCGGTCCTTGAAGACCGTGTTCCCGACGAAGTCGATCTTCTTGATGCGGGTCATCGATCCTTCGATGATGTCGTAGAAGACCTCGACATTCCCGTTCCCCAGATCGCGGGTCTCCCCATGCACCTCGGCGTCGAGGAACCCCTTCTGATTCAGCAGGCCCTTGATCCCCTCCTCCGCCTTCTTGATCACGCCGAGATCCACCGGCTCGCCGATGGACACGAGCGCCCCACGCTGCTCCAGGAAGTCCTCGATCTGCGTCTCGGAGACGATCTTGGACTCGTCATAGCGCATGGAGGTGACGATCTCCTTCTCTTGCACGTGGACGATGACCGCCACGCCCCCCTCCACGGCTCGGGATTCGATCGACAGGTCGCGGAAGAGGCCCCGCGCCCAGATGCGCTTGAACTCCTCGCGGAGCGTCACCTCGTCGTAGGGGTCCCCGATCTTGATGGTCAGGAGGTGCAGGACCGCCTCGTCGGAAATCCGCTCGTTCCCTTCGATCAGGATGCGCTGGATGGTGGTGTCCGCGGCGTACGCACGCGGGGCGCACAGGAGACCCAGCAGGACGCACGAGCCGAGGAACGCGGCCGGCCCGCGGGCAAGGATTGAAACCATGGACAGCGGATTCCTCAGGTGGTTCGCGTCAGCTCGGAGGCCTCGCGGAAGGCCAGCCGATCCCCCTCGCGATACACCTCGACGTGACCGCAACCCGGGTACTTGCCCTGGATGAGGTCCTCGGAAAGGACATCCTCGATGTGCCGCTGGATGGCCCGCCGCAGCGGCCGCGCGCCGTAGGAGCGCTCATCGGCCGTGGCCTTCAGCAGCCATTGGCAGGCCTCTTCGGTGAGAGTGATCTTGAGGCTTCGTCCTGAAAGCGTCTCGTTGAGCCGGTCGACCATGAGGCGGCAGATGCTCAGCAGCTCCTCGTCGAGCAGCGGGTCGAAGACGATGATCTCGTCGATCCGGTTGAGGAACTCGGGGCTCAGCGTCTTCTTCAGCTCCTGCATGACCATCTCACGATTCCGCCCGACCTGCTTCGGGTCATCCTTGATGAGGAAGCCGGGGCGCCGATCCGAATCGATGGAGCTGGAGCCGATGTTGGACGTCATGATCACGAGGGTGTTCTTGAAGTCCACGACGTCGCCGTAGGCGTCCGTGAGCTGGCCATCCTCGAACACCTGGAGGAGGATGTTGAGCACGTCGGGATGCGCCTTCTCGATCTCATCGAGCAGGATGACGCTGTAGGGCTTGCGCTTGATCCGCTCGGTGAGCTGCCCCCCTTCCTCGTGCCCCACGTACCCCGGTGGGGAGCCGATCATCTTCGCGATGGCGTGCTTCTCCATGTACTCCGACATGTCGAACCGGACGAGCGCCGTCTCGTTCCCGAAGAGGAAGGCCGCCAGGGTGCGCGCCACCTCCGTCTTGCCGACACCGGTCGGTCCGAGGAAAATGAACGAGCCCATCGGGCGCATCGGGCTCTTGAGCCCGGCGCGGGAGCGGCGGATGGCACGGGCGAGGGCCGAGATCGCCGCCTCCTGCCCCACGATGCGCTCGTGGAGGAAGCCTTCCATCTTCATCAGCTTCTCCATCTCCTCCTTCTCGACCGTGGAGAGCGGGATCCCCGTCCACCGCGAGATGACGTCCTCGATGTCGGACTTGTCGACCTCGAGGATCATCTGCCCCTCGTCCTCGGCCTTGCGCCGCAGGTCCTCGAACTGGCGCCTGAGGGTCATCTCCTCATCGTGGAAGCGCACGGCGCGCTCGAAGTCCTTGCGCGCGAGGGCGCGCTTCATGTTGCGGGTCGCCTCCTTGAGGCGCACCTCGACCTGCTTGACCTCGATGTAGGAGGCGCGCTTCTTCAGTTTGACCCGCGCTCCCGCCTCGTCGATTACATCGATCGCCTTGTCGGGGAGGAAGCGATCCGTGATGTACCGGTTCGAGAGATAGACGGCGCTCAGCAGCGCTTCGTCCGCATAGCGGACCTGGTGGAAGCGCTCGTACCGGTCCTTGATGCCGCGGAGGATGTCGATCGTCTCGGATTCCGTCGGCGGCACGACACGGATGGCCTGGAAACGCCGGACCAGCGCGCGATCTTTCTCGATGTACTTGTGATAGTCGCGTGGTGTGGTGGCGCCGATGCACTGCACCTCGCCACGCGACAGGGCCGGCTTGAGGATGTTGGCCGCGTCGAGGGAGCCCTCGGCCGAGCCCGCCCCGATCAGCGAATGGATCTCGTCGATGAAGATGATGATGTCCTCGGCGCCCGTCAGCTCGCCGATGATCCCCTTGAGCCTTTCTTCGAACTGGCCGCGGTATTTCGTGCCGGCGACCACCAGCGACAGATCGAGTGCGAGGATGCGCTTGTCCACCAGCGACGGCGGGACGTTCCCCTCGACGATCCTCTGAGCCAGCCCCTCCACGATGGCGGTCTTCCCGACGCCGGGCTCTCCCAGCAGGACGGGGTTGTTCTTCCGGCGCCGCGAGAGGATCTGCACGACGCGCTCCAGCTCCCCCTCCCGTCCGATCAGCGGATCGAACATCCCGCTCTCGGCGACGGCGGACAGGTCCTGGGAGAACTCGTTGAGGAACGGCGTTTCGCGCTTCTTCTTGGGAACCCCGCGCTTCTTGAGGATGGCCGCGGTGTCCTCGCGCACGGCGTAGAGCTCCATCCCCTTCTCCTGGAGCACGCGGGCCGCGGCAGAGTCCTCCACGCGCAGCAGCCCCAGCAGGAGGTGCTCCGTGCCCACGTAGGAGTGGAGCAGGCGGTTGGCCTCCTCCTCGGCGCAGGTGAGGGCCTTCTTGGTCTGGTCGGAGAAGGGAATCTCCACGGAGGTGGAGATCTTCTCGCGGGACGGGCCGATCTCTTCGAGCTCGGCGCGCAGCATGTCGATGGGGATGTTGGAGCGCTGGAACAGCTCGCGCGTGATCTCCTCGCCCTCTTTCAGCAGGCCGAGCAGCAGGTGCTCGGTCCCGATGACCCTGCTGCCCATCTGGCTGGCTTCGTAGCGCGCGAGGAAGAGGACGCGCTTGGCCTTCTCTGTGAATTTCTCGTACATCCCCTGGTCTCCTGGCGACCGGTCGTCGCGTCGGGCGCCGCCGTCCGGCGCTCCATCCCGTCCCCGCCGTCCCGATGCGGGCATGACTGTTGCCGGGACACGACCCGCGACCTCGACCCGGCCCTTATTCTAGCGTCATGGCCGGACCATTTCCTGCCGGGGGGGATCAGACGCCGCCTCCACCGGTACGAGAATGCCCTCGCGCAGCAGGAGCATCCTGTCACAATCCCGCGCAAGGCGCTCGTTGTGGGTCGCCATGACCACCGAGACGCCCCTGGCGCGCTGTACACGCCGCAGCACCTCGAACACCCGCGCTGCGGTCCCCGCATCGAGGTTCCCCGTCGGCTCATCGGCGAGCAGGAGCGAACCGGCCGTCATCAGGGCGCGCGCGATCGCGACGCGCTGCTGCTCGCCGCCTGACATCTGCGAGGGGAGATGCCCCGCGCGCTCCGCCACGCCGAGATCGTCCAGCAACCCCAGCGCCTTCTGCCGCGCCGCGGCCGATGGCATCCTGCCGATCAGTCCTGCGATCATCGCGTTCTCCAGAGCGCTGAACTCCGGCAGCAGGTGATGGAACTGGAAGACGAAGCCGATCCGCGTGTTGCGGAACGCGGCCAGGGCCTCCGTGGACCTGCCGAGAACCTCCGTTCCCTCGAAAAGGTAGGAACCGCCGTCCGGTCGATCAAGCGCCCCGAGCAGGTGGAGCAGCGTGCTCTTTCCCGCGCCCGATTCTCCGACCACGGCGATCATTTCCCCGCGCCCGACGGCCAGGTCGAGCCCGCGCAGCACGTTGATCGTCCGATCCCCGCTCCGGTAGGAGCGCGCCAGCCCCTTCACCAGGATCAGGTCACTCATAGCGGAGCGCCTCGACCGGGTCGAGATGAGACGCCTTCC
>Ga0137433_1000282_pt1 | contig 29983 bp, 26 predicted proteins | sample EasRivERMZT840_2_FD_102335 | JGI IMG/M metagenome (GOLD analysis project Ga0137433, IMG submission 102335) | Soil microbial communities from meander-bound floodplain in the East River, Colorado, USA - East River MetaG ERMZT840_2 | ecosystem: Environmental > Terrestrial > Soil > Floodplain ...
AATCGCCCGACCACGTTCCGGAAACGGGATCGGATCCCTGGGCCACAGCCGAAATCGCAACTGCCAAACACGCAACGATACTGAGTAAAGCGAAAACTCTATGTTTCATCGAACCTCCATGATGGGTTTGTAAGACGGAAAAATACCAGATTTCACACGGGGACACTACTTGCATTCCCCGTTTGTGACGTGTTACTCACACCGCCACCATGAAAAAAGATGTCCGTGCCGGTTTGAGCGCCGACGATATCAAACGCGACCTCATCGACAACCTTTTTTACCTTCAGGGCAAGTTTCCTGAAGTCGCGACACGCAACGATTGGTATCTCGCGACCGCTTACACGGTCCGCGACCGGCTGCTCAATCGATGGGTCGCAACCGCTCACGAGTACTACGAGCATAAATCGAGAACGGTCTGCTACCTCTCCGCGGAGTTCCTGATCGGTCCACAACTCGGCATGAATCTGCATCGCCTCAACTGCTACGACGCGTTCGATGGCGCACTGAACGCGCTCGGCATAAAACTGCCGGATCTCATCGAGCATGAGGAAGAACCCGGCCTCGGCACCGGCGGACTCGGCCGCCTGGCCGCCTGCTTTATGGAATCTCTCGCAACGCTGCAGGTGCCGGCCATCGGTTACGGGATTCGCTACGAATTCGGGATCTTCGATCAGGAGATTCGAAACGGCTGGCAGGTTGAGGCCGCGGATCAATGGCTGCGCTTCGGTTTTCCGTGGGAGATCGCCCGCCACGACATTCGTTTCAGTGTGAAGTTTGGTGGACGCACCGAACCTTACACCGACGCCGAAGGGCGCTACCGGGTGAACTGGATACCGGGTTCCACCGTACTGGGCGTGCCATACGACACTGCCTTTCTCGGCTACGCGGTTCCGACCGCCAACCTGTTGCGGCTATGGCGAGCCGAAGCCAGCCAATCCTTCGACTTTCACGCGTTCAACGTCGGAGATTATTACGGAGCGGTCCACGACAAGGTAGATTCCGAAAACATCACGAAGGTGCTCTATCCCAACGACGAACCCGTTCAAGGCCGGGAGCTGCGTCTGAAACAGCAGTATTTCTTCGTCTCGTGCTCGCTTCAGGACATGATTCGTCTCTGCCTGCAGCGCGAACAAACGCTGGACAACTTTCATGACAAGTTCGCCGTACAGCTCAACGACACGCATCCGTCGCTTGCGATTCCGGAGCTGATGCGACTGCTTGTAGACGAGCATGAACTGGACTGGGACAAGGCGTGGAGTATCACTCAACGGACGTTCAGCTACACCAACCACACGCTTCTGAGCGAGGCGCTGGAACGCTGGCCCGTCGCGCTGATCGCGCGAACCCTCCCACGTCATCTGGAAATCATCTACGAGATCAATCAGCGATTTCTCGACGGCGTCCGCCTGCAATTCCCGAACGATCCACACCGCGTCCAACGTCTTTCACTGATCGATGAATCCGGCCCGCGATCCGTGCGCATGGCGAACCTGGCCTGCGTCGGCAGTCATGCGATCAACGGTGTCGCGGAGTTGCACACGCGTCTGCTCGAACATGAAGTGATGCCGGACTTCTTCGAAATCATGCGCGACAAGTTCAGCAACAAAACCAACGGCGTTAGTCCCAGGCGCTTCCTGATGCTGTCCAACCCGGGCCTCGCCGCATTGATCACGGATGCAATCGGACCCGCGTGGATTACCAATCTCAACGAACTGCGAAAGCTCGAGAAGTTTGCGCGGGATTCAGCGTTCGGCGAGAAATGGCGAGAGGTGAAGCAGGCGAACAAAGTGCAGATGGCTGCGCACATCAAGTCCGCGACCGGCGTTACAGTCGATCCTTCAACCATGTTCGACGTTCAGGTAAAACGCATTCACGAATACAAGCGCCAGCACCTGAACCTTTTGCATGTGATCACGCTGTACAACCGCCTGAAGCGCGATCCGCGGCTGGCCCTCGCGCCGCGAACCGTCATCTTCGGCGGCAAGGCGGCGCCGGGATATTTCATGGCGAAGCTGATCATCAAACTGATCAACTCGGTCGCTGCCACCATCGACGCGGATCCGGAAGTTCGAGACCGCCTCAGGGTTGTGTTTGTGCCCGACTTCAACGTGAAGAATGCGCAAAAGATCTACCCGGCCGTCGAATTGTCTGAACAGATTTCAACGGCAGGCAAGGAAGCGTCGGGCACCGGCAACATGAAAATGGCTATGAACGGCGCCCTTACGATCGGCACGCTCGATGGCGCCAATGTGGAAATCCGCGAGGAAGTCGGCGCGGAAAACTTCTTCCTTTTCGGAATGACCGCCGCCGAGGTGGAAGAGTTGTGGCGGCATGGTTATCATCCGCGCGAGTTCTATGAGGCGAACGAGGAGTTGCGCACAGCAATCGATCGAATCACGGATGGGACCTTCTCGCCGGAGGAGCCGGCATTGTTCCGGCCTGTAGTCGATTCCCTGCTCAATCACGATCCCTTCGCGGCACTCGCGGATTACGAGGCGTATATCGACTGCCAGGACGAAGTGGGCGACGCGTATCGCAAGACGGAAGCCTGGACGGCAATGTCGATCCTGAATGTCGCTCGTATCGGAAAGTTTTCGTCGGACCGCGCCATCCGGGATTACTGCCGTGAGATTTGGGGGATCACTGTCCCCGAACGAAAAAGCCGAACTGAGGCAACGCGTCCAGGTAGATGATCTACGCGGCCCTGAAGAAGCTCTGAGCGAAAGGCCATTCCGAGTCTACCCACTGATACTCGCAGCGGAAGCCGGCCTGTTCCGGCATCGATCGCGCCTGCTCGGGACGGTATTTGTAACTGCTCTCGGTCCAGATCGTCTCGCCTTGTTCGAGATGGACCGTGAAGTGGTGATTGATGGAAACGCTTTGTTTCGCCTGCGACCGCAGGTGCATTTCGATGCGTTGCTCGGGCTCGTTGTACCTCGCCTCGTGCTTGAACTTCTGAAGGTCGAAGTCGGCGCCAAGCTCACGGTTGATTCGCGCCAGCAGATTCAAATTGAATGCGGCCGTCAGGCCGATTGGATCGTCGTAGGCTGCCAGCATCCGCTCGAGCGGCTTGACCAGGTCGGTGCTCAGAAGAAGGACGTCCTGGCGATGCAGGTTTTCACGAACCGCTCGAAGGAACTCCATCGACACGCTCGGTTCGAAATTTCCAATTGAACTGCCAAGGAACAGCACCAGTACCGAGGTCCCGGGCGCCCGTAACCTGGAGACCGACGCTAGACCCTGAACATAGGAGTCCTCGATCGGAACAGTCCTGAGGTTTCGAATGTGGGCTACGTCGCGCTGGCACCGGATCAACGCCGCAGCGGACAAATCAATCGGGCAATACGTCACAGGTTGCGCGGCGAACGCCGGCAGAATCTCCCGAGCCTTTTCCCCCGAGCCGCTGCCCAGCTCCACAACCACTGACGGATTTCCCGCCAGCCTGGGCAATTCGGTAGCGTTGCGGCGAAGAAGCCGAAGATCCGCGCGAGTCAACCCGTACTCGGGAAGCTGCGTGATGGCTTCAAACAGGGCCGTGCCGAGGTCGTCATAGAAATATTTGGAGTAGAGCTCCTTCTGGCCGCTTTTCTGGAGGCCGGCGCGCACATCAGCCTCAAACTCGGCAAGCGAGATGGGGTGTCCGGGGGGTCGCATCTATTCAGTTAAAACCGGCAATCGTTACTTTTTCCACTAAGAAAATTTTTTCAGGCCATTTTTCGCGGCGCGGCGTCTTAAAAGCGATCGAGGGATTATGAAAAGAATTCTGCAGGTTTTCCTGATTGCGTGGGTCACAACCCAACCCGTTTGCGCGCAACAGTCGCTGCCGATCACACGAAGCACGGTCACTGCAACTCCTGGACGCACAGCTTCGCGAACAACTGCGCTCCTACCTCGGAGTTCTTGCCGAAGGCCGTCAGGACGTGACCAAAGAGATCAGTATCTATCCTGTTCCGGCCGCCGGACCGATCCAGGTGGCGTATCTCCAACAGTTCCCGCTTTGGAAAACGAGTTATCGCATCGACATGTCGCAACGCGAAGGCCAGATACAGGGATGGGCGCAAATCGACAACCCGACCGGCGAATCCTGGGACAACGTCGAACTTTCCCTGCTTTCGGGAACCCCGGTCTCGTTCGTAATGAATCTCTACGAACCGCTCTATACGACGCGAACCACGATGCGCGTGCCGGGCGGTCAGACCGCTTCGCCGAGACGCTACGAAGCCACTGTGACGGAAGCCATGCCATCTCAGATCCCGCTTGATATACCGTTCGGCGTAGTACCTCGAGCCGGCGCGGGTGGGGGCGTCGGGACGGGAGTACTCGGAGGAGTCTTGCGCGCCCCGAGCCAGGCCGCGCCTCCAGTCACGTTCCAGGAGGCAAACACGATCCAGATACAGGATCTCTTCGAATACAAATTCCCGTTTCCTATCCGCCTGGCAAGCCGGCAAAGCGCCCTGTTGCCGTTTCTGAACAAGAAGGTGAACGTGGAGCGGCTCTCGATATTCAACCCGAGGACCGACCGCGGCAATCCCCTCAACGGCGCAATGGTCGAAAACACCAGCGACGTGCCGCTGGAACCGGGTCCGGTCACCTTCTTCGAAGACGGACGTTACGCCGGCGAGACAGTTCTCGATTACCTTGCCCGCAGCGAGAAGCGGCTCGTGAGCTACGGAATCGATCATGAAATCCAGATCGCGCCGAAGCTGCAAACCGAGCCGGATGTCACCGCCCGGCTGACCATTGATCGCGGCGTCGCAGTATTCCATCAGGAATCGTTGCAGACCACGCGATACGAAGTAAGAAACAAGAGCAAGCAGTCGAAGATCCTCGTGCTGGAACACCCTCGACAACGCGATCGGGATCTGAAAGATGCAAAGCCGGCCGAAACGACAGAGAACTACTACCGGTTCCGATTGAGTCTTGCAGCGAGCGAGGACCGGGTGTTCCCTGTCGTTGAGGTCTTGTCGCACCAGACTTCCGTTGCTCTCGCAACTCTCAATCGAAGCCAGCTCGAATTCTTCTCTGGACAGGAAACGCCGGCTCAGATCCGGGCAAAACTCGAGGACCTGGTCAGCTCGCAGGAGTCGCTGGTAGTGTTGCAGGTCGACCTGAAGACAACACAGTCCAGGATCGACGAAGTATTCCGTGATCAGATTCGGCTGCGCGAGAACCTCAAGGCGCTGCAGGACGCGCGCGCGAAGATCGCGAGTTGAGGACGCGATATCTGGAGCAACTCAGCAGGCAGGAAGACGAAATCAAAATGCTGCGGTCACAGCTCGACAGCCTGGCTAAAGACATCTCCGTCGTGCAGTCGAAGGTCAGCGATCTGATTGCGAACCTGGCCTGGGCGGAGTAAGCATTCGTTACTGGATTTTCCGGAGAAAGTCACTAGAAGTAGAAGCGTCAATATAGTAATGTCTCCGCGATCTGTAGGAATGTCATTTCACCCCCAACCTTGCAATCAGGAGGAGTAAACAACATGCGGCGAGCGCTGGCCGTCTTCGCTGTTCTGATCTGTCTGGTTTCAACAGGTTACACACAAGATAAGAAACGAGTGGCTGTTTTCGATTTCGAATACGCGACCGTGAAGGATTCCGCATCCGCGCTCTTCGGCACCAACACGGACGTCGGAAAAGGTATTTCCGACCTTCTGGTCGAAAGCCTCGTGAAAAGCGGTGTGTATTCGGTCGTCGAGCGCAAGGCCATCGAGAAGATTCTCACCGAGCAGAATTTCTCGAACAGCGATCGCGCGGATGCGAATTCGGCCGCGAAACTGGGAAAGATCCTCGGCGTGGATGCGATCATCATCGGCAGCATCACGCAGTTCGGCAGAGACGACAGCGGAACCAAGGTTAGCGGAGGGGGTATTGGTGGCCTGGGTAACCGCCTCGGCATTGGCGGCGTCGCGCGCAATGAAAGCAAGGCGGTGGTCGCTTTCACCGCCCGCATGGTGAGCGCAGATACGGCGGAGATTCTGGGAATCGCGTCAGGAAAAGGTGAATCCAAGCGCTCGGGCACTTCTCTGCTTGGCGCCGGTGGGAACAGCAAGGCCATCGGCGGCGGTAGCGTCGACATGAAGAGCGGGAATTTCGCCAACACGATCATCGGAGAAGCGGTATATCAGGCCGTTCAGGTGGGCTCTCAGCAACTGGATAGCAACGCAGCGAAAATTGTCGGCAAGAAGATCTCGGTCGAAGGCCTCGTCGCCGACGTCAGCGATCAAACCCTGATTCTGAACGTCGGCACCAAAGGCGGAGTAAGGGTCGGTGATCGATTGCAGATCAAGCGCACGACGCGTGAGGTCACAGATCCAGCTACCGGCAAGGTCATCCGCCGGATCGAGGACACAGTTGGAGAAGTGGTCATAGGCGAAGCTGACGAATCGTCTTCGGTAGGCAAGTTCTCGGGCACCGGCAAGGTGTTGGTGGGCGATCGCGTCGTCAGCGCACCATAGTGCTTCATCATTCACTATGAGCGACGATTTCCCGAGGACCCAGCACATCGACCCGGCTAAAACAGACTCCGGCGCGTTGACTTCGCGCCTCTGGAAGAACCGGTACCTGATTGAAAAAGAACTCGGCCGCGGTGGATTCGGCGCTGTATACCTGGCGCGAGACCAGCAGTTGTTGTCCAAACCGGTCGTTGTGAAGGTCCTGCTCGAAGAAGCCAGCCTCGCTCCTTACATCCAGAAAAAGTTCCAACAGGAAATCGAAGCTCTTGCCCGCATCGACCATCCCGGCATCGTCGGCGTACTCGACGTCGGTGAAACGCCGGAAGGCAAGCCGTTCCTCGTCATGCAATTCGTGGAAGGTGTGACGCTGCGATCCCTCATCACAGCGGGAGGGATCAAATTGCGCAACGCGGCGCGCATCGTGATTCAGATTTGCCAGGCCCTGACCGCGGCACACGAGAAGGGCGTGTATCACCGGGATCTCAAGCCCGAGAACATCATGCTGCAGACGCTCCCGGACGGCGACGTCCAGGTGAAGCTGATCGACTTCGGCATTGCCGCGGTCAAGGATTCGCAGGTGATGGGGCAAACGCAAACCTCGATGGTCGTCGGAACGCTGGCATACATGGCGCCGGAACAGGTTCTGGGCAGGGCCTCCGCTTCGAGCGATATTTATGCGGTCGGCGTCATTGCTTTCGAGATGGTCACCGGAGAACGTCCTGAGAATTCGCCAACCGGTGTTTCGAAGAAACCTCGCGAATTGCGACCGGACCTGCCGGCCGAGATCGAAGAAATCATTCTGAAGGCGTTGTCTTATTTACCCGAGGACCGGCCCGCGCGGCCGCGCGATTTCTCCGACAAGTTTGCCGGCTCGCCTGAACCTGCGTTCGTGACGGCGCCTCTGGCTCACGAGGCATCCATTTCTGAAGCCGATTCGTCGGCTTCGGGTCTTGAAATGGCGCACGTGCTGTTTATGGATCTTGTCGGCTACTCTGCACTGCCGATGGATCAGCAATCGCGGCGGATCCAGAAGCTTCAGGAGATTGTGAAAGGCACTCCGGAGTTTCAGCAGGCTTCGAAGAGCGATCAACTCATATCGCTGCCGACCGGAGACGGTATGGCGCTCGTGTTCTTTCAGAACCCGGTGGCGCCCGTTCAATGCGCGGCGCGGATTTCAGTAGCCATCCAGAGTAACTCGGAGTTGAAACTCCGCATGGGAGTGCACACCGGTCCGGTCTATCGGATCGCTGACATCAATACGAACCGCAACGTCGCGGGAGGCGGAATCAACATCGCCCAGCGTGTGATGGACTGCGGAGACTCCGGCCATATCCTGGTGTCCAAGGCGGTCGCCGATGTGCTCTCTCAGCTCAGCGACTGGTCCGGTTCGCTGCACGATCTCGGCGAGGCCGAAGTTAAACACGGCACCAAAGTTCACATTACGAATCTCTTTTCGAAAGACATCGGCAATCCGGAACTTCCGGTAAAGATGGCCGCGAAGAAATCTACTGCAGCTCCGGCTCGCCGTGTCGAGCGGGCCGCTGGCGATGTCGCTCCGTCTCGAAGCGGAAAAGGCATCTGGATCGGCGGGGTAGCCGTCGCTGCTGTTGTCGTGGCCGCGCTGGTTTTCTATTCCGGCATGCCTGGAAAAGCGCCCGCTCCTCCCGAAAAAACTGTCGAGAAGACATCGTCGGGTGATTCATCGAAACCACCCGAGCCACCACCTCCTGTCATTATTTCCAAAGGAGGCGGCGGTGATGCCAAAGGCGGAGGTGGCGGAACAATCCGTCAGGACATGACGAAGTCTTCACCACAGGATGGCGGCAAGGCGATCCCAGGGAGCCAGCCGACCGAAACGCCGACGACCGTCGCGGAACAGAAGAAGGTTGGCACGGTAACTCCAGAACCTGCCACACCACCGCAGGCGATTCAGCCTCCGCCCGTACCGCAACCAACGGCAGCGGCGGATCCACCCGAACTGCAGCTGCTGCGCGAACGCGTGATCCAGCTCCAGTCCCGTGCATCCGCGGTCGGCAACAGCATGCAGAGAATTGAACAGCAGCAGAGCCGTCAGGGGCTGTCCATGAGAAGTGACATGGTTGCGTCACGCGAAAGCATGCTGTATCTGATGGACGAAGCTCGGAAGGCATTGAACTCGGGCAATGCCGACTTGCTTAAACGGAATCTCGGACTCGCTGAGCGGCAAATCGAAAAACTCGAAACCTTCCTCGGCCGATAGTCCTACTGTAGGGGCGGTCTGTGACCGCCCACGTCTCTCAAATCGTTCAATGGGCGGTCATAAGACCGCCCCTACAAAGCTTTCCAGAATTTCCCTAAAGAATTGGATTAACCCTGCCGATCTCTTAAGAAGAGGCAAAAACGAGCCAATGAAGGCGCATCGAGGGTTTTCACTGCTGGAGCTTTTGATCGTGGTCGCGATTATTCTGATCATTGCCACGATCGCTATCCCGAGCCTCCTTCGCTCCAGACAGGCCGCCAACGAATCCTCAGCGGTAGCACATCTGCGCACAATCAATACAGCGGAAGTGTCGTATATCAGCCTTGCGCAGGGCAGATATGGCCGGCTCCGGGATCTGGTGGGGGCGGGCCTGTTGGATAGGCGTTTCCTGGACCCAACCGTGGCCGGATATTCACTCGTTGTGGAGGCGTCGGGTTCCGACTACACCGCAACGGCCACGCCGACCTCGACCAACAACGGCCGCTTCGGTTACTACAGCGTGCCGGATGCGGTCCTGCGGTACCAGACGGCCGCCAGTTCGACATGCAACCCCTGTTTCCCCGTCGGCCAGTCCGGGGCTCCAGTCAACTGATCTCAGGAATCCTGATTACCTCCGGAGAGAACGCACCTTCTCCGAAATTCCCGCAAGATATAACGCCTTCATAGCCATTCGAGCGGCTCGTCAATTGCGTCTTTCCTTCCTCTGCATAGAACTCCGCACGGAGAAAGTAAACATGAGACAGACCAGATATCTGTTGGCGGCGCTGGCGACGGCGGCATGCGTGATTGGGGCGATGCATACGGCCGTATCCCAGCAGACGGCAAAGGTCGATAGGCCATCGAGCTATATGCCCGTCGACCTGCACGAGCCGTTCGCGCACGTGATGTCACGCATGAAGGCTGCAAAGCCCGAAATCATGCGACGGCATGTGGTGTTGTTGGAAGAGAGATATGACCTTAGCATCAGGGCCGCGCAGGGCGTCACAATGTCGCGGAGCAAGCCCGTGCAGGAAGGCGTTCGCGTAAAGCTGGCCAGGGGAGTCACGTGGGATCAACTCGGCAGGATGACACCCGGGGATATCCGCGAGAGGGATTTGTACCCGGCGGGATTCATGCCTCTGCCTCACCCGAATCATGCCGAAGGCGGCATGCTGTTTCCGCGATTCATGATCGATGAAATCCTCCGTCAGGAACAACGCGATCTGACGCGCTTCGATTTGGATTTCGATCTTCCAGATCATCTGCTCCCTGAATTCCCTCCGCCGATCTTCCTGACCACGCGACCCGATCTCGGCGACGTGACCCAGGGAAAGCTCGTGACGACCGCCAATTTTTTCGAACTCTTCAATGGGGTTTTGAATCCAAAACAGATCGAGGGACTGCGCCTTCTGCTGACGCCATTCCCGCAGCAGCAATTCAATCAAACTGAAGACCGGCGCACGGAGCATGTCAGCCGCGGCGTGGCCTGTTTTGATTGTCACGTGAATGGGCACACAAATTCGGGAACGCATCTTGTCGGCGATATTCGACCGCAGGAGTTCCGGCATCGTATCGAGACTCCGTCGCTCCGCGGCGTGAACATTCAGCGGTTGTTCGGCTCTCAACGCGCGCTCAAGTCCGTGGAGGACTTCACGGAATTCGAGCAGCGAGCGGCTTACTTCGACGGCGATCCCGTCATCGCGACCAAGAAAGGCGTCAACCCGCTGGAGCGAGGAAGCCAGGTGCAATTCATGGCGGAGTTTCAGGAACTGATGGACTTTCCACCGGCGCCGAAACTCAACGTGCTCGGCAAGCTGGATTCATCTCGGGCAACAGTGCAGGAGATACGAGGACAGGAGCTTTTCTTCGGCAAAGCGCAATGCAACGCATGCCATCCGGCGCCCTATTACACCGACAACCTGATGCACAACCTGCGAACCGAACGATTCTTCAAGCCACGGATGATCAATGGCCACATGGCTACCGGCGACGGCCCGATCAAAACGTTCCCACTGCGTGGAATCAAAGACTCGCCGCCTTACCTTCACGACGCACGGCTAATGACGCTCGACGACACGGTGGAGTTCTTTAACCTGATCCTGGAATTGAAACTGACCGGCGCGGAAAAGCAGGATCTCGTCGCGTTTCTCCGCGCCCTGTAAATTCGGGGACGGTGCGCTTAATTCCCTAATTGCGCCGGAGCTGGCGCGCAAAACCCGTGACTCTTTTGGGGCGCAATTAGGGAATTAAGTGCACCGTCCCGGAATTGCATCGTAATTCAATGTATGCCCTTGCGAAGCATCCAAACAAGCCGAGGGCAAAACCCGAAACTGCAATGAGCCAAAACAAAGGGCTGTATAGCAGAGACCTAAGATCAAAACTGATCTCGCCCCCCGGGGGTATTAGGGCGGCATACTTTCTGTGCATGAACCACAGCGAGATGACCATGTAAAGTGCCACTGACAATAGCAGTGTGAAGGCTCCAACCAGTAGACTTTTGAGGTAGATCATCCTTAGCTTTAGGGCCAATTTCTTCTATTTCAAAAAGTCATTACCTCACCTTGTCCTGATTTGCAAGGATGCCGTCCCGGCCTTAGACTCCTGCCGCTCATGTACTCGAGTAATCTCACGCAGGTTCTGGCAGCACTGCTGCTGGTTTTGTTGCAGGACACGCTGACAGTTACCGTCTCGCTCGTCCGCTTAGGCGTCACGGTAGCCGATTCGCGCGGACGCAATGTGACGGGGCTGACGAGGCAGGACTTCAGGTTATTGCTGAATGACGTACCCCGAGAGATCGCCTTCTTTTCCGATGGACCACAGCCGATCTCGCTTGGAGTCGTGCTGGACCAGAGCTTCAGCATGAGCTACGACAATAAGCTGGAACGCGCCAAAGAAGCAGCGCACACACTTGCGCACGCAATGCACGATGGCAGCGAGTACTTTTACGTCACGTTTGACGATGAGGTCCGTATCGTGCGTTCAGTCACTTCGGACCGCGGTGACATAGATTCCGCAATTGACGCAACGACTCTTGGAAGAGGGACCAGTCTGTTCGATGCCGTGATCCAGGGAATAGACCTCAGCAGAAAAACAATGCGGTATCGGCAGGTTCTTGTCGTCATCTCAGATGGTGCGGATACGCACAGCAAAGAAAAGCTCGCCACACTCATGAAAGCCGCACGCGAATCTGAAGTTCAAATCTATACGATCGGCTACTTCAACCCCGAAGAAGACCAGTTATTCCGGACGAATGGCGCCGAAATCAAAATGACAGCCCGAACGGTTCACAATCCTCGCGTTGTCCTTACAGAGCTCTCGGAGCAATCGGGCGGCAAAGCCTTTTTTCCAAAGACCGATATTGCAATGACAGCAGCCGTCCAGGCCATCGTTAATGACCTTCGCTCCCAATACACGATTGAGTTCTACAGGCAGCCGACGGATAACGACACATACCAGGAACTCCGCCTTCTCATTCCAGGACATCGCGGGGCTATCCGAACGCGGTCGGGTTTTGGAGGCCGGCAATAACGCTAATCTAACAAGCTCCTGAAAGCCGTCCGTAATGCCTATCGTGCCTCCAACCGTGCATTGGGATAAGATTTGGCAGAAATGCAATTAGTCCTGCTCTCGATCTCAATGTCGGTTTTGGTTCACTTTACCAGCACAACCCAAGACGCCCCAGCAGGTCAGCTTCAAGAAACACCGTACACAGTAATTCGTGCGACCCGCCGGGATAATCTTCCCGGCGGGTCAACCCTGCAGGGTTACGACGTTTCCGTCGATCGATTCCTGGATCGCTCACAAATAGACGCTGACGGGGTTCATGTTCCTCGTGGATATGAGTTTGACCACACAGCGGCGTGCTCAACATCGGATCGTTGAGGATTAAAGGAATCATCATGCAAGTCATTGCTCTGCTGCTCGGCAGCCTTCTCGTTGGTCCACTACAGAAACCTATCGATGTCTGCGAACTCCTACGAAACATCGAAACCTATAACGGTCAGATCGTGACAGTCCGCGCGTTCATTGGTGGTGGCTCTCGGCATGGGTATTACGTCACGGGCAACAAAAACGAACTTCCTTGTGATTCAATGACGGAAGCCCGTTCTAGTTGGCCACCCACAATCGCTCTCGCCTGGCCCGGAAACGGCGCTTCGCAGCCTGGTGTTCCGTTCGAGCGTGATCTCCGCGCTGAAGAAAAGCTCGCCGAATCCATTCGCGCTGTAGAGCAGCGGAGGCAGCAGGATGAGATGGTAGAAGCTACGTTTGAGGGGCAAATCCGAACTCGACCGTCCATCACGATTTTTCATGACAGTCGAGAGAATGTCTACGCCGGTAACGGATATGGGCAATTCGGAATGCACCCCGCTCAGCTGATTATCAAGACCGTTTCGAACATCTCGATTCAGAAGAAATAACCCCGCCGGAATTGCACATCGTGGATCGAGACTGGATCAAAACCTTTGTGAGGATCCTTTTGGGCCTGCTGATTGGAGCCGCGGCTAGCGCGGTCTTCTTGTTGATAGCCTTTCGATTTTGGGAATCCTTAATCAGACCATCACCGCTGCTTGTGACAGAGACCCGCAGGACGGTAATTCTCTTTGTGGAAATTGGAATCTACTGCACGGCCGGCCTGGTTTTTGGAATCGTTAACTCTCTCTTCGTCTCGAGAGCCGGTCGTGATGTACAGCTTATCGTCGGAACGACCCTGGCGTTTATCATCCTGCTGCCGTTCATGTTTATCGAAGGCCACCTCGTACCTCCAATGTTATTCATAGCCCTGGCGATCTCCACGACTTGTGGGTTTTCCATCAAGGCTGGACAATTCATCGTCTTTTCGATTTCGGAAAGATGGAGGATGAAACGCCAACCGGAGAGATAAGCGCAACGGCTGCGAGCCACAGGAGAATCGCAGGCACGAGAAATACATTCGTCCAGAACATGCCGGCACTGGAGTTCAGGAGCGCTGCGATGGAGAGGCTGAAGCCGAAGACCGCTACCGCAACGCCCGTCGACGTCACCCACCACGCGTACGCGTGATGCGCTGTCCACGCGAGGAGCAAAGCCGTCAGGCTGTAGAGCGTATTCGCGACAAACCCGCTGAGCATCACCGCGACACGGTGAAGCATCAGGAAGAGTTCTGGTGTCGCGTTCTCCCCCACGACTTGCGCGGCCAGGCCGGGCAGCACGCCGATCTCGATGGCCTGTGCAGAAAGGTCGGGAGCGAGCGCAACGACCGTCAGCAACACGGCGAATTGCGATCGCGGCGGATGGACCTCGGCGAATGCGAGATAAAAGTTAAGGATGGTGAAGGCTGCTGCAGTCCATGTGAGCCATCCCAGCGTCCACAGGACGCGGTGATCAACGAGATATGCGAGTCTGGCCTGAAGGTCCGGCGTCGTCTCGAGGCCATGGGTCAATACGCCGGCCATCGCAATGCCGGCGACGAGATGCGCGACGAACGAGAGGATGGCTGCACGGCGAAGACGCCTCACACCTCCTCGAGAATGAATCGAAAATTGCGTTTCTCGCATTCCTGTCTCAACCGATCCTCCGTCAGCCAGTTTACATACGACACAAGCCCGCGGTGCGGCGCTCCCGACAAGAGTTCCGCCGCCATCACGGATGCCGGCATCACCGCGATTCGCTCCGCGCGCGACTCCGCCATGATGACGGCCCGACGCGCTGCCGAACCGCGGACCTCAACTCCGATCGCTCCACAGTCGTGTCCCATAAAACTGAACAGCGCTGCCGCCCGCTGAAGCAGACCACTCCACTGCGACCAGTTCCCTCCCGTTCGCCGCAACATGCCTAAGCATCGATTCAGGAACGCGAATTCCGAACCTGCTCGAAACTCGACCGTGCGCGCGCCGAACATCGCCGGAAGCAGCTCGTGATCGGGAACGTCGACAAGATAACCGCGGCGTTTGCCGACAGGCGATGGAAAAGGAAAGTCGCGAGGCTCCGACCAGCCGGTGACGGTTCGCCACTCACCGTTTCGGTGGATCGTGAAGGGCTGCCCGACCGAATGCAGGAGTGACGCGATCGTTGCCGCTTGCCGCGCGCCGCGATTGCCGGGAGCCATGTGGATGTGAATCGTGTCGATACGTTCCATGTCTCGCACCGCAAGGTTCACGAGCAGACTCGATAGCGCGGACACCGTCGACCAGCCAGTGCAAACGGCGCTGGCGCCCGGCTCGCGGTTGGCGGCGAAGTGTCGGACCTTTTTTACGAAGCCGCGATCGTCGGCGAGGTCGATGTAGTGAATGCCGCGCTCGACGCACAGCTCAACGAGGTTCAGTGGGAGATTCTGGTATGGTCCGGCGGCGCAAATCGCAACCTGAACGCCGTCGAGCGCGCGTTGGAGTGATGCGCGATCGTGAAGGTCCGCGGTGATCGTTCGGAAGCGGTCGGATTGAAACGGCCGGCGGCTGGCGAGAACCAAGTCGCGGCCAACGTTTTGCAACAGGTCGTCCACTAGAAGTCGGCCGAAGTATCCAGTGCCGCCGAAGACCAACACGTTTCGATTCGCGTGACCAGTTGGTTTCATAACGGCCCTCACCCTGTCGCGCTACGCGCGACAGCCCTCTCCCGGAGGGAGAGGGAAGCCCTCTCCCGGAGGGAGAGGGAGAGCTGCTTGCATATCATCAGCTGTTGTCTCAACGACAACACGATAGCAGCGATGAAGAGGAATTCCAGGACCGCTTTGCTTACCTTGTGTTCCCTTGTTGTTGCCGGAGGGGTGCTTCTGGCGCAACAAATTGGTGATGTACCCGGCATTTCCGCGCACTTGAATCAGGCCGACATCGAGAGCGGACGCGTCTCCCTCCAGGAAACGGTCCAACACGGCGAGCGGCTCTTCAAGGCGTTCTTCAACAAACTCGACGGGCATGGCCGTCCGGCGACGCAAACGGGAATGGTCCGCACGACCGGCCCCGACGCGCATACATGCATCGCCTGCCACAACCATCCGCGACCCGGCGGCAATGGTGACTTCTCGAGCAATGTCTTCGTGAACGGCGAGTCCGAGCGCATGACCGTCGGCCTTTTCGGTTCCGGCCCGATCGAAGCGCTTGCACTCGAAATGACGCGCGAACTTCAGGCGATCCGCATGGTCGCGATCAATCAGGCGTTTCTTTCATCTCGAAATGTCCCTGCTCACCTGACGGCAAAAGGCATTGACTTCGGCGATATCGTTGCCCATTTCGACGGCACCGTCGATACATCCGGCGTTCGCGGCGTCAGCTCCGACCTCGTGATCCGGCCCTTTCATCAAAACGGAGCTGCGGTCTCTCTCCGGCAATTCACGAATGAGGGCATGGAGCAGCACATGGGCCTTCAGGCTCAGGAAATGGTCGGTATCGACGTGGACGCAGATGGCGACGGCATCGCAAACGAGCTGACCGTCGGCGACCTGACCGCCATTTCGCTCTACCAGGCGCAACTCGGAACACCCGGACGGGTGCTTCCCGCCGATCCCGCGCGCCGTCAGACGGCCCGTGTCGGCGAAGATCTCTTCGGCTCGATCGGCTGCACTGATTGTCACGTCCCGGCGATGACGATTCGCAGCCGTATGTTTCAGGAAGCGAATCCGTTCAATCCGGAGTGGAAGATCCCGTTCGCGGTAAAGAAGCCCATCGGATTCGACATGACCGTCTATGGCGAATCGCCCCGCCTCGAACCGACTGCCGATGGCGGCGCCGTCATACGCGCCTACACCGACCTCAAGCGACACAACCTCTGCGACGAGATGGATCGTTTCTTTTGCAATGAGAATGAAAAGATCGCGCAGCCGGGCATCGCGCCAAATACGTTCCTCACGCGAAAGCTGTGGGACATCGGAAGTTCTCCCGCATTCGGCCACCGCGGCGACCTCTCGACAATCACCGAAGCCATTGAACATCATGCCGGCGAGGGACGGCCCTCGCTCACCCGGTATCTCAACCTGTCCTCATACGAACGTGCGGCGATCGTCGAATTTCTGAAGACGCTTCGAATCCTCCCGCCCGGCTCGCCTCTTGTGATCGACGAATGATCGACGACCTCTGGTACAAGAACGCCATTATCTACAGCGTGAACGTCGGGACGTTCCTGGACTCGAACGGCGACGGCATCGGCGACTTCGAAGGCCTCTCACGGCGGCTGGACTACCTCTCCGGACTCGGTATCAACTGCATCTGGCTTCAACCATTCCAGCCCTCGCCGAATCGGGACGATGGATACGACATCACGGATTACTACGGAGTCGATCCACGCCACGGCTCGTCGGGCGACTTCGTGGATTTTGCCAATCTGGCCAAGCAGCGGGGCATTCGAGTCATTCTGGATCTCGTCGTGAACCACACATCCGACGAGCACCCGTGGTTCAAAGCCGCGCGCGCCGACAGGAACTCGCAATATCGAAACTGGTACACATGGTCGAAAAAGCGGCCGCGCGACTATCGCAGGGGAATGGTGTTCCCGGGGGTACAAAAGCAAACCTGGACCCGCGACACAGCGGCGCGCGAGTGGTATTACCACCGCTTTTATAAATTCCAACCGGACCTCAATATCGCCAATCCCGAGGTGCGCACGGAGATTCAGCGCATTATCGGCTATTGGCTCGAGCTTAGCGTCTCCGGGTTTCGCCTCGACGCGGTGCCTTTCATCATTGAAAGTCAGGGCGCCCACGGCAAGCGCACGCTTGATCACGAGTATCTGACGGAGCTCAGAAGGTTCCTGCAGTGGCGCGAAGGCGACTCGCTGATGCTGGGTGAAGCGAACATCCTTCCCAAAGAGAACGCGCACTTTTTCGGAGACGAAAGCGACCGCATGCACATGATGTTCAACTTCTACGTGAACCAGCATGCGTTTTACGCGCTGGCGTCGGGCGATTCGCGCCCGCTTGCGAAGGCGATCAAGTCGACGCAACACATTCCGCAATACTCGCAGTGGGCAAACTTTCTCCGGAATCACGATGAAGTGGATCTTGGCCGGCTCACCAAAGAGCAGCGCGACCGCGTCTACAGCAGATTCGGTCCGGAAAAGAGCATGCAGCTCTACGATCGCGGCATCCGCCGGCGACTTGCACCGATGCTGGGCAACCGGCCTCTGATCGAACTGGCTTACAGCCTCCTGTTCGCCCTGCCCGGAAGTCCCGTGCTGCGGTACGGCGATGAAATCGGGATGGGCGACGATCTGAGTCTGCCGGAGCGGGAGGCGGTACGCACGCCGATGCAATGGTCGGATGAACCCAACGGAGGATTCTCGACCGCGAAAAAAACGATCCGCCCGGTCATCAGCAAAGGCCCTTACAGCTACGAACGCGTTAATGTCGAAGCGCAGCGACGCGATGTCGGTTCCCTTCTGAACTGGACCGAGCGCCTTATCCGACTGCGAAAGGAATGCCCGGAAATCGGCTGGGGAACATACCGGATTCTCGGCACCGGCGACCCCGCCGTCCTGGCCATGCGGTACGACTGGCGTAACAACGCCGTAATCACCATCCATAATTTCAGTGAAAAACCGGCCAGCGTCTTGATCGATGCCGGTCCGGAAGGCGATTTGTGCGCCAATCTGTTCGCCGGCGAACACAGCCATGCCCTTCCGAACGGCAAACATCGAATGGTGCTCGAGGGCTATGGCTATCGCTGGTACCGCGTCGGTGGAATGGGACACATTCTCAAGCGGGAGAAGTATTAGCTTGCGATATAATGCGGCCAACTTTTGGGTGTAATTCCTGTCCCGGTTGGTAATCCTCCAGTTGGTCCATCAGCACTCCAAGGAATGTAGTCAGAGGAGAAGTCCGTCCCCTTGATCAGAAACAAATCGATTGGTACGCCCAGTGCAAATGAGCCAGGTAAGGAGACCAAAATGGGCGCCAACACAATTCAGCGCAAGACACAAAGAAACTTTCTGGACATCCCCACAGCGGCATACGAAGCCGGATATTCTCCGCGCCATTTCCGCAGAATCATTGAAGAAGATCGCATTCCGGTGTTGCAGATCGGACGCAAATTCTTCATCGTGACCCGCGATTTCGAAGCATGGAAATCGACTCGCGGCGAAGCACGATTACAGCAAGCAATCCAACAACTTGATGGATGGCTCAAGGCCGGCGCCCGTGCGACTCCGGAACCGGTCGACGACCTGGACGACGAGGATTAGGCCGTATGAACGCGCTTGCAACGATCCTCGTCGCTGTCGCTGTACTCGTGATCTCGGGCGTATCAGCTCTCGCCCTGGGACACCTGGTTTTGAGTTTCGTCGTTAAGGATCGCCGGCCTTCATAGGCGTCAAGAAAATGGCGTAACGTGTCATTTTCGATACAATCTCGGGATGCGTCTTCAAAGTTTTCTTTCATGCGTCGTTTCATGCATCTCGGGTCTGCTGCTGGCGGTCCCCGCTCTTTCTCAAACCCGCTCTCTCACTGCAGACGACTACGCGCGGGCCGAGAAATTCATGGGCTACAACACCAATCCTCTTGTGTTGCGGTCCGGCGTTCGGCCCACCTGGCTTTCCGACGACCGCTTCTGGTATCGCGTCGCCACTGAGAACGGCAACGAATTCTTCCTTGTCGATCCCGCGAAAGGTACTCGCGCTCCTGCATTCGATCATTCAAAGATCGCCGCGGCCCTGTCGTCGGCTGCAAACAACAAGTACGAACCTTATCGGCTTCCCTTCACGACTTTCACTCTCGAGGACAACGATCGCAACATCGCATTCAACGTCGCCAACCGCCGTTGGCTATGCGACGTGCAGGGTTCGAAGTGCGCGTCCGCCGAACGCGGAACCCAGCAGCAGCCGGCCAACAGCGTCCTCTCACCCGACGGAAAACAAGCGGCATTCATTCGCGAATTCAATCTTTGGACTCGCGACATGTCCACAGGTAAGGACACACAACTCACCACCGACGGCGCAAAAGACTTTGGTTACGCGACGGACAATGCCGGATGGGTCCGGAGCGAGCGTCCCATATTGTTGTGGTCGCCGGATTCGAAAAAGATCGCGACTTTCCAGCACGACGGGCGCGGTGTCGGCGAGATGTATCTCGTGCATACAAAGGTCGGCCACCCGACGCTCGAAGCCTGGAAATACCCGCTCGTCGGCGACAGCAGGATTTTCGAAATCCACCGCGTGATCATCGATACCGAGTCTCCAAAGGTAGTCCGGCTGCAGATGCCTCCGGATCCACACCGGTCTTCGCTGTGCGATCACGTCGAGTGCGCCGGGCCCTTCGCCGATGTGGAATGGAGCGCGGATTCAAGCCAGATAGCCTTCATTTCCACTTCGCGCGACCATAAACGCGCCACGCTTCGCGTCGCGGATGCCGGTACCGGCAGAGTGCGCGATGTCATCGATGAAAAGGTCGATACGTATTTCGAAGGCGGCGACAACCGGCCGAACTGGCGGTTCCTGCCCGGTTCGAACGAAGTGATCTGGTTCTCCGAGCGCGACAACTGGGGACACCTTTATCTTTATGACCTGCGGAACGGGCGCCTGAAGAACGCCATCACCACAGGCGAGGGCAACGTATCGCAGACGCTTCAAGTGGATGAGAAAAACCGCGTGGTCTACTTCCTCGGCGTCGGTAAAGAGAAAGGCCGCGATCCGTACTTCATCCATCTGTACCGGATTGGTCTCGACGGAAAGAACCTGAAGCTGCTCACACCGGAAGATGCGACGCACGACGTTTCACTCTCGCCGTCCGGCCGGTATTTCACCGACAGCTATTCAAAACCGGATGTGCCTCCGACCGCGGTTCTCCGGAACAACGAGGGCGGCTTGATCACCACCGTGGAAAAATCCGACATCTCTCGTCTGGTCGCTGCCGGCTGGAAGGCCGTTACTCCGATCACAGTCAAAGCACGCGACGGCGCGACCGATCTGTACGGCCTCCTCTACAGGCCCACGAACTTCGATGCTTCGAAGAAGTACCCGATCGTCAACCGGGTCTATCCCGGTCCTCAGACGGGCAGCGTCGGCAGCCGGAACTTTGCCTCCGCCCGCAGCGACTCGCAGGCGCTCGCCGAGCTGGGCTTCATCGTGGTGGAGATCGACGGCATGGGCACGCCCTGGCGTTCGAAGAAATTCCACGACGCGTACTTCGGCAACATGGGAGACAACACACTTCCCGATCAGGTCGCGGGAATGAAGGAACTCGGCCAGCGGTATCCGTGGATCGATCTCGATCGCGTGGGGATCTGGGGACATTCCGGCGGCGGCTACGCCACGGCCGGTGCAATGTTCCGGTATCCGGATTTCTTCAAGGTCGGCATCGCGGAAGCCGGCAATCACGACAACCGAAATTACGAAGACGACTGGGGCGAAAAGTGGCAGGGTCTTCTCGACGGAAATAACTACGACAACCAGGCCAATCAACTCGTCGCGAAAAATCTGAAAGGCAAGCTGCTGCTCGCCCACGGAACCGTCGACTCGAACGTGCCGCCGGACAACACCATGCTTGTTGTGAACGAGCTAATCAAGGCCAACAAGGACTTCGACCTTCTGCTCCTGCCCAATCGCGGCCACGGATTTGCCAACGAGTCGTACATGATCCGGCGGCGGTGGGATTACTTTGTCCGGCATCTGATGGGCGCGGAACCGCCGAAGGACTATGAGCTGCGTCCTCCTGCCGCCCGGTAACTTGTCGGTTCATAGTTGATTGTTGTCCGTTGACTGTTGGACTTGTTGCGATTGTTCGATGGTTCGATGAACTAACGGACCAACGTAACAAGTCCAACAGTCAACGGACAACAATCAACTCTCAACCGACAAGTTAAGGAACAGGTTTTTCGCTTTCCCCGATAATCCTATTGCATTGCCATAGGAGAACGTGTTCTAGTATGGCAATACAATAGGAGAGTCCATGAAAGAGAAAGCCGACGTCTGGCAAGGCACCCTTGCTTTAATGATCCTCAAGACGCTCGAAACCATCGGACCGCTTCACGGCTACGGGATCGCGCGTCGGATCGAACAGACGAGCGAGCACCATCTCGTTCTGAACTACGGCACGGTTTACCCGGCTCTGGTGAAGCTCGAACAGGAGGGCTTCATCGAATCCGAGTGGGGAACATCCGACAACAATCGCAAAGCCAAGTACTACAAACTGACACGCGCAGGCCGGAAGCAGGTCGAACGTGAAACAAAAGAGTGGGAGCGCACCACGGAGATCGTCGCCCGTTTCCTCGCGCAGGCAAAGGAGCCGCGATGAGGCGGTTGCGGGTCTGGATCCGGCGTCTTGGCGACACGTTTCATAAGAGCAAACGCGAGAAAGATCTCGCGGAAGAGATCGAGGCGAATCTCCAGTTCCATATCGACGAGAACATCCGGGCCGGCATGACACCGCAGGAAGCGAGGCGCCAGGCAAGAATCCGGTTCGGCAGCGTCGAGTCGACCACGGAAGCCGTTCGCGAGCAGCGCGGTGTTCCCTTCCTCGAAACGCTGGCCAGGGACGTCGGCTATACCTTGCGAATGCTTCGGCAAGGCAAGGCATGGGCCGCCGTCGCGATTCTCGCGCTGGCTCTGGGCATCGGCGCCAACACAGCGATTTTCAATGCGGCAAATAGTCTTTTCTTAAAGCAGCTTCCTGTCGCCGATCCGGACCGCCTTGTACGGTTACGCTGGGCGGGCGCGAACGACATGGCCACTTCGAGCGGTGATTACGGCTACAACGGCACGGACGCGTCGGGACGTGAGTTGCATGGATCCTTTTCCTATTCGGCGTTCGAGGCAATGCAGAGAGCAAACCAGACGATGGATGGCATGTTTGCATTCACGCCAATGGGGAACCTGAATGTTGTTGTGGAGGGAAATGCTGAGATTGCCTCGGGCCTCGTCGTATCCGGCGCCTATTTCGGCGTGCTACGAGTCCAACCCATTCTGGGCCGCGCAATCACGCCGGACGACGACAACTCTTCGGCCACATCCGTTGCGATGCTTAGTTATTCGTACTGGATGACGCGCTTCGGCGGTGATCCATCGATCCTCGGTAAAACGGCCGTCGTGACAGGCACACCGGCGACGATCATCGGCATCACGCCTCCTGGTTTTCTCGGCGTCCAAAGAATGGGAGACACCACGCCTGCCGACATCATCCTTCCGTTGAGCCACGAACCTCGATTTTCGCTTAACAGAAACCGGGGGGTTCGGGCGAACCAGCCTTCCAACTGGTGGCTTTACATCATGGGACGGCTCAAGCCCGGCGCAACCACGGCGCAGGTCGAGGGCAACCTGAACAGTGTGTTCCAGCAAGCTGCTCGTGACGGCTGGAAGATCTATTTCGACCGGCAAAGCCCCGAAAACCAGAAGCGGAACGCCAACAGGACAGCAGTTCCGGAATTGCATGTTGATGCCGGCAGTCGCGGCCTTTACGAGATTTCACCCGACACTGTCGCAGTCATCAGTGTGTTGAGCGTCGTCTCAGGCCTGATCCTGCTGATCGTCTGCGCGAATCTCGCCAATCTTCTCCTTTCACGAGCAGCAGGACGTCAACGCGAGATCGCTGTACGGTTATCGCTCGGGGCTTCGCGATCACGACTGATCCAGCAATTGCTGACGGAAAGCGTGATCCTTGCAGGCGTCGGCGGCGCGCTCGGCCTGGTCGTCAGCTACTGGTGCAGAGAATTGATGCCGTGGGCCGGTCCCCTTTCCGGCGTCGACATCGCCACATTTGGCTTCGCTACCGGTATCAGCTTTGCGACGGGAATCCTCTTCGGCATTGCTCCCGCTTTTCGCGCCACGCGTGTACCTCTTGCGACAACCCTGAAGGACAACAACCGAGGTGTGAGCCGATCGCGCAACTTCCTGAGCAAAACATTAATCGTTGTTCAGGTCGCCATGTCGCTCACGATCCTCGTGAGCGCGGGTCTGCTGCTCCGCACCCTTGTGAATCTGCGCAGCGCGGAGACGGGCCTGAAGCCGTCGACTCTTCTGGTATTTCAACTGAACCCGCTCCTGACCCGATACGATCAACCGGCCGCTTTCCGCCTGTATGAAAACGTCACGAACGCGGTCGAAGCTCTGCCCGGAATTCAATCCGTCAGCGTTTCGGAGGTGTGGATCCTGACGGGACACGAGATCATCGCGGGTCTCAGCATTCCGGAACGCCAACCGGACTCCGTCGGTACGATTCACACGCTTCTCGTCGGACCCAGATTCTTCACCACGATGGGAATTCCTCTTCTACGGGGCCGGGAATTCGTCCTGTCCGACAACATGCAGGCCCAAAAGGTCGCGATAATCAATGAGGCTGCCGCCCGTAAATACTTCAATGGAGAAAACCCAATCGGCCAAAGGATCGATATCGAGATCAGCAAAAACTTCGAAATTGTGGGCGTCGTACGCGACAGCAAATATGCGACCGTGCGGAAGGAGGCGGATCCGGCCGTGTTTCTTGCCTTCCTGCAGAACCGCATCGCAAGCATGAATTTCGAAGTTCGAACAACCGCAGATCCTGCGTTGTTGATGTCGCAGGTCCGGGAGTCGCTCCGGCGGATCGACCCGGATTTGCCGGTGATGAACATGTCGACCCATGCTGCGCTGATCGACGAAAGTTTTGCCCAGGAACGATTTCTGGCTCAAGCGTACACACTGTTTGGTCTGCTCGCCGCGACTCTGGCAGGTTTAGGTTTGTTCGGGGTGCTTTCGTATGGTGTCGCCCGGCGTACAAACGAGATCGGAATTCGCATGGCGATCGGAGCGCGCTCGTCTCAAGTCATTCAGATGGTTCTGAGGGAATCCCTGCTCGTCGTTGTCGTGGGTATCGTCCTTGGCATTGCCGGAAGTCTTGTTGCCAGTCGATTGATCGCAACCCTGCTCTTTGGTGTCGCGTCGACGGACGTTCTTACACTCAGCCTTGTGAGCGTTGCCATGATCGCGATCTCCGCTCTGGCGGCGTTTGTCCCCGCGCGCAGGGCATCACGAATCGATCCGACAATCGCTCTTCGGCACGAGTAAGGTGGTTGACCCCGTCCTTGCTCTCCCACTATCATCGAGCACCCTGTAAGAAAGGATTACTAGAATGATCCTGGCAGTTTTAATGGCGGCGATGCTGCATCACTCGTTCTCGATGTTCGATCAGACGAAACAAGTCAATCTGACCGGCACTGTTACAGCCTTCGAATGGACAAACCCGCATGCGTACATCGAAGTTGATGTACCCGATGAAAAAGGCGCTGTAAAGCATTGGAGTGTCGAGATGGGCAGCCCGAGCATCCTTCAGCAAAGCGGGTGGAAATTCCGCGACCTGAAAAAAGGCGACAAGGTCACCGTCCGCCTCAGTCCGTTAAGAGACGGCAAGCCGGGCGGGCTCCTGATTCAGGCGACGCTGCCCGACGGCCGGACGCTTGGTAACGGTCCGGGCCGAGGTCCAACGCAGCCGGCAGCGCAAGGAGCACCCAACCAATGAGACTTGTACGACCATCACTAGTCGTCTCCTTCATGCTGTTTCTGTGCGGTACTGCGTTCGCGCAGTCGCGGGGCACACCGCCCGATTTCAGCGGCTCCTGGGGACCGTATCGCGGCGGACGCGGAGCCGACCCCAAACTGGTCCCGCCCGCGGCGACGCCTCTCGCTTTGAAACCGCAATATGCCAAACCATATGAAGCGCGTCGCGCGGCCGAAGCCGCAGCCAATGCCAAAGGCGAGCCGATTGCGAGCGCCGCGGTGAGCTGTATCCCTTACGGAATGCCGTCCATGATGGCGGTCGCGGTGTATCCGATCGAGATCATTCAAACGCCGAAGCAGGTGACGATCATCGCCGAAGCTTTCAGCGAGGTCCGCCGCGTTTACATGGATAAACCGCAGCAGAAGATTGATGACGTCCCTCCCGGATACTACGGACGCTCGGTCGGACGCTGGGAAGGCGATACGCTCGTGATCGATACAGTCGGCATCAAGGAAGCAGTTCAGTACCAGCGAATGCCGCACAGCGACCAGATGCGCATCACCGAACGCATGCGGATCATTGCGCCGGACATCCTGCACGATCAGATCACGATCGAAGACCCGGTGATGATGGACAAACCGTATACATATACGCTCGCATACCGGCGCATGCCGGACTATGAAATGGTCGAATTTGTCTGCGACAACAACCGGGAATACGTCGATGAAAACGGCGTCGTGCGGTTGAAAGTCCGCGAGAAGTGACAGGGGGCATGATGGTCCGTTCAATTTTTATAGTTGCTGTTTTGATCGTGTCGGCAGCGTCGGATCTTGCGGCGCAGTTTCAACCGGCCGGATCGCTTGGAGCTCTTGCGCCGGCAAATATCTCGAAATCCCGTCCAAAGCCGCCCTTTGATCTGACGGGCACATGGCTTCACGGCGGCGGACCAGATAATGGCTTCCGCTTCACGCCTCCGGCGACAATCAAGCTCACGCCCGCAGCTCAGGTGCACCTGGATGCGGCGCGACAGGCCCAGAAGGAAGGAAAGGTCTATAAGGATGAAATCGGGCAGTGCTGGCCTGCAGGCCTTCCCGTCATCATGACGCGGGTATGGCCGATCGCGATGATTCAGTTGCCCACCGCGATTTACATGATCAGCGAGTTCATGAACAGCCTGCGCATCGTCTATCTCGATGGACGCCAGCACACGGACCCGGACATCGCTGTTCCGAGCTTCAACGGCGAATCGATCGGACGGTGGGAGGGCGACACACTCGTGGTCGACAGCAGGTATTTCGTGGCCGAACATCACTGGCTCGATTCGGGCATTCCGGCAAGCGATCAACTGCACGTCGTCGAACGCATTCGGATGATCAACGATGGGAAGACACTTGAATTCGAATACACATTCACAGATCCGAAGAGTTTCGAAGGCTCGTACAAGAGCCTGAAGAGATGGCAGCGCGTCGATGAACGTGACATCGCGGAAGTCGAGTGCCTGCCGGATCTGAACGAGCACATGCCGACCACAAAGTCCAACGCCAATGTCCGTTAGGGACGCTGTAGGGGCGGTCTATGACCGCCCAACGGGAGGGAGAAACATGAAACGTTTATTTATCGCAGGCTCGCTGGTTACTGCGTTGTTCGTGGCAGGTTCTGTCCTTGCGCATCATTCGGGCGCCGGTGTCGATCGCACGAAGACAGTAACCGTTGAGGGAACGGTCAAACAGTTCAAGTGGGCGAACCCGCATTCGTGGCTTGAAGTCGAAGTCCCAAACACCAAAGGCGGAACCGCTCTCTGGAATTTCGAAATGAACCCGCCCGCTTATCTCGTTCGCAGCGGATGGAAATCGACCTCGGTGAAGGTCGGCGACAAAGTGAAGGTCGCGGCACGGCCGTTTATCAGTGGAGATCCCGGCGGGATCTTCGTATCGGTGACGCTGGCGGATGGGACGGTTCTGGCTTCCGGCCAGGCTCCTACTCAACTCAACCAACCCCCGAAGTGATTCGGCCTATCGGAGGTTGAACCGCACCTCGATATTGATGGTGGAATCGACGGCTTGCCCGTCTTTTGTCGCGGGACGAAACCGCCACTGCTTCAGGGCCTCGATTGCGTTTTGATCGAGGCCAAAGCCGAGACTCCTCACAAGATTGAGGACATCGACCTTTCCATCCTTCCGAATGATGGCCTGCAGGACGACAGTTCCCTCGTACCGCGCCTTTCGCGCTTCCTCGGAATACTGCGGCTCGACCCGATAAACGACCGTCGGCGCACTCACTCCATTGCGCCCTGCCGGATGGAGGCCATCGCCTCCACAACATCCGGTTTTGTCATTATCCCCTGCTCCAGGTCCCTTGCTGGGCCCAACACCGCCATTCTCTCCAGTGCCGATCCCGCCATTTTTCCCGGGGCCGGCTGATGGAGGGCCGATAACTCCATTCGGATCGCCGAGATTCAACAGCGTCGGCGGCGCAAGGCGGCCTATTTGAGGAGCAACGATGGTGGGAGTCACGATCAACGACGGATCCGGATTCTTCGGCGCAGGATCGGGCGGGACGAGTTGTTTGTCGGCAATCGGAGGCAATTCCCCTTTCGAGGCCGGAATCCTCTCTCGATTGCCTCCTCCTCCGCCACCGCCCCCGGATCGGCCGACCTTCTGAAGCGGCATGACAAAATCGCTCGGGCTGTAGAGCCTCACGTCGGTTTCCTGGAGTGGAGGCCGCAGAGCTGGAACGGCCGTCCACGAGATCAACGAAATCCCGACGAGCGCGACATGAATGCCAATCGATAGCAATCGAGGTGCACCGAAACGCGCGGTCAACCATTGTTGCGATCGTGAGAGCTCCGTTGCGGATGTGAAAAGAGGGGTCTTCATGGTCCCGCTATAGACGACGCTTGAGGATTTCGGATAGCAAGTCGTAAACTGCCGCCGTTGCCAAAGGAAGGATGACCATGCGAGCTCGATTTTTGATTTGTGTTCTCGCCGTTGCAGCACTCGTGTTGCCGGTTCTTCAGGCGCAGGTGCAGAATGCGTCGAGGAACCCGGCGGCGGAATGGCCCATGTACAACCGCGATCACGCCGGCACGCGATTCTCTCCTCTGACGCAGATCAACACACGAAACGTCGGCCGTCTGACGCAGGCATGGTCCTTCAAGATGGGAAAGGTCCGGGCCGAGGGAATCACTGGAGGAACCGAGTACACGCCGATCGTCGTGAACGGGATGATGTATGTCGCGACGAACAATCGTGTGACTGCGCTCGAACCGGAGACCGGCAAGGAACTGTGGAACTACGAACTCCGGAACGGTGAACCGACGCGCCGCGGTGTCTCGTTCTGGCAGGGTGAGGGAACGATCCCTCCACGTCTCTTCTTCACATCCGGCCGGCGACTCATCGCGCTGAACGCGTACACCGGCGAGGCTGTCTCGGCATTCGGCAAGGATGGCGAGATCGACATGGTCGTCCCTTACGATTCAGCGCCGCTCGTCTACAAGAATCTTTTGATCGCCGGCACCAACGGCAATCCTGGAGGCACACGCGCGTTCGATGCGCGTACGGGCGCGAAGGTGTGGGAGTTTCGATCCATCCCTCAGCAACCATCCGATCCCGGCGCCGACACGTGGGGCAACGAGAGCTACAGAAACCGGCCCGGCGCCACCCAGTGGGGATTCTCGATGACGCTCGATGCCGACAACGGCATCGTGTACGCCAACTACGATGCGCCTGGACCTAATGACTACTACGGCGGCGACAGGCCGGGCGCAAATCTGTATGGGGCATCCGTTGTGGCGCTGGACGCCACAACCGGAGCGATGAAATGGCATTTCCAGGTAACGCACCACGATCTGTGGGATTACGATCTGCCTTCGCATGCCGCGCTGGTCGACATCACGGTCAAAGGCAAAAGGATTCCCGCAGCGGTTATCACGCCTAAACACGCCCACATGTACATCCTGGATCGCCTGACCGGCAAACCGGTGTTCGGCGTCGAAGAGCGGCCTGTGCCCATCAGCAATGTTCCGGGCGAGCGCAGTTCTTTGACCCAACCCTTCCCTCTGAAACCACCAGTCCTCGCGCGAAACAGCTACCGAGCCGATGAGATCGTCACCGCTGCGGACACCAGTGAAGAGCACGCGAAGTTCTGTCGCGAACTCGCCGATCGGAGCGGCGGCTTGTACAACGTCGGACCGTTTACGCCGTATGTCTATCGTGAAGAGGGCGCGAAGCCGTACTCCACTGTGCTGTTTCCCGGCTCCATCGGCGGCGTGAACTGGGGCGGCACCGCTTCAGATCCCACAACCGGATACGTCTTCGTGAACACGATGGACGAAGCCAGCATTGGCTGGATCGAGCAAACAGCCCAAGGCGCGCGCGGCAATGGTTATCGCAGGAACAGCATCGTCGGACCGACGTCGCGATTCCAGTGGAGCGAAGGCAATCCCAATTCCGGCAACATCAACGGATCCGGCGCTCGGGCGTGGCCCTGCCAGAAACCGCCATGGGGACATCTCGTGGCAGTGAATGCGAACACCGGCGATATCGCGTGGAAGGTCACTCTCGGAATCACCGATGAACTGCCTGCGGGAAAAAAGAACACCGGCCGCATGAGCATGGGCGGTCCGATCGCTACGGCTGGCGGGCTAGTCTTTATCGCCGCCACCAATGACAAACGCTTCCGCGCATTCGATTCCCGGACCGGCAAAGAGCTCTGGACCGCGAAGCTCGATATGAGCGCGCACGCCGTGCCGATCACGTATCAGGGAAAGAACGGGAAACAGTACGTCGCGGTGGTCGCGGGTGGCGCGAGCGCGTTGGATGATCCGGAGCCACCCGGGAAAGAAGCGTTAGTCGTATACGCGCTGCCGTAAATCTACAGCGTGCGTTTGAATAGCAGCGTGGCGGCGGTCCAGGTGACGATCGTGAACACGGTGAGGTAGAGCAAGTCG
>Ga0137433_1000284_pt1 | contig 29883 bp, 29 predicted proteins | sample EasRivERMZT840_2_FD_102335 | JGI IMG/M metagenome (GOLD analysis project Ga0137433, IMG submission 102335) | Soil microbial communities from meander-bound floodplain in the East River, Colorado, USA - East River MetaG ERMZT840_2 | ecosystem: Environmental > Terrestrial > Soil > Floodplain ...
CGATATCGCCCGCGCCGCTACAGAGCCTGAGATCGACTTTCGCGAAGGCACGATGCTGACGAACAATGTTCTCGAAGCGATGCGGCGCTCGGGAACACGCACGATTCTGTATGCGTCCGGCAGCGGGGTTTACGGAGATCTCGGTGAACTCGAAGTGGCCGAACATCACGGGCCGCTCGTGCCTATTTCCACATATGGAGCGAGCAAGCTGGCAGGAGAGGCGCTCATCAGTTCCTACTGCCACATGTTCGACTTTACGGGCCGCGCTTTCAGATTCGGGAATGTTGTCGGCCCAAGGCAAACGCATGGAGTCGGCTTTGATTTTCTTCGAAAGCTGATGAAGGATCGACACAAGCTGGAGATTCTCGGCGATGGAACCCAGAGCAAGTCATACATCCACGTCCGCGATATCGTCGAAGCGGTGTTGCTCTCGGCCGAGCGTCCCAGCGAACGGTTTGCGGTATATAACGTGGCATCGGACTACATCACGGTGACGGAAATAGCGAGGCTCGCAGCTGAATGCGCGGGTCTGGATCCGCGTGAAGTGAAGTTCGAATATACCGGCGGCAGTCGCGGCTGGAAGGGCGATGTTCCGATCGTCCGGCTCAATACGGATCGCATTCGCGGGCTCGGATGGGTTTGTCGAATGAACTCCCGCGAGGCGCTGCGCGATTCGATGAAAGCAATGCTGGCGGACTTAAAGGCAGGGCGCTTGTGACGGCAACCCGCGACGACTGGGATCAGCACTGGCAGCAATACGACGAGACGGCCCGGGAGAATCCGGCGCAGAACTATCGGCGGGAGTTGATTCTGGCTCTGCTCGATATGCGTGGGTCCGGCGAAGGCGCGCGTATTCTCGATATCGGAAGCGGGCAGGGAGATATGGCGGCTTCGATTCGCTCGAAATTTCCAGCCGCTGAGATCATGGGACTCGAACTGGCGAAGTCGGGAGTGGAGATTTCCCACCGCAAGGTTCCGGGCGCGCGCTTCATTCAACGCAACCTTCTCGAGACCGTCGAACCGTCGCAGGATGAAAAAGGTTGGGCGACCCACGCGATCTGTTCAGAGGTCATCGAACACCTCGACAATCCACAACTCCTGCTCAGGAACGCCGGGGCGTACATGGCCAGAGGTTGCTCTCTGGTCGTGACGGTACCCGGAGGTCCGATGTCTGCATTCGACAAGCACATCGGGCATCGAAAGCACTGGACCGGGCGCGAAATCGAAATCCTGCTGCGCGACGCGGGTTTTACACCGGAGCATGTATCCGGCGCGGGTTTCCCGTTCTTTAATCTCTATCGATGCATCGTGATCCTGCGCGGCCGGAAACTGATAACGGACGTCAGTGGAGAAACAGCCGGCGACACCCCATGGACGGCCCGAGCCGCCATGGCTGTTTTTCACCGATTGATCCGGCCGAATCTGAATTCCTCCCGCCGCGGATGGCAGATCGTCGCCAAAGCGAGCGCGGGCACTCCGGATAACGGGGTTCCATGCTGAAGCGAACCGATCCTGTCCGGAAGATGGCCTGCGTTTTGTTCCTGGGCCTGTTTGCGTCTTACCTTGCGCTCGCGCCCGCCACGACCGAAGGCCGGGGATATCTCGACGAAGAAATCAAAGCCGGAATGCGGATGCTCGAAAGTTTCAACGCGTGGGTGAAGGGCCGGCCGGTTCCTCCACTGCTCTGGTCGCGTCACGGACCGGTGCCTGTTTTGTTCGATCTCCCCCTGATCAAGCTCGGAAAACTTTTTGTAACGCCCGACTTCATGGTTTCGCTCGAGCCGGTACTTCTGACCGCCGGATTGATGACCATCGTTTTTCTCTGGTTGAGAAAGTTGTGCACTCCCGCCGTGAGCCTCCTGCTGACACTGACCGGAGCATTCGGCACGATGCTCTGGCCCTACGCCTACATCGGCCTCGAGACGAAACAATCGTTCTTCATTCTGCTGGCCGGATACATGGCGCTCGCAAACGGCCGAATACTCAAGTGGCCAGGGCTGATTTTCTTTGCGGTCGTATGCGGCCTTGCGATGACCATGAAATCGGTCGGATTCCTTCTGGGACCGGCGATACTTTTTCTCGTATACGTGCAGTTCCGAGATGACTGGCGTCTGAGGTGGGCACAGGCTCTGTCTGTTTTGCTGGTCATCGGCGGTATCTGGCTGGTCAGCGCCGAAGGCTGGAAGATTTTCTGGGCGACAAAAGGCGGCAGCACGACAGCGTTGGGGCAGTGGACGCTCGACAATCCGTTTCAATACTTCACCAACATGATTGGTCTCTTTGGCTCACCGCAGAAGGGGTTTTTCGTATTCGCTCCTCCGTTGCTTGTGAGCCTGTATGCCATTCCGAGAGCGATCAAGGCTCACAAGGACATCGTTGTTTTTGCCGGCCTCCTGACGATCTCGACCGCCGGTTTTGTTTCGCTATTGGTCGTCCTCGCCGATGAGCTCTGGGGACCACGGTTCCTGCATATTCTCGTCGCACCTCTCCTGATCGTCATCGGCGCCGCGTTCCCTAGATTCGAGTGGCGCCGGCATGTTGCTTTAGTGCTACTCGGAGTGATCGGCTTTGGCATCTCCTTTCTGGGTGCGTTCTATTACTACGGAGCGCGCGGTTGGGCTGCCACTGCGGCGGGGCAAAATACGCTGGAATGGTTTGCAGGAGACCCAGTGTGGAACGAAATACATTACGACGCGCGACTCTTCAGCGTATGGATCAAGGGCGGGACTGATCCCGTCTACTGGACGCCGATGCACCACTGGCAGTGGGAACCGCCGGCGGACGCACCGCCATTGAAGACGGTGAACTTGAGGGACTATGCCGACCCGCAATCGTTCCTCCTGTATTACTGGAGTCGGCCGGTGGATGACCTGATGCTTCTGATCTTCCGAATCTGTCTGGTTGCGCTATTCGTCGGCCCTCCGTTGCTTGCATGGGTGATTATCAGGACGGCCACAACACGGTCAGCTGCGCCGTACCTTTGAGGCGATGGACCGCAGGGTGGTAGAATCCGCACTTCCCCATGTTGCTTTCAATCGTCATCCCTGTTTACAACGAACGCGAGATGCTTCCGACGCTGCTTGCCGCGCTGCGAAGGACATTGGGGAACGATTGTCCCTACGAGCTGATTTTCGTCGATGACGGCAGCAACGACGGCACCTCGGACGCGCTTAGGCGCGTTGCGGGAGAGGATTCGCGCGTCAAGGCGCTGTTCTTCAGCAGGAATTTCGGTCATCAGGTCGCCATCACGGCCGGTCTCGATTTCGCGTCCGGCGACGCCGTCGCAATCATGGATGCCGATCTCCAGGATCCTCCGGAACTGCTGCCGCAAATGCTCGAACTGCTCGGCGAAGGTTACGATGTCGTGTCCGCGCAGCGACTGACGCGGGAAGGCGACGGCTTTATGAAACGCCACACCGCCGGGATGTTCTACTGGCTTATACGCAAGCTGGTCGACGACCGCATTCAGAGCGAAGTCGGAGATTTCCGCATGTTCAGCCGGCGAGCAGTCACTGCAATAAGGAGCCTCCGCGAGCAGCATCGATTCATGCGCGGAATGGTTGCATGGCTTGGATTGCGCGAAGTCATCCTTCCGTATCATCGCAATGCTCGCGTTGCCGGAAAAACCAAGTACTCGACTGTAAAGATGCTGCGGTTTGCGTGGACGGCGGTAACTTCGTTTTCGGCGCTGCCTCTGCGGTTGAGTGTATTTTTCGGCTTCTTCGTCGCGGCGTGCGGCCTCGCGGTCGGGGCCTACAGCATTTTCGCCGAGCGGATATTAAAGGCCACCGTTCCGGGCTGGACGTCCCTCGTATGCCTGAACATCATTTTTTCGGGAGTGACCCTCGTCGCCATCGGACTGGTCGGCGAATATGTTGCGCATATTTATGAAGAGTCGAAGGGCCGGCCCTTGTACGTGGTTTCGGACAGCGCGAACGTCAATACTGTCCGGCCGGATATCGCTAAAGCCGTGATCCTTCCACCTCAGGCAACCGATCGTGAAACCGACTATGAAACGGCAGCAGGAAAAGCCCCCCGAGTTTGACCGGTTCGCGGAAAGCTATCCCGAACTGATTCGCGATCCGATCCGCGACAGGTTTGCTTCCGGAGGCCGGTTTTTCTTCGAGCGAAAAATCGAAATTATCCAGGCGTACTTTCGCGCGACCGGCACCCAAACGAAACAACTCGACTGGCTCGACATCGGATGCGGGCAGGGAGACCTGCTCCGCCTCGCGCGGTCGAATTTTAAGTCGGCAGCGGGCTGCGATCCTTCGGGCGAAATGTTGAAGTCGTGCAGCGATCTCAACGTCCGGCGTCAGGCGTCAGTAGACGCGCTCCCGTACGATGATGCCTCGTTCGATTTCCTCACGGCCGTTTGTGTCTACCACCATGTGCCAGGCGACCGGCAGGCCGCGCTCACGGCAGAGGCTCGACGAGTGCTTAAGCCCGGTGGAACTTTCTGCATCATCGAACACAATCCGCTTAACCCGGTGACGAGGCGGATCGTGTCGAGGTCGCCGGTCGATGCGGATGCGGTCCTCTTGACGCCACGTGAAACCGGCGGCCTGTTGTCCAACGCCGGCTGCAAAGTTCTGGAGACCCGGTTTTTCCTCCTCTTTCCCGAACGCCTCCATCGGCTGACACGCCCGCTGGAAGACACTCTGCGAGCTCTCCCCTTCGGCGGCCAGTACGCTGTCTTTGCTGTATGATGTCGGGATGCCGATCGTTCGTGCCGAGAAGCTTGCGAAGTGCTTCAGGATTTACAGGCATCCATCCGATCATCTGAAAGAACTCCTTAGCTTTGGTAAGCGACGACATCACGAAGCGTTCTGGGCCGTGAAAGATGTCGATGTGTCGATCGACCGGGGGATTTGCCTCGGAATCATCGGTGAGAACGGCTCAGGTAAAAGCACACTCCTTCGGATGATCGCCGGGGTTGTGCGGCCGACGTCCGGTAAGGTTGAGGTCGGCGGACGCGTATCAGCGCTTCTGGAGCTTGGCGCGGGCTTCAATCCGCAGTTCACGGGTCGCGAAAATATTTATCTGTACGCTTCGATACTCGGTTTCTCGGACGCACAGACGCGCGAGCGGATTCCGTCGATCGAGAAATTCGCCGAGATCGGCGAATTCGTGGATCGGCCGGTGAAAACATATTCGAGCGGAATGTTCGTGCGTCTGGCGTTTGCGGTAGCGATCCACATGGATCCCGACATCCTGATCGTCGACGAGGCGCTTTCCGTTGGCGACATTTTCTTTCAGCAACGCTGCATCCGCCGTATCCAGCAACTCAAGCATCAGGGCGTGACGATCCTGTTCGTCTCTCACGATCTCGATGCCGTCCGGGGCCTCGCCGACCGGGTCATCTGGATGGATCACGGCCGAATTCATCTGGAAGGCAGGACCGAGGAGATCGTTTCGAAATACCTCGCGGCGATGGTGACCCGGGGCCGCAAGGAGATTATGGAAGAGGAGGCGATGGGCAAGCCCCTCGATTCGTCAGAGGATCTCGCCCTCGATGAGGAAGCTCTGGCGCGCATCCCGAAATTCCTCGAGCACATCCCGAACGTCGATCACCGTTATGGCAACGGCAGAGCTCAGCTCACCGGCATTGGCATCTACAGCAGCGCCGGCGAGCCGGCCGGCGGAGTGGTCCAGGGCGACCGCGTCTGTGTTCGTATTTCAGTCGAGTTCCGGAACGACGTCGAGCATCCCAATGTAGGCTTCATGTTGCGCAACCGGCTGGGCCAGGACGTCACGGGTACCAATGTGATGTTCGAAGGTGAGCGGCTGCCGGCGGCGAAAGCAGGCGAGCGCCTGTCGGTGGACTTCGTCATGGACTTGCCGTTCCTGCAAACCGGCTTCTATCACTTCTGTCCGGCCGTCGCGGACGGCACGCTCGATCAGTACGAGATGTGCGACTGGATCGACAACGCCTGCGCCATCGAAGTGATCGAGCGAACCACGACATACGGACACATGCGTATTCCCATGCGCGTTCGCGCCACACACTTTACGCGCGAGACTTCCCGCGTTCTCTAGTCCTGCCTGACGCAAGCACGCCGCAGAAGACCAAAACCGAGATTCCAGATAACAAGGCGCCCAGCTTGAAGCTTGCGGGCTGGAACTCAAATGACACTTCGGATGCGCCTGCCGGCACTGCGATACCGGTGAGAGCATGGTCCGCTGGAAATACCGGTGCGACCGTGCCGTTTACCGTCGCGGTCCAGCCGCGATAGAAGTTCTGGCTGACAACAAGGACGGCCGGTGTCGATGCGTGGATACGGAAACGATAACCATTGATATTGCTGTCCACGATCTCGACGTTGCCCGCGAAATCAGCTTCCGAAGATGCCCCGGCCAATTGCGGCGGAATCGAATCGACGACGACGCTTTTCAGCGGGTCGAACGTGCCGGCTTTCACTGCATCCATCTGTTCAGCTTCACCGCGAACGATCTGCACTCCGCCGGCGCCGACAAGAAATGCGCGTGGTAACACGGTCTTGTTTTCGAACACGACCGTTTTGTCTTTCTTGAAAACCGGAAGAAACCGATCGGGATGCTGCGAAAAGATTTCATGTTCGCGCTGCGGGATCGTCACGACGACATATTTCAGATTCAGCATGTCGAACCGGCGGTCGGGAATGGAAACGATTTTCTCCGCGAGCAGGTGCACGCGATCCGGATATGGCTCCGTGAAATCGATTATGAACCGCTGAAATGCGGCCGGCAGCCCGGCTTCGAAGCCGGTCACAGCCTGGACACGATAGGCGACAGGAGCGTTCAAAGGAAACGTACTTCCGACGGGCGCGATTCGAAAGATGTCCGATTCAGCTTGTCTCTTCAGGAAATCGAATACCGGCGCCGGGGGATACATCTCGTCGCGCCAGGTAAAGCCGGAGTAGCCATATGCGAATGTGCCCAGATCGAAAATGACCAGAGCACACGCCACGATCGGAAAGAGGCGAGCCCGCTCCATTCGAATCAATTTCCAGACGATGACGATCAGGGCGCATATCAACAGGCTCCTCGAAAACGATGGCCGCCTCACGAACTCCACTTTGAACGTCGTGGCCAGTTGGAGTTGGTGAACGAAGAACATAACCGTCGTGAATGCCACGCCCGTCAGCACCCACGGCAGCGCGCGCCGTACAGTCGAACCGGTTGCGCGTCGTTCCTGCAACGCGGAAATCCCGAGTCCCGCCAGCGCTGCAAGGCCGAAGTCTGCGAGCAGAATAAGGCGATCGTTCTTCAATCCTTTGATGATCGGAATGTGAGCTAAAAGCCAGCGAACGGGTTCAAATCCGAAAGTGCCTGCGATTCCAATGATCACCAATGCCCCAAACCAGATCACATGCCGAGTTGACCGGTGAAGCGGCGCAAGAGCGGCAGCCAGCAGTGTGAACATGCCAACGTATGACATTGCGGTCGGGATCCAGATGCCGGCGGAGTTTGGTGCGCGCAAGGCATCGCGCGAAAAAAAACCGAGCGCTTCGTGACGATCCAGACTGCCCCAGACCGCGTTCAAGTCCCGGCCGGAATGTCCAATCCATTCGATTGTCGGCAGAAGCTGAACGGCGCTGAAACCGAGGGCCAAAAGGCCGGCGAGGACGAAGTGCATCAGGAATTGCATTTCGAATCTGCGGCGTCCGCCATAGGCGACGACCCACACGAGGATGGCCGCAGCCGTGCCGGTCAGAATCACGTGGATGGCGGTTTCCGGATGGCCGGCAAGCACCGGCACCGCGAAGGCAAATACCGCAAGGCACAGAGAACGGCGCGATGGATCGGTTCGCAGCCGATGGACCGAATAGCACACCAGCGGCAGCCATATCACCGTATCGCCCATCACGGCGCCTTGCCACGCCAGCACGAATCCGCCGAAAGCGAATGTGATCCCTGAAATGATCGATCCCGTCTTCGTCGCGCCAATCGACCGGACCAGCAGCGTCATGAACATCGCCGCGAGGAACATGCGGAGAATGAGCGCCATCGACCACGCTGTTGGTGTGGAGAAAACGTAGTAGAGCGCGTGGAGCGGATAGAACAGGGCTGTCTGAGGTTCAGCCTGGAACGGAAGACCGGACATCAGGTATGGGTTCCACAGCGGTACCCTTCCGTTTCGGATCTCCTGCGCAGACACTGCATTGAACGGATAGAAGTAGTCGATCAAATCGCCGATGTCGGCGACAGGCTGTGACGCCTCGCGCGATTTGAACTCCGACCACACCGGGAACTGCGTCACTAGATTCCCGGGTAGCGGCACTTTTCCGAGAAAAACAGGACCGTAGTTCACCAGCACCATCGCAGCGAACAAAAAAGCCGCGAAAGCGAAGAAGACCCGGTCGGACTTCATGTCTGTGGAGACACCCGCCGTGAACGCGGTGACAAAGTCATGATCAGGTAGAGCGCCCTGCCGCTTTCCGGATGGGAACGGACGATCTGCCTGCGAACGAGTTCGAGGTCCGCCTTTTCGACGAGGTCGACGAACCCTTCCGTGTTTCGGACGAAGCGGCCGCGGTCGCAAAACGCCAGAAGATTGCTCACGTGTTGTCCGGGCACATACACGACGTCTGCTGTAGCCATGCGGCGGACATCCGTCGATGATCCGCACATGCGAAGCAGGTTCAACGCCTCCGCATCCGACAGGTGGTGCAGCAAGCCGCTGAGCAATACGTGCGTCGGACGGATGCGGCGCACATCGTCGTCGGAAAGGAACCGGCATTCGTATCGAATGTTCGGACCCGCAGTAGTCCGGCGCGCCCGGTCGATGGCGACGGGATCCGTATCGAATCCGTAATAATCGCGAAAGCCGCGAAGATATCGGTGCGCAATACCCATGCCGCAGCCGACATCAAGGACTACGGAGTCCGCCCTTGCGTCGAGCGCTTCATAAAGCGGACTCCAGTCGATGCCGCCGACGAACAGCGGACGGATCTGGTTGAACACGAACGGATGACCGAGAATGCGTTGATACAAGGACATCAGCGTCCTTTGCCGAATCGAAGGCGGTCGCGGATGCTGCGAAGTTTCGTAATCAATTTCCAGCCGCGGCTGGCATAAATGCCGGCGAGTGTGTCCGAAGCTACGGAGAGTCGGCACTGCGTGTCCTGGAGCCGGCCTGACAGCGAGGCGCTTTCGCGTTCCCAAAACAATTTGGCCGCTTCGAGTTCGCTTACCTGTTGAGCGCGCCAGGCGAGACCCTCTTCCTGCGATGCAATCGTCTTTTCCAATGCTGAAACGCGCTGTTGTGTCCAGTCGAGGCCTTCCTTGAGTTCTTCGATTTGTCCCTCGCGCCACTTCACCGCTTCTTCGAGAGCCTGAATCGTCTCGTCGCGCTCTGCGACCTGTTCTTCGCGCCATCGCGTTGCCTGGTCTTTTTCTTCGAGAAGGCTGTCGGACTGGTCGAGCAGGACGCTCGTAGATGCAGGGAGCACCGCTGCCGGATCCGAAGCGATCGCGATGAAATAGAGCGGTACTCGTTTCTCCTCGCCAATGAATTCGAAATTCGAGGGGCCGCGCTCCATGACGAACTCGTGAAAACCATTCGGATTCGAAGCACCGATCGGCCAGATACTGGAGCTCGGGTGAATGCGCTGTCCGAGGAATCGGATATTGCGGAAATAGCGTGCGAGCAGATCCCGGAATTCGTCGAAGTAAAGTTCCTTCACGTGGAACGGGTTTTCTTCCGGAGATTCGTCGTGATAGATCGCCTTGTTCGGTGTCGAGACGATCAGGGCCCCGTCGGGTTTGAGCATCCGTTTGATTTCGGTGAGCAGCGCATGCTGATCCTCGATGTGTTCGATTGCCTCGAAGCAGACGATGACATCGAAGGAATGACTCTCCTGAATGGGAATCGAAGTAACCGACCCGGCGAGGAATCTCAGATTCGCGGCGCAGTATTTTTCCGCCGCATGACGAACGACGTTCTCGTCGATGTCGATACCGGTGACGGACGAAGCGGTCGATGCGAGCATCTTCGAACCGTAACCTTCGCCGGATGCAAGGTCCAGGACGCGCTTGTCTTTTACGAGTGTCGCTGCGTAAGCGTACCGGTGCAGGTGTTCGTACGCGATCGTGGCATCAGTGATCCACGGAAGAAAGCGTTCACCGGTCCATTCCAACATTTATCAAACTTCGCCCGCTGTGCGAGCTGAAGCCCTCGACGATGTTTCTTTCAAACTGTTCTGTAGAGCACTCGGTTTGAATTCGATCCAGGCCGGCCTTGCGCAGGTTATTCCATAACGCGGAATCCGCGTGGAGCTGAATGCACTTCTGAGCGAACGCGTTCTCATCAGAGCCGACGAGAATCGGGTCGCCGTCCTTCCAGCCGAGCTGCGACGCCAGTAACGGTGTCGCGACAACGGGAACTCCGCGAGCGGCGGCTTCGTGAACCTTGTGCGGAATGCCCGCGGCGTAGCGCGTCGGCGCGACGAACACACGGGACTCGTCGTAGAGCTCGGACAGATCTTCGAGAAGACCGGTGATCCGCACACTGGGTCCCGCAAGATCGGCAAGTTTTTTGATGCGTGCGGACTTGTTGACTCCTACGATCGTCACCGGAACATGCGCGCCAAGCGCCGCGTGAATCTTCGGCAGGATCGCTTCGAGAAACCAGATGACCGAATCGCCGTTCGGACTTGCCTCCTCATGAATAGCGCCCACAAACAGAAAACCGTTCCTCTGGTCGAACGTGCGCGGCGTCGGCGCGGGCGCGAGCGCGTGGCCGACGACGCAAACGGACTCGATTCCGTGCGATCGGAATTGTTCCGCATCCTGCTCTGAGACCGCGATGACGGTGTCTGCTGCGGCCGTGAAGCCCACTTCTTCGTCCAACATGGCATCGACTTCCTCGGACGTCATCGGTGTGCCGCTCAACTGCCGGAAAGTAATTTCGCGCGTCGCAAAAATGGCTTCTGCGTCATAGACGATACTGGTTTCCTCGAACCACTCCGGATGCGCGTCGAGTATCGGTTTGAGGATTTTCATGTTGTGGGGACGGCTCAAGAAGATCGTGTCGTAGTAGCGCGGCCGGCTTCTCAGGAATGGCTCCAGCAACTGCGGACCGTATCCCACCATGAATTCGATTTCCGCAGGCATGTCGGCGTATACCGCCGTCCACTGCTCATCGAACTGGGAGAGAGGATAGAAGGTCACGAACGATCCCTGCTTCATGAGCGCGAGAAGAATAGCGCGAGCTCTGGGAAAGCCGGACCCCAGCCAGGTGTGCGGAACGCGATCGTCGATGAACAGGACCCGCTTTTTGCCGCGATCTTTCATCCTGGCCGGCAGGATGGAATTCATGTCCGGCGCAAAGTGCGTCGCGAGCAGAGCCTGATGCCGCTGTGCAAAAACCTGTTGATGATCCCGCTGAAGGTCCGTGACACGACCGATCGATCCGGCGCTCGCAAACTCGTAATGGATCAGGATGGAGTTGGGGTCGTACACAACGCGCAGACCGCGCTTCCAAAGGCGTGTGCAGTAGTCGGTCTCTTCGTAGTAGGCAGGCTTGAATGATTCGTCAAACCCGCCCAACTCACTCCAGACGCGGCGCGGCGTCAGCACGAATGCTCCGGAGCAGTAGTCGACATCGCGGCGAAACATATACATCGGAGCGAACGGGTCGTCGCCTCGACCGTAGCCAAGGCAGGAGCCGTCTCGCCAGATGATGCTCCCGGCTTCCTGCAGCGATCCATCGAGCAGGATAAGTCGCCCGCCGACAGCGCCGATATCCGGCGCGCTGCGTATCGTGTTCAAAGCGGATCGTAGCGTCCCGGGCAGGACCTGCGCGTCGTTATTCAAAAGGAGCAGATACTCGCCTCGCGCTTCTTTCGCGGCCTGATTGACGGCAAGCAGAAAATTTCTGTTCTCGGTATTGCGAATGATCCGCGCGCCCCGCAGCCGGTCCAGCATCAGCGGCGTCTGATCGCTCGAAGCGTTGTCGACGATGATGATTTCCATCCGCTCGGTCTGATGTTCGGCGAGCGAACGCAGACATGTGAACGTCAATTCCGACCGGTTGAACAGAACCAGAATGACGGAGATTTCCGGCGAATCGCTTTGCGGCAATTCAAGGGTCGGTCCTGACGCCAGGAAGGCCTGGAGCTGGACGCGGTAAAGATCCGTAAACACTTCCTTAAGGTCGGTGGACCTTTCGATCTCCGGGGACGAGGGGTCTGACCCCTCGTCCCCTGGTCGTGTATCCAGGGGACGAGGGGTCTGACCCCTCGTCCCCTGCATCCATTCACGGAGATTACGGAAGACTTTGGCCAGCCAGCGGATCGGAGCTGTCAGGCGCCAGGAAGGGGACTGGAGAAACTGCTGGAATAGCCACTTTTGATCGGCGAGTTCGCGTTCGGTTGCTTCGAGTTGTTTGCGCAGCGATCGGACGAGTTCGTTCTGTTTATTGAACTGCGAACTGTTTCGGGACAATCTGGAAATTCCTCCACACGATTGCCGGCGACTTTCCTTTGATCAGCCGGAATCCGTGATCGGTCACGGCAACTATGCCATCGCCGCCCTGAAGCTCATATTCGATTCTACTGTTTACGGGCATTTTCATCCGAAACTCGTGCTCCGTCTCGGTCTGCTTGAATATCGGGCCTTTCGGACTGTAGACCGCTCCGGGCAGCACACATATTTCTGCAATTTCTATCCGGTCGAACGGCGCTCGCGAAAGCATGAAAGGAGCCAGGCCGACTCGGCTGTCGTGCATGCCGGCGCGTGAGATCGCATTGAAGGTTCGAACGGGAAATCGGTGCTCCAGCGTAAAGGTTTTCAAAACGATCAGAAGCGGCTCAATCCGATCCGACAAACCGTATCGGAATGGAAAGCCGGCGTGCCTGACAAGAAGATCCGCCGGGCCCGGGCTGGTGTCGGCGCTTGAAAGCGTGGTGATGCCTTCCTGTTCCAGCTCAAACCGCAGTCCGGATTCCGCTGCGCTCCACACACGAAAGCCCTGCTGTTGCAGCGGAACGACCGTTTCCTCGACCCATGTTCGGTTTGCATTCACAAACGAGAAATCAGCGTATGCGAGCACGATCGACAGAAACGCCGTAGGGATGATCATTGAAATCAGCCGGCGTTCTGTTGTCTGGCGGAAGATGATCAGATACAAGGCCGGGACCGAAAGCAGAATGTAGCGGGCATTGATCATGTCGCCGACAACGATGAAGAACAGAAGTGTTGCCGGCAGCCACAACAACAGAAAGGCTTCGCCGTTATTCTGGCCGGACAGGATGAGGCGTCTCGCGGAAAGTGCGAACAGAACGAGCATTGCAAAGCCCGCCGAGGCAAGCACGCCCACCCAGACCGGATACACGCGCGCAGGCCATGGCGCATACATTGCGGCGAGTGCCAGAAACATCACAACCGGCGACACGCGCTTTCCAACGGCGAGCCACGGAAAGACCGTCACACCCCCGAGAAATGTCAGTGTCGCCAGAAGGTTCATCTGCGCCGACCCCTGCGATTCGAAGTACCGAATGGTCTGTGCCAATGGAAACGTACCGAAGTGGATGGTCATTGCTGCCTGCCAAACCACCAGAGCCGCGGGCGCCGCGGCGACGCTCAACAGTTCCACCCACGGACGCCGCGACAGGAGTAGCCCGATGAAAAAGCATCCCATCGGAACCAGGGCCGTATACCCCGTTCCGGCTGCCAGAACGAAACACACGGATGCGAGCCACAGCGCGTGACGCCGCCCCTGTGCGTGTTCGAAGTAGAAGGCAAAACCGGAGAGAAGAAAAGCAAGCATCGGAATATCCATCATCAACGTGGGGGCGTAGATGAAGAACGCCGGCGTGACGGCAAACAGAAGGCTTACATACAGCGGCTCGGAGGTAAATCGCTGTGCAAGTTTGTAGAAGGCAAAAACTGCGATGATTGCGAACACTGAAAACAGAATTCGAAACGAAACTTCATCGAATTCGCCCAGCAACGCATACAGCGCAGCGAGATAGTACTCGCCCACCGGCGGATGCGTGTGAGCCGCGTAATTCTGGATCGCTGTTCCGAAAAACACGCTCGGCGTGTCCTGCGGAAACAGAGGGTTGTGTCGAACGTTGTCGGCGATCTTCAGAAAAATATGCTCGTCGAGATAGACCGCGCGCGATGAGAAGGGGACCACACTGGCAAGGACGACTGCCGCAAGAAGCAAATATGCCTTCATGCCGGAACAACCTTGTACAGCCGTATGACGTCGCCGTTGGGAAGACTGAATGACTCGAGCAGGCGAAATGCGTCTCCGCGTCCGGCGATGTAGCGGTTGATGTGCCCGAGATCCGATGTGAAGAACGAACCCGGTTCGAATCCGCGTTCTTTTTCGGAAACGAGCAGATAGTCGTTGCTGCGGATAGCTGTTTCGTCAAACACCGGCAGCCGGTTCATAACGACGGGAAGTCTGTGCAGTGTGATGAAGAATTCGAATGCGAGCTTGTCGAATCTCGGAATGTCCGGCACCATGCCGAGACGTACCGGCTGTTCCGGTGACGCGGTCACCTTCTGCAATACCTGTTCGATCTTCCAGTCCTCGGTGGCCGGAGGTCCCCAGCCGAAATAACGCTGCGTGTACAGATTCCAATCATAGGAGACCGGACCATCCCTGCCTTTAGCAAGGACAACCGCCGGCGGCAACTGTGGAATCCCGAACGACACCAGGTAATGCTGAACCAGCAGGACCGGCACGAGCGCCCACACCAGCACTTCCTTGCGTTGAAAAACCTGCGCCGTGATCAATGCGACGACCGGCAACAGCGGGGCCGTATATCGTGGGTCCTTGTTCTGAAAAAACATGAGACCGAGCCAGCCTCCCGCCAGCCAGAGCAGAATCGGTATCCAGTTCCGATGAAAATTGAACGGCAGAAGAATCAATCCCGCAACAAATGCGATGAACAGTGGCAGAAATAGTTGGGAGCCTTCCAGAGCGCGGACATAAAAGATGACCGCCTCGAGACTGAATCGGCCTGGATCACCCTCAATGAGGGATTGAGCAGTGTTGATGGACAGCAAACGCCGCAGCGCCTGCGCAGCGAAGACGTACCAGTAAGCGCCGATTCCGGCTGCGAGGGAGACGGCTATAGCGGCATTTTTGAAATTCTTCCTGGCAAACCAGATGACCGGCAGGGCTACAAAGAATACGAAGGTCCACTTCGTCAACATGCCGAATCCGCATACGACACCGAAAAGCATCGCCAGCCTTCGATTGGAAAACTCGTTCGTCAGGAGAAGCAGCCACATGGCGACTGCCACGATGCTCGTCAGCCAGTAATCGATCATCGTTTCGCGCGAGAGCCATAGCAGGAGCGGATAAAAACTGACGATAACGGCGGCAACGGCCGCGGCAAAAGGCTGGAGCACGGTGCGGCCGATGCCATAGGTTGCGATGAGCAGGAGCGCGATGGCGGGAAGGTTTGCCCATTGCGCTGCATCAATGGTTTTTCCGAACAGCGCGTACGATACGGCGATGATCGAGTGATAGAACGGCGGATAGGATCCTGTGAGGAATGGGATCTGAGTCACTGCGCGGACCCCGTCAGTTGCGACCGCATCGTAGATCCGCAATGCTCCTGTCTGCTTGTCAGCCATATCCCAGTATGGCGGCCGCGTGTCGCGCGAGATCCAGATCAGGTTCGCGAGAACCAAATACAGAAATGACGCGGCAAGCAGAAATCGATGTCGGATGCCCATCAGGGCGTTGATAATACCAGACCGTAATGCGTGGGGGGGGACCGGCCGGTCTTCAAGAAGCAGCGAAGCGTACCGACAGAAATCCGGCTGGTGGGCCCGACGCTAAAAGACGATGATTCGCACGCGAGACGACTTCTATCAGCCCGGCATTCCAGCCGTTCCAGGTCAGCATTACGGCGCTTTTGTCCGATTCGCGCGCAAGCACGCAGGACGCGTCATTCTCGATTTGGGATGCGGTTTCGGCGCGTACGCGAGGGCCCTGCAGGAATCCGGGTTGAGCTGTTTCGGTTGCGATATCAATCTGCAGTATCTGCAAAAGGCGGTGCGTTCCGGTGTGGCAGTGACGAACGTCGATTCAGTGCTCCCGTTTCGTGATAAGTCGTTTGACACGGTGTTGATTTTCGAAGTCCTGGAGCATGTGGCCGAAGTCGATAAGGTTTTATGCGAAGCGTTTCGCGTCGCGCGGAAGAATGTGCTGATCACGGTGCCGAACTCTGAGAATATCGATCAGATGAAGGCGAACGACGTCACTTTCGCGCATATGCTGTCTTCGGATCATGTGCATTTTTTTGACCCCGAATCGCTCAAGGAATTGCTGCAAAGATACTCGAAGGGTGTTTCCATCGAGCGCGCCGATCCGATTTACCCATTCTGGTTCCTCGGCCGTTCGGTGCCTTTTTATGGCCTCAAACTGCTTTTTCGCCTCGGCTTGCTGAAGCCGCGGTTTTTCAGCCGACTATATGTTGTTGCGAGCGTTCGCGAAAATTAACCTCGACCTCCGCATTCTCGGCCGCCGCGACGACGGCTATCACGAGCTTAAGACGATCTTCCAGGCCGTCGATCTGCACGACGAGATCGTGATGGAGCACGCGGATCGATTCGAGTTCTCGGGGGGAGGAACGACCGAGGACGAAACCAATCTTGTTGTCCGCGCCGTCCGAGCCTACGAGCGACTCGCCGGCATCAAGGCGAATGTCCGAATCCATCTTAAGAAGAACATTCCTGTCGGCCGTGGGCTGGGCGGAGGGAGTTCGGATGCTGCTGTTACGTTTATCGGACTGCAGCGGATGTTCAAAATGGCCCTTCCGTTCGAGCGGGTTCCCGAGACCCTCCGGAATATCGGTTCCGATGTGCCGTTCTTTGCTCTTGGCGGCCGAGCAGCCGGCTACGGCCGAGGCGACGAGGTCTACAAGCTCGATGACGCCACCGATTATTGGGTTCTGCTTGTCGATCCGGACGTGTTTATCGCCACCAAAGACGCCTATTCGTGGTTGACGGTCCCTGATAAAACCAATAATATTGAGGGTTTCTGCGCCGAGTCGCATTCCGAGTGTACCGGAGATGTCTGGACTAACGACTTCGAGGCGCCTGTTTTCGCCCGGTATCCGGCGCTGGCGGAAATCAAGGAGGAACTGATCGGACTGGGAGCTTATCGAGCCGCGTTATCCGGAAGCGGTTCGACGATTTTCGGCCAGTTCCACATGGTATCGGATGCGGTCCGGGCCGGTTCGGCACTGGAAAAACGCTTCCGCGTGAAGCTGACAAAACCATTGCCGCGCTGGGAGTATTTCCAGAAACTGGTAGAGGAATAGTTCCAACCAGATTGGGGCGTGGCCAAGTGGTAAGGCACAGGTCTTTGGAACCTGTATTCGAAGGTTCGAATCCTTCCGCCCCAGTTAACAAGAGGTCCAATTTTGAGGACGACGTTTTTGTGAGTAATGAACTGAAGATCTTCGGTGGGACGGCCAACACGGCGCTCACGAACGAAATCTGTGAATTTCTCGATTGCGAGATCGGCAAGTCCTCCGTCACACGGTTCAGCGACGGCGAAATCTATTTCCAGATTCTCGAGAACGTTCGCGGTGCGGACGTTTTTATCGTTCAGCCGACGTGCCCTCCTGTGGACGCGAACTATTTCGAGCTGTTCCTGATGATCGACGCTTTCAAGCGCGCTTCAGCGCGACGGATCACGACGGTGCTTCCGTACTTCGGTTATGCACGGCAGGACCGCAAGGACAAACCGCGCGTGCCGATATCATCGAAGGTCGTTTCGGATTTGCTCGTGGCTTCCGGTACGGATCGTCTGCTGACCATGGATTTGCACGCGCCTCAGATTCAGGGTTTTTTCAGCATTCCGGTGGACCACCTGTTCGCAGCGCCGGTTCTGGTCGACCATTTCCAGAAGCTGAACCTGCCGAACCTGACGGTCGTCTCTCCGGATGCCGGCGGCGTCGAGCGCGCCCGCGCCTTCGCGAAGCGGCTCAATGCGGACCTGGCAATGGTCAACAAACGAAGGATCGAAGCGAACGTGGCGCAGGTCATGAACGTCATCGGTGACGTGAAGGGCCGGAGCTGTCTGGTCGTCGACGACATCATCGATACGGCCGGTACCCTGGTGAAAAACGTCGAAGCGTTGCTCAAGGCCGGCGCGACGAAGGTCTATGCGAGCTGCACGCACCCTGTTTTGTCCGGGCCCGCAGTCGAGCGGATTCAGAGTTCAGACCTGGTGGAACTTATCGTGACCAACACGATCCCTCTGCACAGCGAAGCAAGGAAGTGCAGAAAGATTTCGGTTCTCAGTGTGGGCAAGCTGCTGGCGCAGGCTGTGCAGTCGATTCACGAAGAAACATCGGTTAGCGTTTTATTTATTTGATCAATTAAGAGGTTCTTATGGCTGAAATCATTGTGACTGCCAAAGGGCGAGACGGGCGCGGTAAAAACGCGGCCCGGCGGCTGCGCCGCGACGGCATGATTCCCGGAGTCGTCTACGGCGGAAAGGGCGAGAATGTCGCCGTCGCCGTCGATCCGAAGGCGTTGAAAAAGGTTCTGCGATCGGAAGCGGGCCGCAACACGATCCTGAAGCTGGATATTGCTGGAGCCGGCGCGACTAACGCGATCCTGAAAAGCTGGCAGGTCGATCCCGTCAAAGAGAATTTCCTTCATGCGGACTTCTATCGAATCGCGATGGACGTCGCCATCCGTGTGACGGTTCCCGTCCTTGTACGTGGTGAAGCCCGCGGCGTCAAGGTGGACGCCGGGATTCTCGAACTCATCATGCGTGAGATCGAAGTGGAGTGTCTTCCGGGAGACATTCCGGAACATATCGCCGTCGATGTGAGCGACCTTGGTCTGAACGGGGCTCTGCGCGTCTCGGATCTCCAGGTAAACGAGAAGGTGAAGGTCCTCGAAAGCGCCGATCAGGTTGTCGTGCACGTCGTTTCCGTGAAGGAAGAAGTCGTCGCCACGCCGGGTGCTGCGGTCCCGGCCGAAGGCGAGGCTGCCGCTCCTGCCGAACCCGAAGTCCTGAAGAAGGGCAAGAAGGAAGAGGAACCTCCGGCCGAGTAAGCGCATATGCGTGGGGGGACCGGGCAAATGGCCATTATGGAGGCCGCGAAGCGGTGTACCGACAGTGCCTTGGCCGGTGGGCCCGACGCTTAGGAAATGTGGCTGGTGGTCGGCCTTGGCAATCCGGGCGAAGAGTACGCCGGCACGTATCACAACGTCGGTTTTCGCGTTCTGGATCGCATCGCCGGACAATACGGCGTCCGGATCAGAGAAAGATGCGGTCCGGCATTGATTTCCGGAAGAGTAACGCTCGGCGGGCAACCCGCGACTCTCGTGGCGCCGCAGACCTATATGAACAAAAGCGGGTCCGCGCTTCCCCCGGTTTTTGAACGTTTGGAGTCGGGTGCCGGAGACCTGATTGTGGTTTATGACGATCTGGCGCTGCCGCTGGGGAAGCTGCGAATCCGGCAAGAAGGTTCGGCGGGCGGCCACAATGGGATAAAATCCATAATTTCGACCTTGGAGTCGGACGAGTTCCTTCGCATCCGAGTCGGAATCAAGCCGGACCGGGAACCGGGCGATGTTCGCGATTTCGTTTTATCGCGCGTCGGCAAGACTGACCGGTTGCTTCTGGACGAGACCGAGGATGTGGCCGTGAAAGCGATCGAGACGCTGATCGCCCAGGGCATCGACAAAGCGATGGCCGAGTACAACGGCATGGATTTAAGAGAAGAGAGAGACAAGGACAACTAAATGCGAAATTACGAAATCATGTTCATTGTCAATCCGAACGCACAGGACGAGGAGATTGACAAGATCAACGGACAGATCGAAACCATCATCACTTCCGGTGGCGGCAAGATCGACAAGATCGAAAAGATGGGAAAACGGCGCCTTGCGTATGAAGTCGACAGGCAGCGTGAAGGCCACTACGTCCTGTTCGTCATGTCCGCTAACGGCGAAATCATCAAGGAATGCGAACGCCGGCTCCGGGTGATGGATGCCGTGATCAAATACATCACCGTCCGCGTCGACGAAGAAGCGCGCCGGATGGACAAGATCAAGAACTATCGCCAGAAACGCGCTGCGCGCCGAGGTTCCCATGCCAGTGCCGCGGCCGGCGGTCAATCCACAGAAGAGGCTATGCAATGAAATCACCCAGCAGCAGGGAAAAGCGTCCGGCAGGGCAGAAGCAATATTACCGCCGGAAGAAAGTTTGTAAGTTCTGTGTCGAGAGAATCGACTCCATCAACTACAAAGATGTGAAACTGCTTTCGCAATTCGTTCCTGAACGCGCCAAGATCATGCCCCGACGCATCTCCGGCGTGTGTTCGCAACACCAGCGCCAGTTGAACGATGCCATCAAGAAGGCACGCAACATCGCGCTGCTGCCATTTACGACGGAGTAACGCCATGGAAATTATTCTCAGAGAAACAATCGATAACCTTGGCAGGGCCGGCCAGGTCGTGAAAGTGGCCAATGGGTATGCGCGCAATTATTTGCTCCCACGGAAGCTTGCCTATCTCGCGACACCGGGAAATGTGAAGGTCATTGAAGCCGAGCGCCAGTCGCTGTTGAGGAAGGAAGCCAGACAGAAGGACGACGCGGAGAAACTCCGGCAGATGCTCGACGCGGTCGAGATCACGATGCGTCGTAAAGTCGGCGAGCACAACGCGCTCTATGGATCGGTGACGAATTCCGATGTAGCCGACGAACTCCAGAAGAAGGGCTTCGAGATCGAGAAACGCAAGATCCACATGGACGATCACATCAAGACCGTCGGCGAATTCTCCATTCCGATCCGGCTGTTCAAAGATGTCACGGCTCACATCAAGTTGAAGGTCGAAGCGGAGCCGGAAGCCTAGTCCTGTCTCAACGCCTGTTGCGGATCGATCCGCAACGCATGCCGCGCCGGAATCGCCGCCGCGGCGAGCGTGATCAGCATCAAAGCCAGCAGCAGGCACAGCAGTAACAGCGGCTCAAAACCCGAGGGCGCTCCACCTGCGGTGGGGCGTCCCAGCATCGCAAGCAAGACAGGTCGAATGGCGATGCTTAAACCGAGCCCGATTCCTATTCCCGCGACGACTGCCGCCTGCTTCAGAAGACTCTTCATAACCTGCGAGCGTTCGGCGCCCAGCGCCATTCGAATTCCGAATTCACGCGTTCTCCGAGCGACCTGGTACGCAACGACGGAATTTCGCTCGAACACATCTTCCATCGTGCGGACAGAGAAAATCGGCCTGAAAGCTGATAATGGCGGAATTGGCGCCGACGGACAGGCCAATGGAAACGATCGCCGTCAGGGCAAAGCCGGGATTCTGACGGAGCATCCGGTATGCGTAACGCAGGTCTCTTAGCATGGGATGCTCGTTAGCATTCGGCCGGCGAGTCAGGCACAAAGTAACATTGGATCAGGACATGAAGACGCTGCCGATCATCGACATCAGCTCCCTCATTGCCGGGTCGGCCGGTCGTCGGGAGGCTGCGGCCCGGATTGGGGAGGCTTGTCGTGACTTTGGATTTTTCTATGTCAATGGCCACGGAGTAAACGAGCGACTCCAGCGGGAACTCGAAATGGTCAGTCGCGGATTCTTTGCGCAAGACCTCGAAACAAAACTCGAAATCCGAATGTCGCGCGGGGGACGAGCGTGGCGCGGATACTTTCCTGTTGGCGGTGAGCTGACATCGGGTCAGCCAGACTTGAAAGAAGGAATTTACTTCGGAGCCGAACTCGCCGACACGCATCCGCTTGTGAAGGCGGGTGCGCTAATGCATGGGCCGAATCTTTTTCCCTCGGGCATGCCGCAATTCCGCCCCCTTGTTCTGGATTATATGAATGCGATGACAAGGCTCGGACATTCGCTCATGGCCGGCATTTCGCTGAGTCTGGGTCTCGAGGAAACCTGGTTCGCCGATCATTACACGTCCGATCCATTGATTCTGTTTCGCATCTTCAACTACCCGCCGCCAACGGATTCTTCATTTGGCGTAGGAGAGCACACGGATTACGGGCTTCTGACGATTTTGAAGCAGGATGCGTCCGGTGGGCTGCAGGTCAAGGCGGAAGGCGAGTGGATCGATGTCGAACCCGTTCCGGATTCGTTGGTTTGTAATGTCGGCGACATGCTGGACCGCCTCACCGGCGGCCGGTTTTTGTCAGCTCCGCACCGAGTGCAGAATCCTTCGGAGCAGCATCGCTTGTCTTTCGCATTTTTCTTTGATCCCAACTTCAATGCCGAAGTGAAGCCGATCGAGACTGCCGGTCAGGTGCGCGATAACAGGCAGGAGCGGTGGGACAATGCCAGCGTTCACGAGTTTCAGGGGACCTATGGCGACTACCTCTTGCGTAAAGTATCGAAGGTCTTTCCGGAGTTGGGCCGCAAGGTTCTATGAACACAGATCTCCACGAAAAGGTCGTCGTCATCACGGGCGCATCGGGAGGTATCGGTTCCGCCATAGCGCTTCGATTCGCAGGAGAAGGCGCGAAGATCGTGCTGCACTATCGAGACAACCGGCATGGCGTGGCTGCGGTGCAGCGCAAACTGAAGGATGCGGAGTCGCTCATCGTTCGGGCCGACCTCACCAAAGAGTCGGATGTCCGGCGACTGTTCAGCGCCGCATTGAAGCGGTTTGGCCGGGTCGATACTCTGGTCGCAAATGCAGGATCGTGGGAGACGCGCGATGTGCCGATGAACCATATGTCCCTCAAGCAATGGAAAGGGACCTTTGACAACGTCCTGACCAGCGCCTTCCTTAGCCTTCGTGAGTTCCTTCGAATCGTGGCGCGACAGAAACGCGGCAATGCCATCCTGATCGCTTCGACAGCCGGCGTGTTCGGTGAACCCGGACACGCGGATTATTCCGCCGCAAAGTCCGCCATGGCATTTGGTCTTACGCGTTCATTAAAGAACGAGATCGTGCACCTCGCGCCAAACACGAGTGATTACTGTGGCGGTCGGGTCAATTGTATCTGTCCTGGCTGGACTGTTGTTCCGCGTACGGCGGACAAGCTGGATGATGCCGCTATCGTTCGGAAGGTCACCTCCACGATGGCTCTGCCGAAGCTCGCCGTTCCGGTCGACATTGCGAATGCGGCGGTATTTCTGAGTTCGGATTCGCTCGCGGGTCACATTACGGGGCAAACACTCGTAATTGCCGGGGGGATGGAGGGGCGCCTCCTGTGGCCGCCGCACTAGTCGCGGTGTCAAGCGGGGGTGCACTCGTGAAAGCGACGCCGAGCGGGCAAACGCGAGCCGCTGCATTTTTTTGATTGAAAGTGGTGTTAAGGTAGCCGCTTCAATTTTTGAGATCGGAGTTCCGTGTTTCTATGTCGCGTCAATCTCTCGAGCGAACTCTTCCGCACAATGTCGATGCTGAAAAATCCGTTCTCGGCGCCATTCTCGCCAACAACGAGAATTATTACCGCGTTCTCGAAACCCTGAGGGCCGAAGACTTCTACCTGGATGCGCACCGTGTCGTCTACCGCCAGATGGTGGAACTGGTCGAACGGTCGCGGGTGATCGATTTGATCACTATCCAGGAAGAACTCGTGCGCGCCTCGCAACTCGAAGGCGCGGGCGGCATCACTTATCTCGCAAGCCTGATGGATGGAATGCCGCATCTCGTCAACATCGAGCATTACATTGAAATCATCCGGGAGAAGTCGCTGCTGCGGCAGATGGTGAATTCCGCGAACAAGATCATGGCGGAATGCTTCGATCAGGCCGAGCCGGCGGAACAGATTTTGGATCGGGCGGAACAGGCGCTCTTCAGCCTCTCCGAAAAGCGAGTTCGGACCGGATTCATAGCAGTCAGAGAAATGGAGTTGTCGGCGACAAGACTCCTGGAAAAGCTGTACACCGAACGCGAGATGATCACGGGCGTGGCGTCCGGATTCCGCGATCTCGATCGAATGACGTCAGGTCTGCAGCCGTCCGATCTGATCATTCTCGCGGCGCGCCCCTCGATGGGAAAAACGGCGTTATGTTTGAACATCGCCCAGCACGTTGCGCTGCATAAGCAAGCTGCTGTGGGAATGTTCAGCCTGGAAATGTCGAAAGAGCAGTTGCTGATGCGAATGCTTTGCGCTGAGGCCCGGGTCGATGCGCACAAGGTTCGAACCGGGTATCTGGCCAAGGAAGATTTCCGGAAGCTGATCGACTCGTTGAGCCGGACGACTCAGGCGCCGATCTATATCGATGACTCATCGACGCTGACCGTTATGGAAATGCGCGCGAAGTGCCGCCGGCTCAAAGCAGAGCATGGGCTCGATCTCATCATTGTGGACTACCTTCAATTGATGTCCGGCTACGGACGCACTGAAAACCGGAACCAGGAAATCTCCGGCATATCGCGCGGCCTCAAAGCGCTTGCGAAAGAGCTGAATGTGCCCGTGATCGCCCTCTCACAGTTGAGCCGCGCTCCCGAGCAACGCCAGGGCGATCACAAGCCGCAGCTCTCGGACCTGCGCGAATCGGGTTCGATCGAGCAGGACGCCGATCTTGTGATGTTCATTTATCGCGAAGAAGTTTACAAACCCTCCGAAGAGAACGCCGGACTGGCAGAGTTGATCATCGCCAAACAGCGTAACGGCCCCACCGGAATCGTGAAACTCGCGTTCCTGCGTGAGTTCACGCGATTCGAGACGCTGATGGATATCAACTGAACCGACAAACGTGGCAAAGCCGAAGACCCAGTACGCATGCCAGCAATGTGGCCATACATCTCCGAAATGGATTGGCCGGTGTCCGTCCTGCCAGGAATGGAGCACGTTCGTTGAAGAACGAGTGAGCGTCGCGGCTGACGACGGCCCCGCCTCGTGGGATTCCTCGCCGATCCGGTTCAACGAAATTACAGGTGGGGAGACTCCGCGCACGTCGACAGGGATCGCCGAGTTCGACCGCGTTCTTGGAGGCGGTGTCGTGGCCGGCGCGCTTGTGCTGCTGGGTGGCGATCCCGGAGTGGGAAAGTCGACGCTGATGTTGGACGTGGCTTCGCATCTTGCTTGTTCGTCGGTCGTGCTCTATGCATCCGGCGAGGAGTCGGCTCAACAGATCAAGATGCGTGGGGATCGCCTTTCGGTTCGAGGAAACGATCTTCACGTCTATCCCGAAATGTCCGTCGAGAAAATCCTGGCGGCGGCGGAGCAGTTGCGTGCGCAAGCTGTCGTCATCGACTCGATTCAGACGACCTTCAGCGAAAAGCTCGAAATGGCTCCAGGCAGCATCGGTCAGGTGCGCGAGGTTGCGTCGCAGTTGCTGTTCTGGACGAAGAAGAATCAGATTCCGGCGTTCCTGATTGGACACATCACCAAAGACGGAGCCATCGCCGGACCAAAAGCGCTCGAGCACATCGTTGACACCGTTCTATATTTCGAGGGGCCGCGCCAGCATCCCCATCGAATTGTGCGAACGATCAAGAATCGATTTGGTCCGGCGAATGAACTCGGGATCTTCGAAATGATGGGGGCGGGGTTGAAGCCGGTGGAGAAGCCATCGGCATTGTTCCTTTCGCAGACACAGTCGCTGAATCCCGGTTCGGCAGTCCTTTGCTGTATGGAGGGATCGCGTCCCCTGCTGGTTGAGATACAGGCGTTGGTTTCAAGAACACATTTCGGGACTCCCCGGCGGCTGGCCACCGGCGTCGATCCTCAGCGCCTTGCGCTGATTTCGGCGGTACTTGAGAAGCGGCTCGGCGTCAGCTTGTGGGATCAGGACATTTATCTGAATGTGGTTGGCGGGCTTCAAGTTGAAGAGCCGGCGGCGGACCTTGCCATTGCCGGCGCGATTCTGTCGAGTTTGTTTGGGCGGCCCATCGCCCCGTCCACTGTGATCTTTGGTGAAATCGGTCTGGGTGGTGAAGTGCGATCCGCTATGTTTGCCGAAATCCGGCTCAAAGAAGCATCGGTTCTCGGATTCAAACGCGGCATCATTCCGGCGCAATCGATTGCCGAAGAAACGCCGTCGCTGGTTGAGACCCTTCGAGTCAACGACCTGCGCCAGGCCCAGGAAGTCTTCTTCGTGTAAGAAGACGGCCGACACGCTTTCCTCCGACATTTAGGTAGCCTCCAGTTTTTTCAATGATTTATAATGCGCGCGGGAGAGCGGTCTGCAGAAGTAAAGGCCTACAAAAATAAAAACAAAACGGGTGTCTCATGAGAGGTAAAGAAAGTAAGGCCCCCCCTCCGGTTTCAAAAATGCCGCCGGCGGAGGCTCAGGGGAAAGAACAAAACTATTTGATCGATATTGTCGTGGTGCGTCTGATCTTCGCCATCACGCTCACACTGGTCGCATATTACAGCCATCCTTTCGGACTTCAGGGCGCCGCAGCCATCGTGGTCGGTATTGCGAGCGCGATCGGAATCATCTTCTTCGAGCACAGACTTAAGGGAGCCACGTTAAAACGACTGATTGGCGCTGCCACTGGTTCGATCATGGGAATCATTGGCGCATCGTTGATCAGTTCGATGCTGACCGAGACGGTGTTCAACACGAGTTCGCTTTCATTCATCAAGCTCTTCATTCTCTTTTTGATGACGTATGTAGGGCTGGTTGTTGGAGCCAACAAAGGCGACATGCTGAACCTGTCGGCCATGGGTGGCATCTTCGGAGGTGAGCGTCCGCCGAAGAAGACATACAAGATTCTCGACACCAGTGTCGTCATTGATGGACGAATCGCCGATATCTGCGAAACGGGTTTCCTGGACGGCACACTCGTGATTCCTCACTTCGTCCTTCGGGAACTCCAGCAGGTCGCCGACTCGGCCGATGCGCTCAAGCGAAATCGCGGTCGGCGCGGGCTGGATATTCTTCAGCGTATCCAGAAGATGGCGGGTATCAGCGTGCAGTTCGTGGAGAACGACTATCCGCAAGTGCGTGAAGTCGACATGAAACTGATCGAACTGGCGAAGGAGTTGGATGCCAAGATTGTCACCAACGATTTCAATCTGAACAAAGTGGCGCAGCTTCGTGGCGTCGAGGTTCTGAATATCAATGAACTTGCGAATGCGCTGAAACCGGTATACCTGCCCGGCGAAACGATGAAGGTCTTCATCCTGAAAGAAGGAAAAGAATTCAATCAGGGCATCGCTTACCTCGACGACGGCACCATGGTTGTTGTCGATAATGCCCGGAAGATGATCGGCAAGACGGTCGAGTCATCGGTGACCAGCGTGCTGCAAACCACAGCCGGAAAAATGATCTTCGGGAGATACGAGGAAAAGCGCGGAGAGATCCCACATCATCCGCGCGATGAACGCAATGATCGCGAATCGCGACCTGAGCGTGCTCCCGAACGGCCGGCACCAACTGAAGTCTCGCACTAGCGCGCAGCGTCAAAAACGCGGAGCGCAAGCGCGACAGCGCGCAGCATTAGAACGATGACCGCAAGCGCGATAGCGCGCAGCATAAAATATGAAAGTCGGCACAATTATCGCGGCCGCCGGTTTCGGGCGGCGGATGAAAACGGACCGTCCAAAGCAGTTGCTTGTCCTGCAAGGCACGCCGATTCTCGTTCATACGATCCGCAAGTTCGATGCTTCAAATGTGATCGACTACATCATCGTTACGGCGCCCCGCGAATCTGTTGATGAGGTGCAGAATCTCGTCAAAGCAGCAGGTTTCAAGAAATCGGTAGCAGTCATCGAAGGAGGAGAGCGCCGGCAGGACTCGGTTGCGATCGGACTTCAACAACTGCAGCCGGGGACCGACATTGTCGCTGTCCATGACGGCGTGCGGCCGTTTGTGGCCGTGGACGACATCGAAAGCGTCGTGCGCCAGGCGGAAACGACTGGAGCAGCGATCCTTGCTGTTCCGATCGTCGATACGGTGAAGCACGCAAAGCGCGATTTCGTCGAACTGACACTCACGCGCGAACATCTGGTTCTGGCCCAGACACCGCAGGTCTTTCGCACCGAGATTCTGAAACAGGCTTTTGAGCGGGCGCAAAAGGACGAATACTATGGCACTGACGAATCGAGTCTTGTAGAACGCATGGGTCTTCCGGTGGCAATCGTTCGGGGCTCGGAACGTAACATCAAAATCACGAGGCCGGGCGATCTCACGCTCGCGAAAGCGTTCCTCGCTGAAGAAACGGCCGGCCAAAAGGTGAAGTCTTGAAGTTTCGAATTGGTATCGGATACGACTTGCATCGGCTGGGTCCATCTTCGTCGCTGACGTTGGGCGGTGTACAGATTCCGCACGAAAAAGGATTGATCGGCCATTCCGATGGCGATGTTCTCAGTCACGCCATAACCGATGCACTTCTGGGCGCGTGCGGGCTAGGGAACATCGGTGAAATGTTTCCAGACAGCGACGATCGGTTTAAGGGCGTATCGAGTCTGAAGTTCCTGCGCAAGACGGCTGAATTCATCCGTAAGAAGGGATACGAAATCGGTAACATCGATTCCAATATCCTTGCGGAGCGGCCGAAACTGCTGCCGTACTTTCCTGAAATGCAATCGAAGATCGCAGAAGTGCTCGGCATTCCAGCCCAGAATGTTCATGTGAAGGCCAAGACGATGGAGCATCTCGGCATTGTCGGTACCGAAGAAGCCATGGCCGCGGAGGCCGTCGCATTGGTGTTTTTGGAGACATGAGCGGAAGCCGCATCTGCGGCGTGCATGCGGTCTATGAAGCGCTTGCGTCGCATCAGTTGCCGATCGAACGGATCCACATCTCGCGTGAGGCGCACTCCACTAAACTGAAAGAAATCCTCGATCTCGCTCGTGCGCGCGGTGTGCCGATTCGCAAGGAAGAACGGGTGATTCTCGACCGACTGGCTGAAGGCGCCGTGCATCAGGGCATCATCGCGGTGTCGGCGGCATTTTCTTACGCGGACTTCGACGTTCTGTTCAAAGTCGACAAGCCGCTGATCGTTGTTCTCGATGGAGTCGAAGATCCGCACAATCTGGGCGCGGTCTTGCGAACCTCTGAGGCATGTGGGGCGTCCGGCGTCGTCGTGCCTGAGCGACATTCGGCACCGCTGAGCGCCACGGTGGCGAAGGCTTCAGCGGGAGCGGCCGCCTATGTTCCTGTCGTCCGCGTGAAGAATTTGGTGAATGTCATCGACGAAATGAAAGAACGCGGCATCTGGGTCGTCGGTGTCGACCCGGCAGGAACCAGGGATTGGACCGATTTCGATTACAAGGGCCCGATTGCCCTCGTGCTCGGAGGCGAACATCGGGGATTGAGGCGCCTGGTCCGGGAACATTGCGACGTGCTGGTCCGCCTGCCGATGGTCGGCAAGATTGCGTCGCTGAATATTTCGGTGGCCGCGTCGGTCGTTTTGTACGAAGTGCTGCGTCAAAGACGAGCCCGCTAGCAATTTTTTTGCCTTGTGACCCGTTGTAGACCCTAAATAGCTGTGCTACAGTCATAAATTTGTCGATGCTGGCGTAGCTCAGTTGGTAGAGCAGCTGACTTGTAATCAGCAGGTCGGGGGTTCAATTCCCTTCGCCAGCTCCTGATTATTTTGCATGGCGCGGACAGGTGGCCGAGCGGTTAATGGCAGCAGACTGTAAATCTGCCGCTCCTTGCGGGCTACGGAGGTTCGAATCCTCCCCTGTCCATATGAATTGGCGTGGGGGGACCACGCTAAATGATGGCGAACCTGCCCACGTAGCTCAGTCGGTAGAGCGCGTCCTTGGTAAGGACGAGGTCACCAGTTCAATCCTGGTCGTGGGCTCCAGTGCGGGAGTAACTCAGTGGCTAGAGTCACGGCCTTCCAAGCCGTTGGTCGCGGGTTCGAATCCCGTCTCCCGCTCATTTTGTAGACATTCAGGAGACGTATATCCATGGCGAAAGAGAAATTCGACAGAAGTAAACCTCACGTGAACGTGGGAACGATCGGGCACATCGATCATGGAAAGACAACGCTGACGGCCTGCATCACGAAGGTCCTCGCGAAGCACAACC
>Ga0137433_1000286_pt1 | contig 29791 bp, 17 predicted proteins | sample EasRivERMZT840_2_FD_102335 | JGI IMG/M metagenome (GOLD analysis project Ga0137433, IMG submission 102335) | Soil microbial communities from meander-bound floodplain in the East River, Colorado, USA - East River MetaG ERMZT840_2 | ecosystem: Environmental > Terrestrial > Soil > Floodplain ...
AGGTGTTCGCGGGAGATGGCTCCGATCACACAGACTTCCTTGAACAGCGCGCTGTCGGCGATTACCGTCTCCACTTCCTCAGGGGAGACCTTCTTTCCGCTCCCAAGAACGATAAGGTTCTTGATGCGGCCGGTGACGCGGAGAAACCCATCGCGATCGACTTCGCCGAGGTCGCCGGTATGAAACCATCCCTGTTCGTCGATCACTTCCCGGGTCAGGTCGGGCCGTTTGTAATATCCGCTCATGACGGCCGGTCCCCGGACGATGATTTCGCCTTGCGCGGTAATCTGAACATCCGTGCCGGGTAAAGGGCGTCCCACGGATCCAAGCCGGTTGTGTTCCGGAGTATTCACGGCGACAACAGGGCTGGTTTCCGTCAAGCCATAGCCTTGAAGAACCGTGAAACCCAAACACTCGAAAAACCCGCCAACTTCGACGTCCAGTGGTGCGCCGCCGATGACGAATTCATGCAGTCTGCCGCCGAACTTCTGGTGCAAAGGGCGAAAGAGTAATCTGCGGACCGCGCGCGAGGGGATATGCTTTGCCGCTCGAAGCATCGTTCGGAACATGCGCTCGCGGCGGGGCCCGGCATTACGAACCTCCCTTTCAATGCTGCCTTTCAACATCTTGAGAAACAGCGGCACCGCGATCATTCGCGTCACTCTTTTTTCGCGCATGATCTCGACGAGTTCCTTCGGATACAAGGTATTGGCGTAACAGATGCGAGCGCCGGAGTAGAGGACGCCGAGCAGTCCGATCGAGAGTTCGAACAGATGATTCAATGGCAGAATGGAAAGGAACAGATCGCTGGAGTTCACTTTGACGATCTGCTCGAAACAGTTGCATTGATACAGCAGGTTTCGGAATGTGATCATCACGCCCTTGGGTGTTCCGGTTGTGCCGGACGTGTACACGATCAGCGCCGTTTCATTGGAAGCTCGATCCCGGACTTCGTGATCGGCCTCGGCCCGCAGATCATGGATAGACAATCGGTGCGGATTGGCGGAATCGCTGCTGAGCTGGATGACGTGTTCAACTGAAGGAACGTTGCGCTTGAGCCATTCGGCGGTTTCGTAGTGTGTCGGAGACGCGAATATAAGGCGAGGTCCGGCGTCGTTCAGAATTGCCGCAAGCTCGGTTTGTGTGAGCTTGACGTCGAGTGGAACGATGACGGCCGCGCAGCGAACAGCGGTAAGAAATGACACGACCCATTCCGGCCGCGATTCCGAGAGGATGGCGATTCTGTCGTCTTCCTGGATTCCTTTTTCGATCAGATAGTCCGAAACCTGTTTGACCTTTGCCGTGATCTGCTCATACGTCCAGTTCTTCCATTCGTGGTTTTCCCAGTGGTAAAGCGCGGTCACTTTGCCGTACGTCGTGCCCTTTTCGTAAATCAGGGAAAGGATTCCTTCTCCGGAACTCTTATCCCAATTCACGTTGTCCATTCGATCCATAGTTATCGCCTTACCTTTGCCATTGCTCAATCTTTTCGCGGCAATGCGTGTATGAAAGGTCGATCAATCGCTGAGCGGCTTTCCAGTCGAAGAAATCGACGTGGGATGTCGGAGGTTGGAGATAGAGATCCGCCGCTTTCTTTGTCGCCTCTGCGCTGCCGATGCTGCCAAGTTGTGAAGTGCGGGAGAGAATACTGAAAATGTGCGGCTGCTGCGTCTTCGCGGCGAAAGGATTCAGCCGCTTCCACAGCATCGGCCAGCCCGACAGTTCCGACTGCGGCGCGGACGGTACTGTCAGGTCGATGGTCGGACTGACGTCGATGGCAATGACTGGTCCTGCGCATCGAGTCCGCATGACCGATACAGGCAGGTTGTCCATTACACCGCCGTCGACCAGCATTTGTCCGTCTCGGACAACAGGCGGCCAGATTCCAGGTATGGAGGCGCTCGCACGTATCGAAGTCCAAAGCGAACCTTCGTCGTGGATGGTGATTGCGGCTGTACTCAGATTGGATGAGTTGCAGAAATATGGAATCCAGAGATCTTCGATCCGAATATCGCCGAACGAGTCCTTGAGATAAGACGAGAAACGGTGAGCCGAATTCAATGACACGGCCGGAAAGGTCATATCACGAAAAAAACGCCTGCGGAAATTCCTCCCGAAGTCCGCTCCAATATCAATGAGAGCCGGAATATCGACGCCCTTCGCCCACTGGGCCGCGACCGCGGCGCCCATGCTGGTGCCCCCGATCACGTCAACGGGCAGGCCGCAATCCTCGAGTGCCTTGAGAGCGCCGATATGCGCTAAGCCTCTGGCTCCGCCGCCGCTCAGCACCACTCCGACGGGCTTATTCGCCAGGAACCTGGCAAGCCGTTGATAATCGCTTTTCCGTCCGCGGCGGACGTGATGATGCGCGTGAACCTTGCGCCTTCCCAGCCAGACACTCGTACCCGACGGCAGCCTGGCCGCGTCCGAATGCACGAGCACGAGTTCTTTTCGTGTGGCGGAAGTTCCCATTTGCCCCTCGAGCAGTGCCGCTTCGACCGGGCCCGGGCGAGAGTCTGCATCCGATGGCCCTACGATCAGAATCAAATCCGCATGCCTCAGGCAAAGGCTCGTCCAGAAAGAAAGCTCAGGATCGCATTGCAGGAGCACACATGGAAATTCGCTTTCGTATTCCGCAAGCCAATTCATCAGGCCGTGATGTGCCGCTTCGTCGGATGACGAAGCTGCCCCAGGCCCGAGTTCGATTTCGATACGACGGCTGCTGAGCGCGAACGCAGGAAGAGCGGCATCGCTTAAGCCATCCAACAGCGTTTCAACGAAGCCTGCAGGGAATCCGTTGGAAGCAACGGAAACAAGCGCGATCGTCGCTACACGCGCCTTCTTACGTCCTGCGTCTTTCTCGCTGACGATCGTCGCAAGTCTTTTCGCGATCTGCCGCATGCACTGTGGTTGCTGGACCACGAGCGACTCGAAGTCCTCGGCGGACAATCGTACTAATTGGGTATCGCGGGTTGCCCGAACCGTCGCCGATCGCGGTTCACCGGTCAATAAGCCCATCTCTCCGACGAAACCGCCCCGCCCGACATGCGCAATCACCTCGGGGGGACCGCCGGAACGGCTGGCACTGAGCGCCAGTCGACCGCAAACCACGACATACATGGAATCCGATGGCTCGCCCTGCTCGAACAGCGTGGCGCCTCCGGCAAGCCGCAGCCAGTTTGCTTCGCCATCGAGCATGCGCAGGCGTTCGATATCGACTCCTTCCATCAAAGGAGAAGACGCCAGATGAAAACTCAACAGACGGTGGGACGCAAGACTGCGTAATTCTTCGCGAACGCTGGCGTAATGCTCAAACAGGCGTGAAAGCAGGGGCAGGGAGAACTTCAGCACGTGAGACTGCACTACCGCATAAACCGTCGCCTGTCTCGGTCTGTGAAACAGTACGACCGTCTCACCAATGCAGTCGCCCGGAGCAAAGCTCGCGAGAGCCTGCTTTCGCCCGCCGCTCCCGATAGCGAACATCTGCAGGGTTCCGGACAATACGATATACAGCGCGTCGTCGACGTCCCCCTCTTCAAACAGACGGTCGTCGGCATTCAGGGATAAGCACTCGGTTTCGCGCGCAAGCGTTTCCAATTGCGATTCGGGAAGTCCTCTAAACGCGTTGAACGAACCAAGGACTTCGACCTTTCGCGATTCCAGGGTGTAATCGTGAATGCTCATAAATAACGGCAGAACACGTTTGAAATCTCAAACCGCCGCTTCGTGAGAATCCTTCGTCACGTGCAGTCCTTGCTGGACGGGGTTAGTTTTAGTGCTTAAGGGCGTCCATCATAGTGCAAGAATGGCCAATTCCCCAGCATTTCGAGGACACTTCTCACGGCCGGAGTTGCAAGATTGCCGCCAACGGTTAATAGGTTGATTTGGTTGGCTCAGCAGTCGAGGGGAGTTTGGGGAAACCTATCCGTTTGGTTAAACGCCGACACCATTCGGTCAATCCAGCGTCTTCGCCACGCGAAAGCCGAGGTAGTTTCGTCCGCGGCGCGTGGCGGGATATGGCGCGCCTCGCCGGGCAGACCTCTGCATGTAGGGATTGCTCAAATACGTTCCATCGCGAAAGACGCGGTTTGCACAATTCCCGTTCTTGTTGGCCGAACCATCCGCTGGCGCATTCGCTCGATCCGCTTCGTAGCAGTCTTCGACCCACTCAAAAACGTTGCCGTGCGTGTCGTGAAGTCCGAACGCGTTCGCCGGAAACGAGGCAACCGGAGCGGTTTCGTTACCCCATTTATCGCGGCCTTCGGTCTTGCCGCCGAGGCCGGGACCGGGGATGCCGAAGTTCCCGTAGTTGTGGTCCAGTTTCGTGCCCCATGGATATGGCGTTGTGGTCCCGGCGCGCGCAGCGTACTCCCATTCCGCGTCGGAAGGCAGACGGTATGCATCGTCTTCGCCCGTTTTCCAGTTGAGCCAGCCGACAAACGTTTGCGCATCGAACCAGCTGACGCCGACAACGGGACGTGTACCGCGGCCCCAGTCTTTGTAGTCGGGATTGGGCGTGCCGTCTTCTCTGGTTTTCAGCGCGTTCTCGACCTCAACGCCATCGCACCAGCGGTCCCGAACGCAGGCTTCCCACTGGTCCCAGGTCACTTCGGTTCTACCTATCGCGAAAGAGCGAGGTATGGTCACCTTGTGATGACGTTCATTCTCACGACGCTCCGGCTCATCGGCGGGCGATCCCATCATGAACGAACCAGCCGGCACGACTAACATCTCCGGACAATTGCGGCACTCCTTGAACAGCTGGCCCGTCTTCAGTGCAGCCTGCGATGCGCTCGGCTTTCGGGTTTGCGCGGATTGTGTTGTCGATGCCGCGAAAAGGATTGCCGCCGTCACCATTAGAATCTTGCTGCTGGTCATCTGCCTGCCCTCCCGGGATATCCAGAATGTCGCGTGAAATCGCATCAGCATAATACACTTCGAAACGGAGGTGCTTGTTTGCAGGCCATGAAAAGCTTTCGATCACTGCTTGGACAGCCTCTCTACGTGGTATTGAGCGTGGCGACACTGACGCTCGCCGTCGGGGCGAATCTTGTCGTCTTCACGATCGTCAATGCGATCTGGATCCGGCCGCGTCCTGTGCACCATCCGGATCGAGTTGTCATGGTGATGGGCGATACGAGCTCTCTGGGCTCATCCGAGCGTTTTTATTTCGCTGAACTCGGTCTTCAGTTGCAGGTGCGCGACGTGCCTGCCTTCGAACTCGTGGCCGGTCAGGTCATGACGAGCGGGCGGAACGCGAGCCTGATGCCCCGGATCGCCTTCGATGCGATAGGACACCCCGTTGAAACGCTCGGCGTCACCTCGGAGTATTTCGGGGTTTTAGGGATTGGCATCCGCGGACGCGATTTCACCCGCGACGATGATCGCTACGGCGCGGCGCCCGTCGCAATCATCAGCGACCGCCTTTGGAAGACCGCGTTTCGCGGTGAGGATATTGTCGGCGCCGATCTTCCGGCCTCACCCGTGCCCATTCGGATCATCGGTATTGCGCCGCCCGGCTTTTCCGGCGCGCGCCTCGGCGAGAATGCGGATCTGTGGATTCCGAGAAATCTCGTTCCCTTTGTTTCGCTCGTTCCACGCATCGGCGACGGTTCACCCGTACTTCCGGAAGGCGCCGCTCCGATACTCGCCATTGCCCGGCTCAGACCGGGAATCAGTGCCGCGGAGGCGGAGCGTCTGATCGAACAGCATGGCAAGAGCCGTAACCGGCTGGCCGTCGTCCCTCTGTCGCAAATATTCGGATCACCGCATCATCGGACGCTCATCATCGATGAACGCAACGTGCTGCGATTGATCTCGGCAGCTGCTGCTCTGGTGCTGTTCGGTGGATGCGCGACGCTGATGGCTCTGGTGTTTGCTCATTACGAGCGAAGACGCAGCGAATTCGGCATCCGTTTGGCGCTGGGCGCATCCGCCACGCGGCTGGCCGGTCGCATGACGAGCGAGCTGGGATGGCTCGTCGCCGGCGGCTCTTTGACTGCTGTCGTTGCCGCCGCCCTGGGACTGGAATTTCTGCCGGCGCTGAGCCTGCCTGGCGGAATCGTTCTGGACCGGCTGGATCTTGGCTTTGACTGGCGCGTCCTTCTGGCGGGAATCGCCGGCACGGTAATCACAATGTCCGCCGCGGCTGCATTGCCGATGCGACGATTCACATCGCATGGCATCGCCGCCGGTCTCATTTCTTCCGTTGCAACAGCGGCGCGCAGCTCGCTGCGCCTCCGGCAGATTGCGCTTGGCGCCCAGGTCACGGCCACAGTCGCGGTGCTGGCTGGAGCGGGTCTCTTCCTCCGGACGATGCAGCACGGCTTCGATCAGGGACCCGGGTTCGACGCTGCGCGCACGGTATTCATCGACGTGGACACGGCCTCGCTCTACGACCTTTCGGCAGCGATCAGGATGGAAGGAATCAGGACGAGCGCTGGAGACTTCAAAAAGCGCCTTCAACAGGTCGAAGCAAGATTGGCCGCTCAGCGCCTCGTCGTGAACCGGCGGATCGTCGATGCGGTCAAGGCACAGCCCGGCGTCGAATTGATTGCGGTCGGCACTGCTCCGCTCGGCGTGGACAGCGCCCCCTGGCTGGAGCAGCCGAGCAATATCGAAACCGAGTCGGGAACCCATGCGTTGCGTGTCGGATATGCGGGGGCGACTCCCGGCTATCTCCACGCGCTCGGTTTGCGCGTGATTGCCGGTCGCGCGCTCGTTACTGCCGATGGGAGCAATGCAGGCGCGCCTCGCACCGTGATGATCACCGCCTCGCTTGCTGCCGCGCTTTGGCCGGGAGAGTCCGCTGTCGGACGCCGCTTTCGAATGTCGGCGGATCACGAGGTTGTCGGGGTTGTGGACGATTTCGCATTCGGCTCTCTCCGTTTCGACCCACCCTACGTCGTCCTTGCAGCCGCTGCCGAGGAGGCCGCGATGTCAAACTCAACGTTGAAGCTTGTCGTCCGGACGCCGACTCCGACCGCGCTCGTCGCTCCACTGCGACGCACGATCACACAGGTGTTACCCGATTCTCCGCGGATGACGATCACCACGGGCCGTGAAGCCGTGGCCGCCGACCTTGCACGGGAACGACTCGGTGCATGGTTCTTTTCCGGCTTTGGCCTCGTCGCCACGGGCCTCGGCATCGGCGGTGTGTTCGGGATGGTGGCTTACATGGCGGAATTTCGCCGCCGGGAGTTCGGAATACGCGCAGCCCTTGGCGCAACGATGTTCAGGCTGGCGCTAATGATAATCATCGCAGGATTGGCGCCGGTCGTCGTCGGTACAGCCGCCGGTCTCCTTGGCGCGTTGTGGCTTGGCAAGGCCGCTGAGTCGTTTCTAATAGGCGTCAGCTGGTTCGATCCCGTGAGCTACTGGATGGCCGGACTCGTCATGTTGGGCAGCGCAACTCTTGCCGGATTCGCAGCGGCATGGCGCATCAAACGCATAGCGCCCAGCGAAGCCCTTCGGGCTGAATAAAATCTGTGTTTCAATCCGAAACGGAGGTGACCCTTCATGAGAGCCGGTATCTCAATCCCCAATGGCGGAGCGATTGCGACAGTAGAGGCAGTTGTACGCGTTGCGAAGTATGCGGAAGAACTGGACTATCACACGTTATGGACATTCGATCGTCTGATCTACGCCATCGCTCCGCGCAATCCATATCCCGGATCGGCTGATGGATCGTGGCCGGTCGCGTTCAGGCGAATGCTTGATCCGTTAGACACGCTCACCTTCGCGGCGGCGCACACGAAGAAGATCTTTCTCGGAACGAGTGTGCTCGATCTGCCTTACTACAATCCGCTCGTATTGGCGCGGCGCTTCACGACCATCGATTACCTTTCAAACGGACGTCTTCGGGTCGGGCTTGGCCTCGGCTGGTCCGAGGACGAAATGGAAGCGACCGGTGCGAACATGAAAGCGCGCGGCGCCACTGCAGATGAATTTCTGCAGGTGCTGAAAGCTGTCTGGACTCAGGATCCGTCGGAGTTTCGCGGCAAGTTCTACTCCCTGCCGAAGTCCCACATCGATTTGAAGCCTGTGCAAAAGCCGCATCCGAAGGTCTATCTCGCTGCGTTTGTTCCCGCCGGCCTGAATCGCGTCGCCCGGCTTGCGGATGGCTGGCTTCCGACAGGAATCCCTGTTGAAGGCATGGCGCAGATGTTCGACGCCATTAAAGGAATGGCGAAGCAAGCTGGGCGTGATCCCGCGTCGCTGGAGATGGTCGTTCGCGCCAACTTGCACATCACGGACAAGCCGCTCGGAAAGGAGCGGCACATCTTCACCGGCTCGCTCGATCAAATCAAAGAAGACGCAGCGGCATGCCGGCAGATCGGCGCGAGTGAAGTTCACTTCGAACCGGGCTTCTCGGGAGACATAACGCTCGAGGGCTGGCTCAAGCGGATGGAACAGCTACGCAGCTTTGTGTGACGAGTAGGAAATTCGGGGACGGTCGCCTAAATTAACTAAATTGCACTTCAAATTTAGGTAATTTAGGCGACCGTCCCCGAATTTCCTACGGCACAGCGCATGTGTACGATGCGGCGTCGGCGGCGGGACCGGAGTTATATCGCGGATACGTGGGATACGAGCACATCGGAAGAGTGCCTGTATTCCCCATGACCGTCGCCGACTTCGGCGGCGCTGTTCCACGCTCGACCCAGTCGAGGAGCATCGTGATCCGGTCGAACCGGCTCGGAATCTGCTTCGCGGCGATCGATTGGCCGTCGCCGTCAATGGTGTAGCTTGAACCGGTGAGGCCGTGTCCCGTCTGAGGAAGCACATAGAGTCGTGCGAACGCATCGACTGCGGTGCGACCCATCTTATCGAGCAAGGATTGGTAGTAATCAAGTTGCGTGCCCGGAGATGCGAGAGAGTCGTTGGTCCCGATGGCAACAATCATCTTTCCGCCGCGTTTGGTGAACGCGGAAAGGTCGGGATTCGTGGAGTCGAGCCAGGGAGAAAGCTCTTCGCGCCGCACATTCCACTTGCCGCCTTCCACATAATCCAGCGGATTGGCGGTCGGGTTCTTCATCAGGAATCCCGTCACACCGAGCACGCCAAGGTGTGAGTGATTCGGCGCGTTTGGCGCCGCGCCTTCCTGTCCATTGAAGCGAGCATTGAGAATGAGACCGCTTCCTGAAGGATCCGTTGACGGGACCCACATCCCGAACGTCCGCGATCCATACGCGAGCGGCGTCGCAAACTTGTACCGGCTATAGACCAGTTTGAGCGTGGAGATCTGCCCGTCGGTAAAACACGCGGCGGCGCTCGTATCCTGCGGATTGGGATCGACGTTGTCCGGGCATCGCTTGAAGGCCCAGGGATTGCGATCGGGCGCGCCCTGGCTCATGTCGAACATCGCCCTGCACGCCATGTAGTTCTGCATAATGCCGTCGGCGAGGCCATCCAGCTTGTCGCACTGGCGGACGAATGCGGCACGAATGGCTTCGGTTTTCGCAGGCGTCAACCAGTTGGCCGCCGGCTTTTCCTGGATGCGGATCAGTTCGGGAGCCAGCATCAAGGTCGAGAAGCCGACGATCGGGACGTTCGCGGCAACGCCGTCGTAATCGGCGGGATAACGCTGAGCGACCGTCAGCGCTTCGCGGCCGCCCTGAGAAGTGCCGAAGAAATAGTTATAGCGGGGCCGCGCCCGGTAGAGTCGTTCGATCAAAACCATGGCTGCGTCGTGAGTTTTCTTGAGCTGCATGTAGCCGAGGTTTTTGATGGCCTCGTCGCTGAGGGTCCAGTCATTATCGGGTGGAGCCGCGGCCGCACCGGCAGCCGCGTCGCCGCGACGACCGCCAAAGCCGGCTTGCTGATGTCCGGAGTCGCTGCCGTAAGTGGCGAAACCCCGCTGCAGTAACGCTCCCGCTTCGCCGCCCGTCAGATTTGGAATCGTGCCGTTAAAGCCTCCACCTCCGATTTGGGACGCGTGCGCTGTCCACGACGCCGGCAGAACAACGCGAAAGTTGATCGGACGGCCATATGAACTCTTGTCAACCGGCGCCATGACACCGTCGATCGAGCAATACGCGGGAGCATTAGCCGCAGCTTCAACCCACCGGGGCGCTGCGAGAATAATTCCCGCGACCGGCTCGCCGATCGCCGAAACAGGGATTGCCGTTCCGAGCCGCGCGCTCGTGCAGTCTTCGGCGGAAATGACCACGTTCGCTTGTGTCGTGGGGGCCTGGGCGGGCTGCGCGTCAAAGCTGCCGACCGATAAGAATGTTGCCAGGAGCGCAGCAATCGCGAGCAAGGATCGAATTGGACGTCTCATAGGTAGCATTTTTTAACACGTGTATCCTGTTTCAACAACCAGTGTTCCACCTTTCCCTTTGAATTCCTTCCGGTGCGAGAATAATGTACCGCCATGAGGTTTAGCGCCGGCGACTCGTTTGGACGCTACCGTATCGAGGCGCTGCTGGGCGCCGGTGGTATGGGCGTTGTTTACCGCGCGCACGATACGCTTCTTGAACGTCCGGTCGCGATCAAAGTGTTGTCGGCGGAGAAGACCGCAGCGAACACTCTGGCCAATCTGCTCTCCGAAGCCCGAAGCGCAAGCGCTCTGAATCATCCGAATGTCTGTACGATTTACGAGGTCGGCGAGGAAGGCGAGTGCGCTTTCATCGCCATGGAGTATGTCGAAGGGCGGACGCTGGATTCGCTGATCGCGAAGGGCCCTCTCTCCATTTCCTCGGCAACGGAATACGCTCTCCAGATCGCGGACGCGCTCAGTCATGCGCACGAGCGGGGAGTCATTCATGGAGATCTCAAGACCGTCAACATCCTGGTCTCTTCCAGGAACCGCGTCAAAATAGTCGATTTCGGCCTGGCCCGCCGGCCGGAAGAGAACGGGGCCGATCGTTCGTCTGCAACGACGGCGGTGATCGCCGGAACTCCGCACGCGATGGCGCCGGAACTGTTTCGCGGAGACACGCCGGATCCGCAAAGCGACGTCTGGTCGCTTGGCGTCGTCTTTTTCGAGATACTTGCGGGCGCGCGGCCGTTTACCGGTGAAACGACGGCGGAACTGGCCGCTTCGATACTGCGCGATCCTCCCGCATCGCTTCCAGAACGTGTGCCGGTGGTGTTACGGCGCGCCGTCGAGCTGTGCCTTGCGAAGGACCCGTCTCATCGATTTCGCGATGCTCGCGAAGTGAGAGTCGCGCTTGAGCTGACCCACGACACAGCTCGGGGCCTGCTGCGCTCGGACGATGGGGGTGAATCCGTCGAATGGTCTCTGGACCTGCCGCCCGCGATTGGAAACGTTCAGTCGAGCTCGATCGAACTCGTCGGCCGCGAATCCGATCTCGCCATTCTCAATGCAGCGATGGAGCGGGCGCGCGCCGGCCGGCGGCAGTTTGTGTTTGTGGCGGGTGAAGCGGGCATCGGAAAAACCCGATTGACGTCTGAGTTCGCGCGCAGCGTTGCATCCACCGGCGCCGCGGTTCTGCTGGGGCGCTGCGATGCCGAGGCGCTGATCCCGTATCAACCATTTGTGGAGGCGCTCGACTGGTACGTCCGCTCGTGTCCGTCGGCCTTACTGCACGCGCAACTGCGTGACGTGGAGACAGCGTCGGAACTGGCCGGAGTCATACCGTCGATCGCGCGACGTTTCTCGGCGCCTCTGGAGACCGTGGAGTCGAATGCGGAAGGCCGGCGCTACCGGCTCTTCGAAGCGACCGCGTCTTTTCTTGCGCGAATCTCGCGGACCCGTCCGCTGCTTGTTCTGCTCGAAGATGTGCACTGGGCCGATCCGCCGACGTTGCTGATGCTGCGTCACGTGCTGCGGTCCTCGCACGAAGGTGCGCTGCTTCTGGTTGCAACCTATCGTGAAACGGAACTCGACCGGACTCATCCACTCGCGGACATCCTTGCAAGCCTCAGGCGCGAGCCGGCCGCCGCCAACATCAGGCTCCGCGGTCTGAACGAGCGTGAAATTACGCGGTTCGTCGACGGATGGCTCGGAAAGAAGAACGCTGCGCCATCGCTTGTGAAACTCGTAGGCAGCAATACCGAAGGCAATCCTCTTTTCATGACCGAAGTGCTGCGGCACCTTGACGAACTCGGCAAGCTCGCGGAACTGCAAACAGCTGCCGGACCGCACGCCGTGGACATCGGACTTCCGGATGGCGTGCGCGAGGTCATCGGCAAACGCGTCAGCCGTCTCAGCGACGATTGCAGGCGTGCGCTCGCCGTGGCTGCTGTGGTCGGACGCGACTTCACTTTTCCCGTGCTGCAAGCGGTCACAGATTTTCCCGAAGACCGCCTGCTGGACGTCATCGACGAAGCACAGTCATCACGCGTGATACAGGAGGCGCCCGGAACAGTCGACGGATATACGTTCTCTCATGCGTTGATACGCGAAACGCTGTACGGAGAGTTAACGGCGTCCAGGCGCGTGCGCCTCCATCGAAAAGTCGCCGAAGCCCTCGAAGCATTGATGAAACCGGGGCAGGAGCCGCTGGCGGATCTTGCGTATCACTACGTTCAGGCAGCCTCGAGCAAGGACGTCGAAAAGGCCGTCACATTCGCGGCCCGCGCTGCAGAGGCCGCTGCAGCGCGGTTTGCGATCGAGGACGCTGGTCGATTCTATGGAATGGCCCTTCAGGCTCTCGACCTGCTTCCCGATGAGGATTCGATACGCGCGCGCCGTCGCGATCTGCATATCAAAAGCGGCAAGGCGTTCGGCAGCATCGGGCAGTGGGCGGCCGCAGTGAGACACTTCAAAGCGGCTCTGCTGCTGTTGCCGCCGGACAGCCGCGAGCAAAGAGCCGAGCTGCTGGTCCAGCTGGCTCTTGCATCATTCTGGTCGCTCAATATTCCGGAACTCCGGCAGTTTGCATCCGAAGCGGTCGAAATCGCGGACGCAATCGGTCGCGACGATCTCTGGGCGGAGGCGATGTCCTGCGCCGCCTCGGCCGACAATGCGGATGGAAACGTTCTCAAGGCGGTGGAGACCGATCGCCTCGCGATCGATCGAGCCGGAGGGATAAAGAGCCTGGGTATGGCCCGCTGCGTCGTCAGCCTGTATCACGCCGGCCTGACCGACGAGTCGATCATTCGCGCGAACCAGTCCCTGAAATCGGCCAGGGCCGGAGGCGATCCGGCGTTCGTTGTGTACTCGCTGACGCATCTGGGCCTGAGCAACGCGGGCCTCGGCCGGTATGACGAAGCCCTTCGCGCTTTCGACGAGGCCCGCGCCTATGCGAGGCGTTACGGTGTATTCCCGTTCCTGGCCCGCGGGATCTCGATGTCCACCGGAATGCACATCGCGTTGGGAAATCTGTCGACCGCCGAAACGTTCGCGCATGAAGCGAGAGATATCGCGCGGCAGGCGGGGTTCGCGCCGGCTTTGATCAGTTCCGGCATCGATCTTTTGTTCATACATACGCGTAGCGGGGAACTGGGACGGGCCGAAGCGCTCCTGGATGAGGTCGCAGCTGCCGCAAGGTCCATCGGAGGATGGCACGGCTGGTTGTGGGAGCTCCGGCTGATTCAGGTGCGCGCTGAGCTGGCGCTGGCAAAAGGCGACTGGCGCGCCGCCGCCGAACATGCCGGCAACGGAATTGTGCAGTGCCGCGCGCGTCACCGTCTCAAGTACGAAGCGCTCGCGCATGTTACGAGAGCCCGCGCGCTGGTGAATGCTCAAGACCGGCCTGCGGCTCTTAAAGATGCCGCTCACGCCGTCGTCCTCGCGCGCCGGCTGGGCGATCCCGCGGTTCTCATCGACGCGCTGGCCGCTCACCTGAAGATCGAAGGTAATGACACGCTGCTCGCCGAGGCCCGCACCTCGATTCAGAACGTCGTTGAAACCCTGACCGATGAGCGCATGCGGCGCCAGTTCCTCGATTTGCAAAACGTGAACACGATCCTCAAGCTCTGAGACAGTCGTTATCTCGCTGAGGCCGCATTCTCCAGAAGGCCGCGAATCTCGGCCGGGCTTTTCGGGTTCAGCAGGTCGATCGGCTTTTTGTCTTCGGCATCCGTAATCTGCGTGACGGCCCCCTTATTAATAAGGTAGCGGACCAAATCCGTCTTGCCGGACTCTGCTGCGACGTGAAGAGCGGTTTTGCCTTCGTTCGCGGAGGGTGCGCGCGAGACACGCATCGAGTACGTGTTGGTCCCCGTGACTCGAGCATTCAGATCTGCGCCATGCTGGAGGAGCAGTTCCATCAGCTCCATATTCACCGGGCCGCCCGCGCTGGTCTGTGCTGCCAGGCCCGTCCCGCCGCGGTTTCCGGCTCCGACTCCGGCCGCGACAAGGAATGATGTGAGTCCCATCGCGTTGATGTTGGGATCCGCCCCCTTGGCCAGGAGTGCTCGAACTACTTCGGAGTCACCTGCCATGGTCGCGCGCAGCAACGGCGTGCATCCGGTATTCAACAGCGGATCGATGAAGCGGCCGCTGTTTCCGCCGCGGCTCGGTCGATGAAAGTTGAGCTGCGGATTGGGATCGACATCGGCGGCGAGCAAAGCGTTGACGATGTCCATACTCGACACTGGCGGGCGTTCGCCGCGACCTGCGGCAGGAGCAACCCCGCCACGGCCACCGCGTCCACCGCGACCTCCGCCGAGCGTGGCTTTTCGATCGACGACGATGTAGAGGGCCGTGCGGCCCCACCAATCCCAGAGGTGCGGACTTGCTCCACGATCCAACAGGAGTTTCGCGACATCGTTATGGTCGTTGTCGAGAGCGAGCATCAGCGCGGTCACGCCTTCAGGCGTTGGGACATTGACGTCCGCGCCGGCGCCGATCAGCGCCTCGACACAGTCGTAGCAGCCGTCACGCGCGGCGTACAGCAGCGCGGTGAGTCCACCGACCGGACGATATTGCGCGCGAGGTTCGTTGGTGATCTGGCTGGGCCAGTCGGTGAACTGGGCCCGGGGCTTGACGTCGGCGCCTTTCGCAAGAAGGAGCTTCACCAGCGCTCCCGCGTTTCGCGTCGCCGCGGCAGCCCACATTAACGGCGTTTGATTGTGGAATTCCTCGATCGTGTTGACGTTGGCGCCGGCCTTGATCAGCATTTCGGCGATGGCGGTTTCGCCTGTCTTGACCGCCAGCATCAACGCCGACTGGCCATCCGGATTGGCGCCTTCCGGTTCCGCGCCCGCGTCGAGCAGCATTTTCACCATTCTCGCGTCGGCGAATTCGGCGGCTTGCGCGATCGGCGTCGATCCGAATTCATTTCTGACATTCAGGTTGGCCTTCTTCGCGATCAGCGCCGCAAGCAGTTCGTAATCGACTCGATAGACCGCCCAGTGGATCGGGCGCGTGCCGTCGGGTTGCGCTTCGTTCACATTGGCGCCGGTTCGGATCCGGTCGAGCGCGGCCTTGCGGTTGCCCGTTTCGATGAGAGTCGCGAGCGATGTCTGCGCCAGAAGAGGTGCTGCACCGAACAGAATGAAAATGGCGACGCCTAAACGTTTCACTTGCTCTGTGTCTCCGTGTCTCTGTGGTTAAACAACATTCGGGTCCAACTTACTATGGTGCGCCCACATACCCCTGGCCGCGTCGTAGAGGAACTTATACGGATCCTTCCACGTTCGGGGCAGCTTGTTCAGAACGCCGCCCTCCAGCATTTCCTTCGGACCCTCGCCTTCCCGGACCTGTTTCCAAAGCCTCGCGCGGACCTCTTCCATCATGTCGCGCTCTGCCTTGAATTCGGCTCGCGTCATCACCGGGCCAAACCCGGGCACGATCCTCGTCTGATCATTGGCAAGTTTCAGAACGATGTCCATGGCGTCTACGCGGCCGCCGATCCAGCCTCCAGTGAAGTAGTCGAGCGCGGGATCGCGGACCGGTGATGCGACGTCGCCGACGGCAAGAACATTGGAAGTCCTGAAGAAGACGTAGATATCGCCGCTCGTGTGCGCCAGAGGCAGATACCCGTAGTCGATCTGTTCTGCGCCTGCTTTCAGGGACCCGGTGGTCTTAAACACTTCCGCAGGCCGCGCGGCCTTCGGACGAGCCTTCTCAAAGCGGTCTTCGCCCGGCACCCAGTAGTCCGTGGACATCCATTGCCGCGTCCGTTCGTGAGCGATGATTTTTGCGCCGGCCTGAGCGAACGCCTCGTTCGATCCGGTGTTTTCGAGATGGTAATGTGTGTTGAAAACCGCTCGGACGGACGATCCCACCGTGGCTCTTAGTTCGAGGCTGGACTGCGGCCCGCCGGTATCGACGAGGATCGTCCCATCTCTCGTCGAGAGCGCGAGAACGTTCGTTGCCGTTGGCTCCGTATTGATGAGCGATAGCGTGTCCGTTAATAACCTGATGTTCACGGACTGCGACAATGCGAGCCTCGAGTAGAGCACTCCGCCCGCGGCGGCCATCAGAAATTGCCGACGGTTCGTCATTGGCTTCGCCCTATACGCCCGGGATCGTGCCCGTGCTGTCGCTGAACTTGTCGCGCTCGATGCCCGCCTTCTGCAGGATCGTGAGGTGAAGATTCGCGATCGACGTGCGTTCCGGCAGCGTGATGTGCTGGCCGCCCTGTTTCACTTTCCCATTGCCGCCACCCACGATGATGTTCGGCACGGGATAGTTGTTATGCAGGTCGCTGTTGCTCATGTTCGATCCGTACATAAAGATCGAATGGTCGAGCAGTGTTCCCTGTCCGTCCGGTATTGCCGCCATTTTCTTCAGAAACTCCGCGAATTTCTCGACGTGCCACGTCTGGATCTTGACCAGCTTGTTGATTCGTTCCAGATCGTTGGCATGATGCGAGACAGGGTGGAAGGCATCAGGAACTCCGATATGGTTGTAGGTCCGGTTCGTTCCTTCCGCGACCATGATGTAGGTCGCCACGCGCGTGAGGTCGGCCTGGAACGCAAGCGCAAGCAAATCGAACATCAACTTCACTTGCTCGGCAAAGTCCTCCAACTCTCCTACGGGTGCATTGGGAATCTTCAGACTGGAAAGGTTGGATGATCCGGCTTTTTCCGCTCGGCGCTCGATCTCGCGGACTGTTTCCAGGTAGCTGTCGAGAACGGCGCGGTCGGCATTTCCAAGCTTGCCCTGGAGATTCTTTGTGCGGTCCCGGATGAGATCCAAAATGCTGTTGGTCTGGTTTCGAATGAACGTTCGCTCTTCTGCTGTGTCGCCTTCGCCGAACAGCTGCAGGAAAACCTTGCGCGGGTTGTATTCCATCGGCAGCGGCGATTCCGCATCGCGGAAGGACAGAGTCGTATAAGAACCGCCGCCACCCGCGGCGCTCTGAACGATGGTTTCCGAGGAGAGTTCCAGTGACGGCAGCGGCGTCTCCTGGCCGATCACTTTCGCGATCACCTGATCCAGCGTCGCGGTCATGTGCGCTCGGCCGCGGCCGGTCTCGGGACGCGTGGCGCTCAGCCACGTCGCAGGGTTCAACGTGTGAACCGAGCCTGCGCTCGCCGCATTCTCCAGGTTGGAAAACGAGGTCACATACTTCTTGTATGGCTCCAGCGGGGAGAGAATCGCGCTGAGTTTGTAATCCGCGCCGGCGCCGCTCGACGTCCATCGATCCATGGCGGGCCCATGTGAAGTGTTGTGCATGATCGCGCCATGGGGAAGATAGAAAAAGCCGGTCCGCAGTTTTGGCGCCGCGGCGGTTTGTCCGAGCGCGGTGGCTGCGGGCACCATGGCATCCAGCAGCGGCAACGCCAGGCTCACTCCGGCACCCTTCAGCACCGTTCTCCGTGACAGATGTTTTTTTGTGATGAACATGGCTTCTCCTATCTCTGTGCCTCTGTGGCTCTGTGGTTCTCACCTTGCTTCCGGAACGCCTCACTATTGACGATCCCCGACACGATCGAAGAAAACTTGTAATTCTCTTTCGCGGCCCCGCGCACAATCCCACGCACCTGAGGCATATCGAAATACTCCAACTCACGATTCAGGGCATACATCATCAGTTTTTCCGTCAGCGCCTGCGCAAACATTGCCGGCTTGCCGGCGAGTTCGGTTCTCAGCCCAACCGGCCCATCAACGGCCACGCCGTTCGGCAGGACCGACCGCGCATCGATCGCGGCATTTTCGGCCTGGCGATCCGTCGTTCTCCACCGGCCGATCGCATCGAAATTCTCCAGCGGCAGGCCGGGCGGATCGATCACGCCGTGGCACTGCATACAGGTTCTTTGTTCACGATGCTGCTCGAGGCGCGCGCGGATGGTCCTTGGTTTCTCTCCCGCCTTCACATCGAGGTTTGTCGTGACGTTCGGTGGAGGAGGGGAGGGAGGCGTGCCCATCATCTTATCCAGCACCCACGCGCCGCGCAGAACCGGTGACGTGCGATCGCCATAGGACGTCCGCAGCAGCACCGCGCCCTTGCCGAGCAATCCCCATCGCTCTTTTTCAACCAGCGTGACCCTGCGGAATTGCGCGCCGACAACTCCGGATATGCCGTAGTGCCGTGCGACGCGTTCGTTCAGGAATGTGTGGTCGGCGGTCAGGAGTTCCACGACGCTTCGATCTTCCAGAAGAATGCTGCGTATGAACTCTTCCGCTTCTTTCGCAAAATCGCGCCGAAGTTGATCGCTGAATTCCGGGAACAACATCGGATCGGGTATCACGGCTTCGAGATCGGCAATGTTCAGCCACTTCATCGCAAAGCTCGTGACCAGGCTCGAGGCCCTGGGATCCGACATCATGCGCCTCACGTGCTGGTTCAGCGCTCCTGGTTTGTTCAACCCGCCGGCCGCGGCGAGTTTCAGCAATTCGTCGTCGGGACCCGTGTTCCATAAGAAGAAGGAGAGACGGGAAGCCAATTCGAGATCTGTGAGTCCGGCTTCGGCGTCGGGAACCGCACCGCCGCGAATCGACCGATAGAGGAAATCCGGGCTGGCCAGGACCGCGGTCACGACCTGTTCGATTCCGAAATCGAAACTGCCGCCTTTACGCCCTGTCTCATAGAAAGGCATCAGTGCATTCACGTCATCCGCGGAGACCGGCCTGCGGAACGCTCGTCGCGCCAGGTTTTCGGTGATCCTTCGCGCGCATGCGGGTTCGCCGGTTGTTTTGGGATCGCATATAAAGATGAGCGCGCGGCTGGCAGTTCTGGCGATGCCTGTCGGGTTATACGGCCCCAGGATTTCCACGCCGTCGCCAAGCCGCGGAATGCGGGTGCTGCCTGCGCCGAATCCAAGAGCTCCGGTACCGGCGAATCCGGCGGAGAAGTTCTCGTCAGACTCCACGCGGGAACGCTCGATGAAGGTCACGACGATATCGCGCACTCCGGCCTGGACCTGCACCGGAATTTTCGTGAAGCGATTCATGATCTCTTCGCGTCCCGGAGGTCCTTTGCGATCCACGAGGGCCTGATCGGCGGGGCCGCCAATCGGCTGCCTGAAAACAATCTTCCCGTCGATCATGATGACCAGCGTGCTTTGGTTTTCCAGTGTCGCCGTGTACAGGCCTAAAGAAAGATCGAGGATGTTGATCCGGTACTCGCCGTCGGCAGGGAAGTTGTGCTTGAACCGCATGCCGCCTCGTGTACCCGGAGGCAGCGGTCTTTCGCCTTCCTGGCTGGCCGCGAGACTGTGTTTTACGTTGGCGACTTTAGGATTGGGACTGCTGACCGCAACTTTGGCGATCTGCCGGGCCGCCGTAATGTATTGCTCGAGGAACGCGGGCGACACGCTCTGGACTGTCGCGATATTTTCGAAGCCCTCGACCTGGATTTCCTGCGGCAGGACGTCCTTTGCGTTCACGTCCACACCTACTAAGGCCTTCACTGCGGCCGCGTACTCGGTTCGATTCAGTCGCTGGACCGGCACATAAGCGGACTTCGGGCCTTTGGCGACCGTGTCGAGGCTGTTCTCCATCCAGAAGACGAACGAATCGATGTCCTTCTGCGCGGGCTGCGGATTCGCCGGCGGTGGCATCAAGCGTCCACGCAGTTTGCGCAGCGCCTTTTCCCAGATCTGCGCGTTCGCTGCCGGAGCCTGGAGGTCCAGCCCCTCGAACGCGATGCCACCACTCTTCACCCTCGTGTTGTGACAACCGAAGCAGTAGGTCTTCAACATCGCCTGATGTTGATCCGTTCCGGTTGCAGCAGTCGTCTGTGCCGTCTGCGCCTTGATTTGCAAAGGCGCTGAAGCCGCGATCAGAGCCAGAAGAGCACCAACACCAAGGAAACGCCTGACCTTACCCATAGGGCCCTCATTTTTACACAAATCGTGGATTAACCGCCTTCAAGTCTCTTGCCGGATCGCCGCACGCCCTCAAAAATCTTGTCTCGCAGGGCCGGCGGAAACTTAGTTGGGAGTTCAGCATTCACGGCTGCAATTGCATGGGGCATTTGAGTGACGATTTCGTGCAGAAGTGACGTAGCGTCGCCGAGACCCGCAAAGCGGGTGACTGCGTCCCAATGCTGTGGTTGGATCTCCTCCAACTTCCAGTGGGCATTCTTGCTGCGGACCGCCATTGCCATCCTCGCTTTCTTCCGATCCAGAGAATGTTTGCCGCGACCAATGATTGGCCATGCCGACAGGACGTCATAAAACGGAGTAAGCCGGTAGGTGTCGCGCCGTTCGTGAAAGATCGAGTAATTTTTTGCATGCCCGTCAATCGTGGCGAGCATCCAGAAAACTATCTGCGCTTTGACGAAAGCTCGTTTGTCCATTGCAGCTCGTGAGCTTGTATCGAGCACCCGCAGAATATCCCGCATTCCAGGACCACCGTCAGCTTCGTATTTTCGTGTGCTGGGCGTCCCTGATGCCTGGCAGAGATCTTCCTGTGGCAGCCGTGCAATCCAGCCGGCCGGCTGCATGGCGCGATCAAATCTTTCGACAACCAGGACTTTGTATTTTCCGAATGTCTTGATATCACACGATGCTGCGTCGAGACCGAAAGCGCGCATCAACCGCAGGCACAGCCACTCATTTTCGACAGATTCTCCGAGATCCATCTGCATGGGGCCAATCAGGCCAAGAGGCAGCTTGAGAATGTGAGTCGTCGGAGTCGGACCTAGCGGACGACACCATCGTCTCTGATGAAAAAGCAGCGCCGTCTTCTCCTGGGCGCCCGCAAGTGAAATACGGAAATCCGTATCTCCTGTTGATTGTCCCAAAATAGACGTACCGGAAAGCGTCGCCGCAATAGCTTGTTCAACACCGTCTTCCGTGAGTGGTTGAGCCTGGATGCGATTGAAGTGTTTAGGTTCGTCCCCTTCGGGAAGTAACTGCACCGCTCCTGCACAATCGCGACCGATAGCGCTGAGTAGATCGAATGCACCAGTCGATGGAGTTCCAAACCTGAGTCGGATACGCGTACGTAAGTCGCCACTGTCCGGCAACAGGTTGTCGAAAAAATAAGACACGACAAGGCCACGATGGGATACGTTCCCTGGCGTGAACGGAAGAGACAAAGATAACGGCCGTCGAGCGGGCGATTGAAGCCACTGCGGGTCGTATTCCAGAACGTCAGTACCCCGGATCTGTGTCCATGTGCCGACGCGCACACCATTCATCCAAATCACAAGCATTGAGGATCGCGGCATATAGACCGTTTACCAGTTTGGTCCGGTTGACCTGGCGCCGCCCTTCCGTGGCGTGTTTTGCGCCTGCGCTGGTTCCTCGACGTCGATCATCAGACGGCCCCCGAGCGCATTCACGATTGTGGCGATTTGATCAAAACTGGTCAGACCTGGTGCGCTCTCGATCCGTGCGACCCGTTTCTGATTTACTCCTAAAATGCTTCCGACATCTGTCTGACTCAGGTTCCTTGATTTTCGCAAGGCTCGGAGAACTGCGCGTAGTTGCAGAGAGGTATTGATGGGATAACGCATGCATAAAAACATACTATCTAAGTATAGTATTATTCAACTACTATTGTTATGTAGTATTCGGTCGTCACTATCCGCACGTAGTGTCGACTTCGCTTGATCAGCGAGGCAGGACGGCGACGTTGCCGAAAGGCCAGAGTGCAAGCACGGCCAGCTTCAGATGCTGAACCGCGAATGGTATGCCGATGATCGTCAACGCCAGGCCGAAAGCGAGGCCAATGTGTTCGAGGAAGATCCATACGCCGGCAAGAACGACCCAGAAGATGTTTCCGACAATAGCGAGAACGCCCGAGGGGCGGTCCCTCTGTATGTCTTTGCCGAAGGGAAAAGCACCCAGCCCGGCAATTTTGAAACACTGCAATCCGAACGGAATGCCTACGACGGAGATACAAAGCAGCACACCCACTATCGCGTAGCTCAGGAAGATGAGAAATCCTCCACCTAAGATGAACCACAGAACGTTTAGCAGGATTCGCAATGTCTACTCCTCAAAAACGCAAAGACTACGCAGGCAATGTTACCCTTCCTTGAGCGTGTCAGACGGTTCGATGGCCGTTACGCGCAGGGCGGCGAAGTAACACGTCAGGAGCGCGACAATCGCCAGACCGGCGGCGACCGCCGTCAGCGTGAGTACGTCGAACGGGGAAACGCCGATGAGCACGCCGCGGATGGCCTGGCCGGAAATATAAAGGATAGGAGTTCCCAGCAACAGACCCAGGGCGATCATACGAACGCCATCCCCGACAATAAGCCGCAGGACGCTGCCGTGCGTCGCGCCCAGCGCGAGACGGATTGCCATCTCGCCGCGGCGGCGTGTCACCGCGCCGGAGATCACGCCGAACAGACCCATCGCGGTCAGAAGCAAAGCCCCGAGCGCGAAACCGGCAATCAGAACGGCGCTGATATGTTCCTCGCGAAGTGTGTTGTCGACGATCTCCTGCATCGTCCGCACATCCGCGAGCGGTATGCGCGGATCAATTCGATGAACCAGGGCGCGCGCATCAGAAATCAGCGAACTCGGGTCGCCTTCGGTACGCACCACAAAACTGGGAGTACGGGCCAGCCATGTTTCCGCGGCCCACGGCTCCGAGCGAATGTAAATCTGTGGACGACCGTCCTGATGCAGGTCATACACGCGGGCCTGCTCGACAACACCGACGACCGTGAGTTCCTTGCTGTTGAACAGAACCTTCGCGCCGATTGGATTGACGGTCGGAAAGAAGTACCGTGCGACCTGCCGATCGATCAATGCTTCCCGCACCGTCGCGTTCCAGCCATCTTCGAACGAACGCCCGGCGACGACGCGCATGCCCATGGCTTCAACATAACCGGCGCGTGTGTACATATAGTCGATCAGCGGAGTGTCGTGGTTGGGGTCTCCCGTGTTTCCAGGTGCCCCAGGGATTTTGATATTCGCCTGAACTCCTCTCGCGTCCAGCGGCAGGATCGTAGTAGCGCTGACGTTCGTGACGCCCGGTAGTTCGCGCAGACCAGCTGTAACGCTCTCCTGAAAGGCGAGCGCCTTGTCATTCTGTGGGAAAAGCCGTGGTCCGATGGGTAGTGTGAACGTCAGCACACCTTCCGGATTGAAGCCGGCATCGGTGCGCAGCAGGCGTTCGAAGCTGCGAAGAACCAGTCCGCCGCTGCTCAGCAGCACCAGCGACAACGCCACCTGCACTACGATCATGCTGCGCCGCAATCGGGCCGGTCCGCCGGCGCCGCGCAGCGACGTCGTTGGCACGATTGACGCGAATGATATGTGCCCCGCCCAGGCTGCGGGAACGATCACCGCCACGAGGCCGAGGACCAGGCCGACTCCGATAACGATCGCAGCGACATTCCAATCGAGCGCAATGGTATCGCGGCGCGGAAGATCGAGCGGCGCCCAGGACACGAGCAGCCGCGTCCCCCAGGTTCCAGCCATCGCGCCAGTAATGCCGCCGAGAAGACCCAGCAGTCCGCCTTCGATGACCATTGCGCGCGCAATGGCGAAGCCATTGGCGCCAAGCGCGCGGGAGACTGCGAACTCGCGCTCCCGTTCGGCCGCGCGCGCAAGCAGTATGGAGGCGAGATTGACCGTCAATACCAGAACGAGAAATGCTCCGGCGACACCCAGCGCAAGAAGCGCGGGTCTAGCAGGTCCAACAAGATCTTCCTTCAAGCGCGTTGGATAAAGCTTGAGTCCGCGACTTTGGTTGTGGCGTTCGTCAATAACGCGGCCGGCGCCGTTAACGGCCGCCGCGACTTGTTCCGCGGTGGTTCCCCGCCGCGCCCGGATCAGTCCTGAATAAACGGTGACGTTTTGTGACTGGCCCGTCATTGTGGTCGGCGGCTCGGCGGCGAGATGCACCGGAAGTGGAATATAGAGGTCCGGGTTTAGAGGAGGTCCGCTGAGCGTATGCCGTACAAATCGAAAGTCGGGGGGCATGACGCCGATGACGGTATATGGGCTTCCGCTCAGAAATACTTGCGAGCCGACGATGGAGGGATCCTCGCCCAGCCGTTTCCACAATGCGTTGCTGAGAACGACGATCGGGGGCCGGCTCGGGCCGACCTCGTCGGGACGAAATCCTCGTCCAAGCGCGGGTTGAACGCCGAGCAGATCAAAGAGGTTCGGTGATGCGAGCATCATCAGCACCTGCATCGGCTCGCCGTCTCGAGTCCGTGAAAGGATCGGCGCCGCCGTTTGAATGCCCACCGCCCCTTCGATGACTTCCGTGAACTTCGCCATTTCCGCGATGTCGGGTCCCGCCAACAGTCCACGCGGCAGATCCAAATACGCCCGATAGTCACGCCAGACGAAGTACAGGTCGTCCGGGTCCTTGTAAGGCATAGGTTCGAGCAGAATCTTGTCGACCGCCGTGTAGACGACAGCAAATGCGCCGAGTCCGACCGTGAGGGTCCCGACCATCGCCAGGACGAACACCGGCGCGCGCATGAAACGGCGAACAACACGGTGCATGTCGCCGCCCCAGTTGCCGGTGCGGCGCCACGACACCGCGGGCCGCGCATGCTCACGGAGGCCGTTGCGCAACGAATCCCCGAGCGCGGCCATCCACACGAGGGCCAGCCGCACAATGCCGCCGCGCTTCATGGCTTCACGCGCGCGATCGCAATAGGCATCGACGACAGACTTTCCCATCTCATCGCGGAAATCTGCCGGGTACAGGCGCAGCAGGAGACGAAACCAGCGTTCGGAAGCCTTCATCACCGTAACCTCCACATAGATGTGTCATGGATGCGTCGCGCATATATATGCACGACGCAGATAGTTGCCGTCAATAGTTTTTCGGAAGGAATATCCGGGGGAAGTTAATGAAACAGGGCGAAGACCGTAGAGGTAAAGATGCGTCCGCTTCCAGAAAACAATTTCTCGGTTGTGCCGCCATCGGCCTTGGAGCGGCTCTTTACCCCTCACTGAAGTGGTTCACAAGCGGTAATCCTGAAAGCGAGACGACGCCTCTCGAGGACGGCTACCGTGAATTATCCGGATTCATTTCGGAAGTCATGACACAGTTCGGGATTCCCGGCTTGTCCTTTGCGCTTATCACCGCATCGGGGAAGGTGTGGAGCCGCGGCTTCGGTGTGAGAGATGCCGCGACGAACGAGCCGGTAACGACAGAAACCGTCTTTCAGGCAGGCTCACTCACGAAACCGGTATTTGCCCGTGCCGTGCTCACACTGGTCGAACGCAAGATACTCGATCTCGGTCAACCCATAGCTCCATACCTGCCCGACGAGTTGATACATAAGGAACCTCGGTTGAAGCTTGTAACGGCGCGTATGTTCCTGTCCCACACTTCAGGGATCGCCGGGCCTCTGGATGCTCCAGCATTCAACTTTGCGCCGGGGGAGCGATTCGAGTACGCCTCGCGCGGTTTTCAACTGATGCAGATGGCGGTGGAACGGTTAACAGGCCTGTCGCTTGCTCGGTTTGTCGATAGGAATGTTCTGGAACCTTGTGGCATGCACAACAGCAGCATCGGGTGGACGATGACGCAATGGTGGAGAGCTGCACAGGGACATTTCAAAAATGGCAAGTCCCGCGCAACTCGAATCAAGCTGGAGCCCAGCGCTGTAGCAGGTTTGCTCACGACGGCCGGCGATTACGCGCGTTTCATGCAGGAAACCCTGAGGTCGAAGAGGGAAATGCTGAACCCGCAAGTTAAATTTGGAGACGGCCTCGCGTGGGGACTTGGGTGGGGTCTGGAAGCGGACGCATTCTGGCATTGGGGCGACCAGGACATCTTCACAAGCTTTGCGCTGATGGATACCAGAAGCGGAACCGGCGTCGTGATCCTCACCAACAGCGCGAATGGGCACCAGGCTTAAGCGCCGATCGTGAGTTTCGCATTGGGTGGCGAGCATCCGTCGCTGGCCTGGGTCCAGAAGCAATATCAGTGAGCGGTAGAAGTCAGTTGATCTTGTCCAGACCTTCGGTCAGCTCGATCGACACGCCCCATGGATCGACGAGCATCGCGGTGCCGATGTTGTTCATGGCGGCGTTGCTTTTCGTGTAACGCTGCGTGAGTTTGATGCCCCTGGCCTCGAGCTCCCGGCAGAACGCTTCGAGGTTCTTCACTTCAAATCCCACATGATCGACGACTCGTCCGGCCGTGGGCACGTGAGTGATGGACTGATCGCCCTCCCAGCGGAAGAAGTTCAGGCTGTATCCGACGCCCGGCAGGTCGGCGCCGATGAAGAAGTCGGTCTGTCCGGGACGCAGCGTCGCGTTAAAAGCCTTCATGTACCACTGCTGCATCTCGACGTACTGCTTATTGATGAAGTGAATGTGATGCGCGACGATCGGCCGGGCGTCCTTCTGATCGCCGGTGACGAGCTCGATCTTTACACGGTCCGGGCCGAGGAAATACGCAAAACGTCCATAGACAGTCGACGTGCCCGCTGCCGCCGGCGGCGGCGCGCCGGGTGCAGGCTCGCGTCCTGTCGTTTCCTGATATCCGGCGGCTGCGAGCTTCATCGCCACAGCCGGCACGTTCGGTACTGCAAAGCCGATGTGGTCGAAGGCAGTGCCGCGTGTCGGTCCGGTTGGTTTCTGCACGCGCAGGAAGATGAACGTGTCGGGAAACTTGATGACGTCGATGCTGCCGAACTTCGTCGCCGTCCCGCCGAGCGTGTCGACCCAGAACTTCCTATGAGCTTCAATGTTCGTGACATTGAGGTGATAGTGGCCGACCCGGATTCCTGCGTCCGCGTGACTCACGAGCTGTGCGAGACCGGACGACGTCGTGCTGATCAGCAGCGTCGCCACAACGAGAATAGCTGTCTTCATTTGATGCATGGGCTCCGTCCGCCTCCGGAGTATAGCAGCGGCAAGTCACCCAGAAATCTGTTGCCTGTGCGTGCTAATATTTTCCCCGGCGCGCAGGGCGCAGCCGGTCCGCGGAAAGGGTAGAAGCCCACCTGAGTCGTCCACTGAGTTTGCAACCTTCTTTCGGCCCGACTGCGGACAACGGGCGATTTTGCGAAAGGAGGCCGCATGAAGACCCCCGAACAAGGCAACCGTCCCCTTCCGGAACGTCCCAATCTTCGACATTTGAAAGACCAGGCCAGAGACCTGCTCAAGTCCGGTCGCGCGGAATCGCTGACCGATGCGCAATTCAAGGTCGCGCGCGAATATGGTTTTGAGAGCTGGCCGAAGCTGAAAGCACACGTCGAGTTGTTGCAGGAAACCGGACAACTCAAACGGGCGATCGACGACGAGGATCTGCCTCGGGTCATCGAACTGATGACAAAGAATCCGGCGCTTCACCGAGCGCCGCTAGGCTACAACCAGAACGGCCCGCTGACGTGGGTTGCCGAGTGCCGCACGGTCAAGGGGCCCCCAGGCCAGACTCGGCTCGACATCACTCGCTGGATGATCGAGCACGGCAGCGACATCCACCAGGGCGGAGACGGGCCGCTGATGCGCGCATCATTGAATAATGATCGCATCACGATGATGGAACTGCTCGTCGCTCACGGCGCGGACGTCAACGCCGTGTGGAACGGGTACTATCCGATCATCTGCGGACCCTGTGAATGTCTCGCGCCCGGCGCGCTGAAGTGGCTCCTCCAACATGGCGCGAACCCCCGCGTGGAGTCCTCGAAATACGGCAGCCCGGTGTCCATGGTGGTCGGAACTTATGCGCGCGGGTCGAGACGCAAACAGGAATGTCTCGAGGTGTTTGCTTCTCAAGGATTCGCACTGCCCGACACGCCTTGCATGGCATTCCATCGCGGTCGCATCGACCTTCTCGAAGAGCATTTCAATCGCGATGCCGGCTTGTTGAAAAGGCGCTTCAGCGAGTTGGAGATATTTCCTCCTGAACTCGGTCTCAAGCCGGGTGATGGTCTGCATCTCACGCCGATCGACGGAACCACGCTGCTTCATCTCTCCATGGAGTACGACGAATTGGAAATAGCCTCGTGGCTTCTGGAAAAAGGCGCCGACGCCAACGCGCGCGCGTCCGAAGATGCGGGCGGGTTTGGAGGCCACACGCCGCTTTTTCACGCTGTGGTATCGCTGGGCGCGCGTGACGACGCGAAGGCGCGGTTGCTCTTGAAGTACGGCGCGGATCCCAACGCGCGGGCGACAATTCGCAAGCAACTCAAGGACACCGGCGATGCAGAAAAAGAAACGATGTTCGAGTTTCACAACGTCACGCCCATTGAATATGCGAAGCGCTTCCAGGAACCTGAGTTTGTCAGCAGGCCGGCGATGGAATTACTGTCAGCTATTATGTAGTAACTAGTAGTGGACAGCTAGTAGTGGTCAGGCGATAGTAGTCCCGCCATGGACGACAGCCACGCGAAGAAATTCCAGAAGGAACTCAACGTAGGGATCGTAGCCCTCGTTCTGCTCGCCGTGCTCGACCGGTCGTCGCAGGATCTCTACGGCTACGAAATCGCCAAGCGCCTCCAGCGGGCGAACGATGGGGACGGGCTTTTCAAGGAAGGCACAGTCTATCCGGTGCTTCGCTCGCTGTGTGAGGGCGGGTTTCTCAAGAGCCGCGTCGAGCCGTCCTCCGCCGGTCCGCCGCGACGCTACTACCGCATCACTCGCGAGGGACGCGCCTTGCTCGTGCAGTGGAACGGCATCTGGATCCAGACGAGCGACTTCGTCGATCGCGTCCTCCGAGGAGATGAATCATGAGTCGACCCGCTCCGCGTTCCATCGACGACTACCTCAGCGCGCTACGTGCCGCGCTGGCCGGGTCGGACCCGGCGCTCATTCAAGACGCCCTCTACGATGCGGAGGAATATCTCCGCGCGGAGGTGGCTGCGAATTCAGGCGTACCGGAGGCGGAGGTGCTCGAACGCCTCATGAAGACGTACGGCACTCCCGAGGAGATCGCGGCGGCGTATCGCGACACCGAAGTGAAAGTGACGCGCGCCTTACGGCCGCCGGCCGCCAAACGTTCAGCGTCGCCGGATCCGATCATGCAGTTCCTCTCGGTATACTCGGACCCGAGGGCCTACACGTCGCTCTTTTTCATGATCCTGAGCCTCGTCACGGGCACGCTGTATTTCACCATCGCAGTGACGGGGCTCTCGCTTTCGCTTGGCCTTGCGATTCTGATTATCGGGCTGCCTTTGTTCATCGGTTTCATCGGCATTGCACGCGCCATTTCGCTGGGTGAGGGACGCTTGCTGGAAGCGGTAAGCGGCGAGCGCATGCCGCGACGACCCGTGCATCCCGGGTCCGGCAGCCTGTGGGAACGGATCCTCGCCATGCTGCAGGATGGGCGGACGTGGACCACCATGGCATATCTCGTGATGATGCTGCCGCTCGGTGTGATCTATTTCAGTGTCGCGATTACAGGCCTCTCGGTGGGCGTGGCCTTTCTACTCGTGCCGCTCGTCGGGATTGCCCAGCGTTCGGAATGGTGGGTTTCGTCGAACACCGGGCCCATTGTCTTCAGTCCCTGGTGGCTCGACACGCCTATGGGTTGGGTATTCTCCGCTGTTTTCGGGGCCGTCGTGCTGACTTCGCTGTTGCATGTCGCGCGCATTGTGGTCAG
>Ga0137433_1000287_pt1 | contig 29609 bp, 24 predicted proteins | sample EasRivERMZT840_2_FD_102335 | JGI IMG/M metagenome (GOLD analysis project Ga0137433, IMG submission 102335) | Soil microbial communities from meander-bound floodplain in the East River, Colorado, USA - East River MetaG ERMZT840_2 | ecosystem: Environmental > Terrestrial > Soil > Floodplain ...
ACGACGACCGCCCCGGCTGCAAAACGACACAGCTACTTGCCAGGTTCAACCGACACGAGCACGGCTTCCGTCCACACGATGTCCACTCTGTCGCCGACCTTGACCTTCGCCAGCGCTTCCTTGTCCTGCACTCGGGACGTGTACTTCCAGCCGTTCGGCCCGCTGAACGTGATCGACGGCAGCTTCGGGTCGATGGCGGTAATCGTGGCCGTGATGGTCCGCTGCTTGGCTCTCGTGCCACCAGGCAGGACCGCGTCGGACTGAGTCGTCGCCTTTCCACCGGTGTTCACGTCAGGCTCGCCGGGCGCCTTCAACCGGACGATGACGTTCTCGTAAAACTTGGCGGTGACCTTGTCCCCGATCTTGAGCTCCGCGAACCGCTTGATGTCCGCCCCAGCGACGGTCGTCACGTAGGTGCCGTCCGCTTTCTTGAGCGTGACCGTGCGGGTGCTGGCTTCAATCGCCTCGATGGTGCCGGTCTCCGTTCTCTGCTGTGGCGTGATGGTCTTCACCTGGGCCATGGCCGCCATCGGCACCAGAAAGACCGCTGCGATCATTCCAACGACAAACCGTTTCATGTTTCCTCCTAGTCACGCCTCGATGCGCGTGCCTATACCAATCTGTAAGGGGGGCCCGCCGAAACGGTGCAGACCGCGTGCCGTGTGCGGGAACCCAGAAATGCGCGGATTAGTTGGGGATCTCACGATGCGCCGCGGGTTTGGACGCGGCGCGGCGGCGCTCTCCGCCCAGCCCGGCGGAGGGTACCCGAAATACCGGAGGCAGGTTTTGGCCACTGGCCACCAGGGCGTGGGAACTGACCGCGATTCTCACGCGGGCCGAGAGGAATCCGTTGCGCCGGGGTGCCGCGTACCGTGGCACAATTCCCGACGCCCCAGAGGAGAGTCTTATGCAACCAACCCTCATTCGGACCAGATTTGCGCTTCTGTCTTCGTGCCTCGCGATCGCGCTCGCGACCGCCTGCAGCAACGCGCCGTCTTCGCCGTCCAGCATGTCGTCAGGCGCAGTGATCGCCGGCAGCGTGACCGGTGATGCGCCGGCTGGCCTCGCCGTCCGCGTCATCGGCACAGAACTTTCAGCCGTCGTTGGCTCGGACGGAACGTTCGAGGTCTCCGGCGTGCCGGCCGGCAACGCGCGTCTCCAGTTCAGCAAAGGCGACGTGAATGCGACGACCGACGTCGCCAATGTCGCGGCCGATCAGCTCATCACACTCGAGGTTCAGGTCAACGGCAATTCCGCCACCATCGTGAGGGACGCCCGCTCGGACAAGAACAGGGGCGCGGAGGTGAAAATCAAGAAGTTCACCAACGGTGAGGATGCCGACAGGGCGCCCGGTCCGTCGATCGCGCTGGGCAATGAGGTGCGGTGGCGGTACGTCGTGACGAACAGCGGCAGGCTCAGCCTGACTAACGTCAATGTGGTTGACGACCAGGGCGAGACGGTCACCTGCGTCGGCACGGGCACGCTCGCGCCGGGCGCCTCGATGACCTGCTCGGCGAGCGATACCGTCAGCGAGCTCGGACCGTACCGCAACGTCGGAAGGGTCACCGCGGATTTCTCGGGGCCTGCAGGTTCTGGATCGGTGACCGCTTCTGATCCCAGCCACTATCTCGGCGTCTCTCCCGTCCGGATCAAGAAGTTCACGAACGGCGAAGACGCCGATGAGCCGCCGGGACCGTCGATTCTGGTCGGGGACCCGATCACGTGGCGGTACGTCGTGACCAATCTCGGCCTGACGCCGCTCTCCGCCATCGCCGTGGTGGACGACAAAGAGACCGTCGTGTGTCCCAGCACGTCCACGCTCGCTCCAGGCGCGTCGATGACGTGCTCGGCCACGGGCACGGCCGTCTTCGGCTTCTACCGCAACGTCGGCACGGTCACCGCGACCCGGACCATCGGCGGCATCACCGCGACGGTCACCGATTCCGACCCGAGCCATTACCGCGGCGTGTTGGAACTCGATGACGAAGGGCCGAAAGTCACGCTGTGCCACAAAACGGGCAACGGCTCGTTCCACTTGATTACGGTGAGCATCAACGCCGAGCCTGCGCACATGAAGCACGGCGACGGGAAGCCCGGCGGGCCGGTTCCCGGCCAGCAGGGGAAGATCTTCGGGCCGAGCTGCAGCATTCAGTAAGGCAAGCTCTCGCGATCTGACGAGGTCGGGACTCGTTTTCTCGAAAACGACTCCCGACCTCGTTTTGTTACTCGTACCTCAGCGCCGTCATCACGGGCACTTTCGTCGCGCGGCGGGCGGGGAGGAAGCACGCGACGAGCGCGAGCACGGCGAGGCCGATCGAGATGCCGGCGAAGGCGATCCAGTCGTTGGCGTTGACGAGCGGCAGAAACTTCGAGAGCACCTGGCTCAAGCCGATCGACACCGCGAGGCCGGCCAGGGTGCCGATGAGGACGAGCGCGAGGCCCTGGCCGAGAATCAGCCGCAGGACATCGCGCGGGTGGGCGCCGAGCGCCACGCGGATGCCGATCTCGCGCGTGCGCAGGCTCGCGCCGAACGACACGACCCCATAGACGCCGACCAGCGCGAGGATCAGGCCGAGCAGGCCCATGCCGCCCGCCTGAATCGCGCCAACCCGGAAGATCAGAAACCCGAAGACCCCCGACAGGCTTTGCCGCATCGTACGGAGATCGGCCGCCGGCACGTCGGGCGCGAGCGCCCGGATTTCCTGGTCGAGCCGCGGCCCGAGCGCGCCCGGATCGCCCGACGCGCGCACGATCACCGTCCGGATCGACATGTCCCGCGTCACCGGCAAGTAGACGTACGGCCGCCGCGACTCGAAGATGACGACGTACTTGCTGTCCCGGGCGACGCCGACGATCTCGAGCAGCGGCTCCGTCGTGTTGAAGGCATGGAAGCGCTTGCCGACCGGATTCTCGCCGGGCCAGAACTTCTCCGCAAAGGCCTCGTTGACGATGGCAATCCGGCGCGCCTCTGAGCGCTGGTTCTCGTCGTCTTCCCGGAACGCACGGCCGTGCACAATCGGGATGCCCATCACCTCGAAGTAGTCGTGCCCGATGTGATTCATGAACGACGCCGGCGGCTGGTTGTCCGCCTCGGGCGGCCGGCCCTCGATGAAGATCGAGCCTCCGCCGATGATGTAGCTCATCGGCGGCGCGAGGCAGACGGACACCGCCTCGACGTCGGACCAGGCGCCGATGCGCCGCTGCAGGTCCCGATAGAACTCGTGCGTGCGGTCCTCGTCGTAGCCGACCTGCTTCGGATCGAGCCGGATCGAGATGAGCTTGTCGGCGTCGAAACCGAGGTCGATCTGCTGCGCTGACGAAAGCGTGCGAATGAACAAGCCCGCAATGACGAGCAGCACGAGCGCGCCGGAAATCTGTCCGACGACGAGGACGCGACGCAGCCGCTGGCGCTCGACGCTGTCCGAGTTGGCCTTGCCGCCGTCATGCAAGGCGGCCCGCGCGTCGGCCCGCGACGCGCGCCAGGCCGGCCACAATCCGATCAGGACGCCGGTCGCCACGGCGGCGCCGAGGGAGAACAGAAACACCTTGAGGTCGAACGACGTGTCGAATCGCAGCGGCAGATCGGCGCCCAGATCGAGCCGGCTGAGGTAGGCGCTGCTGACCCACTGACCGACCAGATACCCCGCGACACCGCCGAGGCCGGAGAGCAGCAGGCCTTCCGTGACCATCTGCCTGACGAGCCGCCCGCGGCTGGCGCCGAGCGCCGCGCGCACGGCCATCTCGCGCTGTCGCGCGGTGGCGCGTACCAGCAGCAGATTCGCCACATTCATGCACGACAGCAGCAGCACCAGGCCGGCGACCACCATGCCGAAGAACCGCACGAGCGGGATCGCCTCGCGCACGGACCGCATCGGCATCGGCCGCGAGAGCAGCTCCGGCATGACGACCGCGGCAATCCCCTGATCAGTCGCCGGGTATTCCGTCGCGAGGGTGGCCATCAACACGTCCACCTCCGCCTGCGCTTCCTGGATGGTGACGCCCGGCTTGAGCCGCGCCAGCGTGTGCATGGACCGCGAACGCCGGTTGTTGTACAGCCACCGGTTCACGTCCGGCACCAGCGCGCCGTAGTCGTCCACCACGACGTAGCCGTCGAGCTCGACGCCCATCAACGTGCCGCGAAACGACTCTTCCACGACGCCGCTGACGACGGCCGGCGATCCGTCCACGCGGATCGACTGGCCGACGACGTCCGGATCGCCGCCGAAATGCTTCATCCAGTACGAATGGCCCAGCACGACGTGGACGGGCGAGCCGGACTTGGACGTGAAGAGCGTGCCGGCCGCCGGCTTCACGCGGAGGCCCGTGAAGTAGTTGTCGCTGACCGCCACGAACCAGAACTGCGACGAGCGGCCGCCCGTCGTGAGCCCGCCGATGCGCGCCATGAAGCCGACCACGTCGCTGAACGAGCCGGCGCGCTGCTGGAAATCCTTCAGCTGTTCAATCGAGAACGCGAACTGAAACCCGCCGGTCTCATCGCCGACGGGCTCGGCCGCGATCATGACCAGCCGGTCGGCCTCGGGCAGCGGCAGCGGCCGCAGCGTGGCGTTGAGCAGGCCGTACAGGGCGGTATTCGCGCCAAGGCCGATCGCGAGCGTCAGCACCGCGGTGATCGTGAACGCCTTGTGCAGCCAGAGAAACCGGATGGCGTAGCGGAGGTCCCGCACGCCGTGATTCTATCGGGTCAGCCCAGTCGCGGGCGGCCGCATCCGGGCGCGGATGTCATCGCGAACTGCCTTCCCGGGACAAATTCCAGGTGAGCACAGACGTAACGGTGCCGCTCCCTTGATACCCGGCTCCGGTCCTGGTGTCCGTCTTCGAGCCGCTGAGACGATTGGGATCGTCGGTCTTGCCATCGATCCCTGCCAGCGTCGGTAACAACAGTTGTTGATCTGAACTGGTGCATGGGCGGCTGCGATTGCAAATCTCCGTGCGAGCTTTTCCTTCGCCCTTGAACGCCTGGCTCACGCGGACTCCGTACGTACCGGGGGACGAGCTGACGACCTCGACTGCGGCTGGAACCGTCTCTTCGTAGGATCCATCAGTCATGTCGCTCGACTCGAAGATGATGGTTTTCGCTCCGCCTCGCAGTGCCGGCTGCCGTCGTACCGAGAGGTAGTGCACTTCGCGGTAGCCGGTGACCGTCGCCTTCCCATTGCGCACATCGACCGTGAGTCGCGACACCGAGGAATTCGACCAGGTCTGAAGCTCGTTCTCCCCCTGGTCACCGGACTCGGTGACTGTGTAAGTGATTCGGCCGCTCCAGTCGGGGCCCAGCCCCGCCCACCACTCTCCCTCGGCGATGCCGGCGCGGGACGTGGCGTTCACCGCGAAGCCTGCGGTGGTGACTCTCTGGGTCGGCGCGGTGAACGTGAATGGCATCGGCGAGGGGCCCACCGGCGGCGAGACCGTGGCGCCTGACCGCGCGCGCGCGTCGTGGAAGCGCGCCTTCACGGTCTCACCAGCCTTCGTCTTTACCTCCGCGCCCACTGTCGTGCTGGCGCCGGGCACCAGACGCACCGTGTACGACGGCGGCTTGAAATCCACGTTGACGCACCGTCCCTCCTGACGCCACCTGGTTTGGGCGACCGCATAGTAGACGCCCGCCCAGTAGACGAGAGCCGCGCCTGCGCCGGCCGCTTCCGCGTAGCGGCCTTGCGTCGGATCACCACCGGCAAACGCGCCAAATGTTGGGGCGTCCAGGCCTCTGCTGACTCCGAAGGGGATCGTGATCTGCTGCGCGACGTTGCTTCCCGCCGGCGTCGCGATCGGGCCGCCGGGCTCGCGCATGCTTCCCGTCTGCGTGTAGGTGTAGTCGACTTCGGCGTTGACGGGGTTTTCGAGCCAGGCGTCATCGCCAACCTGGCCTTTGTACTTCCCCACGGCCTTCATTTCGATGCGGACCGTGTTGATCCCGCTCGCCTGCGTGTGGGTGTAGTCGACGCTCATCGAGAACTCGCCCCTGCCTTCGGCGATTCCGTCAGCCGTCGGGCAGGTTCTGATCTGATTGCCAAGCTTGAATCGCGCGACGATGCGTTTGCCCATGGTCGCGGGGGTGTTCCCGACGGCCGTCAGGATCGACGTGTCGGTGCGGCCCTCGTAGCCCGCCGGCGCCGCCTGGCTGGTCTCGACGGGCGGTGCGATGTCGTAACCCTCCCCCGGCTTGGGGATGCGAATCGGCGCAGTCGCACCCTGGCTTTGGGGTGCGGCAATGATGTGGAGCGGTAACAGCAGGAGGCAGAGGCCGACGGCGATAGCGGCGGACGTCCGGAGCATCGTGATCTCCGGCAGGAATACGCGCCAGGGCCGTCAGGAGGAAGAGATCATTCCTCCCGCAGCGCCTGCAGCGGATCGATCGACGAGGCGCGTCGCGCGGGCACAAAGGACGCGAGGATTCCTGCGGCCCCGAGCAGCCCGGCGACAATCGCCAGCGTCACGGGATCGGCCGGCGTCACTTCGTGCAGCAGGCCGGTGAGCGTGCGCGTCAGGAGCAGCGCGGCGACCAGGCCCGCGGCGAGTCCGGCCATCACGACGCGCGCGCTGTCCTTGAGCATCAACAGCACGACCTCGGTGCGGGTGGCGCCCACGGCGACACGGATGCCGACTTCGCGCGTGCGCAGGCCGGCCGCGTACGACATCACCCCGTAGACGCCCACGCACGCCATCAGAAACGCCACGCCCGCAAACAGGCCGAGCACTGTCGCGCTGAACCGCGGTCCCGCGACGACACGCGCGACGTCCCGGTCGAGCGCGCGGACGTTGTACGGCGGCGATTGCGGATCGAGCGACAGCACAATCGGCCGCAGCGCGGCCGCGAGGCTGTCGGGCCTTGCGCCGCGCGCGATGACGGTAACCGTGCCGAACCACTGCAGCACATCCGACTGCTGCGCCAGCGGCAGGTAGGCATCCGGCTTGGGATCGACGCCCAGCTCCGCCGGGCGCACCTCCGAGACGACGCCGATCACGCGACGGTTGCCGGTGCCGGAATAGAGCACATGGCCCACGGGTGACGCCGTCGGAAACTGCTGCTTCGCAAACTGCTCCGAGATCACGACGACCGGCTCGCCCTTCGTGTCCGCGGCCGTAAACGTTCGTCCGGCGATGAGCCGCACGCCCATCGCGTCAAGAAAGCCGTCCGTGACCATGTGGACGTCGACCACGGGGATCGAAAACGGATCGGACGCGGACAGGATCTCCGGTGACGAGCTGAACCCGAATCGTCCCGTCGGTTGTCTCGTCGGCAGTGTCGTCGTGAGACCGACGACGTCGATGCCGGGCTCCTGCCTCAATCGGGCGAGCAGCCGCTCATCGAAGGCAAGCCGGGCGTCCGGTGTCGGATAGCGAGACGCCGGCAGATTGATCTGCAGCGCGACGGCGTTGCGCGGGTCGAAGCCCTGATCCGTCTGCACGAGGCCGACAAACGAGCGCAGCAACAATCCGGCAGCCACGAGCAGCACCATCGTCAACGCCAGCTCGGCGGCGACGAGCACATTCAGCCGGAACCGGAAGGGGCGTGCTTTACCCAGGCCCACCTTGAGCGTGTGTCCGGCCGACAGCACGCCGAACAACAGGCTCGTGCCGACCGTGAGGACGACCGCGAACAACAGCACGCGGGCGTCGAGCGCGGCCTCGCCGAGCCGTGGCACGTCCGCCGGCGCGAGACCGACGAGGAGCCAGAGCGCCAGGGCCGCGAGGCCGAGCCCGGCTATCCCGCCGACGCCGCCGAGGGTGAGTCCTTCGACAAACAACTGGCGGACGAGGCGGCCGCGTCCCGCGCCGAGCGCCGTTCGGACCTGAAACTCGCGCTCGCGGCCGGCGCCGCGCGTCATGAGCAGCAGCGCAAGATTGGCCGTCGCGATAATCGTGACGAACCCGACGGCGCCGAGCAGCACCCAGAGAATCTTCCGGATCCCGCCCGTCATCTGATCCTGCAGCGTGCGAACCGTGAGCGTTGTCTTGACCCGGGCGTCACCGTCGTCAACGAGACGGCGTCCTTCCGTCGCGACGGCCTCGACCGTGGCGCCGGGGCGCAGTCTCGCGATGGCCGGCAACACCATGCCGCGTGAGCCACCGGCCGAGAGGACCTGCGGGACCCAGAACGCGGTTTCCACGGACGGGAATCGGAACGCATCCGGCATCACGCCCACCACGCGGTACGGCTCGCCGTCCAGCGTGATCGCGGAGCCTACGGTCGACGGCGCGCCGCCAAAGAACTGGTGCCACGTGGCGTAGCTCAACACGATCTCCCGCGCACTCGCGGTCGCGGGTTGGAACGTGACGCCAATCTGCGGAGCGACGCCGATCACGGCGAACAGGTTCGGCGTGGCGGAGACGCCGGTCAACCGGAACGGTCCATCCGCAGTGGAGAGCGTCAGCGCGCGGTCGTTGAAGAGGGCAAGGTCCGCCAGCGCCTGCGAGTTGGCCGCCCACTCGAGGGCCGGCGAGACGGGCAGCGCATCGAACGAGACCGGTCCGGCCGGGCTCTGCGAATTGAGCTGGAATCGCACCAATTTGTCCGGGTGTGGATAGGGGAGTGGCCTGAGCAGGACCGCGTTGACGACGGAAAACATCGCGGTTGGCGCGCCGATTCCGAGCGCCAGCGTAGCGAGGGCGACGCCCGCAAAGGCCGGCCGCCGGAGCAACTGTCGAAACGCGACTCGGAAATCCATGGTCACATTGGACTTGCGGGCGCTGCCGTTGGACGGGCCGTTAGATCAGGGAATTCCCCTAGCATGGTCCGATTCAGGATACGATGCCTGCACCAATGGCAATGGATATGAATGCGCGTTCATCTCGTTAACCCCAGCCGCGTCGCGTTCGGCGTCGCGGTGATCACCCCCCGCTGGCTGTACGTCCTCGCCGCAGCCACCGGCACGGAATGGGGCGACCCCCGGATCGTCGACGAAACGCTCGGGCACCTCGACGTCGCGTCGGTGGAAAAGGGCGACGTCGTCGGCATCGGCATTCACACTGGCAACGCACGGCGGGGATACGAAATCGGCCGCGAGCTTCGAGATCGCGGCGCCTGGGTGGTGTACGGCGGCATCCACGCGACCCTGTTTCCCGACGAAGCGCATGAGCACGGCGCCGCCCATGCGGTGGTGAAGGGCGACGGCGACGTGATCTGGGCCCAGGTGGTCCGCGACTGCCTCGCCGGCAAGCCGGGCCGCGTCTATGAGGGCGGCCGTATTGCAGGCGACGCGTTCATTCCGGCGCGGTGGGATCTGCTGCCGCCCGACAGTTACATGTGGGCGTCCGTGCAGACCGTGCGGGGCTGCCCCAAGCACTGCTCGTTCTGTTCGGTCTGGCGCACCGACGGCCAGGCGCCGCGCATGCGCAATGTCGATGCGGTGCTGCACGAGATCGTCGAGCTTCGACGAAAGGGCTTCCGGTTCCTCGCGCTGGCGGACGACAACTTCTATCCCGTGGCGAAGGCCGATCTCGCGGCGGCGGATCGCCGCGAGGACAAGACCCGCCTCCACGAGCTCCAGGCCATGCGCCAGGAGCGGTTCGACTTGATGGCGCGGCTCGCCAAGCTGCCCTCCGACACGGTGTTCTATACGCAGATCACCATGGAGGCCGCCGAAGATCCGGAGTTCCTGACCGCGATGCGGAAGGCCCGGATCCGGGGCGCGCTCGTCGGCGTGGAATCCGTCACGCCCGCCGGCCTGAAGGACATCTACAAGGGCTTCAACCTCTCCGGTGACGCGCTCGTGGAGCGCCTGCGTGAGTTCCGCAAGCATGGCGTTCACGTGCTGGGGTCGTTCATCTTCGGACTGCCGAGCGATCGCGAGGACACCTTCGACGCGACGCTGGCGCTGGCCAAGGCGTCCGACATCACGTTCGCGCAATTCGTGCTCCTGACGCCGTTTCCCGGGACCGTCGATTTCGAGAAGTGGGCGAAGAGCGAAGGCCGGGAGGGTCAGACCGTCGACGGCATCCCGATCACCAAGCACTGGCTGATCCCCGAGCACAAACGCCCCAAGATCTTCAGCCCGCACCCCACGCTGAGCGCCGAAGAGATCCGCATGCGGACGCAGCGCGTCTGGGATCACTTCTACAGCTGGGGCAGTATCTGGCAGCGATCTCAGGTGGTCGAGTCCCTGAAGGGCCGGCTCGCGTTCGTCCTGGTCTCGAAGCTCTATCGCCAGATGTACGCCAACACCGGCATCGCGACGGACAGCGCGCGCATTCAGCGATCGGCACGCTGGGCCCGGCTCTTCGGGCGGCTCAGCCGTCGGCTCTTCCTCGGGCCGCCGATGCCGACGCTGGCGGTTCCCGACTGATCGAGCCGATCGGGCAATGACGCGGTAGTCGTGCGGATCGCGATTATCGGCGGGGGAGCGGCCGGATTTTTCGGCGCACTCGCCGCCGCGGCCGGTGATCCTTCCGCTGGGATCGATCTGTTCGAAGCCGCGCCGCACCCGCTCCAGAAAGTCCGGATTTCAGGCGGCGGACGCTGCAACGTCACCCATTACTGTTACGACCCGCGCGAGCTCGTGAAGGGCTACCCGCGCGGGGCCAAAGAACTCCTCGGACCGTTCACTCGATTCGGTCCGCGCGAGACCGTGGAGTGGTTCGCGCAGCGCGGCGTTCCGCTCAAAGCCGAAGACGACGGCCGGATGTTTCCGGTGACGGATCAGTCGTCCACCGTCGTCGATTGCCTCACCCGCGCCGCGCGCGAGGCCGGCATCCGCCTGCGGCCTGGCCAGAACGTCAAGAGCGTGGCCGCTTCCTCCACGCCGGCTCAACAATTCGAGATCGCGCTGTCCGACGGATCGCGCGAGCGCTACGACCGCGTACTGCTCGCGACCGGCGGCAGTCCACAGGGCTACCGCTTGGCCGCGTCGCTCGGCCACACGATCGTGCCCTGCGTGCCGTCGCTGTTCACATTCAACGTGGCGGATCCTCGGCTCGATGGACTCGCCGGCATCAGCTTCGAAAAGGCCGCGCTGATGTTGTCAGACGAGGACTCCAGGCCGCTGCACCAGATCGGCCCGATGCTCGTCACGCACTGGGGCCTGTCCGGGCCCGCGGTGTTGAAGCTCTCCGCCTGGGGCGCGCGACTCCTCGCGAAGAGTCGATATCAAGCCTCCTTGACCGTCAACTTTCTGCCGGACCTGACCACGGCGCGCGTGCGAGAGGAACTGCTCGCCCTTAAGACCACGCACGGCCGGAAGCGGGTGCAAACCGACAGGCACTTCGGCATCTCCTCGCGCTACTGGACGCGGCTGGTGCAGCACGCCGGCATTGCGGCAGACACGGTCTGGTCAAACGTCTCGAACCAGGCACTGACCGGCCTCATTACAGAACTGGCCGCCGCGCGGTTTGCAGTCACTGGAAAGGGCGTGTTCAAAGACGAATTCGTCACCAGTGGCGGCGTCAAGCTGAGCGAAGTCGACTTCAAGTCAATGGAAAGCAAGCTGGTTCCTGGCCTGTATCTTGCCGGAGAAATCCTCGACATCGATGGCATTACCGGCGGGTTCAATTTCCAGAGCGCGTGGACGACGGGATGGCTGGCAGGCAACGCTTGCCGCCGTGGTTGCGGCGACGTTGACGGTCGCGTGCGGCGATAAGGTCGCCGGCTTGACGCAGGAGCTGAGCAGCGGGACCGACCAGGAGTGTGCAGCCGCAGCAAAGGCGCTCGGCAAGATCGGGCCGCCCGCCGCGAGCGCCGCGCCGGCCATGCTCGACGTCGTCGTGAAGCAACGCCGTGCCAAGGGCCCAACGTGCTGGACGACCGTCGTTGACGAATTGCCGAAGCTGGGCCCGGCGGCCACATCACTCCTGCTCACCGCGCTTGGGGACAAGCGCGGCGAGGACGCCGCGCATGTGCTGAGCAGCATGGGCGCCGCCGCGCTGCCGACGCTGTCGCAAGCGCTCGCTGACCCGAAGAGCGCCGATGAGGCCGCCTCGACGATTGCGTTCCTCGGCCGCGCCGGCGCCCCCGCGCTGACGGCCCTGCGTGACGCCCGCAAGAACGGCCGCCTCACGGAGAAGAAGTTTCTGGCCTGCATCAGCTGGTTCAAGTCCGCCGAGACCGCGCCGGACTTCGCGGCCGCGCTCCGCTCCGGAGACATCGAGGTGCGGTGGATGGCGCTGCGCGCGCTGGAGGACGTCGCCGCGCAGTCGCCGGACGCCGTGAAGGCCCTGGCATTCGCCCTGCAGGACGCGTCGCCAGAAATCCGCAACCATGCGCTGGTCGCGCTCTCGAAGGCCGGGCCCGCAGCCAGCGCAGCGGTGCCAGCCGTACGCGAGGCGGCCGATCGCAGGCTGGTCTCGCCCAGCCTGGCTCGAACCGCGATCGCGCGCATGCAGCCGCGCTAGCAGAACACTCACCACGAAGGGCACGAAGCGCACGAAGGAAAGTCTGGTCGGGGACGCTCACCACGAAGGGCACGAAGCGCACGAAGGCTTAGAAGAACACTGGGAGATTCGAAGAATTCGAACGCCTTGAATGCCTAGGTTGCATTTCCTGCCACCCGAACATTAGATCAGGCGCAAATCCGCGGTCGATGCTGGCAGCCGCCTTGCAGTGCGAAGCGGGGATGCTGGCTCGACCGAGTGAGCTCGCCAGGCGCGTCATCGGCTGTGCCATCGACGTCCACCGCGGCCTCGGCCCCGGACTCCTCGAGTCATCGTACGAAGCCGGGCTGGTGTACGAATTCACGCACCTGGACATCAGCTTTCGGCGTCAGGTGCCCGTGCCTATGTCGTACAAGGGCGTGCACCTCGACTGCGCCTATCGCGCGGACTTCGTGGTCGAGGGAGTCCTGTTGCTCGAAGTGAAGAGCGTAGACAAGCTGATCCCGATCCACGACGCGCAGCTGCTGACCTATCTCAAGCTTCTCGACCTACATCAGGGGATGCTGATGAACTTCAACGAACGTCGGCTTGTCGACGGCCTCCGAAACATCCTGCGCTGAAGGTCTCACCACGAAGATCACGAAGGACCTGAAGGGCCCGGCGTCACCGGCGGGCAAGCCCGCCGGTGGCCGGGAGGCCACGCGGGAATCGTGACTGAACCCGGAGATGACGACGCTAGTCAGATCGAACAGACCGTCGTCATCTCCGGGTTCAGTCACGATTCCCTGTGACGCCGGGCCTTTCAAACCGTCACGCCCTGCCCCTTCGTGATCTTCGTGAGCTTCGTGGTGAGGTCTTTCCTCTGCTACGATCGCTCTCTTGTGATCGCGTTCAACAACATCTCCAAGCAGTACGGGCGGCAGATGCTGTTCGTCGACGCGTCCTTCCAGCTCAACCCGGGCGATAAGGTCGGACTCGTCGGGCCCAACGGCAGCGGCAAGACGACGCTGTTCCGCATGATCGTCGGTGAGGAAGCCGCCGACGACGGCGAGGTGTCCGTGCCGAAACGGACCACCATCGGATACTTCCGGCAGGACATCGAAGAGATGGCCGGGCGATCCGTCATCGACGAAGTGATCGCCGGCAGCGGCAAGGTCGGCGACCTGCACCACGAGCTCGAAGCCCTGCAGCACGCGCTCGGCGACCCGGCGCGCGCCGGCGAGATGGACCGCATCCTCGCGCGCTTCGGCGAAGTCCAGGAGGCGTACGAGCATCTCGGCGGCTATGCCCTCGAAAGCCAGGCGCGCGAGGTGCTGCATGGCCTCGGCTTCCACGACGAGTGGATCGACGGCGACGTGGGCGCGCTCTCTGGCGGCTGGAAGATGCGCGTGGCCATGGCGCGTGTGCTGCTCGGCCAGCCCGATGTGCTCCTCATGGACGAGCCCACCAACCACCTCGACATCGAATCCATCGTCTGGCTGGAAGGCTTCCTGAAATCTCGCCAGGGCTCGCTCCTCATGACGTCGCACGATCGCGATTTCATGAACCGCGTGGTGGGCAAGGTCGCCGACATCGACGACGGAGAGATCACCGTCTACTCGGGCAACTACGACTTCTACGAGCGCGAGCGGGCGCTGCGGGCGGCCAATCGTGAGGCAGCCTACGCGCGGCAGCAGGCCATGCTTGCCAAGGAACAGCGCTTCATCGATCGCTTCGCGGCCAATGCCGCCAAGGCCGGACAGGTGCAGAGCCGCGTCAAAGCCCTGGAGAAGATCGAGAAGATCGAGCTGCCCAAGCGCCGGCCCGTGATCAAGTTCGAGTTCCGGCAGCCGCCGAGATCCGGCGACGACGTCGCGGTCATCGAAGGCGTGATCAAGCGGTATGGCTCGCGCGTGGTCTACGACGGCCTGGACCTCACCATTCGCCGCGGCGAGCGATGGTCGGTCATGGGCCGCAACGGCGCGGGGAAGACGACGCTGCTCAAGCTGATTGCAGGAGTGCTCGAGCCGGACGGAGGCTCTGTGCGGCTCGGCGCGAGTTTGAAGATGGGCTACTTCGCCCAGCAGGCGCTGCAGCTCCTCGACCCGGATCTCACCATCTGGGAGCAGATGGAGCGCGACTTCCCGAACGACTCGGTCGGCGTCCTGCGCAGCCTGCTCGGGGCGTTCCAGTTCTCAGGCGACGAGATCGACAAGAAGATCCGGTCCCTGTCAGGCGGAGAGCGTACGCGGCTGGTCATCGCGCGAATGCTCCTCTACCCACCCAACTTCCTCGTGCTGGACGAGCCGACGAATCATCTCGATCTGACGACCAAGGACATGCTGATCGAGGCGCTGCGCGATTTCGAGGGGACGATGATCTTCGTCTCCCACGATCGGTCGTTCCTGCGCGGCCTGAGCAACCGGGTGCTGGAAATCGGCGGCGAGACGGGCACGGATGCCAAGCCGCTCGTGTATCCCGGCTCGTACGTCGAGTACGTCGCGCGCACCGGCCACGAGGCGCCGGGCGTGCACGCGTAGCGTTCGCAGCTGACGGGCTCGAGGTTGGAAGTCCTCGAGCGTGATTGGCCCCGTGGCGCGGTCACGTCGCGACTCTACTCTTGAAACACGTCCTCGACCTTGAGCCTGAACAGCCGCGCGATCTTCATCGCCAGGGGCAGGCTCGGGTCGTACTTGCCGGTCTCGATGGAGTTCACGGTCTGTCGCGAGACGGCCAGGCGATCGGCGAGATCCGCCTGCGACCAATCGCGTTCGGCGCGCAACACTTTGAGCCGGTTCTTCATGCGTATCGCCGGCGCGCGAGCATCAGCCCGCCCAGATAGAAGATCACGAAGAACGGCCAGACGTGGTTGTAGCTCCAGTCCTGGAAGTTCAGCTCCACCGCCCGCTGCACGAGGCCGAGCGTGGTGAGGAGCAGCACGCCGAGCGGGAACGCTACACCGAGCGCTTCGAGCTGGATGCGCCGTTCGAGCTCGTCCGCCGCGCGGATCCCTTTGATGAACAGCCAGAGAAACAGCGCGAACACCGGCGTGGGCACGAACGCCAGACCGAGCCGGACGCCGCTCGGCAGGCCCTGGTTCGCTTCCACGAACATCCGGATGGCGAAGTACAGGACGAGCCAGAGGACGCCGGTTCCGATGACGGCCTTTCCGGAGAGCGACGGGGACTCGACTGTGTGGGCAGCGGACATGGGCACCTCGTACCCATGCACTGTAAAGGACACTGGTCTAAATGTCAAGGATGCTTGTCATCAAGCGTACTTGTCAGAAATGAATCTTCGCCGCCAGCTGCACGACGCGCGGGTCGGCCGCGGTGGTGATCGTGCCGGCAGCAGAAGCACACCGCAGAGGAAGGCGGCGCACGGAATCGGCCGCGTCTGGAACATGGAGAGACACTCTATGTCGGCTGAAACCGACTTTCAAATCGACTTAAGTCGACTCTATCCAGCTAGACGCTGTTGTTGCGATCGAGCCAGTTCAGGATTTGCGTGATGCTGCCCGTTGCGAGCGCGACGCAGGTATCCGCGGCGCCGTAGTACAAGTTGATGCCGTCGCCGTCCGGGTCGAGCGTGTAGCCGCACGGGAAGGTGACATAGCCCACGTCGCCCTCGCGCTCGTAGGCGGTTTCCGGGCCGAAGATCCAGGAGCTGCCGCGCGCGAGGCACAGTTCGGGGTTCTCGAGATGCAGCAGCGCCGCCCCGAGCCGGTACAGGCAGCCGGCGGCCGTTCGACGGACGCCGTGATAGAGCATGAGCCAGCCGCGCGGCGTTTCGATCAGGGGCGGCGAGAGCCCGATGCGGTTGGCGTCCCACCACGCGCCTCGACGCGCCGGCAGCAGGACCTTGTGCCCGCCCCAGTTGCTCAGGTCCGGCGAGTAGGAGATCCAGATGTCCGCGGTCGGATCGGTCCACGGGCGATGGAGTAACGCGAACCGGCCGTTGATGCGACGCGGCAGGAGCGCGGCGTCCTTGTCGTCGGCCTGCATCACGAGTCCCTGCCGCTCGAACGTCTTGAAGTCCGTCGTCAGGGCCAGTGCCACGCCTGGACCCGCCCTGCCGAACGCCGTGTAGGCGACGGCATACTTCCCGAGCTCTTCGACAAACGTGATGCGCGGATCCTCGATGCCCCACAATTCTTCCGGATGCCGCTGCGGGTCGGGGATGAGCGTGGGCTCGGCATCGATGGTCCAGCCATCGACGCCGTTCTGCGATCGCGCGGCGCACAGGTGCGAGTGCCCCCGGCGATCCTCGGCGCGGCAGAGGAGCAGCGTCGTGCCATCGGGAAGCTTCGTGGCGCCGGCGTTGAACACCGTGTGGACCGGGTACGGCCAGTCGGGCGCCGTGAGGATGGGGTTTTTGGGATGCCGGTGAAAGAGCGTCTCGTAGTGCGTGGACGACATCAGGACGTCACCTGCAGCGCAAGCGTCGTTGCAGGGTGCGTTTCAAGCTGATGGGCCGCGCGCATCTCGCAGAGCGCGAGCAGGAACGACAGGGTCGCTTCGGCGCCCTGGTTGCGGTTCGTCCGATCCGAGTGCAGCCCGTCGCGACAGCCGCCCGTGGACGGGTCGTAGAGCCATTGCTGCAGATCGTTCTGTCCCAGGAACCAGTCGAACGCGCGAGTGGCGCGCTCCAGCCATTGCGAGTCTCCACTCGCGCGGTAGGCGTCGAGGCACGCCGAGGTAATCGTACAGGCCTCAACGGGCTGCTGATCGAACGCCGCCGGCGACCCGCCGCGCGCAAAGAAGCCATTGGAACCGATGGGAGCGAAGTCGTCCTCGCCGGACAACTGCAGCCGGACGAGCCAGTCGAGGGACCGCAGGCCCGCGTCGAGCATGTCCGGGCGATGCATCCGCTCGCCGGAGACGATGAGGGCCTGTGACATCCGGGCGTTGCAGTACGTCACGGAATCTTCGAACCACGGCCACTCGTCCGCGCTCGATCGCCCGAAGAGGCCGAGCAGCCGCTCGCTGATCTCCGCGCGGAGCCCTTCGACGGTGCTGTCCCCCTGAAAGGCGCGCAGGTACTGGTCGATGCCGAGCAGCGAGTACGCCCACGCGCGCGGGCTCGTGAACGCCGTGATCGCGGGCCGCGCGGCGTGAAAGAGCTCGCCGGCGAGGTTGTACCGGCCCGGGTCGCTCGCGCGCCCGATGACGGCGCCGAGCGCCCACAGCGCCCGGCCGTGGCTGTCCTCGGATCCCGCCGGTTCGAGCCACTGACGGCCGTACGAGAGAAAGTTCCTGAAGCGGCCGGACGATCGATTGAACGCGTAACTCACAAACGCCAGATAGCGGTCGGCCAGCGCACGCACGGCCACCGGATCGTGCGTGCCGGCTTCTTCCACGAGGGTCGTCAGCAGCAGCGCGCGGGCGTTGTCGTCGAGGCAATACCCGTCCTCATAGCGTGGAATGCTGAAGACGGCGTGCTGCAGGATGCCCGTGTCGTCGGTCATCGCCTGCACGTGGCGCAGGTCGATCTCGGGCCATCCCGCCGGCCGGCTGGCCAGCGTCTGCGACCGGAACGAGCTGCGACGCCGGCTCGTCTCGCTCGACAGCGCGCGCGACATGCTCTCGACGTGCTGCCGCGCGACCGCCGGCCAGGTCATCGTCCGGCCGTACGCGCGCGCCCGCGCGCACATGGCCTGACGCCGATCGGTGTCGCCGACGACGCCGAGGACTTCGCGGGCAATCGCCTCGGAATCCTTCCAGGGGACGAGCAATCCTCGCCCGTCCGCCAGGAGCTCGCGCGCGTAGATGTACGGCGTCGAGATGACGGCCTTCCCCGCGCCGACCGCATACGCCAGCGTGCCGGACGTAATCTGTTCGGGGTTGAGGTAGGGCGTGATGTAGATGTCCGCGGCCGACAGGAACTCCGTCAGCTCCTCCTGGCTCACGAATCGGTTGTGAAAGATCATGTGGTCGTCCACGCCGAGCTGGTGAGCTCGTGCTTCGAGCATCAACCGGTAGGCTTCGCCTTCGCGCGCCACGATGTGCGGATGCGTCGCCCCGAGGACGATGTACATCGTGTCCGGGTGGACCGCGAGAATGGCGGGGAGTGCGTCGATGACGTACTCGATGCCCTTGTCGGGAGACAACAGCCCGAAGGTCATGATGACCGTCTTGCCCTCCACGCCGAGCCGCTTCTTGCTGTCCCCTTCTTCCGGAACCACGGGAATCCCGTGAGGAATCAAATCGATCTGCTCGGCCGGAATGTTATGCACCCGCCGCAGGAGGTCGGCGCCAGATTCGCTCATCACGATCAGGCGCTCCGACAGTTTCGCCAGTTCATCGATCACCAGCCGCTGCGACGAGTTCGGGTCCGACAGCACCGTGTGCAGCGTCGTGACAATCGGCATGCGCAGGTGAGGCAGAATCTCGAGGAGATGGGCGCCGGCCCGTCCGCCGAAGATCCCGTACTCGTGCTGCACGGACAACACATCAATCTGGTTCACGTTGAGGAAATCGGCGGCGCGGCGATACGAGGTCAGATCGCCCTCGCCGATTTCGAACCGGACGCGGGAGGGATACGCGTGCCGGTGGCCCGCGTCGTTCATCGCGAGGACGAACGCGTCGGCGTTCGGCAGCTGGCCGATCAGGGCATCGGTGAGATGTGTCGTGAACGTCGCGATCCCGCACTGGCGAGGCAGATGATTGCCGAGGACGGCGAATCGCTTGATCTGAGACGGCGCAGCGATGTCAGGCACGGTGATCTCCCGGTGTGTGGATCGATCACGCGCCAGCTGGGCTTGGTGGGCGCAAGAAATCCGGCAAGCGGCCGGTCGGCGCGCATCGCGCGGGATGCTCTCGGAACGCTGGCGGGCGTCGGGTGAACCGACGCTTCAAGTATACGCTAGAGCGAAAGACGCTCGAATCTGACTTTTCGGGCGACAAGATTCGGCAGCGCGCTTCGGTGGGCGTCCACCCACGCATGAGACTGGGGAGACTGGACGCCGTCCTCGACCGCGTCCGTCCACCAGGTCGTTCGCTGGCGAGCCTCGAGCGGCAGCAGGGCGCCCAGCAGGTCTTCGATCTCGCCGAATGTCAGGACGACGGCATCCGAAAACCGCTCGGTCAGGTACTTCTGCAGCGGGCGGTACTCGACGCGCACCGCCGAGGGCGTCGTTGTGCGCGTCTCCATGCCATCAACTGTACCCGACCCGCCGCCCGGCGCAGCATCGGATTGCACACCCGCCCGTCAGTCAGTTTCAGGCTCATCCGCCCAGGAAAGCGCGCTGAGCCGCCATCCCACGGCATGTTCATTCAGATCCGTCGCCGCGCAGGACCTCCACGTAGCGCTCGCCCTGGTCGTAACCGACGCGCACCTGCCAGGGCTGGCAGCAGACCTCGCAGTCCTGCACGAGCGTGCCCATGACATCCGGCTCGAGGTAGATCTCGACATGCGCGCCACAGTACGGGCATGCCACGCCGAACGTGGTCTCGAGATCGTCGTCGTCCGCCATCACGCTGCCTGCGCCGAGCGCGAGTTGCGCCAGACCGCGTGGGCGCCGATGCCCATCCAGATGACATTCACGGCCGCGGACGGGATGGCGCCGTTCCAGGCCGCGTTGATGACCAGCCCGATCGCGCCCCCGATATTGAGCATCTGGTACGTGACCGATCGACTGTTCAACTTGTGTGCCGACAGGAGCCCATAGCCGGCCAGCACCAGCGCCGCTCCGGCCCACCCGATGATCTCGATTACCAGATTCATGAGATCCGCCGCTCCCCAGTTCCTCAGTTCCCCAGTTTCGCCAGCAGTGTCAGGCCGCCCTCTTCGGTGAGCTGGACGCCGTAGCGATGTCCGGCCTCGCAGGCCAGTTCAACCTCCGTCGGCGTCAGTGACTCGTGCGTCACGCGGATCGGACGGCCGCAATCGGGCTGTCCGCACGAGAAGAAGACGATATCGCCGACGACGTCCTGCGTGAGCGGGCCGTCCAGCCGCTGCTTCCAGGTTTTGGCGCACAGAAAGCACACGTAGTGCAGCGTGTCGACGATCAGGTTGACCGCGTCGCCACGCTTCCACGCGCTGAGGCCGCTCGTCTCGCTGAAGGTGAACGCGAGCGCTTCGTCGCAGTCAGGGCAGTTGTGCAGTGGCGCGAGCGTGGTCATGTGGCCCGATGGCCGAGTCTATCGCGGCTTGGAAGCGACGTACGTAGGCCGGCCCGGGTTGTGGGCCGGCTGTCATTGGCGCGTCAGCGTCAGCCGCGGCTCACTACACCCCTCGAGCCACCTGACCGATCCTGGAAGCGTGCCCTCGTAGTGCACCATCAACCCGCTCAACACGCCGGAGAGCGTCCCGGATGTGCCTGTGGCTGATGTCCGGCCGTTCATGACCAGGAGCGTTCCGTCCGGGAGGAGCTCCGCCAGCGCGGGCACCGGCGGATACGTCCGGTAGTAATAGAAGTCATAGAACCCTTGAATGTGGAAGTTCGCGCCGGAAGGCGTGACGACGCCCGTGAAGCGGTTGCTCTCGCCGTCCGCGTGCGTGAGGAACCGGGCGTCGCGGACCGTCACCGTCAGCGCCGTTCCCGTTTGTTCGACGGTGGCCCGGTAGCGACGGACCTGCAGATCCGGAGGCAGCGGCCTGCCGAATCGGCACTGCACAACCTGCACGGTCATGGCGTACTCGCCGGCGAGCACCGGTGGGTCGGCGCCCCACTTCAGCAGAAGGTCCATGTTCGCGTGGGCCGTGAACTGCCGATGTTCCGTGGTGTCGAGATAGCCGGCTTTCAACACGCGCACATACGCATCGGGTGGCACGGCATAAAGCCGGTAGCGACCGTTGACGTCCGTGGTCGCCGTGGCGACAACAGGCGCCGAGAGGTCGGGTTCGGTCCGGACTTCCAGCCGCGCCCCCGGCACGCGATTGACCGGTTGGTCGGCTTCGGAGATGACGCCCACAACGCGGAACGTGCCGTTCGGCAGCACGAGCACTTCCTTGGAGGCCGTCGCCTGCGTCGTGGTCCTGACCTGAATTACGGTTTCTCCTGCTCGGGACTGCGCCGTGGCCATGCCGGACGACCCAACCTGCACCACAGTCGTGTCGGAGCTCGTCCACGTGGCGGCCGACAGGGCACGACTCGAACCGTCGGCGCCGGTCTCGACGACTGAGTACGAAGCCGTCTGGCCGGGCTCGAGTGAGGCCGGTCCGAGGATGTCGACGCGGACGAAGCCGCTCGGCCCGCCTTTCTGTGTGTCACTGCCGCACGCCGACACACTCATGACGATCAGAATCGCAAGGATGCGCTTCATAGGGTCACCGCCTTTGCAGCAGATGGATCACGTCTTTCGGGTCCGGCAGGCGTTCGCCGCCGGTGAGGGGAATCGGGCGCGTCCGCGTCAGGTAGCCGAGCGCGTTCAGGCGCTCCCGCAGCTCGGGCGTCGCGTCTTGTGGCGCCATTTGGCCCGCGGCCGCGATGCGGTCCGCTCTGGCGGCCATCGTGGCCCCGAGCGCCCGGCGCTCCTCATAGATGTTCTTTTCCTCGAACGGATCGCGCGCGAGGTCGAAGAGCTCGGGCCGCGGCGCGTCGATGAGCTTGAAGCGGCCCACGCGCAACGCACGCAGCGGGCTCCACCCGAGGCGTTCGGGATAGATCGATTCCGAATAGGCCTCGAGGTCGAGGTCCGTCACGCGGCCGTGCATGAGCGGAACGAGGCTCGTGCCATCCGTCGCGGGCGAGGGCTGTTCCAACAGATCGAGGACGGTCGGCATCACGTCCGTCAGCCGGACCACCTCGCCGATGCGTGCCGGCGAGAGCGACGGCGCGCGCACCATCAGCGGCACGCGAAGCACGTTGTCGTAGAGGAAGATCCCGTGATCCTGTTCGCCGCGCTCGCCGAGCGCCTCACCATGATCGCCCGCGACGACCACCACCGCACGCTCGAGCACGCCGCGCTGCTCGAGCGCCTCCAGCAGACGTCCGAGCTGCGCGTCGGCGAACGCGATCTCGCCGACGTACGGGTTGTGACCGTAGGTTGTTGCGTACGGCTCCGGCGGGGCGTACGGACGGTGCGCGTCGTAGAGATGCACCCACAGGAAGAACGGCGATTCCTCCACCGACGCCATCCACCGGATCGCGTCGTCCACCACTTCGTTCGCGGGCCGCTGCCGGCGACGCTCCTTGCTGTCCGGAGCGTGGCCGACCTCCCCGTACTTCTCGAAGCCCTGGTCGAGGCCGCGATCGGGATCCAGAACGACAGACCCGACGAACGCGCCGGTCCGGAACCCGCACCGGCGCAGCACTTCAGCCAGCGTCGTGTGCGATCCGGCCAGCGGCGAGTCGGCGTTGTCGCGCACGCCGTGGTGCGGCGGCAGCAGGCCGGTCATGAGGCTCGTGTGCGCCGGCAGCGTCAGCGGTCCCACGGACATCGCCTGATCGAACACGACGCCTTCGCGCGCCAGCCGTTCGAGGGCGGGCAGCGAGACGTTCATGAAGCCGTACGGCGACAGGCGATCGGCCCTCGTGGTGTCAAGCGTGACGATCACGACGCTGGCCGGCGCCGGCCGTCCGTGTACGAGGAACCCCACGGCAGCGAGTGACAGCGACACGAAGCTGACGGCGAGAAGGGGAAGGGGCTTCATCGCCGGCTCAACGTCACGCGGATCGCGGGGCAGCCACTCAGGAACCTGACGTTCGGAAAGTTGCCGCCGTCGTATTGGGTCAGGTAGCCGAGCAGGGTCCCGGACCACCCACCTCCGGTCTGGCTGAGGTCGACCGTCCCGGCCACGACCAGCGTCGTGCCATCCGACAGCCTCTCGGCAATGTCCGGGTGGAATTGCGCGGTGGGGCTGTAATACGGCCATCCGAAGTCGACCATCGTCAGGCTGGCTTGCGTGGAGGATGCGACGCCGTTGAACCGGTTGCCGCGTCCCTGGGCATCCACCACGAACGTCGGTGACGTGAGCCGGACTTCGAGGCGGGGGCCGTTCTGCGTGACCGTGGCCTCGTAGGTCCGCCGGCGGAGCTCCTCGGGCAGCGCCGGCCTCTGGCAGCCGCTCGAGCCGGCATCGACGGTCATCGTGTAGTCGCCCGCGATCGACGCGCGGCCGCCGTCAACCCTCAGTTGAATGTTTCGCGTCTCGTGCGCGCCGAGGCGCAGATGATCCGTCGCCGTGGCGTAGCCATCCTTCCAGACGCGGAGATGGCTGTCGCCGGGAACGCCGTAGAGCTTGTATCGTCCGTCCGGTCCGGTCGTCGCAAACGTGGCGACCGGGCCGTCCTCCTCGGTGCGCGCCTCCACTCGCACGCCACCGATCGGGATGCCAACCGAGTCGGCCTCGGTAACCGTGCCGGTCAGACGGAATGTGCCGTCCGGCATGACGAGAATCTCCCGCGTCCCACGGGTCGGGGCCCGGCCGTTCTGCACAGTCGCCTCCACCTGGAGCGCCGCTTCGCCTCTGTTCTGCGTAGCGGTCACCAGGCCGGACGCGGTGACCTGAAAGAGGGCAGGCTGCGTGGTTGACCACGTCACCGATTTCGGTGCGCGGGTGGATCCGTCGGACATGCGCGCGAGGACCGAGTACTGCGCGGACTGTCCCTGTGGAACCGAAGCCGGGCCGGTAATGTCGACGCGTGTGACGGTCAGGTTGTTGTCGGCCCACGGCCCGGTCGGGCCGGTCTTCGATTTGGTTGAATCCGGGTCCTCGGCGCATGCGACGGCCATCGCCAACAGCGTGGCGAGACCTGCGCGCAACAGGCTGGTGCTCATGGCTTCCTCCTTCACTTCGGATACGCGGAAAGCGAGCTACAACAAGGTCAACGCCAGAACGGGTAAGATCCGGACATGCTCGGCCGGCCCCTCGCCCACACGGCGTCGGTGCTGACCTGCGTCGTACTGATATTGATGTGGGGCTCGCCGGCACTGGCCCAGCTGCGCGGCGAGCTCGTCGCCAGCGGATTCACCCAGCCAATCGCGTTCGTTCAGGATCCGACCGACCAGTCAGTGTTCGTCGTCGTCCAGCAGGACGGTCGCGTGCGCGTCCTCCGAAGCGGCGCGGTGCAGGCCACCGATTATCTGGATCTCCGAAACGTGGTCCTGAACTCAGGCGAGCAGGGGCTGCTCGGCCTCGCGTTTGCGCCCGACTACGCGACGAGCGGGCGGGTGTTCGTCAACTTCGTCAACCAGGCCGGCCATACCGTCGTCGCGCGCTTCACGCGATCGGCGTCCAATCCGCTCCGGGCGGAGCCGTCCAGCCGGTTCGATTTCCTCTGGCCCGGCGGCCAGCGCCAGATCATCCAGCCGTTTGCCAATCACAACGGCGGCAACCTCGTCTTTGGACCGGACGGGTTCCTCTACATCGGCATGGGCGATGGCGGATCCGCGGGCGATCCGTTTCACAACGCGCAGAATCCGCAGACGCTGCTCGGCAAGATGCTGCGTATCGACGTCCGGGTGCCTGACAACGATCCGGAGGGCTACAACATCCCGCCGTCCAATCCGTTCGTCGGCACGCCTGGCGTCCTTGGCGAGATCTGGAGCTTCGGGCTGCGGAATCCGTGGCGGTACAGCTTCGACAATCCGTCCCGCGGCGGCACTGGCGCGTTGATTGTCGGGGACGTGGGCCAGAACGCCTGGGAAGAGATCGACTACGAGCCGGCCGGACGGGGCGGCCGCAACTACGGCTGGCGCAATCGGGAAGGCGCGCACAACAACGTCACGAACCTGCCGGTCTTTTCGACGCCCCTTACCGATCCCATCCATGAATACCCGCATGGCGCGGGCGCGTCGGTGACCGGCGGGTTCGTCTATCGCGGCACCGAGCTCGGGGCCGGCACGCGCGGCCGCTACTTCTTCGCCGATTTCGTGCAGAGCCGCATCTGGTCGGTGCGGCTGACCGTCAATGGTGGCGAGGCGACAGCGAACGACTTGCGGGAGCACACGGCCGAGCTGGGCATGAGCACCGCGATGAGGCTTCCGTCCAGCTTCGGCGAAGACGCCAACGGCGAGCTGTACGTCGTCAGTTACCTGGGCACGGTGCACCGGGTGCGCGGGACCGGTCCGCCGGAAAACAGCGGCGCCAAACGGCGGCCGCCAACCCAATCGCCGATCGGATTTGCGACTCCGCGGAGTCCGAGCGCGACCGCTGGCGCCGCCGCGAGCGCCGTGCTCCAGCCGCAGGGGTTGACGATAGTTGCGGCCGCCGAACCGTGCCGTGATCTCGCGGCGCTGCTCGAAGCCGTGCGGGCGCTGATTCCCGATGACTCGGAGTGGGTCATCACCCTGACGATTCAGAGCGCGGAAGGGCACTATTGCCGCCTCCAGACCCACCGCCGTGGGTCTTAGGCCGGTCGTAGCGCTGGCGCTGCTCGCGCTTCAGGTCCCTCCTTCGGACCTGCCGCGAGGCCAGGTCATCGAGAGCGTCGCGTGTCTGGCGAACACCGAGGAGACGTACTCGCTCTACCTTCCGTCCACGTACACGCCGGATCGGCCGTGGCCGCTGCTGATGGGGTTCCACCCCGCGGCACGCGGCCGCGCGATCGTGGATACCTATCGCGCCGCCGCCGAGACCTACGGCTACATCGTCGCGGCCTCGAACACATCACGCAACGGACCGTGGGAGGTGTCGCTACGCGCGGTACAGGCCATGTCGGCGGACGTCGGCCGGCGCTTCTCGATCGATAGCAAGCGGTTCTACATGACCGGGCACTCCGGGGGTGCGCGTGTCGCGATGCAGGTCGCGCTCGGTACGGGCCAGATCGCGGGCGTGATCGCCTCGAGCGCCGGCTATCCGGACGCCACACCGCGCGCCTCCGTGCCGTTTCTGGTGTTCGGCACCGCGGGGACAGAGGACTTCAACCATCTCGAGATGCGCCTTCTCGATCGCGCACTTACATCGCCGCATCGACTGGCCGTGTTTCAGGGCGGTCATACACTGCCGCCGGCGGACGTCGCCCTCGACGCGATCGAATGGCTCGAGCTGCAGGCCATGAAGTCGGGAACGCGGCGGATTGATCCGGCGCTCGTCGAGCGTCTCTGGGAGAAGCGCGAGCGGGCCATCGACGCCGCGGCGACGAGCACGACGGCAGTCCATCTCACCCAGGCGGTCATTGACGACTTCAAAGGCTTGCACGACATCGCCCGTGCAGAGGCGCGCTTCGCTGCACTCGCCAAAGACCGGGATGTCAGGCAGGCGCTGGCGCGCGAACGGGCCGCGGACGATGAGGAAGCGCGCACCATCGATCGCATGAGGACGCTCGAAGCCGGTTTGCAGGAGCCGTCCAGGCGTCGTGAGAGTCTCGCCGACCTCGAAGCCGTGCTCACGCGCGTGTCCCGCACCGCAAATGCGGCGGCCGACACACCGGAGCGGCAGGCGGCACGCCGACTCCTTCGTACGGTCACGATGGGCGCAGCGGAGCGCACGCAGGACAAGGACTACCTGCAGATGCTGGCCAAGTACCGATCGGGCGGGTGAAACCCGTGCGGTATAGTCGAAGTTTCCGAAACACGCGGAGGCAGCACCTATGTCACTCAAGATTGGCGACGTCGCACCCGATTTCGAAACAGAGACCACCGAAGGCCCGATCCGCTTCCATGAGTGGATCGGCAGCTCCTGGGCCGTGCTGTTTTCGCACCCCAAGGACTTCACGCCGGTCTGCACGACCGAGCTCGGCTACCTGGCGCGGCTGAAGCCGGAGTTCGACAAGCGCAACGCGAAGGTCATCGGCCTGAGCGTGGACCCGGTCACGAACCACTCCAAGTGGGCGGTCGACATCAAGGAAACACAGGGATACGGCCCGAACTACCCGATGATTGGCGACCCGACCCTCGCCATCTCCAAGCTCTACGGCATGCTGCCCGCCACGGCGGGGGAGTCCTGCGAGGGCCGTACTGCAGCCGACAACATGACCGTCCGAAACGTCTTTGTGATCGGCCCCGACAAGAAGATCAAGCTGATCCTCGTCTACCCGATGACGACCGGCCGGAACTTCGACGAGGTGCTGCGGGTCATCGACTCGATGCAGCTCACAGCGAAACATCGCGTGGCCACGCCCGTGAACTGGAAGCAGGGCGAGGACGTGATCATCGCCGGCTCGGTGTCGGACGACGAAGCGAAGACGATCTACCCGAACGGCTGGAAGGCGCCGCGGCCGTACCTGCGGATCGTGCCGCAGCCGAAAGCCTGAGGAGGCTTCATGACACGCGCCCTTCGATGGGCGATGGCGGCAATCCTGTGCGGCGGGTTGACTCTGTCACCCGCCGCAGTTGCCGTACAGTCGCTGACCGCCACGAACACCCGCACGTTCGCGGACGCCCGCCTCGGTCTCACCATCGTCGCCGCCGACGTCACGCTGCCCGCGGGACAGTGGGAAATCGGCGGCGTCGCGCCGGCGAACGCGCTCGAGCAGGTCTTTCTGGCGCCGCGCGCGCTGACGGGTCCGAGTGACGTCAGCCGGCGCGTGTCGGCCGCGCAGGTGCAGCGATCGATCGACTCCGGCCGCTGGCGCGTGCAGCAGTTCTACGCCCCGCTCGTGGAGTACGCCCGCACGAACGGGGCCATCGGCCCCAAGGCGATGACGGACTTGGATCCATCCAAGTCGATGTGGGTCATGGAGGCGTTCTCTCAATCGCCCTGGCCGGAAGACCGCAGCGGGCCGTCGAGGGGTGCCTACTACCTCCTCGTGCCGGCGACGCCGATTCCGCCGTCCGCCGCGTCGCGGCCGCCGCAGAAGGGCAGTGCGCCACTGGTGCTCGAGTTGCGCCCATATATCAATGATGGGAAGCACTGGGTCCTCTTCGCCAACGGCGCGGTCGACCGCGTGGGGGTGGACCAGGCCCTGCTCGCCAAGCACCGCGCCACGCTTCGCCCGGTTCGCCCGGACGCCGCGGTGTCGGGCACGCCTGACCCATCGGTCGTCCACAGCGTCTTCGCCATCGCGCGCGGGGGAGCCGCCGCGCCGGTTTCGTTGACGCTGACGGAGGCCGGCAGCGCGCGCCGCCTCGAAGTGCGATGGACGGTCGCCGGCTCCCGGTCGGATCCGCAGGCGCTCGCCGACTGGGCGCGCGCGCGCGAAGGCGCCTGGTGGGGACTGGTCAATCAGGGCGAGGCGCCGATCCTGCGCGCCTGGATGGCCCGCTCGCGTTACCTGTACGGCTCGCCGCAGACGCCAACAGGCCGGCCGGACGACGCCCAGATGATGATGATGCGGCGCGAGGAGCCGCGCACGACCGACACGTTCGGCGTGCTCGGCGGCCGCGCCGCTCTCCGCGAGACGCTGCAGATGCAGTTGCTGCGCACGGATCGAGCGACAGGATTTGGCAGCGTCCCGGCGATCGCCATCTCCAATCTGCGCGGCGTGGAGGTCACCTCGCTGCCGTTCGAGGCGATGCTCGCCGGTCGCACGGGCGGAAGCCTGCCGCTGGCCGACCACGTGCCGGCCGACCGCCTCCTGATCCACTTTGCCAAGCCGGCGGCGCTGTTTCCATTCCTGGAGAAAGGCGGCGACTTTCTCGCGCGCGCGGGCTCGTTCTACACCGCCAGCGCGTTCGACGACGATCTGAAGGCGCGGTACCTGCGACGTCTCGGGCTGGGCGAGCGCGCCGGCCGCGCGTTCATCGAAGCCGGCGGGGTCACGGAGCTGGCGCTGGTCGCCTCCGACCTCTTCTTTCTCGATGGCACTGACGTCACGATCCTGATGCGGGTGAAATCGCCGGAGCTCGTCGCCGGCGGGCTGCGGCTGCTCGGCGTGGCCGACGTCGCGGCGCAGGGCATCACCGAGAAGCCGACCACGCCCGGCCGCTCCGCCTTCTGGGCCAGACAGGGCGACCTGCTGATGGTGGGGTCGAGCCGGAAGGACGTGGAGCAGATTCTCCAGCTCGGCACGAATCCCAAGGCCGAGAGCCTCGGCCGCAGCGCGGAGTTCCGCTACATGCTGACGGAGATGCCGGTGCGCGCCGAGACGCGCGCGCTCGTGTATCTCTCCGATCCGTTCATCCGCCGGATGGTGAGTCCGGCCTTGAAGATCGGACAGCTCCGCCGCATGCAGGCGCGCGCCGACATGGTGATGATCACCGCCGGCGCGTTGCTCTATCGCCTGGACGGGCATCGCGACACCCCCACGCTGCCGAGACTCATCGATTTGGGGTACGTCCCGGTCTCCATCACGACGGCTCGCTACGCCTTGCGCGAGGACTCGTCCGTCGTCTCGCTCGAGTGGGGCACGCTCGCCGACATGAAGTCGATCGACACGTCATCCATTCAGACCGTGACGTCGTCTGAGGCGGAGGCGTACCAGAACTACATGAACGAGTACACGCAGTTCTGGCGGCAGTGCTTCGCCCCGATCGCGATGC
>Ga0137433_1000289_pt1 | contig 29535 bp, 28 predicted proteins | sample EasRivERMZT840_2_FD_102335 | JGI IMG/M metagenome (GOLD analysis project Ga0137433, IMG submission 102335) | Soil microbial communities from meander-bound floodplain in the East River, Colorado, USA - East River MetaG ERMZT840_2 | ecosystem: Environmental > Terrestrial > Soil > Floodplain ...
GATGGCAACGGCTGGCTGCTGCAAGAGATCACGACGCGGCTATCCGGCCGGATCGACGCCGCTGAGACGGCATTCGCGTCCACGGCAGACCTGTCGAGCGCGCTTCGGCGTGCGGAGGCTGCCCATAGTGAGCACGAGAAGCGTACCGGGCAGCGCGACGCGAACTGGCCCGACTGGTACGCCGCGTACATGGTGGCGGAGCAGGCCGGGACGGAGCTGCCGTCGTGAGCGACTGCAATGAATAAAAAGTCGAAAGAGCAGATAACCCGCGAAGGCTCCCGGCCGACCAGCGCCGAGCAGCGGTTGAAGGAACTTGGCATCCAGCTTCCTGCGCCGCCTGAGCCATTCGGTACCTATGTGGAAGCGGTGCAGACGGACAATCTGCTTTTTCTGAGCGGGATGCTTCCCACGGAAGGCGGGGTGGCGAAATTCATTGGGCGGGTCGGAGCGGAGTTCAATGTAGAAGCCGGGCGCAAGGCCGCTTACCTCGCGGCGCTCAACGCCCTTGCTGTCACGCGGCGGCATTTGGGATCCCTCGACAAAGTGAAGCGAGTCGTCCGGCTCGGCGTGTCGGTGGCCACCTCGGGAGATGTCCGCGATCAGCCGAAAGTGGCTGATACCGCTTCGGAGTTGCTGCAAGACGTTTTCGGAAAAGATAAAAACCCTTGTTGTCTGGTGTATGGCGTCGCAAGCCTTCCGCTCGGCGCGCCAGTCGAGCTGGAACTCATTTTCGAGGTGGCGCGGTAAACACTCGTTGTTTCCGGAGCAAATGGCTGAACCTGGCAGCATTCATCGATAGATAAAGGAGATTCTTTATGGGTCAGAAAATGAAGGCGGCGCAGATCACCAAGCCCGGCGGAGACTGGGAATTAGTGGAACGCGACATCCCGGAGCCAAGCGCTGGGCAGGTTTGCGTGAAAGTGGAGGCGTGCGGCATTTGCCACAGCGATGTTTTCGTCAAGGAAGGCGGCTGGCCCGGGCTTCAGTATCCCCGGGTGCCGGGACATGAAGTCGCGGGTCGCATCGAGGCAGTCGGCGTTAACGTCACGGAATGGAAACAAGGTCAACGCGTCGGCGTAGGCTGGCATGGCGGACATTGTTTCGTGTGCGCACAGTGCCGACACGGCGATTTTGCGATGTGCGTCAATCGCAAAGTCACGGGCTTCGATTTCGATGGCGGATATGCCGAGTACCTGATCGCACCGGCGGCAGCAGTGGCGGCAATCCCTGATAAATTGCCGGCGGAAGAAGCGGGGCCGTTCATGTGTGCGGGCGTCACTGTCTACAACGCGCTCCGCAATTCAGGGGCGCGCGGCGGCGACTTGGTGGCGGTGCACGGCATCGGGGGACTGGGACATCTGGGAATTCAGTATGCACGGCAGATGGGATTCGAGACCGTGGCGCTCGGCCGAGGAAAGGACAAAGAATCGCTGGCGAAGAAACTGGGTGCGCATCATTACATCGACTCGGGCGTGGGTAATGCGGCCGCGGAGTTGCAGAAGCTCGGTGGTGCACGCGTGATTCTGGCGACTGCACCGAACGCAATGGCGATTTCCGCGCTTGTCGATGGATTATCGCCGGACGGCGAGTTGATTATTCCTGCTGCGCCTAACGAACCCTTGACTCTAAGCCCGTTTTCGCTGATTTCGGGTCGTCGATCTGTGGCGGGTTGGTACTCCGGCACAGCGAAAGATTCGCAGGACACATTGGAATTCAGTGCATTGTCCGGCGTGCATCCGATGATCGAGAAATACCCGCTTAGCCGGGTATCGGAAGCCTACGAACAGATGCACAGCGGCAGAGTGCGTTTCCGCGTCGTCCTGACCATGGGGCAATGACATCATTTCAATTGCGGGGCCCAAGCCCAAGCGTTCAGAAGGGATCGCCATGCCAAAATATGGACCGTCTCACTGGCAGATGACGTGGCAGTAACGAAACGGGCGCTTTCAACTCAGAATGGCCCGGTCATTCTCGTCGGCCACTCTTATGGTGGCGTCGTCATCACCGAAGCGGGTAACGATCCCAGGGTAGCCGGGCTGGTATACATTGCTGCGTTTGTTCCGGACAAGGGCGAGTCAGTAGCAGCCCTTATCAAGAATCCACCACCGGGCGCACCTGTGCCACCAATCCTTCCGCCGCAGGATGGATATCTGTTCCTCGATAAAACGAAATTCGCAGCGTCATTTGCCGCCGACGTCACTCCGGATGTTGCCGACTTCATGGCAGAATCGCAGGTTCCGTGGGGCCTCGAAGCCCTCAGCGGCGCTATTAGTCAGCCGGCCTGGAAGACGAAGCCCAGCTGGTCTCTCGTATCTACGGAAGACAGAATGATTCCGCCCGACGCCCAACGTGCCATGTCAAAACGCGCCAACTCGACGGTGGTCGAGGTCAAAGGCAGCCACGCCGTGTATGTGTCGCAACCACAGGCTGTCGCTTCTCTGATCGAGCAGGCAGCAAAGGGCGTGGAGGGACGTGCTCAATAGGCTTCACCCGATTCGACGATCAGGAAGGCCATGACGTTCAGGAGGATTCTGATGAGTATCGCGGCTGAACTCTTGCAACGACACATTCAGACACTCGTCGACGATCCCCGGCAGTGGCAAACGCTAATCGCCGACAACATCGTGTGGGAACTGGCTTACGCACCTGCCATCGGCCATCCGGCAAAGCTCTCGGGCCGCGACGAGGTGCTTCATCACGTGAGATGGTTCCTGGAGACTGTCGAAAACTTCCGATTCATCGATCTAAAGGTCTATGCATTTACAGACCCCCAAGCCGCCGTGGCGCAAGTCAAGGCCGAAGCTTTGATCAAGCCCACCGGGCGCATTTACCGCCAGGAGTACGTCGTGTTCCTGCGTGCCGCTGGCGATAAGATCGCATACCTTCGGGAATATTTTGATCCAACACGGGCGGCCAAATCGATGGATGCGACGATTCTCGATCTTGAACCGTGGTTCTAAACTGTGTGATGGTTCCGTTGCGGGGCCGCGGAGGTGGCCAGGAATGATTCTAATAACTGGAGCCACTGGTCCAATTCGCCGTTCGCTTTGGCGCGCTGTGTCCACCTGGAAAAAAGTCGGCCCTCGAAGTTTAGCCTCTATCTGATCTTCAAACCGGGTGGTCCGGCCGATACATCCTCTTGAACACCACCCACTGGCGCAGGGCGTAAACAGACAATGCGCTGCCGGCTGCGATCGGGACGTATTGCTTTCCGCCAACGGCAGCGGGTTGCTCACACCGACTCTATGTGCAAATCCCATCGGGAGGATTTCGACAAGTCAGGGAATCCTCTTCCAGCACGGTCGCCAAGAGATTGTCCGACACGCACCGACAGCAAGGCTCAAATCGTCATCCCACCATCGATGATGAGCTCGGTGCCTACAACAAAGGATGAGACGTCGGACGAAAGATACAGCACGGCTTCGGCGATCTCTTCTGGCTCGGCCATACGCTTCACCAGCGTTTGGTTTTGTAACCACTCTTTTTTCTGGCGACTCTGTTCGCTGGAAATCCCTGCGCGACCGAAAATCGGTGTTTCGACTGGCCCCGGACTAACCGCATTGACGCGGATGCCGCGCTCAGCAAGATCGGCCGACATCGTTTTGGCCATATTGACGACTGCGGCCTTCGTAGCTCCATACACTGTCGTGCCAGGCAGACCGATGTGGGCGTTGATCGAAGCGTTTAAGACCACCGCGGAACCGCGCGCCATCAGAGGCAGTGCCTTCTGGACCGTGAAGAAGGCACCTTTCAGATTAATCGTCACGATTTCATCGAACATCGCCTCGGTGACTTCCGCAATCGGCGCAAATTTGCCGATGCCGGCGTTGACGAAAAGCGCGTCGATTTGGTCGCGAACCTTTGCCATCGCGGCATCCAGATCCGCGATGCGTGCGGCATCTGCGCGGATCGCCAGGGCGCCGCTGCCGATTTCCTTCGCAGCATTCTTCAGTGTCCCCTCATCGCGGCCCGTAACAGCCACTTGCGCACCCTCACGCGCAAAGGCTTTGGCAGCCGCCAATCCAATACCACTATTACCGCCGGTTACCATCGCGACTTTCCCTTCAAAACGTTTCATAAATTGCTCCCTGGGCTCGTCTCTGCGTCGATTGACAATGCTGGTTGATCGGAGGCGAGCGCGCTGCGATTTCTTTGCCGATGCGACCTGGAGATGTGGTCCTTTCTTACATGTCGTGCGGCCAACTAGATCCTATTCGAATCTACTTCGCGGCATTACACCAGAACAAGTCGGAGAACTACTGCCTGATGCCTACTGTATCTGCTGCACGGAAGGCGTGTGTGTGGTGATGAAAGCGCCGATCAATCCGTCACAGTTCTTCTTCCGGTAGTGCACCGCCCTGAAGCAACAATCCGCACTTCTTCAGCCACGCTTGCCGGAACAAGGAAAACCATGGGCCGGCCATTAGGATTGAAAACCGTTCCACGAAATGCTCCGCGAAATGCGTGCGCGAAGGATTTACCGAATCCTGGCGCAACGGATCACCCTACGCTTCGGCATTACTGCGAGTAATCGTGCAATCGCATGTCCACGCGGAGAAGGACACAGCGCTATTGGAACCGCGTGACGACCCATAGAGCGCCGGCCACGCAGATCAGGTCCTCCACCAACGCGACATAGATGTCCGGCACGCCCAACGCTTTTGCCGAACGCATGCGCGCGTGGTAGCCGGCGAAGGCGCCAGCCATGCCGCCGGCAATGCCACAGGCGGCTCCGATGCTCGCCCACTGTCCGCCGGCCGCGGCGACGCATGCGCCGGTCAGCGCGCCCATGACGCCGCGCGCGACGAGGCTCATGGTCGTTATTCGGTCCGGGATCCATGGCATCTTGTCAGCGACCAGTTCGAAGGCCGCCATCAACGTGAAGATCGCGACCACAGGTACCGAGCCAATCAGGGCGAGCGGGCCCTGGAGGTTGATCCAGTGTAGATGAGCGGCCCAGGCCGCCGCAGCCGGCGGCGTGAACGAGCGCAGCCCGTTGAGAACACCGATGACAAAGGCAAGCGCGAGGACTGTCATTTATGACAATGGTTAACTCTTGAATAATATCGGCCAAAAACGCGAGATACCAGATCCAGGCGGATGAGGACGTCTATGTGGAGCAACGTTCTATCCGTCGGCGACTTCGTTGCGCTGTCGCTCATCCGTCACATTTTCTGCCCTAGTGTGCGCTTTTACGAGTTCACTCACCGTTGACGTCAAGTTCACTTCAGACCAGTTCTCGCGAAACGCGAAAGCTTCCCAATCTTTGTCGCTAAACATGAAAGCGCGGCGCCGAGTTAAGACTGGCATTGTCCTTGCTTTCCAAAGAGTGTGGAGTGTGTATGACGATTCGATTAGATCACACCATTGTACCGGCGAAAGATAAAGTCGCGTCTGCGCAGTTCTTCGCCGATATCTTCGGTTTGACGGTTACCAACGATGGCCACTTCGAAAAGGTACAAATCAATGAGAGCCTAACCTTCGATTTCGCGGACGAACCCGAAGCATCGGGCGTCGCGGGCCTCGACCAGAAAAGCAGCCGCAGTCATCACTATGCGTTTCATGTCAGCGATGCCGACTTCGACGCGATTTTCAGCAGGGTGAAGGCCAAAGGAATTCGTTACGGCAGTGGTCCCTTCAGCCACACCGATGGGAAGATCAACGAACGTCGGAGCGGACGAGGCTTTTACTTCGAGGATCCGAACGGTCATCTGCTGGAGGTGATGACGGTGCCCGAGACCGGAAGCTAATGAGCTTCGACGGCATTTCCGGCCATGATGGTGTCGTGAAGCGCCCTGGGACTTCCGGATAAATGGACCTCCTGAGAAGAGGACGCAGGTTTCGAGAAATGCTGGTCGGGATGCGACATACTCTGGCTCTCGTGAGCCTTGTGCTTTCATGCGTTGCGGCACACGCCCAGGGTCCAACACAGCCGCCGGCAACCGGCCCATCCAGCCCGACACGAATTGAAACAGGCCAATGCAGAGGGGAAGGCTAACTTGAAGGCGCGGATAGCTGAGACTGAGGCGAAGCTCAAGTCCGTCAGTGAACGCGCTCAACAGCGGAGTCATCAACTTCAGGAAGAAGTGCAGGCGAGAGTCCAGGAGTTGCAGAATCAAGCCGCCAAGGCAAATAGCGAAACGAAGTCTCGTATTAATCAACTGATCGCCGAAAATCGGGCGGACTACAGCAGGCGATCCGAGCGACTCAAGGGAATTTGGGATCAGGCCAAAAAAGATCTCGCCGCGTGAAACACGGAAGGCCGAAGGAGCGGTCGGGGAGGGGCCAGCAGGCGTTACATGCGCACGTCCTGGCCGCTCTGCTTCCCGCTTACGCTTGATGGCGACTAAGAAGAGGGACGGCGAGCGGGATCGTCATCTTGTCACAGTTCGTGCCTTCCGTTTGCGGACATTCTTACCATCTTCCTCCTGCCATTTATGGGCGAGTTCATCCAGCTTATCGAGAGCCACACTGATTTCCTGCACACGCTCGGTTAAGCCGTAGGTCACGGCAGGCGGGATCGTAGGCTCGTAGTGACGATAGATAAATCCCTTTTCTTCCAAGTCCCGTAACCTCTCGGTTAACAGGCGCGACGAAATTCCGTCTATCTGGCGGCGAAGCGCGCCGAACCGAGTTGGTCCGGATGCGCTCAGAACCCACAGGATATGCATCGTCCAGGGTCTGGTCAGGAGTTGAAGCAATTCGTGAGTGGGCTTTGGGCAACGCGGCGGAAGTTCCTGCGAGCGACGCATGCAATCATCTCCTCACCTACTTACTTTAAAGTGCCTACTTTACAAAAACAACCAGTTACTTAAAGTAAGTAATAGGACGCGAAAAGCCGGCAGTTCGGTGCCGGCCAGTAAGTAAGGGAGGGGATTATGGCCATTCGTTCAATCATTGGTCGGACCCGTGGAAAGCGCCACGGTCCTATTACGCGGCTTATGAGTCCGGGTGACCTTGGTCAATTGCTGAAACCGTTCGTCTTCCTGGATCTCTTCGAAATGGATAAGGCCTCATTTCCCGGGATCGGCCTGCATCCACACTCAGGCATCGCGACCTTGACGTACCTGTTCGAGGGAAGCATCCGTTACGAAGATACGACTGGAGCGACTGGCATCTTGCCGGAAGGAGGCGTCGAATGGTTCAAGGCGGCTCACGGAGCGTGGCATGGTGGCGGACCTGGCGACACCGGCCGTTCCAGAGGGTTCCAGCTATGGCTCGCGTTGCCGCCCGATGAGGAGCTCGGACCTGTAGAAAACATCTACCTGTCTCCTGATGCCGTGGCGCGCGACGGTCCAGCGCGCATTTTGGTCGGCAGTCACGGCGATGTAACCAGTTCATTAAAGGCACCGGCCTCGCTGAACTACCTGGCCGTGCGTTTGCGAGCGGGCGAGTCGTGGCGCTACCAGCCGGACATCAACCATGCGGTTTGCTGGATTGCACTGAGCACCGGCCGGCTCCTGGTTCCTGACATTGTGGAGGCCGGCGAGCTTGCGATCTTCGAGCCGTCGAATAACGCTATCGATATCCATGCAAAGGCCGATGCGGACTTTGTTGTTGGCTCGGCAGCTGCCCACCCTCACGACCTTGTGCTCGGAACGTACTCGGTGCACACCAGTGCCGCGACCCTGCGAGCCGGTGAACAGCGGATCAATGAGATCCAACAGCGGTTGCAGAACGAAGGCCGACTTTGAGATGTTTAAACAGACGCGCGGAAGATTTCAATGCTTAGAATCGCAATCATTATCGGAAGCACGCGACCGGGTCGGAAGGGCGAGGCCGTGGCGAAATGGGCCTTCGAAATCGCGCGAAGACGGACCGACGCCGAATTCGAATTAGTGGACATCAAAGACTTCAACCTTCCACTTCTGGACGAACCCATGCCGCCGATTATGGGTCAATACACGCACGAACACACGAAGAGATGGTCGGAGAAGATCGCATCCTTTGACGGCTTCGTCTTTGTGACACCCGAATACAACCACGCAACGTCTGGGGCGCTCAAAAACGCGATCGATTTTCTTTACAGCGAGTGGGTCAACAAGGCGGCGGGATTCATCGGCTATGGCGGCACATCAGGGGCCCGTGCCGTGGAGAATCTGAGATTGATAATGGGGGAGCTGCAGGTCGCCACTGTTCGTGCGCAGGTCGGACTTTCAATGTTCACGGACTTTGAGAACTTTAGCGTTTTCAAACCTGCCCCTGCGCAGGAGAAGCATGTCCACGTCATGCTCGACCAGGTCATTGCCTGGGCCAGCGCGCTAAAGACACTCAGAGTGAAGCCGGAATCCGTATGACGTTGTACCTTCTTGAGGATGTATGAACCAGGGTAACAAGTACCAGTCGCAGATAGCGACGCTGAGCGGAGCAACGATTCATTATTTGAAAGCCGGGACCGGCAAGAAGACGCTGGTCCTGATTCACGGATTTGGCGACACCTCGCATATGTGGATTCCTCTTTTCGATGAGTTCGGCAAAGACTACACGATCATTGCGCCAGATATGCGCGGTCTCGGCGATTCGTCGCGTCCGGCGGCAGGCTACGACAAGAAGACGATTGCGACCGATATTCATGAACTTGTGAAGAGTCTCGGCTACGAGAAGATCGATCTCGTTGGTCACGACATCGGTTTAATGGTGGCTTACGCTTACGCTGCTCAATATCCGACTGAAGTCGAAAAACTAGCACTTCTCGAAGCCCCGATTCCGGGCATCGGCGATATTTGGAAAACGGTCTATACCAATCCGGCTCTTTGGCACTTTCATTTCGTCAAGAGTCCGATTGCGCTCGAGCTGGTAAAAGGCCGTGAGCGCATCTTCCTCGAACATTTCTGGCAGACTCTTTCACCGCATCCGGAGACTTTTTCCGAAGCCGATCGCAGAATTTACGCCAGGGCATACGCGCAGGAAGGGGCAATGAAAGCAGCGTTTGAAATGTTCAAAACATTTGACACTCAGGATGCGGCAGACAACCGGAAATTTGCCGGCACAAGATTGACGATGCCGGTTTTGACTATTGCAGGTGATAAATCGATGGGTGGCGCGCTGGAAGTCCAGTCAAAACTTGTCGCGACTAACGTAACGTCAATCACACTAACAGACACAGGACACTGGCTTATGGAACAGCGGCCGGCAGAAATGAAAGCCGAGCTAAAGAAGTTTCTTATAAATTGAGATATGGCCGATAACGTTCCGTCAATCCAATTAATGTCGATGACTTCGGCCGCGGAGCGGATGTTTCCGACTCTAAAGCCGGAACAAGTCGAGCGAGCTGCGGTCCACGGTTACCTTCGGCAAGTCCAGGTTGATCAAGTTCTCGTCGAGGCCGGCCAGCCGAACACACGGTTTTTCATCGTCAAGACGGGTCAGTTGGAAATCGTCCGGCCGCCGGGTACTGACGAGCAACTTGTGGCCTCCCTGGGTCCAGGTCAGTTCACGGGTGAAACCAGCGTATTGGCCGGTCGCAAGGCATTGGTTCGAATACGCGTGAGTGAGGCCGGCGAGCTGATCGAGCTCGAGCGCGAACAGTTGCTCGCGCTCGTGCAGACCGACGCTGAGCTGAGTGAGATTTTCATGCGAGCATTCATCCTCCGGAGGGTGGAGCTGATTGCCCGCGGCTTCGGAGACGTCGTGCTGCTCGGTTCCGCACATTCCTCCGGGACGCTCCGGATCAAAGAGTTCCTGACGCGCAATAACCATCCGTATTCGTACATTGATCTCGACAAGGACCCTGCCGTCCAAACGGTTCTCGACCGTTTTCAAATCTCTGTTGACGATATTCCGGTGGTCATATGCCGCGGCGATCTGGTGCTGCGGAACCCTCCCAATGAGGAGATCGCCGAGTGCCTCGGCTTTAACGACGCCATTGATCCGACGCAATTGCGCGACGTTGTCGTCATTGGAGCGGGTCCTGCCGGGCTTGCGGCAGCCGTGTATGGAGCATCGGAGGGGCTTGATGTCCTGGTTCTGGAGTCGAACGCTCCGGGAGGACAGGCCGGTACAAGTTCGAAGATTGAAAACTACCTCGGCTTTCCCACAGGCATTTCAGGTCAGGATCTCGCCGGGCGTGCGTACTCGCAGGTCAACAAGTTCGGGGCGCAGGTGATGATTGCTAAATCCGCCAAACGACTGACATGCGATCGCAAGCCATACACGATTGAGATCAATGACGGCCCGCCAGTACCCGCACGTTCCATCATCATTGCGACCGGCGCCAAATACCGAAGGTTGTCGCTTGAGAACTTGTCGCAGTTCGAAGGCAACGGCGTCTATTACGGGGCGACATTCGTGGAGTCGCAGTTGTGTGCAGCTGAAGAAGTCATTATTGTCGGCGGAGGAAATTCGGCAGGACAGGGCGCCGTATTTCTGGCGCAGACCGCAAAGCGTGTGTACCTGTTGGTCCGTTCAAGCGGGCTGGCCGACAGCATGTCGCGTTACTTGATCCGGAGAATTGAAGAGACTCCATCGATTGCGTTGCTCCCTTACACGGAAGTTACTGCGCTCGAAGGCGCCGACCATTTGGAGCGTGTCCGTTGGCGGAATAGTAAGACTGGAAATGTCGAGATGCATGACATCCGTCACGTCTTCGTCATGACTGGCGCGACACCCAATACGCGGTGGCTTCAGGACTGTTTAGCGCTCGATGCGCAGGGCTTCGTCAAGACGGGTCCGGACCTGTCCCAGGAAGATCTCACAACAGCACGGTGGCCACTGGCCCGCGCCCCGCATTTGCTTGAAACGAGTTTACCGGGAGTATTCGCTGTCGGCGACGTGCGGGCAGGCAATATCAAGCGTGTCGCGTCCGCTGTTGGCGAGGGATCCATTGCGATCTCCTTCGTGCATCGGGTACTACAAGAATAGAGGGGACAACAATGCCTGACACAAACTGTTCTCATATAAGCTCCGTCGCCACTGTCAAACACCCGAAGCGCCGCGAATGTGAGGAATGTGTAAAGATCGGCGCCCAGTGGGTCCATTTGCGCACGTGCCAGGAATGCGGTGGGACGCGTTGCTGCGATAGCTCACCGAACAAACACGCCACCGGGCACGCCCGCACGAGTAAACATCCGGTCATTGCATCGGCGGAACCGGGTGAGCGTTGGTTGTACTGCTATCCTGACGACGCTTTCGCCGAATATTGATTGAAGGTTGTGAAGTGGATTCCTTCGGTCGGGCCGCCGTGTGATAAAGGAGTAATCCTTTCGTCCCCCGCCATTGCTCCGTGTTCGGCCGCCGCTGCGCCGTGGATCCTCGCTGCAACGATTCTCGGTTCAAGCCTTGCTTTTATCGATGGGACAGTGGTCAATGTCGCGTTACCTGCGCTCCAGGCCAATCTCAACGCAACAGTTGTCGACGTTCAATGGGTTGTCGAAGCATATGCTCTTTTGCTCGCGGCTTTGCTGTTGGTCGGGGGATCGCTGGGGGACATCTATGGCCGCAAGAGAGTATTTGTCGTTGGCGTAATCGTTTTTGCGGTAGCTTCGGTTTTCTGCGGTCTTGCAGCTGGCGTGAACCACTTGATCCTCGCGCGGGCGGTGCAGGGAATCGGCGCTGCGCTCCTTGTGCCAGGTAGTCTCGCCATCATTAGTTCCTCGTTTGGCGAGCACGATCGAGGTCGGGCTATCGGCACATGGTCCGGTTTCACGGCAATGACAACTGCCATTGGACCCGTCCTTGGCGGTTGGTTAATAGAACATGCCTCATGGCGCTGGGTTTTCTTCATCAACTTACCGCTCGCAGCGATTGTGATCGTCCTGACATTGTGGCGTGTACCTGAGAGTCGGAATCCGCAGGCCTCCCGACGGCCAGATTGGTTCTGAGCGGTATTGGTCACCAGCGGACTGGGAGGAGTGGTTTTTGCATTAATCGAATCATCGAAAAGGAACTGGAACGATGCTGTCGTTATAGCGGCGCTTGTGATGGGCGTTATCGCGCTCGTTGCGTTTGCTGCCGTCGAGATCCGCAGCAGTGCGCCACTGCTGCCTATCGGTCTGTTTCGCGAGCGCAATTTCAGCGGGGCCAATCTCCTGACGCTATTTCTCTATAGTGCGTTGAGCGGGATGTTTTTCTTTTTTCCGCTGAATCTCATACAAGTGCAGGGCTACACGGCAACGGCGGCCGGCGCGGCCTCACTGCCGTTCATCGCGTTAATGTTTCTTTTGTCGCGGTGGTCCGGGGGGCTGGTGGACCGCTACGGCGCCAGGCGGCCGCTTGTGGTCGGACCAATCGTCGCGGCAACGGGGTTCGCCTTGTTCGCAGTCCCTTCGAGCGGCGGCAGCTATTGGACGACTTTCTTTCCTGCCGTCGTCGTGCTTGGATTCGGAATGGCGATCAGCGTCGCGCCGCTGACAACCACCGTGATGAATTCGGTGAGTGAAGTGCGTGCCGGTATCGCTTCGGGAATCAATAATGCTGTTTCTCGTCTTGCGGCGGTACTGGCGATTGCCATCCTCGGAATCGTGATGCTCGCAAGCTTCAATCGCCATCTAGGCAACAACCTCGCGGAAATAGGTCTTAGCCCCGAGATCCGACAGGAGATTGACGCGCAACGAATCAAGCTTGCGGCAATAGAAGTCCCTGCAGAAGTCGATGTCACGACAAAAGCAACGATCAAAGGATTCATCGATGAATCGTTTATTGCCGGCTTTCGTCTGGTGATGTGGATTGCTTCAGGGCTGGCGCTTGTGAGCGCCGCAATCGCATGGTTCGTCATCCGAGATAAAGCCCAACCTGCGGACCGTCAGGTAGTGTCGCGACCCGGCCTTCGATAGTTGATGTTCACGTCCGCGGCTTCCTCCATTCGAATTAAGATTAAATAAATCAATTTTGTACTTGAAATAGTTAATGTTTATACGGATCATACCTGCAGTTTACGTATGGCACATGATTGGCAAGAACTAGCCAGACTGGTCGGGCAGGCCCCCATCGAAATCGACCGCGTTCGTCTCGTGGACACGGGCGTGACGATCGAAGGCCCCTTCACGTTGCCCCCGCTGGCGCAATTGCCCGCCGACGATCAGGTCTTCGTCGCGGCCTTCGTCCGCTGCCATGGATCCATCAAGCAGATGGAGAAGTATTTCGGTGTGAGCTATCCCACGATCAAGAACAGGTTGAACAAGATCGGCAGTCAGTTGTCGTTTGTAGAAATCGAAGAAGGATCGGAGACCGAGTTGCACGCGTCGACGCGCGCCAATGTGCTGGATCGGCTCTCGCGGGGAGAGCTGACGGTTGCGCAGGCGCTGGAAAACTTAAAGAGAAGCGAGGGCCGTAATGAGTGAGGAAACACGCAAGGTGCTAGAGATGTTGTCGAACGGCAAGATCAACGTCCAGGAGGCGGAGCAGTTGCTTCAGGCGGTCGCGGCTCCAGGTCGGGCAGACGAGAAGAAGGCGGAACCCCGGTACTTCCGCATCCTCGTCAACAAGCCCGCTCGAGACGGCAAGAAGGCGGAGAACGTTAACATCCGCGTGCCGATGACCGTCGTTCGCGGCGGGCTGCGGCTCAGCGCGTTTTTTCCCAGCGTGCTGGGAAAAAAGAAAATTCAGTTGGACAACGGCACCGAACTCGACCTGTCGAAGGTTCACTACTCGGACCTCGAAGCGATGATCAAGGACATTGGCGAGCTTACGGTCGACGTGGACGGGGACGATGCTCAGGTGCGAATTCGGTGCGAGTAAGCGACGTGTTGGCGAGGGAACCACAGAAGCCGCTCCGGCTGTGGCCGGGGGTGGTTATCGTGCTGCTGCTGTGGGTGGCCCGGTTTGGCGCTGCCATCCTGTCTCCTGACTTCGTCGCGTACGGGGTGATGGCCGGGTTCGCCGGGGGGCTGGCGCTCATCGGTTGGTGGCTGTTCTTCAGCCGGGCGGGCTGGTACGAGCGTTTTGGCGTACTCGTATTGATGATAGCCGCGATGGCTGCGACGTGGCCCTTCCTCGACGTGTCCATCTCCACAGGGGCGATGGGCTTCCTCTTTCCGATGCTCGCCATGCCGGGCCTGTGTCTCGCCTTCGTCCTCTGGGCCGCGGCCAGCCGTCGGATGTCGGTTGGACTTCAGCGCGCCACGTTGGTGGCGGCCATCGTCCTGCCGTGCGGTGGGTGGACGCTGATCCGGACGGGTGGGTTTACAGGCAGTTTCGATAACGATCTCGCCTGGCGTTGGACGGCGACGCCCGAGCAGCGGCTGCTTGTGCAGGGTGACGAAGTCCGAAGCGAGGTGACAACTCCTGCATCGGCCCTCGCAACGCCAGTCACTCCCGAGGATCCGGCTGCTGCTCCATCGGGCAAGCCCTTCGACGTTACTGCGGGCAAGCCCCTCGACTTCGCGCGGGACGAGCCTGCGACTGCCGCACTCGACTGGCCGGGATTTCGCGGACGCGATCGTGACGGCGTCGTTCGCGGCATTCGGATTAACACAGATTGGTCAGCGTCGCCGCCGATACAGCTCTGGCGCCGGCCGATCGGGCCAGGCTGGTCGTCGTTCGCGGTGCATGGCGACTTTTTCTATACGCAGGAGCAGCGTGGTGACGACGAGATCGTCGCCGCATATCGGTTGAGCACCGGCGTGCCGGTATGGAAACATCGCGACGCGGCGCGCTTCTGGGAGTCGAACGGTGGCGCCGGTCCTCGGGCGACCCCGACGTTTAGCGGCGGCCGCCTGTACACGTTTGGCGCAACCGGCATCCTGAACGCGCTCGACGCTGCCGACGGCCGCGTCGTCTGGTCGCGCAACGTCGGAGCTGATAGCCATACGAAAGTCCCCGACTGGGGCTTCGCGTCCTCACCGCTCCTCGTCGAGGACCTCGTGATCGTCGCCGCTGCCGGCAAGCTCGTCGCCTACGAGGCCGCTACGGGCGTCCCACGTTGGTTCGGGCCGGACGGCGGCGCGGGTTACAGCTCGCCGCATTTGTCGACAATCCACGGCGTCCCGCAGATTCTCCTCCTGGACGCACGCGGCGCGACCAGCGTCGCACCGGCCGACGGCGCGCGGCTCTGGGAACTGACGGTCACTTCGAGCGCAATGTCTGCGCCAATCATTCAGCCGGCGCTAACGCCGGACGGCGACGTCCTGGTTGGTGACGGTCAGGCCAGCGGTACTTACCGCATCGCGGTTTCGCAGGGAGCAGGTGGATGGACGGTCGCGGAGCGCTGGAAATCCACGGGGCTGAAGCCGCTCTTCAACGATTTCGTCGTTCACAAGGGCCATGCCTTTGGCTTTGACGGCAGCATCCTCGCGTGCATCGATCTGGCGGACGGCAAACGCAAATGGAAGGGCGGACGCTACGGCAACGGTCAGCTGATCCTCCTGGCAGATCAGGATCTGCTGCTCGTGGTTTCCGAAGAAGGCGAGCTCGCGCTCGTCGCCGCAGCTTCAGACAAGTTCACGCAGCTCGCGCGCATCCCGGCGATCGAGGGCAAGACGTGGAACCACCCCGTGCTGGCTGGCGATATCCTGCTGGTCCGCAACGGCGAAGAGATGGCCGCCTACCGGCTGGCCCTTGCGGGGCGCTGACAGCATGCTCAATGCCTACTCCGCGCGCAAGACTTTAACCGGGTCGAGCCTTAAGGCGCGGTACGCGGGGATCAGACTGGCCGTTAACGCAACAATGGCCAGCATGGCCGCGACGGCAGCAAGCGTCAGCGGGTCGGATGCGCTCACCCCAAAGACCAGCGTCTTCATGACCTTCGCCGACGCGAGCGCGGCGACGGTTCCGAACGCGATGCCGACAAGGACGGGCGACATGCCCTCGACGATAACCAGACGAAGCACATCGGCTGTTTGCGCGCCCAGCGCCGCTCTTATCCCGATCTCGCGACTGCGGCCGCGCACGATATAAGAGAGCACGCTGTAGATTCCGACGGCCGCGAGCAGCAGTGCGACTCCGGCAAAGACTCCGAGTAGCAGCGCACTGAAGCGCTGCGACGTGAGGTTCCCATCCAGAACCTGCACCATCGTCCGGACGTCTGCGACCGGCTGCTCTGGATCGATGGCGCGGATTGCCGCTTCGGCCGGCCGTGCGAGCGTCGCGGGCGGAATCGACGTCCGTATGGCGAAAGTCGCCTTGGCGTACGGCTCGCGCGCGTAGAAATACACCGTGGGTGTAGGGCCTTCAACCAGATTCCGTTGCTTGACGTCGCCGACAATGCCGACCACCTGCCGAAGGACCGTCCTCGAGATGAGCGGTAATCTCGCGCGACGTCCGATCGGATCGTCGGCTCCCCAGTACAGCTTCGCAACGTCCTGACTGACGAGCAGCACCTCCCCATCGCTCTCGAGGACGTCGCGTCCATGCAGCACTGGAATTCCCATGGCGCGCAGGTAGCCCGGAGTGATCTGTCGCACCTGCACGGTCACGCGCTGAGGTGGGTATCCCTCGGGCACGAGAGGCTGTCCCGATCCGCCGGCGCTGAAGGGCAGGTCGTCGATCGTTCCCGCAGCCTCGACACCCGGTAGTGCGCGAATGCGTTGCAACGCCGCCTCTAAGAATGCCAACCGCTGCGCCGGCGTCGGGTACCGCGCCTCCACCAGTCTCAAACGCATCGTGAGCACGTTGTTCGGATCGAAGCCGCTGTCGCCATGCCTGAGCGCCAGCAGGCTCTGGATCATCACGCCGGCACCCATCAATAACACCAGGGACAGCGCGACTTCGCACACGATCAAGACGCGGCGCGTGCCCGCACTGATCGCACTCTCGCCGCGCCCGCCTTGCTTGAGCGCATCATTCAGGTCGGACCGGCTCGCGCGCACCGCCGGCAGCGTCCCAGCAAGTATGCCGGTGAGCATCGACACCCCCAATGCGAACAGCAGCACTCGCGCGTCGATCGAGATTTCCTCCGCTCGCGGCACCTGGCCGGCGAGCAGCGTCGAAGCTGACGTGAGTGTTCCGTACGCGAGCAGAAGCCCGAGCGTTCCACCGGCGCCGGCGAGCAGCAAGGCTTCGGTCAACAGCTGCCGAAACACGCGTCCGCGTCCAGCGCCGAGCGCCGAGCGAATCGCGATCTCCTTGCGCCGGCTCAGGGCCCGAGTGAACAGCAGGTTGCCGACGTTGGCGCAGGCGATGAGCAGGACCAGGCCGACGGCGCCGAGCAGCATGAGAAGCATCGTGCGGCTATTGCCGACGATTTCCTCCTGCATCGGGATGACCACAGCTCCCCAGCCGTCGTCCGAGCTCGGGAACTCCCGCGCGAGTCGTGCGGAGATCGCATCCATCTCCGCTTGCGCCTGAGCTACGTCGACATCTCTCCTCAGACGCGCTACGCCTTCCCGATTGTGATTCCGGGCGGCGCGCTGCTCGTCGGTGAGTGCGAGCGGGACCCAGATGTCGCTCGCCATCCCGGTCCATGATGCGACCGAGGCCCTGGCCGGCATGACGCCGACGATGGTGTACGCCTCGTCGTTGAGCATCAACGTGCGGCCGATCGCGTCACTGGCGCCGCCGAGCTCGGCTTTCCAAAATCGATCGCTCAGGATCACGACGTGCTTTCCGCCTGGCGTGTCTTCCTCCGGACGAAAGGTACGTCCGAGCGATGGCCGTGCACGCACGATCTCGAAAAAGCCCGCGCTCACGAGGGTCGCACGTACTATGCGCGCGTTGCCCGTGCCAGTGAGCGCGAGCTCTCTGAGGCCGCAGCACTGATACATCGCCATGCCCTCGAACGACCGCGCATCCCGTTGCCAGTCGTAGAACTTGCCGGGCGCTACGTCAAAGGGTCCGCCGTCCGGGCCCGGCGTCCTGGTGAAGAGCCGCACCAGGCGTTCCGGCTCCTCGAAAGGCAGGGGACGCAGCAGTACCGCGTTAACGATGCTGAAGATCGCGGTGCTGGCGCCGATGCCAAGCGCCAGCACGCTTACGACTGCAACGGCGAACGATGGTGTCCGGAACATCACCCGGAACGCATAACGAAGATCGGTAAACAAGGTACGCATCCTCGAGTCTCCTTTTGACGATCCATGCAGCAATGGATTGGGGCGAACGGGTGGCGGCGCAGCCAGGCAGCGCATCGTCTGCCACCAGAACCAGGCGTGGGCCGCGACTGGCGAATCCTCGCAGCGCATCCGAAACTCTTCTTCGAGATCCCCGACGACGAAGTCGCGCCACTCGGCGGACAGCCGCATGGTCAACAGCCAGATCGCGAGTCGAGGCGGATCGGTCGTCTTTTTCACTTCAGCTCCAGCCGGCTCTCGAGGCCATCCGCCATCGCAGTAAAGGCGCGGTACGCCTGGCGCAGCGCCGCGACACCCGTGGGCCGCAGCGCATAAAACTTCCGACGGCGGCCGCCCCGCTGCGGGGTGGGATCGCCGACCCAGGATTTTAGAAAGCCCTTCCTCTCGAGCCGATCGAGGGTCGTGTAGACAGCGTTGATCGACACGTCCCGACCCGTGCGGGCGTGAATCTCTTGTCGGATGACCGCTCCGTACGCGGAGTCCTCGCGCTCGAGACGTAAGACACCCAGAAGCACGAGCTGTTCGAAATCGCCGAGGACCGGTGCTTTGCTTTTAAACCACATTGTGGGTGATATTACCACAGTGAGGCTTCGATGAGCGGCCGCGGTTGTGATTGATCGGAAAACATGCACGACCTCATATTAGAGTGGGTTCCGCAGGTAGGTGGGTCCCACGTCTGCAGGAAGCGGAGGAATTCGATGTCCCTGACATGTTTCACCCGGAAGCTTGGAGCTGTTGTTGTCACGATGTTGCTTTACGGTGGGACTTCTCATGCCCAGAGTGTGGCGGATGTTGCTCGGGAATCTCGGGCAAAGCAGCAGTCCGAAACAAGCAGCCGCCTGATCAAGAACCGTGGTGTCCCTGTGACAATTCCGGCGGCAACGCCACCGCCGTCAATCGCCGTGCCTGCCCGTACCGCCGGTGCCACGGGTCGGCATGAAATTGCGTATGACCCCTACGAAGGCTCGTCGCAGCGTGTGATCGTCAACGTCACGTTGAACGGCAGGGTGGCGGCTCGGCTTGCCGTGGATACGGGTGCACCAAAAACGATTATCTCCTTTGCGCTCGCCGAGGAACTTGGCCTCATGAACGGAACGTCCGCCGGTGTATGGACTCGGGCCAGTGGCATTGGCGGAAGCACTCCGGCAATCCGCACAATTATCGAAACGATCCGCGTTGGCGATATCGAGCAGCAATTTCTTCCAACGACGATCGTCCCCGAACTGTCGACTGCATTCGAGGGGCTGATCGGCATGGATTTTCTCTCTCTTTTCGTGGTGCACATTGATCCCGCGCGTCGCCTGCTGATCCTTGAAGATGTCGCTCCTGCATCCGTGGTGTACGGACAAAGAAACGAACAATGGTGGCGATCAAACTACCAGGAGTTAGCAAACCTGCGCCGCGGCTGGCGCGACTACGCGGAGCAGCTCAACAAAGCAATGGAAAGCTCCAATATTACGGCTGGCGGCGGGATCGAGGATGCGCGACTGATGCTGGACTTCGCCCGAAAGCAAGCCCGCGAGGCTAACCGTTTGTTTGATCAGCTGAACAAGCGTGCCGTTCTATACATCGTGCCCATGAACTGGCGGGAATACTAGACCCTCCCGCGCCGAACATCTCTTCACCAATCTTCAAATCCTGAGTGATTTACCGCGTTCTGGTAGAATCCGCACGCTCTCTTTGTCCACATCAATTTACGCGGTGTCGTAGCTCCGTTGAAAAAGGAGGAAAGATGAAGGCTTGGTTTCTAATGGCGGCAGCTTTTCTTGCAGTCGGTTTGGGAATGGTCATACATGCAGCTCAGGGGCAAGCTCCGGCGGCAGGTGGACGCGGTCAGGGTGGAGGACGCGGCGGTGGGGCCGCAGCGAACGCCGCGGCTATTACGGCTGCAACGCCCAACCCCGCGAACGGGGGACTGGTCGGCGGCTCCATCCTGCCGGACAAACCCGATGCGCGAGGGTGGGGATGGCAGGTCAAAGCTTTGATGAATCCGGACACGCCGAGGCCACTCTACAACAAAGCCAAGGAGCTTTTACTTCAGGACAAGGTCATCACAAGCTACACGATCTCCACCTTCAATTCGGAGCTCTACTGTGAGGTCCGCAAGCATTTCGATTTCATTTGGTTCGAAATGCAGCACAGCACCATGTCGTGGGACGAGGTGCGCCGGATGATCCTCGCGTGCCCGGGCGCCGACGGTGGGGCGCCCATGATCCGAATGCCTGATGCATTGGAGGCGAGTATTCAGAAGGCTACAGATCTGGGCGCGGTCGGCATCATCATGCCGACTGTGGACGATGCACTCGAAGCGCGCGATACCGCTCGGTTCTCGCGCTATCCCCCGTTTGGCCGACGGAGCTCGGGCGGCGGATCCTTCGGCCAGGCCTGGCCAGGCATCAACTACCGCGCCACGATCAACGACAACATGCTTGTCGTCGTCATGATCGAGACCCTTGAAGGTGTGGCTAACGCCGAAGAAATCGCGGCAACGCACGGCGTTGACGTGGTCATTCTGGGCAACAACGATCTGTCGAGCTTCTCGGGCTGGTCGCAGAACGATCCGCGTTACCAGGATGCCATCATCAAGGTTCACAACGCCGCTCTCAAGTACGGCAAGTTCTACGGTAATGCAGGCGCCCAGTACGTGAACGGCTACACCGTCACCGCCGGAACGCGCATGGTGCAGAACGGCCCGGCACGCGATGGCTGGGCACCTCCGCGCGGCGGTGGAGGTGCAAGAGGTGCCGCACCCGCTGCCGGACGTGGCCGCGGTAACGTGCCCGAGCCCGATGAGGAACCGGTGATAGGTCTCCCTGGTGGCCAGCAGCCCACGACGGCGCCCCCGAGAGGAGTCAAGTAGTCACCTTCCTTTTGGCTCACGATTCCTAGTAGAGTGTCTGCGATGAAATCGATGATCGTGTTTGTTTTCCTTCTGGCCGCGGCTTTCGCGATGCCCGCGGCGGGGCAGCTCGCCGCACCGAACGCTGCCGGAGTCAGCGCGGGGCACATCCATCTTTACGTCAGCGACGTCCCCGCGCAGCAGAAGTTCTGGGCCACGATGGGCGGCGTTCCCGTGGCGAATCAGAAGCTGGAGATGATCCAGTTTCCCGGCGTCTTCATCCTCCTCCGCAGGGCGGAGACCAGGGGCGGTACCGTCGGTTCGATCGTGAATCACATCGGCTTCGTCTGGAAGGATCTGCCGGCTGCGATGGAGAAATGGCAGGCTGCGGGATACAAGATTGAGAATGAGGGGCCCCAACCACGGCTACATTCCTGGCCCCGACGGCATTCGATTGGAATTCTTCGGGGATCCGTCACTCCAGGTGCCCGTGAAGATAAATCACGTTCATTTTTATCCGCAGGACATTCCGGCGATGAAGGCCTGGTACGCGAAAGTGCTGGGCGGCGTTCCCGGCAAGTGCGCCCGCGGTGGGGCGCCTGATGGAAGCGATTGCGTCGATGTCCCCGGCGTGAGCCTTGCGATGTCGCAGGGTGAGACAAAGCTCGATCCCACAGCTGGCCGTTCGCTCGATCACATCGGCTTCGAGGTGAAGAATCTGCCTGAGTTCCTTAAGAGGATGGAAGCCGAGGGCGTCAACATCACCCAGGGGCTAACGGCGAGCAACTTCGTCAGCACGATGCGCGTCGCGTTTATTACCGACCCATGGGGGACGAAGATGGAGATCACCGAGGGTATCGCGCCGTAAATTGGGCGGTCAGCGAAGCGCGAGCGCGATAGCGCGAAGCCGTAAACATAGACCGCCCCTACAGTGTTATGAAGCGTCTCCTTTATATATGTGCCGTTCTGGTCTTGATCGCGTCGCCTGCGGCGGCTCAGCCGAATCAACATCAAACGATGTTGAACACCTACTGCATCGGCTGCCACAACAGCCGCGCGAAAGTCGGCGGTCTCGCGTTGGACGGCCTGGACCTCCAGGCCGCAGCGGATAACGCGGAGATCTGGGAGAAGGCGCTTCGCAAGCTGCGTGGACATTTGATGCCGCCGCCCGGCAGTCCGCAGCCTGCGCAGAAGGATGTGGATTCGTTCGTCGGCTGGATGGAAAACACGCTCGACACACGTGCCAGGGGACCGAAGGCGGGCCGTGTTCCGATCCAGCGGTTGAACCGTACGGAGTACGTCGCGTCGGTGAAGGCGCTGGTGGGTGTGGACCTGAAAGCGCCGGACGTGCTGCCGCAGGACGGCCAGGTCGACGGATTCGACAACATTGCGTCTGCGTTGACCGTGTCGCCCGCTTTCCTGAGTCAGTATGTTGCCGCTGCTCGGCAAGTCGCGAAACTCGCGATCGGCAGTCCCAATCCAACTGTTGCGAGTACGAAGTACGCCATCGCCGCTAATGCAAACCCCGACGTGCCTCTGCCTCTGGGCACCCGTGGCGGCATCGGTTTCAAGCACAACTTTCCCGCCGACGGCGAGTATCGCATCACCATCAATGATCTCGGAGTGGGCATCTACGTCTCCACCCTTGAGAATCAGAGCACGCTGGTGATCATGCTCGATGGCAAGATCGTATTTCGACAAACGATCGGCGGACCGGACGACTGGCAGCTTCATGCCAAGGGGCCAAAGGGACGCGCTCAAATCATGGAGCGTTTCTCGAAGATTCCTGTGCAGGCGCAAGCCGGTGTGCACGACGTCGTCGTGGCTTTTATCGACCGTTCCCATGTGGAGTCTCCCCACAATGTCGCGGACCCATTCTTCGACGAACTGACCAAAAGCTGCTCTTGCGCGCCACCTGGACGAAGGAACCGTCTTGTCGACGGCGTTGTCATCAGCGGACCTTTTAGTCCCAAAGGTGTTTCGAGAACTCTCAGCCGCGATCTCATCTTCGTATGCGATCCCAATTCAAAGGGAGAGTCCTCTTGCGCCCGTCAGATTACGGAAAACCTCGCGCATCGCGCGTACCGCCGGCCGGTAACCGCGGACGAGGTGACTCGCCTCATGCGGTTCTATGAATCCGGGCGCCAAAACCGGGGAAGCTTCGATCAAGGAATCGAGCAAGTCGTGGCAGCGATATTGGCCAACCCGAATTTCCTCTATCGGAGGATTGAGGGAGTTCCGACTCTCACCGATCTTGAATTGGCCTCGCGTCTTTCGTTCTTCCTCTGGAACACCGGCCCCGACCAGGAACTGCTGACTCTCGCGGAGTCGCGTGGTTTGACCAAACCTGGCGTTTTGGAAAAGCAGGTGCGCCGTATGTTGGCGGATCCCAGGGCTTCCAGTCTGGTCACCAATTTTGCGATGAAGTGGCTGAACCTCGACAGCCTGGAGTCCGTGAAGCCCGACCCCGTGTTGTTCCCGGGATTCAACGATCAACTGCGTCGTGATTTTTCTACTGAGACAGAGGCTTTCGTTAGCAGCATCCTCCTCGAAGACCGGAGTCTGGTGGATCTCCTCACCGCCAACCACACTTTCTTGAACGAACGCCTGGCTCGCCATTACGGTATCGCGGGTGTCTCGGGCCCGCAGTTTCGCAGGGCCACACTCACTAATACTAATAAGGAACGCTTCGGCCTGCTGGGCAAGGCCGCCGTGTTGATGCGAACGTCCTATGCGGACCGCACCTCTCCCGTGCTGCGGGGAGCATGGGTGCTCGATAAGCTTCTGGGTACTCCCCCGGCGCCTCCACCGCCGGATACCGCCACCGATCTCTCGCAAAAAGCCGGCGAGCAGCCGAAGACGGTCAGGGCGCGGCTTGAACTACATCGCGACAAGGCGAGCTGCAAGATGTGCCACGGCGTGATCGACCCAACGGGTTTGGCTCTGGAGAATTTCGACGCGATTGGGGCCTGGCGAACAGTCGACGGTCAGGCAAAGGCTCCGATTGACGCCGGCACAGTGCTGCCGAATGGAGTTGCGATCAATGGTGTGGTGGAACTCCGGGCGCAACTCATCGATCGTCCTGCGATGTTCGTCAACGCTGTGACGGAGAGGTTGATGATGTACGCCATCAACCGCGAACTGGAACACTTCGATATGCCGCAGGTTCGCGCGATTGTTCGAGGGGCTGCGAAAGATAATTACAAGTTGTCTTCCATCGTTTTGGGAATCGTCAACAGCGACGCCTTCCGCAAGCAGGCCCCGGAAGTGGCCGCAAAGTGATCTACGTCCAAAATGCTTAGGGAAAAACCTATGTTCATCACGAAGCGACATGTTTCGCGGAGAGCGGTACTGAAGGGCGCCGGTGTGGCTCTGGGTTTGCCGTTTCTCGACGCCATGGTGCCTGCTGCTACGGCTCTTGCTCAAACCGCCGCGGCGCCGAAGCTGCGGATGGGCTTCTTCTATTTGCCCCACGGCGCGATCATGCACAACACATCCCATGGCCCCGCCATGGACAAGTGGACACCCAGCGGCTCCGGAGCCAATTTCAAACTCAGTCCGATTCTCTCCTCGCTCGAGCCGTACAAGAAGTACGTGTCATCTTTCGGAAATCTCGAGAACGCGTCCACGGCCGGCTCGGTTCACAGCTTCACTCCTTCGACGTGGCTCAGTTGCACTCGTCCGGACACCGGCAGCCGTACCAGGGCACACATGGCCGTGACTCTCGATCAGGTGATCTCGAAGATCATCAGCCAGGACACTCCGCTGCCCTCGCTGGAAGTTTCGTCCGAAACAATCGTTCAAACGTCGGCGGGCAATAACAGCATCTATACGACGTTGTCTTTCCGCGACGCGGATTCGCCGCTCCCGATGGAAACCAATCCGCGCAAGGTCTTTTTGCAGTTGTTCGGGGAAGGCGACACACCGCAGGAGCGCGCGGCGATCAGCAGCCAGACCAACAGCATCCTCGATCTGATCCTGGAAGATACAAAAAAGCTGCAAGGCCGGCTCGGCGGCGGCGACCGCGCCCTTCTGGATGGGTATCTCGAAAGCGTTCGCGAAATCGAGCGGCGCGCGCAGATGGCGGCGGCAAAGGATCTCGGGGCGCTGCAAGTTCCCAATGCTCCCGTCGGGGAACAGGAAGACTTCGGCGAGCAGGTCAAGTTGATGTTCGACCTGATCGCACTCGCGTACCAGGCGGACCTCACCCGCGTCGTTGCGTATGTCACGGCCGCGGAGGGTACGAACCGCACTTACAACCACATCGGAATCTCGGATGCGTTCCACCCCATGTCGCACCACGCAAACGATCTGGAGAGACTTAACAAGCTGGCGAAAATCCAGACATGGCACGTGGAGAAGTTTGCGGAATTCCTCGCAAGGATGGCAGCGACGCCGGACGGGCAGGGAACATTGCTCGACCACTCGATCTTCATGTTCGGGTCGAACATGAGCAACAGTGACCTGCACAATAACTATCCAGTGCCGAACATCCTGGTTGGTGGCGGGAACGGGAAAATGAAACTCGGCGGCCAGCACCTGGTGCTGCCGGAGAAAACGCCGATCGCGAATCTCCATCTGACGCTGCTGCAGAAGGCAGGAGTAGAGCGCGATAAGTTCGGCGACAGCACAGGCACGATTTCGGAGATCTAACTGTAGGCGCGGTCTATGACCGCGCGTTTTATTGCTGAATCGGAGGGTAAGCTTGGATCGCAGAGAATTACTGAAGTCTGCGCTAGCCGGAATGGTGACGCTGGGCTTCCCGTCGCTGGTTCGTGGACAAGGGGACAAGTTGACCGTCATCGCCGGCGGCGGAACGAACGTTGTCGCGTTCTCGTCAACGGACGGTCTGGTCCTCGTCGACAGCGGCGCGCCAGGCAACGGCGACCGAATCGTCGCTGCATTGAAGACCTTCGCACCGAATGCGAAAGTCACCTCACTCTTCAATACGCACTACCATCTGGACCAAACCGGCAATAACGAGCAGTTCTCTTCAATCGGCGCGAAGATCATCGCGCACGAACACACTCGTCAGTGGATGTCGACCGACTACTGGGTCCCGAACGAAGATCGTTACGAGAAAGCTCGCCCCAAAGCCGCACGGCCGACTGAAACATTTCAAGCGACCGGCTCCTTGAAAGCAGGCACCGAACAGATCGACTACGGCCACCTGCCTCTGGCCCATACCGACGGCGACATCTACGTCTTTTTCAAGACTTCGAATGTTCTGGCTGCAGGAGACGTTGCCTCTCCGCTTCGCGACCCGGCTCTCGATTCTTTCACCGGAGCGTGGATCGGCGGCCGCGTGGACGCCATGGACATCATCCTCCGGCTCAGCAATGAGCAGACCAGGATCGTACCCGCGTCTGGTCCTGTCATGACTCGAGCCGAATTCAAGGCTGAGCGCGACATGATGGAAGAGGTTCGAAGCCGCCTGTGGAAACGCACTCTCCAGGGCGACAGTCCCAGGGATATGTTGGCGGCCGGCGTTCTGAACGGCTTGTCTCGAACCTGGAAAGATCCACGCAAGTTCCTGTATGACGCGGCCCAGGGTATGTTTGCTCACCATAACAAGCTGGATCCGGCTGTTATTTAGAGAGGACACGTGAAACGTCTCATTCTTGCTTTCTGCGCGATCGTTGCCGCTCTCCCAGTTCTGTCGCAGACTCGGCAACAGGGGGGCCTCGCCAGTCTCATTCAAAAAGGTGATCGCAAGGCCGCGCTCGAGAGGATTCGAGCGGGCGCGGATGTCAATGAGGCGCAACCCGAAGGCACTCGTCCGATCCACTGGGCGGTCTTCAAGGTCGACTACGAACTGCTCGAGGTTCTGATCGCGAAGAAAGCGAAAGCGGACGTCACGAATGAGTTCGGAGCCACACCGCTCGCCGAAGCGGTCAAAGTCACCGATGCCCGGATGGTGAAAACTCTGCTCGATGCCGGTGCAGGAGTTGAGGGCGCCAATCTGGACGGTGAGACAGCGTTGATGCTGGCGATCAAGACCGGCGAATTGAGCATTGTCCAAATGTTGATCAACGCCGGCGCCAACGTAAACACGGTGGAGAAGGGCCACAATCAAACGCCGTTGATGTACGCCGCGGCGGCTGAGAAAAATGCCGGCGAGATGGTCAGGCTGCTTCTTTCCAAAGGCGCCGACGTCAGGCCTCGGAGCCTCTCCTACGATTGGCCAAGCCACATTTCGGAGGAGCCTCGCGTGCAATACCATCCGTTCGGCGGATTGACGGCCTTACTGTATGCCGCGCGCGACGGCTGCTATGACTGCGTCGAGGCGCTGATTGCGAAGGGCGCGGACGTGAATGTGCCGACGCCGGAAGGCGTAACGCCGCTGATGATCGCCCTCGATAACGACAACAACGATATCGCCAAACTCCTGCTCGATCGTGGAGCCAATCCCGGTGTGTGGGATTGGTATGGGCGCACGGCCCTCTATATCGCCGTAGATCGAAAGAATGGCGGCAGCAGCGGTGGCGGCTTGAGGGTCGCGATAGACCCGAGTCATTCCGCGCGTTTTTCCCGTAAGGACATCATCAGGTTTCTGCTCGACGCGAATGTCGATCCAAGTCCCGAACTCCGTATGCATCGCCCCACGCGGGGAGGCTACACCGGCCGCTTCAGCGAACCTTTGCTGGATACCGGAGCCACACCTTTGCTTCGGGCGACCATGGCCAATGACATGGAAGTGGTACAGGCCCTTCTCGCCAGGGGCGCTTCGCCAAACATCAACGCGATGGGTGTCACACCATTCCTGGTTGCGGCGGGCGTTGGTGGTGGTGGTGGCCAACGCGGAGGACAGTCTACCGCGCTCATGGACGTGCTTCTTCAGCACGGCGCGGACGTGAATGCTCAAGTCACCGGAACGAAGACATATTCCATGCGTATCGCCCGCTCGCCCTCAACGAACGAAGGTATGACGGCTCTTCACGTGGCAGCGCAGGCGGGCAATGCGAATCTCGTTCGCTACCTGCTCGAGAAAGGCGCCAATGCGGAGATCGTCGATAGCAACGGCCGCAAACCGGTCGACCTGCTCGCCGGTGCCAGGGCGGGCAACCCCGCTGCTCCCGCGGCGGGAGCCGGCAGAGGCCGGGGCGGTCCTCAAGCTCCAGCCGCCAGCGCGGCCGAGATTCGTGCCCTGCTGGAGAACTCATCCTCCAGGAAGTAATCTGGGGGAACCTGCGGATTCCTCCCGTGCTCCATTCCCACGATGTTATGCCAGACGGAGCATCGGCACGGACTGGTCATCTGTCTGGTCATATGCAATACTCGCCCACATGCCGAAGGAAAAAGTTTTTACCGCCACAGAGTTTAAGGCCAAGTGCTTAAACATTCTGGAACGTCTGGAACCGGGAGGAATCGTGATTACGAAGCGCGGACGTGCTGTCGCCAAAGTATTGCCGATGAATACCGGGTCGAACGAGCGGCTTATCGGTTCAATGAAGGGCAAAATCAAGATCAAGGGCGACATCCTGAGCACCGGTATAGATTGGAATGCTGAATCTGGACACGCACATCGTCGTCGCACTCCTAAGCGGCGATCTAAGTAAGGCTGAATATCGGCTTATTGCGGACGACTCGCTGGCGATTTCGGACATCGTATTCTGGGAACTCGCGAAGCTCGTCCAACTGCGGCGCCTCGAACTGGACTTTGAGGACGCCGGCTTCGCCGCCTTTCATCGAAGTGTCACGGTCTTTCCTGTCACGCTTGAAATAGCCAGAAAGAGCACCCAGCTGGATTTCTCTTCTGACCCTGCGGACGAAATCATTGGTGCAACCAGCGTCGTTGAAAACATTCCGTTGCTCACGCGGGATCGGCAAATTCTCAAATCCAAAATGGTTCCCTTCGCTCAAATCCGTCGGTAAACGCGCGTTCTTTTCTTTCTCAGTGATTCACAGAGGCTCAGTATCGGGTCAGCCCGTGCGATCGAGAAGGTATCCGAGGACGCTGACGATCACGAGGACGACCAGGACGACCGCGGTTACAGCTAAGGCCACCATCGCAACCCCCTAGTGAAGGGTCAGGACCGTGGGGAACGCCCATACTGAGGGCGACTCCCCCAGCCAAAACTGCAAGCTTCGTCGATTCAAGCCAGGTCAGCACAAAAATAAACTTAGTGCCGCATCTGGCTGCTGACCTCTTTGTGCTCGCTCTCTGTGCAGCTTCCCCGTTCCGCAATAATCGTGTTGCCGTTCGGGAGCCGCAGGGTCCGCGCAGGCATCACCCACGGCTTGACGAGCACCTCCGGGTCCTCGACCGTCACTTCGTAGAGCATCTGGTTCCCGGTCCTCGTGAACTTCTCGATAACCCGCATCTGGTCGGAGTGGAAGAAGCCGCCGCGCCCGAGCCAGGTCTCATCGGAGAACCCGATGGAGTCGAGGACGAGCGTGTCGCCTTCCCAGCGGCCGATCGTGTACCCCATGTACGTGTACTGCGCCGCCCGCCGTGGATCGTGCGGTTTCCCGTCGAGCGGGATCATGCGGAATTCCGCGTACCCGCCGGCGCCGTCGACCCCGCCCCTGTAGATAAAGGTGATGTCGCTCTCGGTGTGGAAGATTCGCGAAGGCGGTCCCTGCCTCGGAATACCCAACGGGAGGCACGTCATGACCGGGTCGTACTTGTTCGTCCACTGGTCGAGTTCGATCATCTTGTCCCAGTGCTCGGGCTTGTACAGCGGCTGACGCTGATCGAGCCGAGATGACGACATGAACACCCAGTCCTGGCTCTGATTAGTCCACTCCATGCAC